>Ga0182740_1002506_pt1 | contig 11156 bp, 13 predicted proteins | sample eDN5th37CKraftBY_FD_128872 | JGI IMG/M metagenome (GOLD analysis project Ga0182740, IMG submission 128872) | Enriched backyard soil microbial communities from Emeryville, California, USA - eDNA 5th pass 37_C Kraft BY (version 2) (version 2) | ecosystem: Environmental > Terrestrial > Soil >...
CCTTTTCGCGTTGCCTTGCATTGCTCGCCCTTTCTGCGTCACGCCCTGCTCTCTTGCCCGATGCGAATAGCTGCCACGCGCCGGCGAGAGCCACGCCAGCGGCCAGCAGGTAAGGCCATGCCCCTGCGATGAGCGCTTCCATCACTCCAGATCCCTCGCCTTATACCGACGCACTGCCTCGGTGACGGCCCCTGCGAAGACGAAGTAGATCGGGAGGTAAGCCGTCGGCACATACTGGGCGAACAGGCTCGGGTCCAGTGCTGCGAAGGCGGTGATCAATATCCCCGCCAGAACCTGCAGGCGGCCCCATATAATCGTGTGGTTTGTGCTCCAGAGAGCCTTGATGCGCTGCCACATAGGTCAGTCTCCTGTGATACCGAAGAAGATGGCGGCTGCGGCTGCAATCGCCGCGACGATGAGGCCGATAAGCCCGCCCTTGCCGCTTTGCCTGCCTACTGGCTGCGTCAGCGCAGGTGGTGGCGTTCCGGACTTGGGAGAAGGTGCAGGCGTGGGAGCAAGCCCATTCCCTGCCGCCTTAGCGCGATCGAGAACGGATTCGAACGTCTCAGGGGAGACGAGCGCCTTGTTGAGACCGTCGCCGGCATAAAAGCTTTGACCTCGGGTGACCACGGCTCGGGTGCCGCCCTTCGTCGTCTCAAGAACCGGGAAGCTGGCCCACTCCTGAGCAAGTCGCTTCCCGAACTCAGCGCGGCTGATTTTGCCCGCCATGAAAGCCTCATAGCCGCGGCGCTTAAGCAAATGGTACGCAAGACGATCTTGCAAATCCGGATCGAAGACCTGCGCTCCGCGTAGACCAAGTTCGTGCGCCAGATCCTGCAGCGTGGCCCGCATGAACTGGTACCCACCAGACGCCGACGACTTATACTTTTTCGTAAAGCTCGCCTGCATATCGATCAGCTCGCCAAGCGCCATGCTGGTAATGGGTTTCGCCAGTTTATCTTGGTTGTGGCCGTAAATAACGTCGTATGACGCGCGGTCGCTCCGGCCAACTTCAGTCTCGCGAATGAAGTCAAGCAGAAGCGCCGCGCCTTTCGGCACGGTCGGGTCCATCGGTCTGTTCCTTTTGAGCCTGATTGCTATTGTGGGTGTGTTATGTACCGAGATGAGGAGCCCGAAGATGTGGGACCGGCTGCGGAACTGGGCACGTGCAATGAAGCGCGATGTGATTGCTCTTTGGCTTGCCACTCGCGATCCCCGCACCCCGATCATTGCGAAGGTCGTTGCCGCTGCAGTAGCTGCCTATGCGCTATCCCCCATCGACTTGATCCCGGACTTCATCCCGGTTCTTGGCTATCTCGATGACGTGCTGATCCTGCCGATCGGCATCCTTCTGGCAGTTCGCCTCATCCCTCCGGGGCTCATGGAAGAGTTTCGCGCAATGGCTGCACAGCGGTTGGAGCGGCCAACGAGCACAGTCGGGCTCATTATTGTCGTCGCTCTGTGGTTTGTCGCAGTAGCTCTTTTCCTCTGGTGGCTTTGGCCATCAGGCGTGAACTGAACTAAAGGTCGGCACACACGGTCAGATCGCCGCACCGCTGTAGTTTAAGGTGGTCAAACGAGGCTATTTTTCCTAGGTACCGGGCCGTCGGCCGTCTCCTCCTCCTAGATGAACCGCCGACACGAATGCAGCACACCCTCCTCCCGTGCTGCATCTCAGATAAGCCCGCCCATCCTCCTCCCGGGCGGGCTTTTTCATGTTTGCAGTGCCGGGCGGTTCTCAAACGTCATCACTTAAGCGAAACCTCCCGCCAAAAGGATAAGTTGCTGCGCGGGCAGAATGCGCGCAGGGTCAGCTTCAACTTGTGGGGGCGTAGCAGGTTGGCAGGGTGGATGGAAATTGTGCTCCCACTCACGCCGACCTGCTTGCTCTTATCCGAGCATCTTTTGAAATTACTTTATCGTGCTAAATTGCCGTCGGCAGTAGCTCGGCCTTCCCCCCCCACCCCCCCCGAGTGCTGGGCTTGGCTGCTGCCACTCATCCACTTTCTTGCGTTGGTCATTGCCCGCACAAGCGACAGCCATCGCTGAAAGCTAGCTTCCATCGTTCTGTTCCTTTTAGATTATCGTGCTAGATTGGGGTCGGCATCGGTCGGCCACCCGTCCCAGGGAAGCGTAAGCTAGGCTGGCCGCTGCTAGTTGTCTTTCGACCCCGCCATTGCTATTACCCCGTCGTTAGCGGCTGACCACGCCTAGCCCATGGTTCCTTCGCAGGAGTGGGCTGTTGCTAATTTTACGCCTAAGCACGCTCGCGATCAGAGAAAGTGGAACTCCCATGCGCTTCCGTTCAGGGATGCTTGTGTTAAGTTGGCACCGTGCAGACAGATGCCCTTGTGACAGTGGGCTATGCTGCACGCAAAACATCTCAAGGCAGAGGCAGAGACCTAGCGTTATGGACATCCTGGACGTAGTAGATGAGCGATAACATTATTAAGCGGTTTGTAGTCCTAGATAGCTTTCGTGGATTGTGCGCATTAGCCGTCGTAGCTTTTCATATGCGCGTAGTTGGTAGTTTCACGGAACTAGGATTTTTCCGTTCATCATTTCTTTTTGTAGAGTTTTTCTTTGCATTAAGCGGGTTTGTTCTAACTCACAAGTATGGGTCGCGGGAAAACTTGGGATTAAACCAGTTCGTGCTATCCAGGACATTCCGCCTGCTTCCAGTGCATTTGTTCATGCTGTTGTGCTTTCTTGCTCTTGAAGCAGGAAAATATCTGACTGAGTATGCAGGCGTGTCTCTTAATAACCCGCCCTTCAGTGGCTCGAACTCGCTAGCCGAGATCATTCCTAACGCTCTCCTGTTGCAGGCATGGTTGCCATTCACAGAACCGCAGTCATTTAATGCTCCGTCGTGGAGTATCAGCATCGAGTACTACTTGTACTTGATTTTTGCGGTGACCATTGCCTTTCTACCCACCCAGCATAGAGCGACCATGTGGCTTCTTATCTCTGTCGCTGGTTTTTGGTCTCTTGCCTCTTCGGCACATGTGCCAACTCAGTACGCAGCTCGAGGTCTCTCATGTTTCTTCGCTGGTTCTATCACCTATACACTTTTTGCAAGTGTGCGAGATCGACTTTCTCCCACAAGCGCGGTTGCCACTCTAGCTGAAGCGGCATCCCTGATAGCAGTCATTGTTTTTTTGGGCAACGCGACGGGCAGAGATGCGCCCTTTACGGGTGTGCTTTTCGGCCTGGTGATCCTCATTTTCGCTTTTGAGAAGGGCAACATATCCAAATATCTCTCGGCCAGACCCCTTCTTCATTTGGGCGAGATCTCATACTGCGTTTATATGATCCATTATGCGATCCTGCTTATCTTCGTTTTGGGGATGACGGTTGCATCCAAGATTACGGCACTACCGCTTGCGCCGGTGGTCGATGGTATTAGGTTTATCGATACAGGTAGCGTTTTTCTTAACAATCTGACTTCCTTAGCCGTGCTCGGCGTTGTCGTCTGTGCCGCAGGCTTGGTTCGAAGATATGTCGAACTCCCCGGTATTCGTGCGGGCAAAATGATCGCGGAACGCTCGGTATCACGGTCTGTCGCGGCGTGATAGAGTAGTAGCTCCGCCTGATCGGCCGGCAGCGGTCGGCCACCCCGTCATAAGGGCAAGCGTTTCCCGTCGTCGGTTGGCCGCCGCTACTCTTGGGCTTCGGCGCAGCGCAGGAAGCCGTAGGCAGCTGTCACATCTTCAAAGTGGCCGACCATGGCGACTGCGTCTCGGACGTCCATGATCATAACCGGTCGGCCGTCTTCATTTATCGCCAGGATGCCGGCCACGTCCTGCTCCGTCAGGCCGTATGCTTCCAGATCGAGCCAGTCCGGCAAGACGCCGTTGCCTGCTGCCGCTACGATGTCAACGAAATCCGTCTTTGCTGGCGTACGGCAACCGTAGTGGGTGGCAGGTTCTACCCCGTCAGCAGAGAGCGGGATAGAGAACGTCCGCCCAGGCACTGGTGAGTTGTCGTAGCCGAGGGCGCACGTCAGGCGGTTTGCCTTCTCACGCAACTCGGCTGGCACGATAATGACGATGGAGAGATCCCAGCTCATACCCAGTCCTCTTCGGCGCGAAGCTCTCTGATGGAGATCGGCCCGATTGCTCCTGCCGTATCCAAGGTCCATCTTCCTACGCGCACCAAGCTTGTTGCATTATTTGCAAGCAACACTGCATGCAAGGTACCATCCCCTAGGTTGCCAATCTGAGACGCGCCCGTACCCGGCCCTAGATCAACAAACCACGTACCTTTTGATAAAGTTGCCGGTATGTTGAGGAGATATGACCGGCCCACAACCGTTGATTTATTTAGGTTAAACGAAACATTGCTGTTCGCCGTCGTGCCAGACGCCGTGACTACCCCACCAACCTCCGTCCAATCGCCGTTTATTGTATTTCGAACGCCAGTATTCAACTCTGGCCCAGGAACTAGCAGCCCCTTAGCGCCCTTACTCTTGTAGAACTCGACAACCTGCCTGCGTTCCGCCGCCGTCAGAGGACGATTGGCGAGGGCCACAGCGACGACCCCACCTACCGCCCGCAGGATGCCAGGGACGCCGCCCGTGTACGTGTCGGGACCGATTGTCAGCGTCGTACCCGTAGCATAACTGACAGGCACGATTAGGGTGCCTTTCCGCCCGGCGATAACGAGGTCGCCTTCAATGGCATTTGGCAGATAGATTGGCAGGCGGCTGTTGCTGTAGTCAAATTGGATGTACCAGACATCGCCGCTCTGCATAAGCATAGGCCGCCAAGCAAGAGTGGGCTGCGATGCGTTGCGCCCATTGCCGGTTTGGTCCACTATCTTACCGAGAGGCGCACTCGGCGCCCCCGGCGTTGTCCCGGCGTCATCTTGGAAGACCGACCCGACCTCAAACGAGTGTAGCAGCGTACCATCGCCGTCCTTGCCGAAGATTGCGGTTACAACATCCCATGCGAGCGGCGCAGGACGGTTTACATAAGGAATGACATTCATGCCGTCACCGCTCCATACGTCTTGATGAAGATTTCGCGCACACCCTCAGAAGGCGTGAGCATGAAAGCAACGTCATCGATATCGCCCACTGCTATAGCGAGGCTGGAGAGAGATAGCGGGGTCCCCTGCTCAACAGACGTCGGCCCATAGGCCGCATCCCCGCCGACTATCACCACGATCGACGCTTCACTGCCTGGGTCGCCGTCGATAATCTCCACATAGAGATAGCCCTGCTCGCTGTTCACATGCGCCATGCGCTCGGCGTAGTACCCGCCTGCCTCGATGCCCGTCTCATTGTAAATGGCAACGCCATAGCTGATGAGCGTTGCGGCCGCTGCCACGCTGGCCGATGCGCCCGCATCCTGCGCGTGTTCCTTGGCCGACTTTGTGCCCGGCCCACCGGGTTGAGTGCCCTCGGCCCACGCCTGGGCCGCGGTTGCGGCTTGGGGCGCGGCTTCGATCTCGGGGATCTTGTTCGCGACGATCGAAATATCGGCCTCATTGTTCGCGACGGCTGTCACATGCGTTGCGATGCCCGCGACCGTCCCGACGTCCTCATCACGAGCGGCAACGGTCGCGACATCGGCGTCTCGAGCGGCGACTGTGCTGATGGCCTCCTTAATGGCCGCAACGTCGCTGACATCATCCTTGATGCCGGCCACATCAGCGATATCATCCTTGATTGCAGCAACAGCCGAAACGTCGTCCTTGATTGCCGAGACAGCCGACACGTCACCACCGATCGCAGCGACCGTCTCCACCTCGGTCTTGATGCCTGCGACGGTGGCGATTTCGTCACGAATGGCGGCAACCTCAGCGACGCCATCGACGTCCGAGCCGAGCGCAAGCAACGTCCACTTGCCTGACGCCCCCGGCTCGTCTCCCTCAGTGGACGTGTGTGCCTCGACACAGCGATAGCTCGAGCCATCGTGATAGACGGCATCGCGGGCCTGGTACTCGACGCCCTCAGCCCACTCGCCGCGCCAGGTCAGGCCAACGGGACCGGGCTTGCCGGTGCTGGCGACAGTGACCGTCCGGGTCGTGTTGTTAACGACAACTTTGCTCATATGACTTGCACCAGGATTGGAGGAGTGTTGTCTTCGCAGCCATCGGGCAGCAGGCGGCGCACGCGGAAGCTGTTCACGCGGCCGAGCTTGAGCTTCTTCGCGTCATCCGGATCGAGATAGAGATGCAGCAGGCCGTTCTCCGGGTCGGTCTTGGTGAACACGACGCCGTCGAAGGCATCAGACGAAGCCTCGAACACGCTGAAGCTGTCACCGGAAATATCCTCGGCCTCTCCTGCTTCGTCCGTGTAGTTGAGGTCCAGGTCAATGCATGACCCGTAGGTCACGACTATGGGGTTGGTGGACAAGAGTGCCTCCAATCATCTAAGCGGGAAAGGTTCGGTCGGGACTGAGAAGCTGGACGTGTATCTGGCAGCGATACCCGCTATCGCCAAGCAGCTGCGATTACTGCGCCTGTCGTAGCCCCCGACCAGCTCGCAGTCTCCGTGTGCGTCCCCGATGCGGCTGCTGCCTTATATGCATAGCCAGCAGTATTGCTGCTCTCTGAGGCGCTCGATACTGGAGTGGCCGTGCTCCAGCTGTACGTTTTTGTGCCACTCGTTCCGACGCCGAAAGCAACGAAAGATCCTTTCTTAACGGACGAAAGAGTAACCGAGGCAGTTGTATTGCTCGCAAAATTTGCAGGGAGCGACACAAGATACGGCGTAGTATCTTTTAGGTTCTCCAGCAGAAAGGCAGAGATATGCCAAAGGGTGTTAGACCCGTTACTTCCAGACAGAGAGATCGTAACATCGAGGGTCCCCGCCGCCGCTACTTGGCGCCAACCAATCCCCCTCTTGATAGTGAGAGCTGTGTTGTACGCTTCTAGAGTCGCCGCACTGCCACCGATCGATATGCCTGTCAGCCTGGCGGACGAACTACCCATAACAAACGCGGTAACCACAACTAAGCCAGTTCTGGGAACAACTATATTCCCCATGGACTTCGGGGTGCTGTTGCCCGTGGTAGTCAATGAGCCGATGTGAGTCACTTCGACCGGTCTCATGCCGCTGCTTTTCGAAAACAAAGGGAACATCAGTAGTCAATCGCCTCGATCTTGGCGGTCTTGGCAGCTGGTCCAACCGTCACGTAGAGCCAAGCGTGCTGCCCGCTACCAGGGAAATTATCTCCGAAATCGGTGTTGCTGAACCCGGACAGAGCAGGCGTTCCGGAACTCGACGTGCCGTCGATGAAGATGATCATGTTGTAGACGCCGGTGGGCGTTCCTGTCGGCGCTGCGATCGTGCCGCTGCCGGCATTCCTGACGATGACGCCAGTGAGGCCGTTGGCGCGATCGAGCGTAATCGTGGTACTGCCGAGCTCGCCGTAGTCGTGAGGCACATGCTCATAGGAGCCGGTCAGAACCTGGGCCGTTTCATCCTTGTAGACTACCTCATCACCCGGCGCCACATCACCCGCAGACTTGCCTACATTCTTGGTCGCGGCATTCCCCAGCCCGTCGATGTCGTCAGCTTCGAGAGTAACGACGCCAGTCTTGCCGGCTACGCTCTGAACTGCATCCGTGGGGCTTCGAAGCTCGATCCAGTTCTCTAGTGTCGAGGCGGGCGACGCGGCGAGGATGAACGTCTTGTTGACGTCAGCGCGGATCGCAATGTCGCCAACCTCGGCCACGAGATCCAGCATCTCCTCCTCGTCCTCGACGGGGAATGGCTCCGTGATCGCAATTGCTGGGAGAAGGCTCTCGGGGATCTTGCCGCTGGAGTCGAGGCCCGCGTAGCCGCTGGCGACGTTCTTGTTGGCCTTGTCTTCCTTGAGGGCGATATCGGCCTCTTTGGTGAGGTCAGTGACGTCGATCAGGTCCATCGCGCCTGCGCCGGTGAAGTAAGGCACCTTGTCTTCGCCGCCGACAAGCGCTGCCAACGCCTCCAGGTTGCCTCCCGTTAGTGTGGTGAGGAGAATGCGCACGGCCTGCTGATAGCCGACGTCGTAGGGCGTCAGCTGCACTTCATACGGTTCCGCCGTCTGCGTTTCCCCAGGCCAGTCGTGGGCAAGCGTAAGTTCCGTGTTGCTGTCCACGCTCGCAATCCGCACCGCGTACCCGGCGTGAGTGCCGAACAGATCGCCGGGGCGCAAAGCCTGCACCCATAGGGTGGACTGCCCCGTCACGGTCCTCTCTCCGTTTTCAACGGAAGCCGTGCCGGTGTTGTAATAAGACTTGTCGATGTCGATCGGCATTCTGATTAACCTTTAGGCAAACGCCATCAGCCCGCTTGAGCAGGCAAAGCAATGATCCTGAGGGAGGAGCGGCTTAGTCGCCGCCGATGCTGTTCCAATAGACGTAGTAGGTCACCGTCTGCGCTGCGCCGAGACGTGTGTTGTAAATGCGCATCGAGGCCATGTCGGGCTGGATCACGGCGTAGACTTGGTAGGGGTACGCCACGACGCCGCTCGCGCACTTCAACATAACCAGCGCGGGCCGCGAGTAGGTTCGCCCGAATGAAACCAGGACATTACCTTCGTTCGGGACGGTCACGGTACCTGTGATGTAGGGAGCGATAACCCCCTGCCCCTCATGGATGATGAAGTCGTCGAGATTGGAGCTGTCTACGCTCTTCCCCGGCTTGCTGATCCGGAAACGAAAAGGATTCCGCCTGATATGGACGCGCTCAACCATCAGACACCATCCAGCAATTTATGGCGGAAGACCGTGTAGTAGAACGTGATGTCTTTGTCGCTATTCCAGCCGTAGACCTTTATGCGGTCGGTGGCGATGCCGATGACCGACATATACGTCCCAAGACCTACCCCAAGATACTGAGTGAAGGGCCACAGGTTTGGAGGGAAGTTGACCTCACCATTCCCCTGCTTCACCCCTACGATTGCAAGGGGGATATACCCCAAGTCAGGGAACGGAAGTTCGAATTCATGCTTCCAATACACCGAGTCGTCCAACGTCGATATTGAACGATATTCCCCTTGGGCGTGTATCTTGAGCATATCTGCTGCTGAGGACAGCAAGAACCGGTTAGCGGTCGCAATATCGACGCCGGGCGGCGATACCCATAAGCCATGCTCACCGTCTTTATGACCCAGCCTAATCCGCTCAGTCATCTACATCCCCATTACGACATATATGAAATCTTCTCGGGTGCGCCACCCGTTGCCTACGTTTCTGACCCGCGGGATAATTATCTGACTATAAGTCACTGTTATTGGGGCGTCCCGAACAAGACTTGTGGTAGCCGAAAAAGCACCAGGTGCTAATAACAACATCCCAAAATCACTCCAGTATCTTGAGTCACCAAGGGGTATCAGAAGGACAGTAGGTACATAATTCTGCTCGGGGAAGTTGATTACTTGTGTATAAGTATCTGAAGTCCCCTCATTAACTCTGAACCCGTCCTCGGCGAATGACTTAGCAAAGCCATAACTGGCGGTGTCAACATGCACCCCCGCAGCAATGATCGTCCCCGAGAACAGCCAATCGCTGTTGAACATCATGTCGCCGGGAGTGAGGGCGGGGTCGGACGCATCCTTCCCCTCCTTGCTCACGATAAGCTTACCAGCTTCCATTAAGAGCCTGTCGGCCATCAGTCTGAAATCCTCAAAGAACCATCCGCGAGATTGATGACGAAGCGACCATCAGGGGACTGGATCACGCCAGCCGTGACGGTGCCGACGTTGTTGATGTTCATCTTGAACCCCTGCCCAGCCTCGAAGACGATCGGCTGGACGCTTTCCCCTGACGACGTGCCAAACACAGTTTGATCGGCCAGAAGCACGAGGCGGCTCTGCCCTGTCTTGGCATCCATCGCGAAGACGGCTTCCGATAGATCCTCGCCGTCGCCGGTCGCCACGCGGGCAATCCACCGTGCCCAGCCGCCGCCAGGTGAGGCCGCCGCCTCTGCCCTGATTGTCACGCTTGACGTGATATCGCCTACGCTCGCCTCCAGCCCCGATATGGACTGCGCATTCGCCTGCACCTGCCCGTTGATCGTGGTGATGGACGTCTGCAGCAGATTGACCGCCGAGGCGATGTCTGTGTTGACCTGCGATTGCAGCGACGTGATCTGCTGCACCAGCGCGGAACCCGGCCCGGTCGCCGTAAGGATTGCTTCCTCGAACCGAGCCGATGCCGCCCCAACGGTGGAGACGACTTCGCGCCGGAGCTGCTGCTTGTCTTGGAAGTTCGCCGCATCCTGCTCGACCATCAGCAGCGCATTGCGCCGCATCTCTTCGACCAGCTCGCGAACGTTGTACCCGGCCCATGCGGTGAGGTTGTCTACTTCATCGACCAGACCGGAGAAGTCGATATCGGTGTAGCCCTGATCAGGCGACCATGCATTCACAGGCGATGACCAGGCGACAGTTCGGACCGGGTCTGTGATGAGGCGCGTCTGCACGCTGTACTCGGTGTTGGAAACAACGCCCTCGATCAGAAGCGCGCTCGTCGTGTCCACCGGCACGCTGGTCATTGCGATCGCCGTTGGCTCCTCAACTGGATACCAGCGGATTTCCACGCCCGAGATCGTTACGTCAGTAATCGCGTCCCATGAGGCTTGCAGCGCGGGCATGTGCCTGCCCTCAGCGCCAGCCATCACACCCGAGACGATCAGCCCGGAGACCTGCTGCAGATAGGTCGGCTTGCCCGGCGGTACCGGCACCACAACCTCAGGAGCGGTCACCGCGTCATACATGTTCGCGGCGCGCTCCTGTAGCACGAGGCGCTTACACCGTGGCGTCGAGCTTTCTAGCGAATGCAGGGTGGCCTCGACGATGATGTAGGTCTTGCTGCCGTAGCGCGCGCTGTTCCAGGTGATCCAGTCCCCCGGCTTCAGCATCTGCCAGCGAGGACGAACCGTGATCTCGGCGGTCGCCTCAAGGCGGTTTTCCTTGAGGTAGATCGACGCGAGCTGCTTGGCTTGCCGCACGCTCCGCACCGTCGGGAAATCCATGCCAAGATCGCGCGTGCGCCGGTCGGCAGCAATCGCATCACTGGCGATGACGGGATCATACCCTACCATAGCCCACAGCTGTTCGCGCTCCGGGTATGTACCTGAGATGCTGTTGACCAGCTCCGACATCGACCGCTTGGCTTGCCATCGCACCGGCTGGCCTACGACGAGGTCGGCGTCTGTGATA
>Ga0182740_1002508_pt1 | contig 11151 bp, 6 predicted proteins | sample eDN5th37CKraftBY_FD_128872 | JGI IMG/M metagenome (GOLD analysis project Ga0182740, IMG submission 128872) | Enriched backyard soil microbial communities from Emeryville, California, USA - eDNA 5th pass 37_C Kraft BY (version 2) (version 2) | ecosystem: Environmental > Terrestrial > Soil >...
AAATCGAGGCGAGCAGCACCAGCACGGGCAGGATCTGGCGCAACTTCGGCACCTTGGCGTGCTTCAGCGTCGTGTTCGCCCGCCCCCAGCCATGCCGGAAGTATTGCCGTGCGAGTGCGCCGAGGCTCGCCCTCGGAAAGTAGTCGATGGTCAGGTCGCCATCGAGATAGATACGGCGGCCCGAAGCGGTGAGGCGCGCATCGTACTCGGCATCCTCGTTATAGGGCGCTGTCTCGTCATAACCCCCGAGGGCGCGAAAGACGGCACGCTCGAAGGCTGCATGGTGTCCGTGCTCGACATAGCCCGAGCGGCCCGCGACACGATGTTGAGAGCCGCCGTTGCCGAGGCGGCTGTTTTGCGCGGCGGCGATCGCTCGCTGGACCGGTGAGCCCCCCACCGCGTGCATGGGCACGACGACGGATGCGCTTCCGGTTTCGAGCAGAGTGTCGGCGCAGCGCGCAGCAAAATCGGCCGGATACGTGGCATGGCAGTCCGCGCGCACGAGTATCTCGGCTCGCGGATCGCATACCTCGGCCGCGATGTTCAGCGCCGCCGATTGGATGCGGCGTTCGTTGTGCAGCAGCTTGATCTCGGGATGGTCCGCCGCAAGCCCGCGCACGACCTCTTGTGTTCGATCCGTGCTGCCGCCATCGAGGACCAGCAGCTCATACGCGAGCGTCCCCGGTTTGGGGAGGATCGACGAAATGGCATCCGCGATGTAGCGCTCCTCGTTGAGCGCCGGCATTACGATGCTGACGAAGGGACGTCGTGGCGTCGCCAAACTGGAGCTCCCGTTCTTCTGACCGCCGGCCATACCACGGTCGAGGCTTCATCAAATATGGTAGGAGTCAGCGCGGCTTCCTGCGAAGCACAATCTGCAACGAATATGAATGATCCTCGCGTCAACACCCGCGAAGATCGGAACCTTAACCGGGAGAAGTTAAGACTAGGACAGGAAATAGAGGCGATGACCATTTGCTCACGTCGACAGAGACCCTCCCAGAACGTAGTCTGAACGGGTACCAATCAGGCTGTTCGTCTCCAGTCCGTCCGCTTGCCCCCCCATCTGTCCGCAACACTCTCGCGATGGAAGCCGCATGCCGATCGCACTCGCTAAATCGCTCGCCCGCAAGGTGTACGGTCCGCTGGCGGCGGGCTCCCAGATCCGCGCTTTCCTGGCAGGGCCAGGTCCCCATCGCCTCAATCTCGGCTGCGGACACAATGCCCTTCAGGGCTGGCTCAACGTCGATCTTGAAGGCGGCCGGCATGGCACGACGTACATGGATGCGCTGCGTCCCTACCCGCTGCCGGACGACTCGCTCGACGCCGTTCTCTGCGAGCACCTTATCGAGCATTTGCCGAGCGAGGGCGGCCGCTTCGTGCTGAGCGAAGCGTACCGCGTGCTGAAGCCGAACGGCGCGATCCGCATCGTGACGCCGGATCTCCTCAGCCTCGTCCGGATGTGCGTAAGCGAGCCGAACGACGCCGAGCGGCGCTATCTCGACTTTGTCGCGAAGCTGCACGGGCGGGAAGCCATCGAGCCGTCGGACGCGCTCAACTATATCTTCTACGAGTACGGCCATCGTCACATTTACACAGCCAAGCGCCTGCGCGAGGCGATGGCTGCGGCAGGCTTTGTCGAGATCGTGGAAGGCCGGGCCGCCCATCCGCAGCGCGAGATCTTCTTCGGCGCCGAGGGACACCCTGGCTTCATGGGCGCCGAGAACGACGCAACGGAAGCCTTCGCCCTCGAAGGTGTGAAGCCAGCAGCCTGATCAGCCGAGCAGGGCCCGCGCCGCAACCCGCGGCAGGAAACCCGGCGGTGCCAGCGTCAGCGCCTCGCGCAGTCTGCCCTTGCGGATCAGCCGTGCGGAGGTCTGCGTGACATGCCAGCGAATGTGGCCGCGGTTCTCCGGCGTGGCCATCTCCGAATGGGCAAGCGCGGCGCGAATGAAGGTCGCGTCCTGCACCTCGATCTCGAACGGCCGGTAGTGCGCGAGCTCCAAAAGCTTGATGCTGGCGGCAAGCCGCAGTCGTCGCAACTCGACGGCGTCAAGGCGCCCTGCGACGACTTCGATCATGGCGGCCAGACATCCGGCGGACTTGAGGGCAGCGGCGTCCGTCGCAGCAAACGCGAAATCGGCCCGTCCGCTGCGGCGGCGTGCCGCGGAGAGCGCGCTCAGTTGAGAGCCGACCGCCATGACCCGTCCGTTGACGATCGAGGCGCCGGAAATGCTGCTGCCGTGCATGCGGTACTGTCCGAGCCGCTCAGGAAGATTATGCAGCCGCCCGCGCTCTTCGAGCCGCCAGTAGAGATCGCTGTCCTCCGAGTTGGGCGAGGGCCGGTAACCTCCGACCGCTATCACTGCAGCACGCCGCATCATCACGTACGGATGAATAAGATAGGGCTCGCGGGCGGGAAACCACAGCGGATCTGAGCTTTCCGGCGATCCCGGTCGGGGCAGGCCCTCGATCGGTGCGCCTTGCTCGTCGATGTGATCGACGTCGCAGCCCACCGCGGCATGCTCTGGGTGAGCGCGCAGGAAGTCGAGCTGCACGCGGAGCCGCTGCGGGTAGGCGATGTCATCCGCGTCGAAGCGTGCGACGAACTCGGCTGCACATTGTGCAAGACCGTAGTTGAGTGCTTCGACGATGCCGCCGTTAGCCTTGTGCAGCACCTGCACACGGACATCGCGTGCGGCCCAAGCCGCGAGCAGGCCAGGCGTTTCGTCCGTCGATCCGTCGTCCACAACCAGGATGCGGATGTCCGAGATGGTTTGCCCGGCCATGCTGGCAACCGCGGCATCGAGGGTCGACGCCGCGTTGTAGACGGGGATCAGAACATCGATCTCAGGAGCTGACATGACGGTTGGTCGGTTCCTTGCGAGGTGAGATATCCGCGCAATCCTGAGTAGATCCGGCCAACCTCGGCCACCAATGGTTTCGCCGCGCCTTCTCTCAAACTTAACAATTTCTTGACTGTCGTATTTCAGGTAGGAAAGAGCGCCGAGAGGCGATGGTCAATTAACCTCTGAGGGCGCTCAATGAAAAGTAATTGGCAATATAATAGTATATTTCATCGGGCTCAAATTGGTCTTGTTGACATGATGCTGGGGCGAAGATGCCAAGGGGCAAAGATGCCCCATCCGTCCGCGGTCTCTGGGATGCATGGTCAGGCGGAGCCCGTCCATGGCCGTGCTCTCTGAGGTTCCCGCCGACGGTCTCCCCTGCGACATCTGCATTATCGGTACTGGGCCTGCAGGAATTGCGCTGGCGCTGGAATGCGAACGTCTCGGCTTGAGAGTGCTCGCGCTCGAGGCAGGCGCGAGGAAGGATCAGCGCCGTATCCGCGGATCAGAGACGGAAATTCTCACACCGGCACACCACGCGCCACTTCACGTCACGACGCGAAGTGCGTTCGGCGGTACCTCCTGGGGTTGGTCCGGCCTTTGCACGCGTTTCGATGATATTGACTTCGAAGTCCGCGGCCATGTTCCTGACTCGGGCTGGCCATTCGCGCATGGCGAACTCGCGCGCCACTACGAGAGAGCTGCGAGCATCCTGAACTGCCGTATGGATCACGTCCTGCCCGTCGACGAAAGTTGGCAAGGTCTCGACGGAATTGAGCTGGGGAACCGTCTTTACACATCGATCCAGCCGAGGCTTGGAGAGAGCCACTGGGAGCATTTTGCGAGATCGCAGGCCATCACGGTATGCCTCGACAGCGCGGTCGTGGGCCTCGACCTCGACGGTGAAGGGAGGCGTGTCGAAACGGTTCACGTCAGAAGCGGCGGCCGGGTTGCCATGCTACGTCCGCCTCGCCTCGTGCTCGCGGGCGGCGGCCTCAGATCCACTCAGCTACTGCTCGCGACGCAAAGGCGCTGGCCCAACCATTTCGGTGGCATGGATGGCGCCCTGGGCCGCTACTACATGGGGCACCTGACCGGTTGGATCTCCTCGATCCGATTCAACAACCCGACCGACGCCGCATACTTCAAGCCATTCCCGATCGAGGGAGCCAAATCCGTTCAACGGCGTTTCGGTCTAACCTCGGAAGTGCAGCGAGCCGAAGGCCTCCAGAACATCGTGCTCTGGGCAGGGGCTCGCGCGCTCTATGATCCCATGCATTCCGACGGTGCGCTCTCCGCCGCCTATCTGGCATTGGCAACGCCGGGCATCGGCGCATTGCTGCTGTCGTCACCATTGCGCCGCGCCTCGCTTGGGCCGACACCGCGGCACTACATGCCGCATGTGCTCAATATCATGCGCACACCGCTGATGACCGCCCGGGGGGCGGCGCGGGCGATCGGGAGCAAATTGAGAGCGCAGCACGCCTTGAGCCAGTGGCCATTGCGGGATCCAAGCCGGGCGTTCCTGCTGACCTATCACGCCGAGGCTGCCCCCAATCGCGAGAGCCGCGTAACGCTCGGGATGGGGACGGACAGCTTCGGATTGCCGCGCTTGCGGATCGATCTGCGCTTTTCGGATTCGGACGTCTTGTCCGCCGTTCGTTCACATGACGTGCTTGATCGTGCGTTGCGCCGATCGGGCAAAGCCCGCCTCGAGTATCAGGCGCCGCCGGAGGAGCTTGCGGCCCGCGTGCTCGAACAGGCGACGGATGGCTATCATCAGCTCGGCTTGACCCGCATGGGCACCGATCCGACGCAGAGCATCGTCGACCCGGACTGCCGCGTGCACGGGGTCGAGAATCTCTTTATCGCTTCCGGGAGCGTCTTTCCAACCTCAGGACAGGGGAACCCAACGCTGCTCACGGCCGCGCTCGCCGTTCGTTTGGCGCGCCATCTCGCAGAGCTGCTCCGCGAGCATGGACAGGATCAGCGCGCTTCCTGAAGCGCCTTGCGTTGGGCCCGGCTCGCGCCAGCAAATCGCAATCCCTCGCGCAAAAGGGCTAGGCCGAAACCAAGGGCCAATCCTGCGATGGCCGCGACAGCCAGCGCCTGCCCGCGCTTTGGATAGCTTCTTCCGACCTCATATTTTGCGGAAGAGATGATGCGCGCGTTGCTCACGGCATAAGACTGGCGCTGTTCAGCTTCGGTATAGGCTTGAAGCGCACTTTCGAACATTCGCCGATATGTCATCGCGGCCGCCTCGAGTTCGTCGAGGGTTTCGTTGAGGCCTGGGGATGAACCGGATTTGCCATTGGAGGCCTCTTCGCCAGCCGGCGAACGTCCAACAATGCTGTAGTCTCGCCGCGCCTTGAACTGCTGCACCTTCAGCGAAGCCTCATTCATCTGGAGGCGCAGCACATTGATTCGCTTCTCGAGCCACTCGCTCCCTTGTCGAGATGCCTCGATACGCGTCGCGATCTGATCATCGATGTACGCCTGCATGTAAGCATCTGCAGCCCGCGTCGCGAAGTCAGGATCGGGAGCCGTATACGAGACTTGAAGGACATAGGCCAACCCGAGCCGGCGAATGCCGAGCCCTGATTGAACGCGGCTCACCGCATCGCGCAGTCGATCTACGTCCGATGCCGTCGGCGTTGTGCCGTCACCGGTTGCCGAGGTGCCGGCCGGTGTTCCGGCTCCGGTCGCTGGCGAGGAAGGCGCTTCGCTCCGATGGGCCGGATCGTTCAAGAGATCGAGTCGTCGTACCACGGCCGCGGCGACGGGCTCTGACTTCAGAACGGCGATCTGGCTCTCGATCTGGGAACTATCGAGAACCATGCCCGCCTCGCGCCATTGGTCGGTGGCGAGTTGGGGAACCTTGACGTCGATCTGAAGCTGGCCGGTGGCAGTGTAGAGCGGTGTGGCCGAAAGAATGTAGATAACGCCCAGTACTATGGCTGCCGAAGTCGTCGCCAACACCAGCCAGAAGTAGCGGTAGGCGAAATCGACAACGTCGCCGATGCCAAGCTGCCCAAACGAACTATACACGTCACCATCAAATCCCGGGGTATGTGGAGCGCCGCCACTGGCACCATCATGCACGTTTTAGCTCCGGCCCAAATATGACAATGCGTTCGGTCCTGCGTCCCCCGCATTACCATGTGGCGACGGGGTCGTGACGAGCAAGATATCACTCCTGCCGGCCGCCGCCACGCGAATAATGATATTGGCCGCGAGGTAATCTCTCAGCGGTTGCTCGGTTGGGACAGGAGCATGCAAATTGCTAACCTCACCAGTACATATATGAAGCACCGCCGTCGGTGCAGGCTCGTCGGATGAGAAACGCCCATCCTCGAGATCTACCGGTAGCCTGCCACGGCCGCTTCGAGCCAACGATGAAGCGCCCCTGCTATCAAGGCCACCGTAGCCACGTAGAGCATACTGAGATTGCGGACCTCGCCCTCAGCACCGAATAGCAAGAGGAGCGGCACGTTGATAACAGCGGCCAGCATCAGATGCTGGTGGATGTATCCCGGCACCGTGCGCCAGCCATAGATCATCAGAACAGCGAACCACCCCAGCACGACGATGCCGTAGCCCTTGAACAGAGGAAGCCCATAGGTCTGATCGAACAGGAAAAGGTTGAGGGGGTTGGCGTAGAAGGCAAGGTTGTCGAATAGTTGAAAGATGACGTTCTGCCCGTCGTTGGCCGCATAAGCCTGTCTGATGGCGAGATATGTGATGCCAGATAAAAATGCGGCCCCGAGAGCTGTCGCAATGGCGCTCCGCAAGGACAGTCTCACCGTGAGAAGTGGCACGAGCGCCAAGCAGTAAAAAAGGAACGATTCCTTGTTCGCGGTAGCCGGCACCGCAAGCAGGAGAAGCGCTGCCACATGCCCGCCGAGAGCGAGGCGGGCGGCCAGGGCGAAAGCGAGTACCTCCGGAAAATCGTAGAAGTAGCCGCCGCGCGTCTGCAGGATCGGGATCATGAGGGCGAAGATTGCAGGTGCGGCCGTTGCAGCGGCTCGGCTGACGCCGATCGATAGGCAGACTGAGCGCAGCGCGAACAGCGCGAGAAAAAGAGAAAGAAACGTGGCGCAGTACACAATGCGATAGCGGATGATGTAGCCATCCTTTGCCGCGTCGGCACCTGTTGGATGCCTCAAAGCGCCTCTGGCGCTATTGAAACGATGCTCGAGATAGACGCGCGCGCCTTCCGGCAGCGATCTCTCGAGTATGGTTGCCGCCTGCGGGAGAAGCTGCCGATAGACGAAGGGCCGTGCCGCCGTGCCATCCAGCATGGCGACGAGCGATTGCGGCCGCGCGAAGTCGCTCATGAACCACTTGGTGTAGTAACCATGAAAGGCGGCTGCGGCGACCACAGCGTAAAACACGGTGACGACGAACGCGGTGGCGAGGCGCTGCTTGAGCTGGAATGCGGAGCCCGGCGTAGAAATCGGCAGGCCGCTCTGCTCGATCCGGGCGGCGTCTCGGGAATTCTCAGGCTTCACGCGGATGTTCCCCAGACTCCAAGGAAGCGAATGGGATTGGACACGTCCCGAAGCTAGCGATGCACCATGCGAATAGCAAAGCGCAACTGAGCGGAATTCACGCGACGAGCCTCACCCTAGCTTGGGACCGGGCGCTATCGCGCTCGGAACCGAGCAAGCACTGATGGATGCTGTCTCGGCACCGTCAGCACGCGCGCGCACCATTCGCCTTTCGATGCACGAAACGAGCCGAACGCCATGTTATGTATCCGCATCCAATGCGCCGCGGCCCGCTGAGGCACGCCCTCCCGTCGACGCGGTATCGTAAACGAGCCATTAAGGCCCCAGGCTTCTACCGTCGGAAACGCGGCGCTCTGGTCTCAATTGCAGATGGCTGCGGGCATCACTCAGTGTCGGGCGATTAGTAACGATCGTTCATTTTCGTCGATATTTATGGGGCCGCGATACATAGTGATTTTTAGGGCACATCCGTGGTTAACGTCGGTAGACACTCAACGTCAGGACCCCTGTCATAATGGGCATCCACGCTAACACGCTGTAGACAAGTATCGAACCTGAGAACCCTTATGACTGGCGGCGGCGACAACAGTGTCTGTGTGTGCATTGCAGCCTACAATGCGCAAGGCACCATCGCGCGTGCGATCAAATCGGCTCTCAAACAATCGCATGTGACCGAGGTCATTGTGGTCGACGATGCCTCGCGAGATGGCACGGCCGAGATTGCGCGCCGGTGCGATGATGGCAGCGGTCGACTCTCGGTCATTGTCCTTGAGCGCAACGGTGGCCCGTCTGCTGCACGCAACCGAGCACTTGCGCACTCTCGCGCCGACATCTTCTGCGTACTCGACTCGGATGATTACTTCGTGTCCGATCGCATCGGCCGGCTGCTCGGAATCGATCTTGGGCCGTGGGACCTCCTCGCCGATGACATTCTGATCGTGCCTGAGCAGTTTCTCGACGCGGAGCGGGTGGAGTTGGCTGAGACGCCGCCGCGCCTCCTACTCAATCTCGATCTCCGGACATTCGTATTGAGCAACATCGTTGTTCCCGGACGACCGCGGGGAGAGCTTGGGTTTTTGAAACCGCTGATGAGACGCCGCTTCCTCGACGCGCACAGGCTCGACTATGACCAGCGAATTCGGCTCGGCGAGGACTATGCGCTTTACGTGCGAGCGTTGATGGCCGGCGCACGGTTCAAGATCGTCGACTTCTGCGGCTATGTGGCGGTCGAGCGCCCAGATTCGCTCAGTGCATCGCATGGCGCTGCCGACCTGGAGGCCATCAAGATTTTCGACGAGGCTTGCGTCAATGATCCGGCGCTGAGCGAAACGGCGAGAGACGCGCTGGTGGAGCATCTGCGGGCGACAACCCATCGGTGGGCGCTGGCCCGCGCTCTGGAAATCCGACGTGCGGAAGGCGTCGCAGCGGCGCTTCTCTTCCTTGCCCAGCAGACCGGCAGCGCGCCTTATGTCGCCTCGAAGCTTTTCCAGGCGCGGTCCGAGCGACTTCGGCGTCGCCTCGGCGGCCGTCAAGTCATGCCGAGATCAAGGCATCTTATCGGGTAAAGGCTGTGGCTCGCGTACCCCGTTCCCGCCGAAGCGCAGAACAAGTGGCTCGCCGCCGGAGATCGCGTTGTGCTGACCGCTGACCCCGTCGTCTCAGTCATCGTCGCGAACTTCAATGGCGAGAAATTTCTGCCCGACGCGCTGACGTCCGCCCGTGCGCAGACCCTCCGCGCCATCGAGATCATTGTCATCGATGATGCCTCTTCGGACGCGAGCCTCGAGATCGCGAACAGCTTCGCCCGCGCGGATGACCGTATTCACGTCATTGCTCAGAAAGTGCGATCCGGCCCTGGCGCTGCGCGCAACGCCGGGCTCGCCGTGGCGAGAGGCAAGTGGATCGCCGTTCTGGACAGTGATGACATGATGCATCCCTCCCGTCTGGAGGATCTCGTTCGGGAGGCGGAGAGATCAGGCGCCGACATATGTGCCGATGACCTGCTCGTCTTCCAGGAAGGCGCGCCGCCGACGAGCCATCTCTCCCGGCGCCAGCGGGAGCTCGAGTGGCTTTCGGCAGCGGAGTTCGTCGATAGAATCTATTCGCGCGAGCCTTCCCTCGGGTACCTCAAGCCGCTCATACGCATGAGCTTCATTGCCGCTCACGGAATTCGCTATGATCCTGACCTCACCATTGGCGAGGATTACAACCTCATTCTGCAACTGCTCGCCAAGGGAGCCAAATTTCGGCTGCTGAGTTCGCTCGGATACTTCTACCGCAAGCACAGCAATTCAATCTCGCATCGATTGTCAGGCCAGAATCTGGATCGCATGCTGGCTGCGGATGAGCGATTGCACCCGTTGTTTGCCGAGAGCGCACAAGATGTTGCGCGCGCTTTCGAAAGGCGTCGCGCCTCGATAGAGCGCGCCATGGCATTTGCGGACATCGTCTCGAGCCTCAAAGCGCGCAAATTTGGGGAAGCTGGCCTCACCGCCATTCGAAATCCGAGTGCCATTCCGTTGTTGGCCATGCCCGTCGCAGCCCGTCTGCGACGATTGAGATCCCGTCGCAAGGAGGAGAAAGCAGGCGGCAATGGCAAGCAGATCTGTCTGATCTCGCGGCAGAGACTGGTCGGGTGCACCAACGGCAGCTCAACGTATCTTATCAATCTCGCAGCCGCACTGCGAAATGCCGGACACAGCATCACCTTGATCTCGCCGAGCGTCGCGACCCTCGGCCGCTGGCCGTTTCTTCTGATGCGCCCCGAGATGCAGGTATTCGACGAAATGCATATCCGTGGCGCATGGAAGATCAATCGTCGATTGCGCATCGCCAAGGACCCGCGGATTGCGCTTTCTGCCGCAATGGCGATCGCGGCCCGATTTGCCTCGCGGTTCGGCATCAGGATCGCCTCCTGGGATCGACCGGCGCCCTATGCAATTGCCGAGCCTTGGCACCGCGAGGAGCTGATCTACATCGCGCGACACGCGCCGCGGACAACCACGATGGTTCTGGCCGACTATGCGTTCACGACGCCTGCCATACCGTATGCGCTGGCACCATCGGCGCGGAGTGCGGTCGTCATGCATGACCTGTTGTCGGTTCGCGCTGAACGATTCCGGGCACAGAAGCTCTCCGACTCGGTCACAACGCTGGACGAGGCGGCAGAGGTGAAACTCCTGCAGCAGGCTGATGTCACCATCGCCATTCAGAAAGCGGAGGCGGAGGCGATCCAGCGTCTTCTGCCGGACCGCCAGGTTGTGCTCACGCCCCACCCCACTCGTGCGGTGGCGGCGCCGCAGGCTGGTGACCGCACCACCGTTCTGTTCGTCGGCAGCAGCACGGCACCAAACGTGATCGGGCTCCAGTGGTTCCTCGAGGAAGTCTGGCCGGAAATCAACAGACGGATGCGCAACTGCCGCCTTGTGGTCGCGGGGAGCATCGCGAGCAGCTTTCCAAAGGCTGTTGCCGGTGTCCAGTTCCTGGGCGTAGTGGCGGATCTGGAGCCACTGTACGAGCAAGCGGGGGTCGTCATATCCCCGTTGACAATCGGCTCGGGCCTCAAGATCAAATTGATCGAGGCTCTCGGACACGGCAAGGCCATTGTGGCGACGAGCGCATCGACAGAAGGTTGCGAGGACGAAGTCGTTCAGGCCACGCTCCAGCGGGACACTGCACAAGGCTTTGCCGATGCCGTCGTCGAGCTGCTCGACAATGACGCGCTTCGTCGCGCGAAATCTGCACAGGCCCTAGACGTGGCGCGGCGCCTCTACTCTCTCGAGGCCAGCTAC
>Ga0182740_1002510_pt1 | contig 11140 bp, 14 predicted proteins | sample eDN5th37CKraftBY_FD_128872 | JGI IMG/M metagenome (GOLD analysis project Ga0182740, IMG submission 128872) | Enriched backyard soil microbial communities from Emeryville, California, USA - eDNA 5th pass 37_C Kraft BY (version 2) (version 2) | ecosystem: Environmental > Terrestrial > Soil >...
GATCAGCCGCAAGATGCACCTCCATGCCCGGCGGCTGCGGATCGACCATCCCGACGGCGGCACGCTCGACGTCACCGCCGAGCCGCCGTTGCATCTGGTCGAGAGCCTGACGCATCTCGGCTTCGATCTCGCGGCGGGCGATCGCCCGCTCGACGAGGTGAAATATAGCGAAACGCCCGAAGGCCGCCGGCGCGCCGAGCATGCCGCCGCCAGGAGCCGGCGCCGCGAGCGCCGGGGCGAGCGGCGCGGCCGGGCGCGCCCTGCCCGGTGAACCGCCTCGCCCTGTTCGATTGCGACGGCACCCTGGTCGACAGCGGCGCGAATATCTGCGCGGCGATGGCGATGGCGTTCGCCGATGTCGGCCTGCCGCCGCCCGGCGACGCGGCGACGCGGCGCATCATCGGGCTGAGCATTGCCGAGGCAATGCGGGCGCTCCACCCCGCCGGAACGCCCGCGCATCACGACGCGCTGGCGGGCGCCTATCGCCGGGCGTTCACTCGGCTGCGCGCCGAGCGGCGGGTCGACGAGCCGCTGTTCGCGGGGATCGCCGGGGTGCTGGATACGCTCGACGCCGGGGGGTGGCTGCTCGGCGTCGCGACCGGAAAGTCGGATTTCGGGCTCGCGCTCTGCCTTGAGCGCCACGGCCTCGGCCGCCGCTTCGTCACGCTCCAGACGGCGGACCGCCACCCGTCCAAGCCCGATCCGTCGATGGCGCTGACGGCGCTGGCCGAGGCCGGCGCCGCGCCCGAAACCAGCGTGATGATCGGCGATACCCGGTTCGACATCGCGATGGCCAAGGCGGCGGGAATGATGGCGGTCGGCGTCGCCTGGGGATATCACTCCGCCGATGAACTGCGGGCCGCCGGCGCCGATCGGGTGGCGGTCCACCCCGAGGAGCTGACGATGCTGCTGGAGCGGCTGTGATGACGCCCGAGGAGCGCGACCGCCTCGCCGCCAGCCGTTTCGTTCTGCTGAGCGCGATGCGCGCGAGCGGCGTCGTGGTAATGCTGATCGGATTGTGGGTCTGGCACGGCGACATCGCGCGGACCGGCGGCTGGCCGGCGGCGGGCCTGCCGCTCTTCGTGATCGGCTTCGTCGAGTCGCTGGTGGTGCCGCGCTGGCTGGCGAAACGCTGGCGAACGCCGCGGCCGTGAAGCGCTTTTACACGCGGGTTGCGGTGGTGCCGCGCGACGGCGGGATCGCGCTCGAACTCGATGGCCGCGCGGTCAAAACCCCGGCGCGGCGCCCGCTGATCGTGGCGACCGCGCCGATGGCGCGCGCGATCGCCGACGAGTGGGAGGCGCAGGGGGAATCGGTCGATCCGCGCACGATGCCGCTCACCGGCCTCGCCAATGCCGCGCTCGATCGGGTCGCGCCCGATCCGGCGGGCTTCGCGCGCGCGCTTGCCCTATATGGCGAGACCGACCTGCTTTGCTATCGCGCCGATCGCCCGGCCGGCCTCGTCGCGCGCCAGGCCGCGACGTGGGAGCCGCTGCTCGACTGGGCACGGGCGCGCTACGACATCCATTTCGTCGTGACCGCCGGCATCCGCCATTGCCCCCAGCCCGCCGCGACCGTGGCGCGGCTCGGCGAGGCGGTGGCCGCGTTCGACGCGTTCGGCCTCGCCGCGCTTTCGCCGCTGGTGACGATCGGCGGCTCGCTGGTGGCCGCGCTGGCGCTCGCCGGCGGCGCGCTCGACGCCGACGCGGCCTTCGCCGCCACCCATCTCGACGAGGCGTGGCAGGCCGAACAATGGGGCGAGGATGCCCTTGCCGTCGCGGCGCGCGAGCGGCGGGCGCGCGATTTCGCGGCCGCCGCCCGCTTCCTCGCGCTTACCCGTTGACGGTCGGGCGCGGCAGGAACCAGCGCGCGATCACCACGCCCGCCGCAATGAAGCCGAGCGCGTCGCTCACTCCCAGATACAGGAAATAGCGCCAGTCGAACGGGTGGAGGATCGGCTGGCCGAGATGGAAATAGAGCGCCGCCGCCACCGCGAACAGCACCACCAGCCGCACCCGCTCCGCCAGCGTCGTGATCCGCCCCGCGATCGCGCGCAGCGCCAGCGCGATCAGGAAGGCGGTAACGATCGCCAGCAGCAGCGCCCCGACCAGCGCCGCGCTGTCCATCACCGGGAAGCCGTGGACGTTGAAATGGATCGTCGCGACCGGGCCCTGGCCGAACAGGGTGGTGCCCTGCTGGGTGCCGGTCCACGGCACGGCGTAGGTGCCGGTGCCATGCTGGGTCAGGTTGCGCGCGAGCGCGGCCTGGAGGTCGGCGTTGGCGGGATCGTCGGCGACCTTGAACGCGAGCCGGCTGAGCGGCGTCCACCAGAACAGGAAGCCGACGAGGAACTGGGCGATGCCGCCCGCGATGCTGCCGATCAAGAGCCGAACCATGCGAAGCCTCCCATCCTTGGGGAAGGCAGGCTAGAGCATCCCCCGCTCTGGTTGAAGCGGATGATGCTCCCATCGTCTTTTGTGTGGCGCATTTTCGGGTCGGCAGGCGATGGCGCCCGCCTTGAAAGATCGAGCGGCGGCGAAACCCGGTTCAGGCGGTCAGCTTGCGGACGAACCCGATGAGGTTGCGCTGCCGGCAGCGCTTGAGCCGCTCGGCATGCAGGATGGTGCGGACATCGGCGAAGCACCGATCGATATCGTCGTTGACGAGAACATAGTCGTAGCCGTCCCAATGGCTGATCTCGCCGGCGGCGCGCTCCATGCGGCTGGCGATCACGTCCGCGGGGTCGGTGCCGCGCGCGACGAGCCGGCGGCGCAGTTCGTCGATCGAGGGCGGGAGGATGAAGACCCGGACGACGTCGCCGCCGGCGTGCTGGAACAGCTGCTGCGCGCCCTGCCAGTCGATGTCGAACAGTACGTCGCGCCCCTGCTTGAGCACCCGTTCGACCGGGGCGCGGGGCGTGCCGTAGCGGTGGCCGAAGACGTGCGCCCATTCGAGAAACGCGCCATCGTCGACCATGGCCCTGAACCGGACGAGATCGACGAAATGATAATCGGCGCCGTCGGTCTCGCCGGGGCGGATCGGCCGCGTCGTCGCCGAGACCGACATTTCGAGGTCTGCGTCGGCAGCGAGGAGGCGCCGCGCGATCGTCGACTTCCCCGCACCCGAGGGGGAGGACAGGACGAAAAGCAGGCCGCGGCGCTTCAGGCTGGATTCGGGCATGGCCTATTGCCGCCATGAGGGCGCCGCCGTCAACGGCCGCGATGCCGACGCCACTGGTATCGGGCGCGCCGCGCCTCTATCTGGGCGGGATGGCCATCTTTCCCCGCCCCGCGACGCCCAAGGCGCTCTGGCAGGATGTTCGGGCGTTCGTCGCCCAGCGCCAGCGGCATGAGCTTGTTTTCGGTGTGCTTTCGGTCGCGATCACGGCGGCGATCGTCTTTGCGTTCTACGTCGATTCGCGGGTGAAGCCGCCGCCGCCCGAGCCGGTGTTCGTGCAGAGCTGGCCCGAAAGCCGCAGCGACGCCGAGATCATCGCCCAGCAGAAGATCGACCAGGCCCGGCGGGACGCGAAGGCAGCGAAGCGCCAGGCCGCGTTCCAGCGGCTCGCCGACCGGCTGGGCATCGAATGAGCGCGGCGGGCGACGACGCCCGCTGGATGGGGGCGGCGCTGGCGCTGGCCGGGCGGGCGCAGGCGCGAAGCCATCCCAATCCCGAGGTCGGTTGCGTCATCGTGGCCGGCGGCCGCGTCGTCGGGCGCGGCTGGACCCAGCCCGGCGGCCGCCCGCATGCCGAGGCGATGGCGGCGGCCGCGGCGGGGCCGGCGATACGCGGCGCGACCGTTTATGTGACGCTGGAGCCGTGCGCGCACCTATCGTCGCGCGGCCCGGCCTGCGCGGACCTGCTCGGCGCCGCGCGGCCGGCGCGCGTGGTCGCCGCGCTCGAAGACCCCGATCCGCGCACCGCCGGCCGGGGCTTCGCCCAGTTGCGCGACGCCGGCGTCGCGGTCACGACGGGGGTGGGCGCGGCCGAGGCGCGGCGGGCCATGGCCGGGTTCCTGATGCGCCAGAGCTACGGCCGCCCCCACGTCACGCTCAAGCTTGCGACCTCGCTTGACGGCTGTATCGCGCTCGCGTCGGGCGAGAGCCGCTGGATCACCGGCCCGGCCGCGCGCGCCCACGCGCATCTTGAGCGCGCCCAGGCGAACCTCATCGTCGTCGGGCGCGGGACGTTCGTGGCCGATGCGCCCCGCCTCGACGTGCGGCTTCCCGGCCTCGAAACGCAGAGCCCGGCGCGCGCGCTTCTTACCCATGGCGCGGCGCCGGCGGGATGGCGGGCGCTGGCGGCGCCGGCGGCGATCGCCGGGCTCGACGCATCGTGGCTGCTCGTCGAGGGCGGCGCGCAGACCGCCGCCGCGTTCCTCGCCGCCGATCTGGTCGATCGTCTGCTGCTCTACCGCGCGCCGGTCCTGATCGGGGCGGGGCGGCCGGCGCTGGGCGATATCGGCCTGCAACGCCTCGCCGATGCGCATGGCCGCTGGCGGCTGCTCGACGCGCGCCCGCTTGGCAGCGACCGGCTTGAGGTTTACGAGCGCCAGCGAGTCTGAACCATGTTTACCGGGATCATCACCGCGACCGGCACGATCGAAGCCGTCACCCACGCCGGGGATCTGCGCGTGCGGATTCGCTCGGCCTATGACAGCGCGGGCATCGCGCTCGGCGCCTCGATCGCCTGCTCGGGGGCGTGCCTGACGGTGGTCGACAAGGGACCGGGCTGGTTCGACGTCGATATTTCCGCCGAAACCGTCGCGCGCACCGCGCTGGGCCGCTGGACCGAGGGCAACCGCCTCAACCTCGAACGGGCGATGCGGCTCGGCGACGAACTCGGCGGCCATATCGTCACCGGCCATGTCGACGGGGTCGGCGGAATCGTCGAGGTTCGCCCGGAGGGCGACTCGCGCCGGGTCACGATCCGCGCCGGGCGCGATCTGGCCCCCTTTGTCGCGGCCAAGGGCTCGATCACGCTCGATGGCGTCTCGCTCACCGTCAACGCCGTCGAGGACGCCGACGGAGACGTTCGCTTCGGCGTCAATATCATTCCCCACACCGCCGCGATGACGACGTTCGACCGGGTTGCCCCCGGCGATTCCGTCAATATCGAAATTGATGTTCTTGCCCGCTATCTGGGCCGGATGGAGCAGCTTCGCCGTGCCTACGAATCCTGAAATCGCCCGCCTGCGCCACGCCTTCCTGTCCTCGCCCGAGGAGATCGTCGACGAGGCGAAGAACGGCCGGATGTTCATCCTCGTCGACGACGAGGACCGCGAGAATGAAGGCGATCTCGTCATTCCCGCGCAGATGGCGACGCCCGACGCGATCAATTTCATGGCCCGATACGGGCGCGGCCTGATCTGCCTCGCGCTGACCGGCGAGCGCGTCGACCAGCTCGGCCTCGATCTGATGAGCCGCAACAACCGCACCCGCCACGGCACCGCCTTCACCGTCTCGATCGAGGCGCGGGACGGCGTGACCACCGGCATCTCGGCGGCGGATCGCGCGCGCACGGTCGCGGTGGCGATCGATTCCTCGAAAGGGCCGGAGCACCTCGTCACGCCCGGCCATGTCTTCCCGCTCGTCGCCAAGCCGGGCGGCGTGCTGGTGCGCGCCGGCCATACCGAGGCGGCGGTGGACGTCGCGCGGCTTGCCGGGCTCAATCCCTCGGGCGTGATCTGCGAGGTGATGAACGACGACGGAACGATGGCGCGGATGGACGATCTCGTCGCCTTCGCGCAGTTCCACAATCTCAAGATCGGCACGATCCGCGACCTGATCGCCTATCGCCGCCGCCACGACCATAATGTCGAGAAACTCGCCGAAACCAGCTTCGTCAGCCGCCATGGCGGCGCGTGGCGGGCGATCACCTATCGCAACAAGGCGGTGGGCAGCGAGACGCTGGCGCTGGTCAAGGGGCGGATCGACCCCGAGACGCCGACGCTGGTCAGGATGCACACGCTGAGCCTGTTCACCGACACGCTGGGCGAAATGACCGACCGTTCCGGCCTGCTCGAAGGCGCGATGGAGATCATCGGCGAGGAAGGCTCGGGTGTCGTCGTCCTCATCAATCGCGAAATTCCGAATCGGATGTCGAGGGTGATGAACATGCGCGCGCGCGCGACGCCGCCCACCCCCGACGACATGAACGAACTGCGCGATTACGGCATCGGCGCGCAGATCCTCGCGGAATTGGGGATACGCGACATGATCCTGCTCACCAACGCGCATCATACCCTGATCGCGCTCGACGGCTACGGCCTCAGCATCGTCGGCGAGCGGCCGATTCCTAATGCGGAAGGGGGCGATTGATGGCGCGGCTGCTCATCGTCGAGGCGCGCTTCTACGGCCATCTGAACGATCTGCTGCTCGAGGGCGCCCGGGCCGCGATCGAGCAGGCCGGGCATCACCATGAGACGATCACGGTGCCGGGCGCGCTCGAGGTGCCCGGCGCGATCGCGCTCGCGGCGGAAACCGGGCGCTATGACGGCTTCGTCGCGCTCGGCGTCGTGATCCGGGGCGAGACCTATCATTTCGAGCTGGTCTCGAACGAGAGCGCGCGCGGCCTGATGGCGCTGACCATGGACGGCATCGCGATCGGCAACGGCATCCTTACCGTCGAGAACGAGGCGCAGGCCCTGGCCCGGGCGCGGCGGGCCGAGAAGGATAAGGGCGGCGACGCGGCCCGCGCCGCGATCGCGATGCTCGCGCTCAAGGAGCGGCTCGCGTCCTGAGCCGCCCGGCGCGGTTTACGCCACCTCGACGGTGCGCGCCGTCGGATAGTCGGTATAGCCTTCGCCGCCCCGGGTGTAGGATCGGGCCATGTCAACCGGCTGAAACGCGATGCCCTGGGCCAGACGATACGGCAGATCGGGATTGGCCATGAACGGCCGGCCGAAGGCGATCGCGTCGGCCACGCCCGAGTTCAGCGCGGCGGTCGCGCGCGCCAGATCATAGTCCGAGTTGAGGACCAGCGGGCGGTTGAAAACGGCGCGGATCGCGGGCGCCACCGGGGCGACGTCGGCCTTGCCGAAAGAGCCGTCGGGCGCGGGCTCGCGCAGTTCGAGGAACGCGATGCCGAGTTCGGAGAGCGCCGCCGCCGCCGCCGGAAACAGCGTGTGCGGATCACTGTCGTTGACGCCCTGCGACTCGCCGTTGGGCGAAAGCCGCACGGCGGTCAGCCCCGGGCCGACGGTTTCGATCAGCGCCTGTGTCACCTCGCGGAGCAGGCGGATGCGGTTCTCGACCGGGCCGCCATAGGCATCAGCGCGGCGATTGGCGCCGTCACGCAGGAACTGGTCGATCAGATAGCCATTGGCGGCGTGAAGCTGGACGCCGTCGAACCCCGCCCGGATCGCGTTGGCGGCGGCGGCACGATATTCGTCAAGCAGCCGGGGAATCTCGTCGAGCCGCAGCGGCCGGGCGCGCACATGGGGCTGCTTGCCGTCATAGGTGTGGGCGTCGCCGGGCGCGGCCGTCGCCGAGGAGGAGACCGGCTGGACCCCGCTGACCGAGGGGTGGACGACCCGGCCCATATGCCAGAGCTGGGCCATGATCCGGCCGCCGGCGTCGTGCACCGCCGCCGTCACCGGCTTCCACGCCTCGACCTGCTCGTCGGACCATAGCCCCGGCGCATAGGGCCAGCCGAGGCCCTCGCGGCTGATGCCGGTCGCCTCCGACAGGATCAGGCCGGCGCTGGCGCGCTGGGCGTAATAGTCGGCCATGATCGGGGTGGGGACATGGCGGTCGGTCGCGCGGCCACGGGTCATCGGCGCCATCAGGATCCGATTGGGCGCGCGGACAGCACCGAGCTGGATGGGGTCGAACAGCGAAGACATCGTCAAAGGCTCCCTGGCGTGTCGCCGACGCGCGACGGCACCGACATAGGGCGTTAAGGGGAGCGATGCACGATTCGGTCCGTTCAAGAATTCATTGGGTGCGGCAAAGCCGCGATATGACGGGATGGGCCTTCGCCGCGCTCATGATCGCCAATATCTGCCTGGCGTTCGGCCCCTGGCTGGTCCGGCTGGCGGATGTCGGGCCGGTCGCGGTGGGATTCTGGCGGCTCGCGCTCGCCGCGCCGCTCCTGCTGCTGCTGACCCGCGCGGCCGGCCAGCCGATGCCGCGCGGGCGGGTGCGGCTATGGGTGATCCTGTTTCTGGCCGGGCTGTTCTTCGCGGCCGATCTCGCCTGCTGGCATGCCGGAATTCTCCACACGCGCCTCGCCAATGCCGCGCTGTTCGGCACCTCCTCCGGCCTGATGTTTCCGCTCTACGGCTTCATCATCGCCCGCCGCCTGCCCGATCGCTACCAGTCGGCGGCGCTGCTGCTGGCAGGGGTGGGGGCCACGCTGCTGCTGGCGCGCTCCTATGAACTTTCGTCGCGCTATTTGCTCGGCGATCTGCTCTGCCTGGGCGCGGGGCTGTTCTACACCGCCTATCTGATCGCGATCGAGCGCGCGCGCGGCCACCTCGCCGCGCTGCCGACGATCGCGTTCGCGTCCCTGTTCGGCGCCGCGCCGATGCTGGTCTGCGCGATCGCGTTCGGCGAGCGGATCATTCCCGACGTCTGGTGGCCGCTGCTCGTGCTCGCGATCAGCAGCCAGGTCGTCGGGCAGGGCCTGATGGTCTTCGCGATCGGCTATCTCTCGCCGCTCGTCGTCGGCCTGACCTTCCTGCTCCAGCCGCTCGTCGCCGCCGCGATCGGCTGGCTCGCTTATGCCGAGGCGCTGAACGTGGCCGATATGATCGGCGCGGTCGCGATCGGCATCGCCCTCGTCCTCGTCCGCCGGCCGACGCCTGCCCGGAGCCCGCTTCCGCAGAACTGATCGGAGACGCCGCGCCGGCGCGCTTGGCCGGTGCCGCCAACCCCTCTATGCTGCGGCCGCATGACCGATGCCGCACCCGACGAGCGGACGCTCGACGACCTGCGCGCGGCGCTCGCCCCCGCGATCGCGCGCCACGCCGCTTTCGATGGCTGGACCCACGCGGCGCTCGCCGCCGCGGCCGGCGAATGCGGCGTGCCCTCCGGCCGCGCCGCGCTCGCCTTTCCGGCGGGGGCCGTGGACATGATCGACGCCTGGTTCGCCAGTCTCGACGCGGCGATGGCCGCCGCCGTTCCGCCCGAACGGATTGCGGCGATGAAGGTCCGCGAGCGGATTGCCGCGCTGCTCGTCGCGCGGCTGGAAGCGGCGGCGCCCGCGCGCGAGGCGTTGCGCCGGGCGCTCTCGGTCCTGCTGCTGCCCACCAATGCCGCCGGCGCGGCGCGGTTGGGCTGGCGGGCGGCCGATCGGATCTGGCGGCTCGCCGGCGATACCGCGACCGACGCCAGCCACTATACCAAGCGGGCCACGCTGGCGGGCATTTACGCAGCGACGCTGCTCGTCTTTCTCGACGACCCGAGCGAGGATTTCGCCGACACTCGGGCTTTTCTGGCCCGTCGGATCGACGGCGTCATGCGCCTCGAGCGGCTGAAGGCGAGCATGCGCCCCGATCCGGATCGGCGTTTCAGCCCGGCCCGGTTTCTCGGCCGCCTGCGCTACCGCGCGCGCTGATAAACAGGCTGGTGTTTCTTCGGGGCTATTGATAATCGCTTGCAGGAACAGCCCGTCAAGGGATGAACAGCGTGCGCCTCGATCAACTGCCGTTACGACAAGCCGCGACCGTTTTCGCGATCGACTGGGATGCGCTGCGCCCGACCGACGCCCGCCGCCTGCGTGAGCTCGGGCTCGATGAGGGAGTCGAGGTGGAAGCACTGCATTTCGGGCCGTTCGGGCGTGATCCGATGGCGTGCCGGGTCGGGCGGATGACGATCGCGCTCCGCCGCGCCCATGCCTCGGCCATCTCGGTTCGGCCGGCGACGGCATGAATCCCGTCGCGATGGTGGCGCTGGTCGGCAATCCGAATGCCGGCAAGAGCGCCCTGTTCAATGCACTGACCGGCGCGCGCCAGAAGGTCGGCAATTATCCCGGCGTCACGGTCGAGCGTAAATCGGGGCGGATGGCGCTCGCGGACGGGCGGCCGATCGAGCTGATCGACCTGCCGGGAACCTACAGCCTCGATCCGGCGAGCCCCGATGAGCGCGTGACCCGCGACGTCGTGATGGGCCGTCAGGCCGGCGAGAGGCTGCCGACGGCGCTGATCGTCGTCGTCGATGCCGCCAATCTCGACAACCATCTGCGCTTCGTTCTCCAGCTTGTCGCGCTCGGCCGGCCGCTTGTCGTCGCGCTCAACATGATCGACATGGCCGCGCGCGACGGCCTCACCATAGATACGGAGGCGCTGGCGGCCGCGCTGGGCGTCCCGGTGGTGCCGACGGTCGCCGTCCGCAAGCGCGGAATCGAGGCGCTCAAGGCCGCGCTCGATCGGGCGCTCGCGGCGACGTCCCCGCGCCCGCCCGATGGGGCGGTGCCCGACATCCTTGCCTTTCAGCGCCGCGCCCGGGCGATCGCCGGCGCGGTGACGGTCGCGACCGGCACCGGAAAGCGCTGGTCGCGGGCGGTGGACCGGGTGGCGCTCCACCCGGTGTTCGGCCCGGTCCTTTTCGCGGCGCTGATGTTCGTGATGTTTCAGGCCGTCTTCGCCTGGTCCGCGCCGCCGATGGACCTGATCGACCGCGGATTCCAGGCCTTGCAGGGGCTCGTCACCGCCGCGCTGCCCGACGGCGTGCTGCGTTCGCTGCTGGTCGACGGCCTGATCGGCGGGGTCGGCGCGGTCATCGTGTTCCTGCCGCAGATTCTGATCCTGTTCTTCTTCATCATTCTGCTCGAAGCCTCGGGCTATATGGTGCGCGCAGCGTTCCTGATGGATCGGCTGATGGCTGGCGTCGGCCTGTCCGGGCGGGCGTTCATCCCGCTGCTCTCGTCGTTCGCCTGCGCGATCCCGGGGATCATGGCGACCCGCACGATCGACGACCCCCGGGACCGGTTGACCACGATCCTGATCGCGCCGCTGATGACTTGCTCGGCGCGGCTCCCGGTCTATGCCGTCATCATCGGCGCGTTCATCCCCGCGCGGACGATCGGGCCGGGAATCGGGCTTCAGGGCCTCGTCCTCTTTGCGCTCTACCTGACCGGCGTGCTCGGCGCGCTCGCGGCTGCCTTCGTGTTCCGGCGGACGATCGCGCGTGGCGGC
>Ga0182740_1002514_pt1 | contig 11130 bp, 8 predicted proteins | sample eDN5th37CKraftBY_FD_128872 | JGI IMG/M metagenome (GOLD analysis project Ga0182740, IMG submission 128872) | Enriched backyard soil microbial communities from Emeryville, California, USA - eDNA 5th pass 37_C Kraft BY (version 2) (version 2) | ecosystem: Environmental > Terrestrial > Soil >...
AGGCGATCCGCGCCGCTTCAACCTGCCCCGGCCGATGCTGGGACGGGCAGACCCGCATTTCTCATTCGCTGGCCTCAAGACGGCCGTCCGCCACGCCGCCGCAAAGATCTCGCCGCTCTCCGAACAGGACGTCGCCGACCTCTGCGCCTCGTTCCAGGCGGCCGTTTGCGACAGCGTAGCCGACCGGGTGCGATTGGCGATCTCCACCGTGCTTCCGCTCTTGGCCGAGGATGCGCCCCGCAATTTCGTCGCCGCTGGAGGCGTGGCCGCCAACAAGGCCCTCCGATCCATGCTCGTGGACCTTTCAGCGAAGTCGGGCTTCACCTTCCATGCACCGCCGCTTGCGCTCTGCACCGACAACGGCGCCATGATTGCCTGGGCCGGAGCCGAGCGCTTGGCACAAGGACTCGTCGATGACTTGGCGGCGCCCGTCAAACCGCGCTGGCCGCTCGATCCCAGCGCCGCCAAAGCCACGGGCGCGGGCGTGAAAGCCTGAAGAGCGCCCGTTAGAATGCCGTGCTAGACTTAAGTCTTGTTCGAATGCGGGGGCAGGTTTGCAAATCAATTCGGTGAGCATTGTCGGCGGCGGCGCGTGGGGAACAGCGCTCGCGCAGTCGTTGGCGCACAACCAGATGAAGGTCACGCTGTGGGCACGCGAGACCGAAGTCGTCGACGACATCAACATGCGGCACGTCAACCGGACGTTTCTACCTGGCGTCGACCTTAATCCCGCGATCTGCGCCACATCCGATCTTTTGGCGACGGCGGGTTCGGATGCCATCCTCGCCGTCGTTCCGGCGCAGCACTTGCGCAGCGTCATGGCCCGGATTGCCAAGCAGCTGGCGGCGAACACGCCAGTCATCATTTGTGCGAAAGGTATCGAGGACGCAACGGGCCGCTTCATGGGCGAGGTCCTCGAAGAAGCAGCACCCCACGCGCTGCGCGCCGTTCTGTCCGGGCCAAGCTTCGCCGCCGACGTCGCACGCGGTCTGCCATCTGCGCTGACGCTCGCCTGCCGCAGCGAAACAGCCGGCCGCACGCTTGCCTCCGCACTCTCCTCCCGCCAAATGCGTCTTTATTGGTCGAGCGATTTGCTGGGCGCCGAACTCGGCGGCGCAGTGAAGAACGTGCTGGCCATCGCCGCCGGCATCGTCGAAGGCCGCGGCCTCGGAGCTAGCGCCCACGCGGCCATCGTCACACGCGGCTTTGCCGAACTCCGCCGCTTCGGCGAAGCCATGGGCGCGCGACCCGAAACACTGCTCGGCCTCTCCGGCCTCGGTGATCTCATCCTGACGTGCGGCAGCCCGCAGTCGCGCAACATGTCGCTCGGACGCGCGCTCGGCGAAGGTCGCACCCTTGCCGAATTTATGGGTGGCCGCGTCACCGTTGCCGAAGGCGTACACACCTGCGCCGCGCTCGTCCGGCTCGCGCGAGAGAAAGGTGTTGAGATGCCGATTGCCGAAGCCGTGCACGGCATCATCCAAGGCCGCCTCCATGTCGATGAAGCAATCGCATCCTTGATGCAGCGGCCGCTCAAAGCCGAAGACTGAGAGCGCTCCACCTTTCTGAGAATTTTCTGCTGCGACGTTTCAGCCGAAACGTTGGAGCCATTTGCGAAAGCGCCAGCAATTCGCGCTTTTCCGGGCGAACAGCAGTATTCGCGACGGACCCTTCCGCCGCACGTGAGCACAACGCCTTTACCGAATATCAAGGCCTTGATGAGATAACCATCAAACAGGTCGCGGCCTTGAGCCTCTCCGACCGCAAAAGTTTCGTGTCGCGTCTAAAGCCCCATGCTTCTTGCAAGCATGGGGCTTTTGTTTTGGCACCCCGCCGCCTTGAGCACCGTGCAGTTTCGCGCTAGCACCGAGCCCCTTACATAAAGGCTGAGCATGACCGCCTTCTGGCTCCTGAAATCCGAACCCGACGTCTTCTCGTGGAGCGATCTCGTCTCCCGCGGCAAAAAGGGCGAGGCGTGGGACGGCGTTCGCAACTATCAGGCGCGCAACAACATGCGGGCGATGAAAGTCGGCGACCTCGGTTTCTTCTATCACTCGAACGAGGGCAAAGAGGTCGTCGGGATTCTGCGCATCATCGCGCCGGCCCACCCCGAGGCGAAAGACGAAACAGGCAAGTGGGAATGCGTGGACGTCGCAGCCGTCACGCCCGTTCCCAAGCCCGTCGGCCTCGAAGAGGTCAAATCGAACCCCAAGCTTTCGGGCATGGTGCTCGTCAACAATTCCCGTCTGTCCGTCCAACCCGTGTCGGCCGACGAATGGAAGGAAATCTGCAAAATGGGCGGGGTCGATCTCAAGAAGCTCAAGGACCAATGACCGCCCGGCTCGATCCGGCTGATCCTGCAAGCGCCGAACGGTTCATCCTCGAAAATACGAAGCCTATCGCGCCGCCCTTGGTGGCGGAAATTACGTTGCGCCTCGCCGAAGAATCGCTGCCGATCTGGCAAAAGACGGAAGAAGAGTTGGGCGAGCTTAACGTGCCCCCACCCTTCTGGGCTTTCGCCTGGGCGGGCGGCCAGGCCGTCAGCCGCTACCTCCTCGACAACCCGGAAATCTGCCGCGGCCGGAACGTGCTCGACATCGGCGCGGGCTCGGGATTATCCGCCATAGCCGCCGCCAAGACCGGCGCAGCCCACGTCCTGGCGGTCGATATCGACGGTCTGGCCGTCGCCGCCTGCGCCATCAATGCCAAGGCGAACGGCGTTGCCATCGAGACGACCGCTGCCGATTTGCTGAGCACTGAACCTCCGGCCGATAGCGTCATCATCGTCGGCGACCTCTTCTACGAACGCGAACTGGCCGAACGCGTCACCCGATATATCGGCCGCGCCAAGGAACGGGGCTGCTCCATCTTCATCGGCGATCCCCGCCGCAGCTACTTCCCGCAGGACCGGTTTACACCGTTGGCAGAATATCAGGTGCCCGTGACCCGCGAGCTTGAGGATTACGACATCAAGCGGACCACCGTCTGGGGCGCCTAGGGCCTTCCGCGGTGCGATATTGAACCGCAAACAAACCGGCGCGGCATGACGATACGTCAGCCGCCGATCATGTTGTGGACCGGCGCGCGCCGCAGCATAATAGGGGAAAATGGCCGCGTCCCAGACGGCCAATCGGAGGAGCGCTTTCAAATGTCGGACAAAGTGTACGCCGTCCCCCCGCAGTGGGCGGAGCGGGCTTATATCGACGCACAGTCCTATGACGAGATGTATGAGCGATCCGTTGCCGACCCGGAGGGTTTCTGGTCGGACGCAGGCAAGCGCATCGACTGGATCAAGCCCTATACGCGCGCAAAGAACACGAGCTTCGCGCCGACCAACGTCGACATTCGGTGGTACGAGGACGGCACGCTTAACGTCTCCGCCAACTGCATCGATCGCCATCTGAAAGAGCGCGGTGACAAAGTCGCGATCATCTGGGAAGGCGACGATCCGAGCGAGAGCGAACAGATCACCTATCGCCATCTTCACGAACGCGTGCAGCGCTTCGCCAATGTCTTGAAGAAGCACGGCGTCAAGAAAGGCGACCGCGTTACGATCTATCTGCCGATGATTCCAGAAGCCGCCTACGCGATGCTCGCCTGCACGCGCATCGGCGCCGTGCATTCGATCGTCTTCGGCGGCTTCTCCCCCGATAGTCTCCAGAACCGCATCGAAGACGCGGATTCAAAACTCATCATCACGGCCGATGAAGCGTTCCGCTCCGGCAAGACCGTGCCTCTGAAGAAGAACGCCGACGCCGCACTCGCAAAGTGCAAGGGCGATGAAAAGATGCTCGTCGTCCGGCGCTCAGGCAATGCCGTGCCGTGGACGAACGGCCGCGATTTCTGGCTGCACGAAGAGATGGAGACCGTTCCCGCCGAATGCGCACCGGTGGAGATGGGCGCAGAAGATCCGCTCTTCATTCTCTACACGTCGGGGTCGACCGGAAAGCCCAAGGGCGTCATGCACACGACGGGCGGATACCTCGTCTACGCATCGATGACCCACCAATACATTTTCGACTACCACGAAGACGATGTCTATTGGTGCACAGCGGACGTCGGCTGGGTCACGGGCCACACCTACATCGTCTACGGACCGCTCGCGAACGGTGCGACGACCCTGATGTTCGAAGGTGTGCCGACCTATCCCACCGCAGCCCGATTCTGGAACGTGGTCGATAAGTGGAAGGTCACCATCTTCTACACCGCCCCGACAGCCATCCGCGCGTTGATGGGTGCGGGCGATGCGCTCGTCAAATCGACGGACCGCTCGTCCTTGCGTCTTCTGGGTTCCGTCGGCGAGCCGATCAATCCCGAAGCCTGGGAATGGTATCATCACGTCGTCGGCGACGACCGCTGCCCCATCGTCGACACGTGGTGGCAGACCGAAACCGGCGGCATCCTCATCACGCCGCTTCCCGGCGCCACGGATTTGAAGCCGGGCTCCGCGACGAAGCCCTTCTTCGGCGTGCAACCGGCTCTCGTTGACGAGAAAGGCCAGATCCTCGAAGGCGAGGCGCAGGGCAACCTCGTTCTGCTCGACAGCTGGCCGGGGCAATCGCGCACCATCTACGGCGATCACGATCGCTTCGTGCAAACGTACTTCTCGGCTTATCCGGGAACGTACTTCACGGGCGACGGCTGCCGCCGCGACGCCGACGGCTATTACTGGATCACCGGACGCGTGGACGACGTCATCAACGTCTCCGGCCACCGCATGGGCACGGCCGAAGTCGAAAGCGCGCTCGTCTCCCATCCCAAAGTTGCAGAGGCGGCCGTCGTCGGCTACCCGCACGACATCAAGGGCCAGGGCATCTATTGCTACGTGACGCTTAACGTTGGCGAGAGCGGCGACGATACCCTGAGACGCGAACTCGTCGCCCACGTCCGCGCCGAAATCGGACCGATCGCTTCGCCCGATCTCATCCAGTTTTCGCCCGGCCTGCCCAAGACGCGCTCCGGTAAAATCATGCGGCGCATTTTGAGAAAGATCGCGGAGGATGATTTCGGAAGCTTGGGTGATACCTCCACGCTGTCCGATCCCGCCGTCGTCGATGATCTGATCAGCAACCGCCAGAACAAGCGCGTCTAGCGCCGCTCACGCCCAATACGAAGTCCAGCGGCGGCATCAGAAATCGGACGTGATGCCGCCCTTCTCCCAGTCGCCGAAGCGCGTGGGATCGGGTCCGTTCCGGCCACCAACCTCGCGCGGCGGCTTGGGCTCGGCAGCCTGCTTCTGCCGCCGCTCTTCCGCTTCCGCCAATGCGCGGCGAGCCTCAGGCGTCAGCACGCGTGGGGCGGGCCCCCCCGCCTCCGGCTCACCTGACCCGCTTTCGCCCCTCCGTTCCTCGGCTGACATGTCGTTAAAGTCCTTTCCGACGGGTTCCGCTGCCTTTTTCGGCGGATCGCCTTTATGGTGTTCTTTCGACACCATATATAGCGCCTGTAAGGTTGTAGACCAGCTTAGGACCCCACTGGCGAGTATGCTCAAATGCCTATGAACTATGCCAAGACCGCGATGCTGTTGGCATTGCTGACGGCGATCTTCGTCGCACTGGGTGCGGCCATCGGCGGCCAATCAGGTCTCGTCATTGCGTTCGTCATTGCCATGGTGATGAACGCGGTGAGCCTATGGAAATCCGATTCCATCGTTTTGCGCATGTTCAACGCTCACGAAGTCAGTGAAGCGACCGCGCCCGAACTCTATGGCATCGTGCGCGACCTGGCGCGCAACGCCGATCTGCCGATGCCGCGCGTCTACATCATGAATAGCCCGCAGCCGAACGCCTTCGCAACGGGCCGCAGCCCGTCGCACGCGGCGGTATGCGCTTCGACGGGCTTGCTTGAAGCGCTCAACCGTGAAGAGATCGCAGGCGTCATCGCGCACGAGCTTGCGCACATCAAAAATCGCGACACGCTGACGATGGCCGTCGCCGCGACGATCGGCGGAGCCGTCTCGATGGTCGCCCAATACATGCAGTTCGGCATGCTGTTCGGCGGCGGCCGCGGTAACGATCGCGGCGCGCTTGGCGCGATCGGCACGCTCGCCGCCATCATCATTGCGCCGATGGCCGCCGGTCTCGTGCAGATGGCGATCAGCCGCTCGCGCGAGTATCAAGCCGACCGTCTCGGCGCGATGATCTGTGGCCGGCCGCTTTGGCTCGCCTCCGCTCTGCGCCGGATCGATGGCGCGGCACGCCAAATTCCGAACGAAGAAGCCGAAGCGGTCCCGGCCGCAGCGCACATGTTCATCATCAATCCGCTGAACGGCCACGGCGTCGATAATCTTTTCTCAACCCATCCGAATGTCGTAAATCGCATCGCCGCGCTCGAAGCGCTGGCGCGCGAAATGGGCGCGACCGGCATCGATACCGGCGGCCGCCCGAGCAGCTCCGGCGAAGTCTGGATCGGTGGACAGAACTACACCAAACCACCGAACCCCTGGGGCTGATGTGCCAAACGATACGAGAAGAACAAGCCCGCGCTCCGCAGCAGCTGGAGCGCGTTTCAAACGCGACCCCAAGAAAAAGCCCGCAACCGCCCGCAAACCTTCGCCCGCCGGCGACGGCCTGAAAACGCGCGACGCCGCAGTCTCCGCGCTCTTTTCCGTGCTGATCGAGCGCCGGCCGTTCGATGACGCTTTTGCCAATGCTTCGGCAGCCCGCGATCTGGAGCCGCGTGACCGCGCTTTCGCCCGCCTGATCGCCACGACGGCGCTACGCAATCGCGGCGCGCTGCAGGCTGTGCTGAGCAGCTACATCGCCAAACCGCTGCCCGAAACGATCGGCCGCCTGAACGAAATTCTGCTCGCGGCCGCAGCCCAGCTGCTTCTCCTGCAAACGCCGCCGCACGCAGCCATCTCTTTGGCTGTCGACCAATGCCACGCCGACACCAACGGCAAGCGCTTCGCAAATCTGGTCAACGCCGTTCTGCGGCGCTTGAGCGAGAGCGGTCAGGGGCGCCTCGCTGATCTCGATAACGTTGCGCTGACCTTCCCAGACTGGCTCCTTGCGCGTTGGAGCGACGCCTACGGCCCTTCCGAGGCCCGCCAAATCGCGCGCGCATCGCTGGTCGAGCCCGCCCTCGATCTGACCGTCAAAGCCGATCCCGAATTGTGGGCCGAACGCATCGGCGCCGTCGTACTGCCGACAGGCTCGCTTCGCTGCGCCCAAGCGGGCCGCGTCGAAGAACTGCCGGGCTACAGCGCCGGCGCATGGTGGGTGCAAGACGCCGCCGCCGCGCTTCCCGTGCGGTTGATGGGCGACGTCGCTGGGCTCGACGTCCTCGATCTCTGCGCCGCGCCTGGCGGCAAGACAGCCCAACTCGCAGCCGCTGGCGCCAATGTCACCGCTGTCGACAAATCGGCCGGACGGCTGTCGCGCTTGAATGACAATCTCACGCGCCTTGGACTGTCGGCGAACACCGTCGTCTCCGACGCGCTGACGTTCACGTCCGAGCAGAAGTTTGACGCCATCCTTCTCGATAGCCCGTGCACATCGACGGGCACGATCCGCCGTCATCCCGATATCTTGTACCTGAAGCGTCCCGAAGACGTTGCCGCACTCGCCGCTCTGCAATTGAAGCTGCTCGACCGCGCGGCGGACCTTTTGAAGCCCGGCGGAACGCTCGTTTATTGCACCTGTTCGCTCGAGCCCGAGGAAGGTGAACGGCAGGTCGATGCTTTCCTCGCGCGCCATGCGGATTTCAGCCGCCAGCCAATCATGCTGGACGATGTCACGATCCCGCTCGCTTGGCGAACCCGCGACGGCGATCTGCGGACCCTGCCCTCGCACTTTGCGGATTTGCCGGAAGGCCTGCGCGGTCTTGATGGCTTTTACGCCGCAACCCTGGTGAAGTCGGCCGCTCGCTAACAGCCTGTGCGGGCCCGCGCCTTGTTTTGGCGCCGGTCCGGGGATACTCCAATCTTCGATCTGACGCATTTTTGCGGCGACGCAGGAGCAATTCCCCTTGAGCCTCAATGTCACGGAACGGCTGAAAATCCGCTCCCTTTCGGTTGAGCGCCTCCGCCGCCGCGCCGTCACGTTCACACTCTCATCGCCACTTCTGCGCTGGCGCTACGCGGGTCACGGCGCCGACCAGATTCTCATCGTGCCGCAGGAGCTGCGGGCCGCCGATCCGAGCTTTTGGACCGAAATCGCCCACGGCCACTTCGGCCTCGCGTCCGAGATCGCGGAATTGAAAGGCGCATCCGTCTTTCGCATCACGCCCCCAAGCCTCGCCTGGGAGCGCGAGCTTCACGGCTTTGGCTGGCTCCGGCATTTGGCGGCGACGGAAGAAGAAGAAGCCTTCACTGCCGCGCGCGAACTCGTGCTCGAATGGATCGCCTTGCGGCGCATGTCGCAGGGCGTCGCCTACGAGCCTGAGGTGATCGCCCGCCGGCTGATCTCGTGGATCTCGCAAGCCAACATGCTGCTCGAAGATCTCGACGTGCGCTCTTACACGCAGATCATGTCGAGCATCGGCCAGCAGATCGTGGCGCTCAGAACAACGTGGAGGAATGCGCCTGACGGCGTACCGCGCATGGTCTGTCTCATCGCGCTCGTCCTCACCGGACTTGCCGTGTCCGGACACGACCGGCAACTGAAAGAAGCCGAAACCGCACTCGTCGCCGAGCTGAAGCGCCAGATCCTCGAAGATGGCGGGCACGTCAGCCGCAGTGCCAGCGTCCTCTCCGATCTCATTCTCGACCTCTTGCCGCTCGGCCAGTGCTTCAACTCGCGCGCGCTGCCGCCACCCGCAGAAATCAATTCTGCAATCAAGAATTCTCTGAAGTTTTTGCGCTTCATGCGGCTGGGCGACGGCATGCTCGCGCGCTTCAACGGCGTCAGCGTCGGATCGCCGGCAGCGCTCGCCACTGTTCTTGCCTATTCGAGCGGCGAACTCGATCGCATGCCGGTTGCGCACGCTTCGGGCTACGCGCGGCTCGAACGCGGCAATACGATCATCGTCACCGATGTCGGCTCACCGCCGCCGCTTGAACTTTCGACGCAAGCGGAAGCCGGCGCCCTCTCCTTCGAGATGACGGCGCGCCATCATTTGATCTTCGCCAATGGCGGCTTCCCGGGGCCCGCCGATCACGGCTGGGATTCGGTCGCACGCGCCACTGCTAGTCACAACACGCTCTGCCTCGCTGAGACATCATCCTCGCGGCTCATCCGGCACGAGCAGCTGGAAACCATGGTAGACGGCCTGCCGATCCGCGGCCCGGACATCGTCGCCTTCGAATTCAACAACGGCGCACAAGAAGCTGTTTTGACGGCGAGTCACGACGGTTACGTCAAACGCTACGGGCTGATCCACTCGCGCCGCCTCTCGCTCTCCGCTGATGGCGATCGCTTGGAAGGCGCCGACACCCTCGAGCCGCCGAAAGGCACGCTGCGCCTGAAGCAGGACCTGCCCTACGCCATCCACTTCCACCTTCATCCCGACTGCGGCTGCAGGGCGGCCGGTCATGGGGCATGCCGCATCACGCTGCGCGACGGCGAAACGTGGCTGTTCACGGCTGCCGACGACACGGCTCAATTGTCGATCGAAGAAAGCCTGTTTTTCGTGGACAGCGCCGGACCGCGGCCAAGTCTGCAAATCGTGCTACGCGGCACGACCTTCGGCCAAACGGAGGTCCGCTGGTCTGTCCACGCGGAACGCGCGGAGGGCCACCAAACCTGACCGGCCAACGGCCCATGCGGCGCATTCGCGCGGCAGATCTTCGCGCGGGATAGCCACGCCAAACGGGCCGTGCTAACCGCCACTTTCGAACACACTGGGATGCACATGGCCGATCAACAGATACGCCGGGCCCTTCTGTCGGTTTCCGACAAAACCGGGCTCGTTTCCTTCGCCACCGCACTGAGCAATCGCGGCATCGAACTCGTTTCGACGGGCGGCACGGCAGCCGCGCTGAAGTCGGCAGGCCTGGCGGTCAAGGACGTGTCCGAGTTGACGGACTTCCCCGAAATGATGGACGGCCGCGTCAAGACCCTCCATCCCAAAGTGCACGGCGGCCTTCTCGCCATTCGCGGCAATGCCACCCACGACGAAGCCGCGCGCGAACACGCCATTCTGCCGATCGATCTCCTCGTCGTGAACCTCTACCCGTTCGAAGCCACGATCGCGAAGAACGCGCCCTACGACGACTGCGTCGAGAACATCGACGTCGGCGGCCCGGCGATGATCCGCGGCGCCGCGAAGAACCACGACAGCGTCACGGTCATCATCGAACCGTCCGATTACGATCGCGTGCTGGAAGAAATCGCAGCCAACAACGGCGCGACGACACTCGCGCTGCGCAAGGCACTCGCGGCCAAGGCTTTCGCACGCACGGCAGCTTACGACGCCGCGATCAGCAACTGGTTCGCGCGCGAGATCGGCACCGAGCTACCCGAATTCCGCGCCTTCGGCGGCAAGCTCGGCCAGGCGCTGCGCTATGGCGAGAACGCCCATCAGTCGGCAGCCCTCTATCTCTCCGCTGAGGGCCGCGTCGGCGTCGCCACGGCAGAACAGCTGCAGGGCAAGGAACTCTCCTACAACAACATCAACGACACCGACGCCGCCTTCGAACTCGTCTCGGAATTCGACGCCAAGGCGCCTGCCGTCGCCATCATCAAGCACGCCAATCCCTGCGGCGTCGCCACCGGATCCTCGCTTGCCGACGCTTACCGCAAGGCGCTCTCCTGCGATTCAACGAGCGCATTCGGCGGCATCATCGCGCTCAATCAGCCGATCGACGCCGATGCCGCGCGCGAGATCACGAAAATCTTCACCGAAGTCGTCATCGCGCCGGGCGCCTCCGATGAAGCCAAGGCCATTTTCGCAGCCAAGAAAAATCTTCGCCTGCTTTTAACGAGCGGCCTCGCCGACGTGCGCGCGGCAGGCCTCAATTTCAAATCCGTCGCCGGTGGTCTCCTCGTGCAGTCGCGCGATTCAACCAACGCTGACGACCTGGAACTGAAAGTCGTGACGAAGCGGGCGCCTACGGATGCCGAACTACGCGACCTGCGGTTCGCCTTCAAAGTTGCCAAGCACGTGAAGTCGAACGCCATCGTCTACGCCAAGAATGGCGCAACGGTCGGCGTCGGCGCCGGTCAGATGAGCCGCGTCGATTCTGCACGC
>Ga0182740_1002515_pt1 | contig 11127 bp, 8 predicted proteins | sample eDN5th37CKraftBY_FD_128872 | JGI IMG/M metagenome (GOLD analysis project Ga0182740, IMG submission 128872) | Enriched backyard soil microbial communities from Emeryville, California, USA - eDNA 5th pass 37_C Kraft BY (version 2) (version 2) | ecosystem: Environmental > Terrestrial > Soil >...
GTCCACGTCTCCTCGTACAGGCGCTTGGCCGCCTGCACGGCGTGCGGCGACTTGCCGGCGATCTCGTGGGCCAGTTCCTGCGCCGCGGCGAGCGGGTCGTTCGAGACATGAGTGACGAGACCGAGTGCGTCGGCCTCGGTGCCGGTGAGGATGCGCCCCGTGAAGGTGAGTTCCTTCGCCACATCGAGGCCCACGAGTCGCGGCAGGCTCTGGGTGATCCCCATGTCGGGGACGAGGCCCCACTTGACCTCCATGATCGACAGCCGCGCGTCGGGCGTCGCGAACCGGATGTCGGCGCCGAGCGCGATCTGCAGGCCGCCGCCGAAGCAGTTGCCGGTGATCGCGGCGATCACCGGGGCCGGGACGCGGGACCAACCGTAGGCCACGCGTTGGGCATGGTTGGCGATGTGCCCGTCCGCGCGGGCGAGCAGATCCCGCGGGCCACTGCCGTCACGGTTACCGAGACCGGTGATGTCGAGGCCGGAGCAGAAGCTCTTGCCGGCGCCGTGGAGCACGACGGCGCGTACCGTGCGGTCGATCGCGAGCTGCTCGGTGGCATCGACGATCGCATCGAACATCGCCGGGTCGAGCGCGTTGTGCTTCTCGGCGCGGTCCAAGGTCACGGTTGCGACACCGAACTCGTCGATCTCGATCCGCACTCTCTGCTCGCTCATCCGCCGAACCTCCTCGGAAACCGGTGGGGATCGGGACGTCCGGAAAATCCTGCCCACGATCGCGAAGCCGACTGTACAGCAAGGATTTCGCCGCCGACGGCGAACATGCGAGCGGCCTCGCCAACGTCCTCGGCGGCCGTTCGGAGACACGCCGTCATCCGAGTCCCGCCCGCCTCCGGCGTGCAGACCGTGACCGAACCGTTATAGTCGGCGTCATGACTACAGTTCTCGGTGTCTCGGTCGGTGCCAGCGCGGTGCGCTTTGCGCGACGTGACACCGGGAGCGTGGACAGCCCGATCTTCCGCTCCCGCTCGATGCCCGCCCTGCTCGACCGGCCGGCCGAGCTGGCCGCGGAGTCCATCGAGACGATGCTCGCCGAGACCGACGAGATCGAGCAGGTGCGCGCCATCGGCGTCGCCTACCAGAACGAGACGCAGGCCGATTTCGTCCAGGGCGCGATGAGCCGCCTGGACATCGACAACTTCCGGCTCGTCCCGGAAGTGACCGCGGCGCTCGAAATGCTGGAAACCACAGGAGAGCTCGGCGATCACGAGACGCTCGTGTTCTACGACCTCGGCAGCTCGGGCCTCACCGTCACGGTTGTCGACCGGGGTACCCGCATCGCGTTGAGCACGGCACGCTCGGAGGGGATCAGCGGCGACCTCGTCGACCGCCTGATCTACGACCACCACGTCGACCTGCAGCGTTTCGCCGAGCCGGCCGACATGGCGGCACAGCGGGCCCTCACCGCCCGGTGCCGCGACGCGAAGGAGCAGCTGTCCTCGAAGGATGCGGTGTGCATGCCCGGCGAGGGTGGTCTGCTGCTGCTCTCGCAGGACAGCTTCGATTCGCTCATCGACGGACCTGTGAAGGCCTCGGCCCGCCTCACCCTCGACGTGATCCGCCGTTCGGGACGCACTCCCGACGCCGCGGTGCTCATCGGGGGCGGAGCGAACATTCCGCTGGTCACCGCCGTGATGGAATCGTGGCTCGATATTCCGGTGATCGTGCCCCCGCAGCCCGAACTGGTGGCGGCGGAAGGCGCGGCGCTCCTCGCCCGCCCGGACACCGCGAAGGTCGCCGAGACGGCGGAGTTCGCGGCGCCGCTCGAGCTCACCGAGACGGCACAGTTCGCTCCGCAGCCGGTCGCGCCGGACGCGCCGACCGAGAGCTTCGCTGCCGCCGACATCCGGCAGGAGACCGAGACGCCCGCGCAGCCGCGGAACCGTCGACGCCTCCTGCTCGCCGGTGGTGCCGTCGTCGTCGCAGCGGCGATCGGCCTCGGTATCGACCTGCTACAGAGTTCCGGTCGCGATCCGCAGCCGACCGCCACACAGCAGGAGATGCAGGAGCCACCGGCGCAACCGGCAGCGGAGCCCCGGTCCACGACCACCACGGACGCTTCGACCGTGCCGGAAACCGTCCCGGCGGTGTCGGACGAGCAGTCGACGGTCACCGATCGCAGCGAGACCCGCACCACCTCCCGGCCACCGACGACGGCGGAGACCTCCACGCAGATCCCCACCACCGGGGCACAGGACGACGCGGCGGCCGACACCTCGGTGCCGTCACTCGAACCGGAGCCGGCCCCGATGGTCCCCGGCCTCCCCCAGTTCGAGCTGCCGACGCTGCCGCCGCCCCCGCAGATCCAGCTCCCGCAGCTGCCCCGCATCCCCGGGCTCTGATCGGTCAGCCGCAGACCGCCGGGGTGCGACGCGAACTCGTCGGTTCCGGATGAGGCAGCAGTCGCTGCCACCACCGGGTCACCCGCGGACTCGCAATCGGTCGCGCGACACGGAACCGGTTCGTCCCGGGTCCGGTGCGCATCGGCGGCGCCGCCGTCACGGCCTGTTCTCTCGACGCCGAGTGCACGCGTTCGTCGTGGCACCAATCGACCACCACCGACCGCGCTCCGCTGCGGATGATCAGCGACCGCACGGGTCCGTCCACGAAGACCTCCCGGTCGACGTGATGGGGGCCGGGATGCCCGGGCTCCGGGGCGGAGGCGACGCCCAACAGGATCTCGGGTTCGGTGGACGGCCGGCTCGCCTCGACCAGCAGACGCTCCTCGTCGACCTCGCGGACGGTGACGTCGCTGTGTCCCGAGACGTCGCCCACCAGCAACGCCACGTAGTCGGTCTCGCTCTCCGAATCGCGAATGGCCAGCAATCGGGCCTTTCGGGAGCCGCAGCGCAGTGACTCGTCGAGCTCCGGTGTCACCGTGCGCGCGTCCGCTGCAGCGCTCAGGTCGATCCGTCTCGACGTCCAGCTGAAGAACGGCTCCGACGATGTCGTGGTCATCACCAGCTCCTTCGGCCGTTTTCCGTTCGATTGCTCCGACGACTCCATCGTGGTCGCCGAAGGTGCCGACGTCGCGCGTAGTGGAGTACTCGATCTGCGGTCACGGGCAGGAGGTGAAATCTCCAACCCGGAGATATCCGCACTTCGCGGATCTACGATCGTGTGCATGGATCAGCGCTGGCCACTGATTCAGCGGCGGGGGGAACTGGAAATCATTGTCGCGGCCCTGACGGACCCCGGCCGAGGCGGTGTGGTCCTCACCGGAGATCCCGGAGTCGGCAAGACCACCCTGGCCCGGATGGCCACCGACTCGCTGTCCGCCCCGGTGCGCTGGATCGCGGGGACGGAATCCGCTCGGAGCATCCCTCTCGGTGCCTTCGCGCACCTCATCGAAGCTCCCCCTGCCGGCGATCCCGTCGCCTTCCTCGCCGCCGCACGACAGGCACTGCTGAGCGAACACGGTTCCGATCGTGCACGGCTCGTCCTCGGTGTCGACGACGCCCACCTGCTCGATCCGCTGTCGGCCACTTTCCTCCATCAGCTCGCCCTCGATCGCGCGGTCCACACAGTCGCCACGGTCCGCAACGGTGAAGCCGTGCCCGACGCCGTCACCTCCTTGTGGAAGGACGGCCATCTCATCCGCCTGGAGCTGTCACCGTTCACCCGGCAGCAGAGCATCGATCTGATCGAAACCGTGCTCGGTGGTCCCCTGGAGGAGTTGAGTGCCGACCTGATCTGGAAGGCTTCGGGTGGGAATGCGCTGTTCGTCCACCACCTCGTGGTCGGGACCCGCGAGGCCGGCACGCTCCGCCGGGTGGGGAACGTGTGGCAGCTCCGGGGCGGCACCGCCGTCACCTCCGAACTCGCATCACTCCTCGAACATCGCATCGACCACCTCACGCCCGAGGTGCTGCAGGCCCTGCAGCTGCTGGCGTTCTGCGAACCGCTCGACCTCGAGATCCTGTGCGGTCTCGCCGGCGACGACGCGGTCGAGGAAGCGGAACGACGAGGACTGATCGACGTCGTCGACGACAACCGCAATTACCGCGTCCGCTACACCCACCCCCTCTTCGGTGAGGTCGTGCGCCGCCGTGTCGGCCGGATCGCCGGGCGCAGGATCCGCGGTCAGCTCGTCGAGGCATTGGGATCGCGCGTCCAACGGGGCCCGACCGACCGGATCCGTCTGGCCGAACTCTCCTTGGACAGCAGCCGGGCCGTCGACCCCGAGTTGCTCGAGACCGCGGCCCACGACGCGATCGCTCTGGGCGATGCCCCGTTGGCCGAACGTCTCGCACGCGCGGCGTTCGATGCCACGGGCACGTTCTCGGCGGCGGATCTCCTCGCCCGCGCGCTGGTGTGGCTGGGTGGGATCAGTGAGGTCGAGTCCGTGCTGGCCTCGTTCGATCCCCGCACCCTCGACGAGAGCGAGCTCGTGCGCTGGGGCGCGACCCGCATCTCCAATCTCTTCTGGGGGATGGGTAACGCCGCCGAGGCCCAGCAGGTGCTCGCGACCCTCCGCGAACTGGTCACGCGCCCGCACCTGAGGGTGGTGGTCGACGCGATCGACTGCGCATGCGCGGTGTACGAAGGGCGTCCCCGCGATGCGCTCACCCTCGCTCACCGCATCTTCGCCACCGAAACCGCACTCCCCTGGGCGGTCGAGTGGGCGTTCTTCGGCGGCGGACTGTCCCTCGCGGTGATGGGACGCGGTCACGAAGTCCCTGCGATGGCCGCGCGCTGCGCAGCGGTCGCCCACCAGGTCGACGGCCTGCTGCGCTATCCCGCCGGCCTGGGTGAGGTTCTCGCATTGCTTCTCACCGGAGATCTCGACGAGGCCGAGCGGCGGGCCGAGACCTACCGGGAGAGCGCGGTGCGCGGCCCCGCCGACGCCCACGGAACCACCACCTCGATGGGCCAGTACCTCGCGTGGGGCCTGGCGAACATCCTGCTCGGCGTCGTCGACACCACCCGCGGGCGGTTCGTGCACGCCGTGTACCGCCTCGAACAAGCCGTCGCCGCGCTCCAGGTGGACGATCGAGCTGCCACCGTCTCCTGGAACGTGCCGGCCTACATCGCCCTCACACACGGCTACGCCGTCCTCGGGCGCGTCAACGATGCGGATACCGCACTGGCTCAGGCGACCTCGCGCAGCGGCCGGCACGTCGCCGTCTTCGAGCCGCAACTCCGGATCGCGGAGGCGTGGCTCGCCGCGGCGCGCGGCGAGACCACGAACGCGATCACCTCGGTCCGGGAGGCAGCGGAGATCGCGGCGCGACACGATCAGTTCGCCGTCGAGGCGATCGCCCTGCACGCCGCCACCCGGTTCGGGGATCGCACCACCGCGGAACGGCTCTCGGAGCTGGCAGGGCAGTGCGACGGACGTCTCGTCGCCGTCATGGCCGCCCACGCGACCGCTTCCGCGGAGGCGGACGGGCGAGGACTGACCGCCGCCGCGGAGACCTTCGAGGCGCTCGGCGCCCTCGCCGACGCGGCCGATGCCCACGCCCTGGCCGCCATCGCCTACCGCGACCACGGCGACACCCGTCGATCCGTCGAAGCCGCTGCCGCGGCCGCGGCTCTGGCCGCGCGATGCGATCACGCCTCGTCGCCGGCGCTGGACGAAGCGGCCCGCCCGCTCCCCCTCACGAGCCGGGAACGGGAGATCGCCGCCATGGTCACCGCCGGGTTGTCCAACCGGCAGATCGCCGAGCGGCTCGTGGTGTCGGTCCGCACCGTCGAGGGGCACATCTACCGGGCGTGCACCAAACTCGACGTCTCCGACCGCACGGAGCTCGCCGAGTTGATGCGCGACACCGGCCGGCACTAGCGCGACCGCAGGTTCACCCCATCGACTTCGCTCCGTCGAGGGACTCGCGGATGATGTCGGCGTGGCCGGCGTGCTGCGTCGTCTCGGCGACGATGTGCAGTAGGGCGCGACGCACCGACCAGGCGTCCTCGGTGTTCCACGGCGCCTTGGGAAGTTCGTGGACGACGTCGAGCGACGGCAGCGTGCGTACCAGTTCGTCGGTCCGGGCCGCCACCTCGTCGTAGGCGCGCAGCGCTCCTTCGAGGGTTTCACCGGGCTGCAGCCGGAAGTCCTTGTCGCGTTCGGCGAAGTCCTCCTCGGTCCACTCGGTGAAGTCCTTCTCCATGTAGTCGGCTCCGATCACGAGGAAATCCGCCCATCCCCGTTCGACCTCGGTGACGTGCTTGATGAGTCCACCGACCGTCAAGGCGCTCTCCGTCGTTCGCTGCGATGCCTGTTCGGTGGTGAGATCGCGGGCCGTGAATCGCAGGAAGTGCCGCGCATGGGCCAGGCTCGACAGCAGATCGCGGCGTTCCTGGTCGAGCGTCGGGGTGGCGTTCCGGGTGGTGGTGGTCTCGGTCATCGGGTGCTCCTCGTCGTCGTGGTCCGGCAAGATCCACGCTACGAGGCATTGGTGCCAGTTCTTGTCACTTATAGGTCCGCAGGTGCGGAAGAATGAGGTCATGTCCGACACGAGCTCCCGCACCCTGCGGCTTCTGTCGCTGTTGCAGACCCATCGCTACTGGCTCGGCGCCGAACTCGCCGACCGGATGGGGGTCTCGCTGCGAACCCTGCGCCGTGACATCGAACGGCTCCGCGATCTCGGATATCCGGTCCGGTCCGATCGTGGGGTCGGCGGCGGATATCAACTCGCGCCGGGCGCGTCGTTGCCACCACTGGCCCTCGACGACGACGAAGCGGTCGCGCTCGCGGTGGGTCTTCTCACCGCGGCCCAGACCTCGATCACCGGGATCGCCGAGATCTCCGTGCGCGCGCTGGCCAAGGTGATCCAGGTGATGCCGCCACGCCTGCGACGCCAGGTGGAGGCGCTCGATGCGGCGACGGTTTCCGCGGACACCCCCTGGGCGACCCGCGCGACCGATTCGCAGCAACTCGTCACCGTCGCACGCGCGTGCCGCGACGACGAACGCATCGTCTTCGAGTACACCGCGGCCGACGGCACCGCGACGAGCCGGCGCGTCGAACCCCGGCAGCTCGTCTCCCTCGGGCGACGTTGGTATCTCGTCGGCTACGACCTCGACCGTGGCGCCTGGCGCAGCTTCAGGCTCGACCGCATGGCCGAGACCACCGCCACCGGGATGCGTTTCCGGCAGCGCGAGCTGCCCGGTGGCGATGCCGCAGCCTTCGTCGAGCGCGGCATCCGCAACCGTTCCCAGGTGAAGGTCAGCGCGGAACTGGAGGCACCGGAGCACGAGGTGCGGCGCCGGATCGGCCAGTGGGCCGAGGTGATCGCGATCGACTCCGAACGGTGCCGGATCGAGGTGGACGCCGACAGCATGGACTGGGCGGTCTTCACCGTGGGCATGTCCGGAGGGCGGCTGCTCGGTGCGTCACCGCCGGAGTTCGTCGAGCATCTGGAGAACTGGTCGAATCGGCTGGTCACCGCCGCCGAACACTCGGGGTGACCAGTCACCCGGCGCTATGACCCATCCCACAATCGGCCGGGCACCGGAATGCAGTCGGGGGTGGGGGTGGTTGCGCCACCCATGGATCTGTTCACACCTGTTGCCCTCGGAGACCTCGAACTCGCGAACCGTATCGTCATGGCCCCGCTGACCCGCATGCGTGGTGGTTCGGCCGGTGTACCCGGAGATCTGATCGTCGAGCACTACCGTCAGCGGGCGAGTGTCGGCCTGATCATCGCCGAGGGAACCTATGTGAACTTCGAATCGCAGGCCTTCGTCGGTCAGCCCGGCATCGTCACCGACGAGCAGGTCGCCGGCTGGCGGCGCGTCGCGGATGCCGTGCACGAGCGCGACGGACGCATCGTGCTGCAGTTGATGCACGGCGGCCGCGTCACGCATCCCGACGTCAACGGTGGCCGACGCGTCGTCGGGCCGAGCGCCATCGCGATCGAGGGCCAGGTGCACACCGAGCAGGGAAAGCAGCCCTACCCCGTACCCCACGCACTGACCATCGACGAGATCCCTTCCGTCGTCGACGACTTCGTCGCCTCGGCCCGCCGCGCGATCGGTGCCGGACTCGACGGCGTCGAGGTCCACAGTGCCAACGGCTATCTGCTGCACGAATTCCTCTCCCCCGCATCAAACGTGCGGGACGACCGGTACGGCGGTTCGGTGGAGAACCGGATCCGCCTCGTCGTCGAGGTCGTGAAGGCCGTGTCGGAGGCGGTCGGCGCCGGACGTGTCGGACTGCGAATCTCCCCCGAACACAACATCCAGGACGCAGTCGAGACCGATCGCGACGATGTGCGTGCCGTCTACGGCACTCTGGTCGACGCCCTGCAGCCCCTGGGCCTGGCCTATCTGTCGGTCCTGCACAAGGAGCCGACCGGCGATCTGGTACAGGAACTCCGGACGCGGTTCGGCGGCAAGGTGATCGCCAACAGCGGCTTCGGCTCGCCGACCACACGCGACGAGGCCGTGCAGCTGATCGACGATTCGCATGCCGAAGCCGTGGCGGTCGGCCGGGCGCTGATCGCCAATCCCGACCTGGCCGAGCGCTGGCGGGACGGGCAGCCGGAGAACGCACCGCGTCCGGAGCTGTTCTACGCGTCCGGAGCCGAGGGGTACACCGACTACCCGTTCCTGCAGACCGTCTGAGCGCAAGCCCTACGAGGCGCTCGGATCCTTGCGCGCCGAACCGTTTCTCGCCGCTGCTGTAGTGCACGCGAGCCCCGGTTCGGCGCGCGAGGTCGTTTCGGTCTCCCGAGACAGGTCGGGCATCATCCGTTCGAGTATCGGTCGCCACCGCGCCGCATCCCCCGGGAAACACGTGCTCAGCAGCTCGACCATCGCCGATGGAGCGATCGACGCGCCGGGCGACGCGCCGAGCAACCCGGCGATACTGCCGTCCGCGCTCGCCACGACCTCGGTGCCGAAGGTCAGGACCCCGATCCTGCGACGATCGGGTTTGACGAGTTGGGCCCGCTGCCCCGCGTCGATCAACTCCCAGTCGGACTCCCGTGACTCGGGACAGAATCGCTGCAGCTGCCGGAACTTCCGCGCCCGGGTCGCGAGCAGCTGACCGACGAGATAGCGCACCAGCGACAGGTTCTGCAGGCCCACCGCCACCAGCGGGGCGATGTTGTGTGGGCGCAGGGTGGTGAACAGATCGGTGAGCCGGCCGTGTTTGAGCAACCTGGTGCTGAACGTGGCGTACGGGCCGAACATCAGCGACTCGCGTCCGTCGACGATCCGCTTGTCGAGATGCGGCACGGACATCGGTGGTGCGCCCACGTCGGCCTGGCTGTAGACCTTCGCCGCATGTTGGGACACCACGTCGGGATTACCGGTGCGGAGGAACTGCGCGCCGATGGGAAAGACGGCAAAACCTCGCACCTCCGGGATGCGGGCCTTCTGCAACAGTTTCAGGGCGTACCCGCCGGCGCCGACGAACACGAACCGGGATCGGACCGAAAACCGTCCCGTCGTCGTGCGTCCCGAGACCGTCCACCTCCCGTCGGTGGTGCGGCGCAGTCGTGTGACCTCGTGCCCGGTACGAAGCTCGACGCCACGACGACGCGCGTCCGACAGCAGTCGGTGGGTCAGGGCACCGAAGTCGACGTCGGTGCCTGCCTCGTAGTGCGTGGCCGCGATCGGTTCGGATCCGGAGCGACCGCCCATCACCAGCGGTGCCCACCGGACGATCGTGTCGGGGTCCTCGCTGTACTCCATGGCGGAGAACAGCAGCGAGCGTTGCAAGGTGGCGTGCCGCCGACGTAGATAGTCCACATCGCGTTCGCCGAAGACGACGTTCATGTGCGGTGTCGCGTTCACGAACGTCGTCTCGTCCGGCTCGTCGAGGGACTCCCAGAACTGCCGTGAGATCCGGAACTGTCGGCCGATCTCCTCGGCCCGGGTCGAATCCTCAGGATCGGGCATGTAGTTCAGTTCGCAGAGGCCCGCGTGGCCGGTGCCGGCGTTGTTCCACGGGGCGCTGCTCTCGGCCGCGACCTCGTCGAGTCGTTCCAGGACGAGGATCGACCGATCGGGTTCGAGCCGTGTCAGCAGTGCACCCAGTGTTGCCGACATGATGCCGCCGCCGATCAGGACGGCGTCGCACTCGTGGTCGTCGTGCTGTGGTCCGTCGGCAGAGTGCTTCCGATTCACCATCATTCACCTGCTTTCGCCGTTGTCGATCTTCAGCGTGCCTCTTCCCGATTCATCCGTCCAATGAGATTTCGCAGGTATTACCATGCAGATGTGGATTGGTATATGACGTCCGAGACCGCAATGGTCGCCCCACTGCTCGTCGCCTTCGACGCCGCGGCGCGCGAAGGCCACATCACGCGCGCGGCGGATCTGCTCGACGTTCCCCAGTCCTCGGTCAGTCGCCGCATCCGGGCACTCGAGAAAGCAGTGGGTGTGGCGTTGTTCCAGCAATCCGGACGAGGGGTCGTGTTGACGTCGGCCGGGCGGGAGTTGCACGAACGCACCCGGCATCTGGTCCGGGAGCTCGACGGTGCGATCGCCACGGTGCGTGAGCACGCCGATCCCGATCACGGCGTCGTCCGCTTCGGGTTCCCGCTCACCCTCGGGCCGGTGAGCATCCCGTCGTTGCTGGCCGAGTTCCACCGTCTCGCCCCCGGCGTCCGGTTGCACCTGGTCCAGGCGCACGGCGAAGCGCTCGCCGACATGGTTCGCGACGGCCGACTCGATCTCGCCGTCATCATCCCTCCGCCGGAGGATCTGCCGGTCACCGTGCTCGCCCAGCAGCGGCTGTTGCTCCACCTCCCCAGCAGCCACCGTCTCGCCGGACGCGCCCGCCTCGACCTGCGCGAGCTCGCGGACGATCACTTCATCGCCAGCCCACCCGACTATCACATCCGCAGAGAACTCGAACCCGTCTGCGCCGAAGCGGGATTCGAACCGTACATCGCGTTCGAGATCAGCGAGTTCGAAACGATCCGGGCGCTGGTCGCCCAGGGCCTCGGTGTTGCACTGTTGCCTCGCTCCGAAACGCCTGTGCCCGGAATCGTCACCGTGCCGGTCGCCGGAATTGCGAATCGCACCATCGGATTGACGACGGGGACGAGGACGCCGTCACCGGCGGTCGCGCGACTGCACGCTCACATCGCCGGACACGCCGACAGATTCGACGATCGCAGGCTCGATTCGTAGGCATCGTCCATCGAACGCAAGA
>Ga0182740_1002519_pt1 | contig 11117 bp, 11 predicted proteins | sample eDN5th37CKraftBY_FD_128872 | JGI IMG/M metagenome (GOLD analysis project Ga0182740, IMG submission 128872) | Enriched backyard soil microbial communities from Emeryville, California, USA - eDNA 5th pass 37_C Kraft BY (version 2) (version 2) | ecosystem: Environmental > Terrestrial > Soil >...
CTTCATGGCAGGCTCGGGGTCCATTGCAGACCCGGGAAAACCCGATATTATCCATGAACCGGCGTAGAATCTTCTACCTATGAACGCTCCCGCCCTCCGACCCCGCATCGTCATCCATTACTGCACGCAGTGCCAGTGGCTGCTGCGCGCAGGCTGGATGGCCCAGGAACTCCTGTCGACGTTCTCCACCGATCTGGGCGAGGTTGTGCTGCAGCCCGGCACCGGCGGAATTTTCCAGGTCACCTACAACGGCGACCTGATCTGGGACCGCAAGAGCGATGGCGGCTTTCCATCCGCCAAGGAACTGAAACAGCGCGTGCGCGACCGCCTTGATCCCGCTCGCACGCTCGGTCACATCGATGGGCACACGGCGGGCCCTCTGACCGCGCCTGACGCTTAGCGCGTGCAGACGGCCGGCCTCGCATGGCCGGCCGTTGCTACGCGCATCTCATCGTTATGCGGACGACTCCGCCTGCTTCAAGGCCTCGCGGCCCTTGCGCTGGCGCATGGCCGAAACCACCAGCAAGGCGATCAACGCCACGCATGCCACCACGAATCCCAGGCTGATGGGACGCGACACGAAGATCGCCAGGTCGCCGCGCGACAGCAGCAGGGCACGGCGGAAGTTCTCTTCCACCATGGGTCCCAGCACAAAGCCCAGCAACAGCGGCGCAGGTTCGAAGCGCATGCGGATAAGGGCATAGCCCGCCGCGCCGAACAAGGTCACCATCGCCACATCGAAAAGATTGTTGTTGGTGCTGTAGACGCCCACGCAGACAAAAAACAGCGCTGCGGGAAACAGGTAGCGGAACGGCACGGTCAGCAGCCGCACCCACATGCCGATCAGCGGCAGGTTCAAGAGCAACAGCAGCACATTGCCCACCCAGAAGCTGGCGATCAGCCCCCAGAACATGTCAGCGTGCTCGACCATCATCTGCGGTCCCGGCTGGATGCCGTGGATGATCAGCGCGCCCAGCATCAGCGCCATCACCGGGTCGCCGGGGATGCCCAGGCTCATGGTGGGGATGAAGCTGGTCTGGGTCGATGCGCTGGTGGCGGCTTCCGGCCCTGCAATGCCTTCGATGGCGCCTCGGCCGAAACGGCGCGGTTCACGCGCCACTTTCTTTTCCGTGGCATACGAAATGAACGAGGCAATGGTGGGACCCGTGCCCGGAAGAATGCCGAACGCCGCGCCGATCGCCGTACCGCGCACGAGCGCGCCGCGCGATTGCTTGATGTCCCCGGCTTCGGGCCGCATCGACTTCATGCTGATCTTTGCCGTGGTCACCTTGGCGTCGCCGCCAATGCGGTTGATGTTTTTCAGGAAGTCCGCCACGCCGAACAGGCCCATGGCCAGCGCCACGATCTGCAGGCCGTCGGAGAGCTCCAGAATGCCGAAGTGAAAGCGCATCGTGCCGGTGTTGACGTCGGTGCCGACCACACCCAGCAACAGGCCCACAACCACCATCGCCACACCCTTGATCGCCGATCCCTTGGCGAGAGTCGCGCCCGCCAGCAGACCCAGCATCATCATGGAGAAGTACTCGGCGGGGCCGAACTTGAAGGCAACGTCCACCAGCATGGGCGAGAACAGGATCATCGCCAGGATGCCTATGGACGCGCCGCAAAATGAAGAGAACATCAACATGAACAGCGCCGACCCCGCCTTGCCGTTGCGCGCCAGCGGATTGCCATCCAGGCAGGCCACGGCATGCGAGGCGGTGCCGGGCAAGTTCAGCATGATGGAGGTAATGCCGCCACCGTATTGCGAGCCATAGTAAATGCCCGACAGCATCACCAGCGCCGCCGTCGGCGTCATGGTGTAGGTCAACGGCAGCAGGATCGAGATCGCGGCCAGCACGCCCATGCCCGGCAGCACGCCGATCAGGTTGCCCATGAACACGCCGAACGCGGCCCACATCAGATTGTCCAGCGCGAAGGCGACGGAGAACCCGTGCATCAGGTTATTGAGGATTTCCATCGATCAGCCCCAGCGGAACAGCGGAAACTGCAACTGCAGCGCCCAGGAGAAAACGGCCACGCCCAGCACGGTCACGCCCGCGGCCAGCAGCGCGGCGCTGCGCGGGGTGTGTTGGCGGTCGCCCATTGCGGAAATGAACACCAAGGCAAAAGTCGCGGGCACCAGGCCGCCGTACTTGCCCACCAGGATGAAGGTCATCAAGCCGCCGATAATGCAGCCCCAGCCGCGCCAGTCGGGCGGCGGTTCGTCTTCGGCGTCTTCCTCCGCGGCTGCGGGCGCGACGGCCATGCGGGCAATCATCAAGCCCAGCAAGACCAGCAGCACGCCAAGGATGGCGGGAAACATTCCCGGCCCCATGCGCGCGAGGCTGCCGATGTTGTAGGTGGATGCCTGCGCGATGGCGCCCAGGCCCAGCACGATCATCGTGCCCGCGGCCCAAGCCTCGCGCCGCGCGGCGCTGCGTTTGGATTGCATCTGTAGTCCTCCCGTTGTTGTGCTTTTGTCTGACTACGTTCTGAACAAAAGCTGACTTTTGGATGAACGCGGAAGTCTAAAAATCCAAACTTCCGTTCACCTTTCAGGAGGACGGGCAATGCGTAAAACAGGCCTTTTTTTGGGCCAAAACGGGGGAAATCCCTAAGGCTTCATCCCTTTGGGAACCCAGGGCTTGCGCTCGCTACCGGCCAGCGCGGCGTCAAGCCGCCGCTTGGAAGATTCTGGCCAGCAGGCGTCCATGTCGTAGAACTCGTCGGCCGCCGGCACGTCGTCCGGGATGCCGACCCATGGATGCTTGGAACGCAGGAAACAGTGAGCGCCAGGCGGAAAGTCGGCGGCGCGGTCCAAGGTGCCGGCGTATATCAGCGCCACCGTTTCGCCATAGCCTGGATGATGGCTCCACAGCAGACCGGAGCAGGCCGCGCAACGCACGACAACGACGGTCTCGCCGTCATTGGCGGTCTTATCGGCGGGATGCCGTCGCAGCTCACCCTGCAGGCGGCGCACGCGGTCGGATTCGATAACCGCATTCATGGCAAAGGCGGTGCCCGAATGCCGCTGGCATACGGTGCAGTGGCAGCAATGCACGAACATGGGGGGACCGGCCAGGCGATAGCGGACGGCGCCGCAATCGCAGCCGCCTTCGATGAGAGGCTGGGTCACGATCTGTCTCCTTGGGAAGTCGTGCAACCAGTGTATTGATGGCGCCTGCGACAGGGGAGTGGCGATCGCGTCATCCTGCGGGGGGATTTGCGTCATCGTCGCTGCCTCGCCGGAATGCCATGCGTGCGGGACGCGGGAGCGCATCAGCCTCTTGCTTTTTCAGCCAATTTAGTGCTAAAATCCGACAACTTTCAGCAAAATTACAATAAAACAAGTGCTGAAATTACTGAAGGTCTGGTAGTTGAAGTCGCTGGCGGCTGCGGCCGCCATTTTCGTTTGCGTTGCCTGCGCGCATGCCCCCGCGCCCCGATGGCACCCATTGGAACAGCATCCATGGCACGCACGAATCCCATGCATGGCGCTTTGCGCGGGGAAAGCCATGCGCCCTGAACAGGAGAACGTTCATGTCTCATCAACTCGTTGGCAAGAAGTGGCACTTCGAGATCCCGCCCCTGGACTGGAAGGCGCCCGAGACCAATAAAGAAGCGGACATCAAGTCCGCTCCCGCGGACACCGATTCGGCCGAGGACAAGGACGCCTGACACGGCGCCCCGCCACGCTTGAATACGTGTGGCGGAGCCGGACGCGCTAGGCCGCGTGTATCACCACCCGATTTCGCCCTTGCTGCTTGGCGGCGTACAGGGCGGCATCCGCGGCCTGAAAGACCTTTTCCACGTCCGCGCCGCCCGCGGGCCATTGCGCCACGCCGGCCGACACGGTGATCTCCAGCGCGCCGCTCAAGCGGCGCGCTTCTGTCTTGCGGCGCAGGCGCTCGGCCATGCCAGCCGCCTCTTTCGCGCCCGCGCCGGGCAGCAGGATCAAGAATTCCTCGCCGCCATTGCGGCAAAGAACATCTGTCGGGCGCGAACAGTCCCGCATCAACTGCGCCATGCCCTGAATCACTTCGTCGCCGGCCGTATGCCCGTAGGTGTCGTTCACGCGCTTGAAGTGGTCGATGTCCAGCGCGACCACCGCAAAGGGCGTGTCCGCCGCCTGCAGCGTATCCACGGCCTGCCGCGTGCCGCGGCGGTTGCGCAACCCGGTCAAAGGGTCGGTAATGCTGGCCTGGTTGAGCTTGCCGATCTTGTCCTGCAGATTCGTGTAGCTCCGTATCACTGCGCGCTTCAAACGCTGCGCCTCGAAATACCAGGCCTTGACCGAGCGCACCCGCTGCATGGCCACGGCCATATCATGGTGTTCGACGTTGGTCGCCAGCTGCGATAGCGGCTGCGAGATCTTGCGCGCGCACCACCAGATCGCAAGCAGGAACAGGAGGGAGAAGGGCGCCGCATAGCGGACCAAGGCCCAGATGAGGTCGTGCAGCGGCTCCAGCGTGGCCTGTGCCGGACGCTGCGCAATCACACCCCAGCCGCTGCGCGGCACGGGCGCGTAACCGGCCAGCATGTCCACACCGCGCGTATTGATCAGGCGTTGCGCGCCGTGCTCGCCGCGCGTCACCGCCCCCACCACGGGGTTGCTGCTGACGTCTTCGCCCACGCGATCGTTATCCGCGTGGTAGATCAGCCGGCCATCGCCATCCACCACATAAAGATAGGAACCGTCCTGGTACGGGTGCCTGCCCAGCAGCGTGTGCAGGGCGCCGTCATTGCGCAGGTAGATCGTGCCGGACACGTAGCCCAGATAGGCGCCACTGTCTGAATGGATCGGATACGACACATTGATCAGCAGATTGCCGGCGATGGACACATACGGCTTGCTGATCAGCGGCTTGCGTGTCTGCAGCGCCACGCGGCTGCCGGCATTGTCGACCCGGGTTCCCTGGTAGCTGCGTATGCCTTGGCTGGCCGCCACGATGATGCCGTCGGCACGGACGATGGCGACCGAATTGAAACTGGCGGTCTGCTCCCGCAGGCGCGACACTTCCGTGTTCAGCAATTCCGGCGCATCGAAGCGTCCGGCCACGTGGCGCGCGCTGTATTCCAATTGCTGCAGGGCGGAATCCAGAAAAGAGTCGGCGCTTTCGGCCAGCTTGGCCGCGTAGACCCGATTGGACTCTAGCGTATTGGCAATGAGCTGTTCGCGCTGCACCCGATAGCTGGCATATAGGGCGTTGGCGGTGGCGGCCAGGGCACTGAACACGGTAAGCGCAAGCACCAGCCCGCGGAGGTTGATTCGCATGAGGATCGTGTCGGGCAGGATTCGGTTGCGGCGAGTGCGCGGGATTTTACCCGCGCGGGCTGTCTGGGTCGTCCAGCAGGCGCGCCGCAGGCGATTCGGCCGCCGCCCCGGCCCGGAAGTACCCCATCACGGTGGCCACGCTGGCGTGGCCCGTCATGGCCATGGTGTCGCCCAGCGGGACGTTCTGCCGTCCCGCTTCCGTGACGAAACCCGAGCGCAGGCTGTGGGCCGAAAACTCGCCTTCCAGGCCCGCCAGCTTGCAGCGTTCCAGCACGATGTCGCGCACCGCGGCCGCAGCCAAGGGTTCGCCGAGCACGCTGCCCCGACGCACGCGGCGGAACAGGGGACCTTGCGTGATGCCGCTGGCGCGCAGCCAGGCATCGAGCGCTTCGGCAGCGACGCCCACGATGGGTTTTTGGTCGTTGGCACGGACCGTGCCCGACTGATTCGTTTTGGAATGGGCCAGGGCAAACAGAAAGCCATCGGCTGTGCGCCTGGTGTTTTCCACGGACGCGCGCACGACTTCCGAGCGCCGGCGTCCGCCGCTGGCCCAGGCAAACAGCAGCAGGGCGCGGTCGCGCAAGCCGCGCAGGGAGTCGTCGCAGGTCGCGAGCATGGCCTCCAGCGGTTCGCGCGTCAGCGCCACTTTCTTGGCGGGCGCCACGCCTCGGCGCGCATAGGCCCGGCGGGTTCTGGATAGCAATTCACGCACCGCGGCCCCGCGACAGGGGTTGGGGTGTCCGTGCAGCTCGTGCGCCTTGGATAAGACGGAGATGCGCTGCAACAGCGTGTTGAGGCTGGGCGCGCCCAATCGGCTCTTGGCCTTCAGGCGCACCAACTCCTGGTCCAGCACCAGCGGCAATTCCCATTTCAGGCCTTGTTCGGTCCAGCGTTGGGCGTGGTCGACCACGAACTGGATCACCACCGTTTCCGGCAAGGGCAGGGCAAAAGGGCGCGCGTACCGCAGCTGGAACCAGGCACTCCAATAGCGAATCGCCGCGCGATAGCTGGCTACGGTGTTGGCGGAACTGCCTTCGCGCAGCAATGCGCGCGCCGCGGCCTCGGCCTGGCCGTCCAGGGTCTGTGGGTCCAGCGCAGGGAGGGGCGCCTGCAGTTTCAGCTCAGTCATGGTCGGGCAGGGGAGAAAAATCCAATTTTATAATTTTCATTATGTATGCTGTATGATATCTAACATATTCAGCAGATTACCCGCGATAAGGTTCCATTATCGTGGGTAATTATCCTTCATATACCGAATTCGGCACGGAGCAAGCCCATGGCCACGGGAATTACCGAAAGTGACGTCTGGAGCGCCGCGGACGCCCTGCTGCTGGAAGGCTCCCGCCCCACCATCGAACGGGTGCGCCAGAAAATAGGCCGCGGCTCGCCCAACACCGTCAGCCCCTATCTGGAAACCTGGTTCCGCTCATTGGGCGCGCGGATCAAGGATCCGGGTGCATTTGCCGCGCCCGCGGCCGTGCCCGATCCCATTGCGCAGGCAGCGGCTCACTTCTGGGAAGCCGCTCTGTCCGAAGCGCGGGCCCAACAGGAGCAGGCTTATCGCGGACGCTGGGAAGAGCTGGCGCGCGAAGGGGAGCAGCTCGCATCTGACGCCGAGCAGTTGCAGCAACGCGAAGCCCAACTCGTGCTCCGCGAACAAGACTTGCAGGGAGCGCTCAGGGTGGCGACGTCCCAGCTGGCGGCGGCCGAAGATCGCCTGCAAGCGGCCGAGCAGCAGTTGCGCCAGCGCGACGACCAACTCAAGCGCGCCCAACTGCAGCTGGAAGACGCCCGCAGCGCCACGCAGGCGGCTTTGTCGGAGACCGACAACGTCCGCGCCCAGCACGCCCAGGCGTTGGACGCACTGGAGGCGCGCCATACGGCCCACGAACGTCGCTGGCTGAATGAACTGGACGGCGAACGCAGCGCCGTAAAGCGCTTGCAGGCGCGCCTGGACGAAGCCCTGGCGGTCCACCAGCAGCAAACGGCGCAGGCGAGCAAAGCGCTGGAGCTCGAACAGGATCAGCGCCGGCAGGCAGAGCAGGGCGCGCAGGCGTTGCGCACTGAAGTCCAGGCGCTGCAAATGCGCCTGCAGGCGGACGAAGCGGCGGCCAATGCAGCAAAGGCAGCCAGCCGCGAACGCGAACAGGCGCTCGAGGCCAGGCTTGCCGCCGCAGAATTACGGTCGGCCGAATTCATGGCGCAATTGAAGAGGAAGGACGAGCAATTGAGCGAACTGACCCGGCATCTGATGGCACAAACCCGGCTTGAAACCGCCGCCCCTGCGCCTATCCCGCCAGCCGGGCAAGGCGCCTGAAGACCAGGGCAGGGCGTTCGCCGGCCGGAGAATGCGCCGGCGAGCGCGGTTGGCGCGGGATCACAGGCCTAATGACCCGGATATACGCCCTGGAACGGCTCGTTGTTTTGTTCGCCAAAACTCGAAGCGTGGTAATTGGCCGGATCGGCCTTCATGGACATGCTGGAGCCGGATGAACTGGGCGCCGAACAGCCAGCCAGCAGAAACGCCAGCAACAAGCCGGCGGTGGTCAGGATCCTCATGGAGAACCTCCGTGGAGTAGCCTGCCGGAAATACGATCCGCGGAGGGTCCGATGAACCGTCATCATCCTTTCCGGCAGCACGATGCGCGCCGGACGCGGGCGCGAGATCTGCCCGACGGTCCATTTTCCTCCTGCGGTTCTGTACAAGTCCACGGGAATATCGGATAAATTCGTCAAAAACGCATCCACGTGTATCAGCAGGCAGGCGCCTGCTGACGGGTGATGCGTCGGGATTCAGGGCCGCCGGCCCTGTCAGGAGCCGCGCTTGAATCCGCTTCCACGCCAGACGGTCGATCTCGCCCGCATCATTCTGGTCATCGTGATCCTGGCCGGCTTGATGGCAGGCAGCCTCTATATCCTGCGCCCGTTCCTGCCGGGCCTTGTCTGGGCGACCACCATTGTCGTGGCCACATGGCCTGTCATGCAGGCGATACAGCGCTATTGCGGCGGGCGGCGCTGGATCGCGACGATGACGATGCTGGTCATCCTGCTGTTCGTCATCGTGCTGCCGCTGTATGAAGTCATTTCAACCCTGGCGCTCCATAGCGGCGCCATCATGGCCGCGGTCAAGCGGCTGCCCGACTATGCGCTACTGGCGCCGCCCGACTGGGTGCACGGCATTCCGCTGGTGGGCCCCAAGATCGCCCAGGAATGGCAGACCCTGTCGGACGCTGGCGCCGGCGGCCTGCTGGCCAGGCTGGAGCCCTACCTGACCAGCGCCGTCGCCTGGCTGCTGGGACACGCCGCCATCGTAGGCGCTTTCATGGTGCACATGCTGATCACCGTGGTCGTCGCAGGCATTCTCTACACCAAGGGTGAAGTTGCGGTCGATTTCGTGCGGCGCTTCTTCAACCGGCTGGCCGGACAGCGCGGCCTGGCAGCGGTCAAGCTGGCCGGACAGGCGATACGCGCCGTGGCGCTGGGCATCGTAGTGACCGCCGTGGTGCAGTCCGGCCTGGGCGGCATCGGCCTGTGGATCGCGGGCGTGCCGGCCGCCGGCATCCTGACCGCATTGATGGTGATGCTGTGCCTGGCACAGCTGGGGCCTTTCCTGCCCATGCTGGGCGGCGTGGTCTGGTTGTTCCAGAACGACATGAAGCTGGCCGCCGCGATCCTGCTGGTGTGGGCGGTGCTGGTGGCCATGCTGGACAACCTGCTGCGGCCGCTCCTCATCAAACGCGGCGTCAATCTATCGTTGCTGCTGATACTGGTCGGCGTATTGGGGGGACTCTTCGCGTTCGGCATCGTGGGCCTGTTCATCGGCCCGGTGATCCTGGCGGTAACCCATACGCTGCTCAAAGCCTGGATCGACGAAGTGCCAGCGCCCACCGCGCTGACCGCGGACGCCGATCTCGGCCAGACGCCCGCCGAACGCGCAGGATTCCCGCCGGTCTGAGCGCCAACGCACCGGATGACGTATTCCGTCGGCGGGCGAGCCGCCAGGGAAGGGCGTAACATCTGCCTCACGTCGCGGGCGCACGGCCCGCTTTTTCCGCAACACCCCGGCAATACCTCATGATGATGCACCCTCTGGCGTCGCCTATCGGCGCCTTACATTCCTGGCCCGGCTTCGCAATCTCCATCCGCAAGACGGTGGCGCAATGAGCGAAAGCGTACGCCTGGCCAAGCGCCTGGCCACGGAACTGTCCTGCTCGCGCGGCGACGCCGAACGTTATATAGAAGGCGGCTGGGCCACCGTGGATGGCCAGCGTGTGGAAGAGCCCGGGTTCCGGGTCGGCCCGGGCCAATCCGTCGGCCTCTTGCCGGGCGCGCGCCTGGAAGATGCGCGCCCCGTCACCATCCTGCTGCACAAACCCGCGGGCCTGTACGCCAATGACGAGCCCGGCTCGGCGCGCAGCCTGATCCTGCCCGAGAACCTGATGCCCGGGGACCGCTCGGGCCAACGCTATCTGAAGCGTATGTTCAATGGCATGAAACTCGTCACGCCGCTGGAACGCGCGGCCAGCGGGCTGGTTGTCTATACGCAGGAATACCCGGTGGCGCGCAAGCTGGTGGAAGAAGGGCGCTACGTCGAGCAAGAGTACGTGGCCCAGGTGTCCGGCCAGCTCAGCGCCGCCGATCTGGCGCGCCTGCAACGCGGCGTGGCCTACGAAGGCCGCGCCGCAACGCCCATGAAGGTCAGCTGGCAGAACGAAACCCACTTGCGCTTCGCCTTGAAGACGCCCGCGCCCGGGTTCATCGAATATGCATGCGATACGGTGGGACTGCGCCTGCAAGCCCTGCGGCGTATCCGCATCGGCCGCCTGCCCATGGCAGGACTGGCTCTGGGGCAGTGGCGCTATCGCCTGGAATACGAACGCTTCTGACGGCAGCAGGAATGACTATGGAACAAGCGCCGCAAGGCCAGCGACCGGAGCGGCACTCCGGACGCAGGGGTTTTCTGATCAATGCGGGCGCGCTGTGCCTGTCCGCCGCTTTGGCGGGCTGCGCGGCCAGGACGCCACAACCGCGCCGGACACCGCAACCGGCCAGGCCCGCTCCTGCGGCGCCGCCGGTGGCGGGCGCCGCCGCGGCAGTGCCGGCGCTGAAGCCCGGTGCGCGCATCGCCATCGTCGCACCCGCATCCGCCGCCCCCGATGCGGCGGATGAGGCGGCCGAATGGTTGCTGGCGCGCGGCTATGTGCCGCAGGTCATGCCGGCCTCGCGCTCAAGGCTGGACGCGCCCTATGACTATCTGGCCGGGACGGACGCCGAACGGCTGGCGGATCTGCACGCCGCCTTCGCGGCGCCGGACGTGGGCGCCGTGTGGTGCCTGCAAGGCGGCTTCGGTTCCTGGCGCCTGCTGGACCAGCTGGATTTCGACCTGCTGCGACAGAATCCCAAACCGTTCATTGGCTATAGCGACATTACCGCGCTGCATCTGGCCATGCAGCGGCGCGCCGGCTTCGTGACCTTCCACGGGCCGATGCTTGCGCAGGATTTGCTGGCCGGCAAGCGCGAACCCACCGAATCTCATCTGCTGTCCATGATTACCGGCCAAGTGGGGCAGGGGACGTGGATCGCGCCGCCCCCTTATGCCACCGCCACGGAACTGGTACCGGGCACGGCGACCGGTCGCCTGATCGGCGGCAACCTGGCGCTGATTGGGGCGCTGATCGGCTCCGACCACGAAATCGACACCCGCGGCGCCATTCTGTTCATCGAGGACGTCAACGAGGCCTTGCCACGTATCGACCGGCTCTTGAGCCAACTGGCGGCCGCGGGCAAGTTCGATGACCTGAAAGGCGTGCTGGTCGGCAACTTCACGCGCATTCTGGGC
>Ga0182740_1002520_pt1 | contig 11113 bp, 9 predicted proteins | sample eDN5th37CKraftBY_FD_128872 | JGI IMG/M metagenome (GOLD analysis project Ga0182740, IMG submission 128872) | Enriched backyard soil microbial communities from Emeryville, California, USA - eDNA 5th pass 37_C Kraft BY (version 2) (version 2) | ecosystem: Environmental > Terrestrial > Soil >...
CTCCACGAGCAATGCGAGCAGATGGCGAGGCAAACCCAGGCCGCCCTGGAGAAGACCAAGGCGGAACGCGCGAAGCGGGCGAAACGTAAAGGCTCGCACAAGCTCAGCGCGTGACGATGCTCTGGTCGCGCGATTCGTCGAAGCGTATCATGGCCGGATCACCAGCCGATCCGAACCCGTAGGCGCTGGTGGCCGAGAGACCCGTGCTCCCGCCTGCATGGTCGAGGAGCATCCTCATGACCGATCTGCAACAGGAACGCGACGAACTGATCCAGGCCGATCGTCATCTCGCCGAGGGCGAACGGCGGATCGCCGAGCAGATACAGCTGATCGAATGGATGACCCGGCATGGATACGATACCATCGTGGCCAAGGACCTGCTGCGATTGCTGGAGGAGACCCTGACGATCTGGAAGCAGCACCGTCAGCTGATTCTGGATGCGATCGCCCGGTATGAGTGTTCCGGAGCCGAACGCCCTAGGATGGCGTATCCTCGGCCAAAAGTTCCCTGACCGCTCGCGCCTCCTCGGGAGGGTGCGGCAGCATGGGGTCCAGTTCGGCCTCGATCCGGGCCATCTCCTCGACCTGCCGCCGGGTATTCTCCCGGATCTCCTCATGAACACGACGGAGCCGCGAGGTCTCGGCCATGACGGCTTCCGCCCGCCGGAGCAAGAGTTCGTCCCTGATGTTCATGGCCAAGACCTCGAACCGGGCTTTCTGCCGTAATGCGGAAGGCATGACGATGTTCCGTAGGAGGCGTGGAGACGGTCCGGCCAGAATGCCCCTGTGGATTGCGGGCAAAAGAAAAGCGTGGCCTTGGGGTTTTTAACCGAAGGGTAGCCGCTCTAGTTTATGGAGCAGGTTTGGAGATCACCGCCTCGTGCGCTACCCGCCCCAAATCCTCGAAGAGATCCGCGCCCGGCTGCCGACCTCGTCGGTCGTCGGAAAGCGCGTGCGCCTGAAGAAGGCGGGGCGGGAATGGAAGGGGCTGTCCCCCTTCAACGCCGAGAAGACGCCGTCCTTCTACGTGAACGACCAGAAGCAGTTCTATCACTGCTTCTCCTCGGGAAAGCACGGGGACATCTTCACCTTCCTGATGGAGACGGAAGGGCTGTCCTTCCCGGAGGCCGTGGAGCGGCTGGCCGGCGAAGCGGGCGTGCCCCTGCCGACGCCCTCCCGGGAGGACCGCCAGGAGGAGGTCAAGCGCAAGAACCTCCACGACGTCATGGAATTGGCGGCGGAGTTCTTCGAGGCCTCGCTCCAGGGCCGGCTGGGCGGCAAGGCGCGGGATTATCTCGCCGGGCGCAGCTTAAGCCGCGAGACGCAAACCCGCTTCCGCATCGGCTACGCCCCGTCCGAGCGCTACGCCCTGCGCGACCATCTCGCCGGCAAGGGCGTGCCCGTCGAGATGATGGTGGAGGCGGGCCTGGTCCATGCGGGCGAGGCGGGGAAGATCCCGGCCGACCGCTTCCGCGACCGGGTCATGTTCCCGATCTGCGACGTGCGCGGCCGGGTCATCGCCTTCGGCGGCCGGGCCATGAGCGCCGACGTTCCGGCGAAATACCTCAACTCGCCCGACACGCCGCTCTTCAACAAGGGGCGGCTCCTCTACAACTACCACCTTGCCCGCCAGCCCGCCCATGACAAGGGCACGGTGATCGCCGTGGAAGGCTACGTGGACGTGATCTCCTTGAGCGTGGCGGGCTTTCCCCATGCGGTCGCGCCGCTCGGCACGGCCCTGACGGAGGACCAGCTCACCCTGCTCTGGCGCCTCGCGGAGGAGCCGATCCTCTGCTTCGACGGCGACAAGGCCGGGCAGCGGGCGGCCTACCGGGCGCTCGACGTCGCCCTGCCGAACCTGATGCCGGGCAAGTCCCTGCGCTTCGCCATGCTGCCGGAGGGGCAGGACCCGGACGATCTCGCCCGCGCCGGCGGAAGCGCCGCCGTGGAGCGGGTCCTGTCCTCGGCCAGGCCCCTGGTCGACGTGCTCTGGACCCGTGAGCTGGAGGCCGGCCCCCTCGATACGCCCGAGCGCCGGGCGGCCCTGGAGCGGCGCCTGCGCGAATCACTCGCGCTGATTCGCGACGAGACCCTCAAGAAATACTACCGGGAGGACATCGCGAGCCGCCTTTCGGCCCTGAATGCGGATGCGAGGCCCAAAAGGTTCGAGCGCCAGGGCGGGGGTGGCCGGCGGGATTTCGGGAAGCCCCAGCCCATGACGCCGAGCTCCCGCCTGAGCGTCTCGCCGCTGCTCGCCCGCAACCCGCTTTTCGCCGGCAGCACGGCCGAGAGTCCGCGGGAGGCGATGATCCTCTGCACCTTCCTGGTCCATCCGGAACTCGTTCAGGATCATGTGGAAACCCTTGCGGATCTTGAACTTGAGGGCCGGTCCACCCAAATGGTGCGCAGTCTCCTGCTCGATGGAGCGGCGAGCGGCGAACCGGCCGATCCGGCCATCATGGCGGCCCGTCTCGAACGGGCCGGGCTGACCGGAACGGCGGAAAGATTGACGGGCCTGGTCCGTCCAGGCGACCGGTGGATGCTGGATCCGCATGCGGATCCGTTGCGGCTTGAGGACGCATTGAGGCAAGCCATCACCTTGCATCGCCGCGCACGCACGTTACATAGCGAACTTCGAGCTGCCGAGCGCGCGCTCGCCGAAGAGGACAACGAGGCCAATCTCGCCTGGCTGCGAGAGGTCCAAAACCAACTGTCCTCCGTCGAGGGTGCCGAGGCCGACATGGACAATGCAGGGGCCCTGGGTCTCTGATGCCCATCGATGTCAGAGTGCGGCAAGCTGGGCGGTTGCGGTGGTTTGAGCAGGGGATGGTTAACGGTTAGTCAAGCGACTCACTGTTTATAATTGGCAATGAATTTCGGGTGGCGGAGCTCTGCAGGCTTGGCCGCCCATTCGCGCATCGCGGGTCCTGTAGGGGGGATGAGCGGGGCGCTGGAGTTGAGCAAAGCATGGCAACGAAGGCAACCGAACGGGACGAAGGCGAGACGACGGCTCCGGAGCAGCAGAGCGACGGGCCCCTGCTCGACCTGAGCGATGCCGCCGTTAAACGGATGATCAAACTCGCGAAGAAGCGCGGGTATGTCACTTATGATGAACTGAACGAGGTTCTGCCTCCGGAGGAGTTCTCCTCGGAGCAGATCGAGGACGTGCTCGGCCAGCTCTCCGAGATGGGCATCAACGTCGTCGAGTCCGAGGAGACCGACGAGGGTGCCCAACCGGAAGCCGAGGAGGAGGAGGCCGATGGCGGCGACCTCGTCGAGGCGTCGCAGACCCGCGCCGTGGCGGTGCGGGAGACCACGGCCAAGGAACCGACCGACCGCACGGACGACCCGGTGCGCATGTACCTGCGCGAGATGGGCTCGGTGGAGCTTCTCTCCCGCGAGGGCGAGATCGCCATCGCCAAGCGCATCGAGGCCGGCCGCGAGGCCATGATCGCAGGCCTCTGCGAAAGCCCGCTGACCTTCCAGGCCATCATCATCTGGCGCGACGAGCTCGTCGAAGGCCGGGTGCTCCTGCGCGACATCATCGACCTTGAGGCCACCTATGCGGGCCCCGACGGCAAGGGTGCGCCCAAGGTGGAGGGCATAGGCGACGGAGAAGGCGAGGAGGAGACCGCCGAGGGCGAAGAGGGCATGACCCCGCCCGAGGGCGAAATGGACGACGACGACCTGGAGAACAACGTGTCGCTCTCGGCCATGGAGGCCGAGCTGAAGCCGCGCGTTCTCGAGACCTTCGACTCCATCGCCGACAACTACAAGAAGCTGCGCCGCCTGCAGGTCGAGCATGTGGAACAGCGCATGCAGAACAAGCAGCTGACCCCGGCCCAGGAGCGCAAGTACAAGGAACTCAAGGCGGATATCGTCACGTCGGTGAAGTCGCTGTCGCTGAACAACAACCGCATCGAGGCCCTGGTCGAGCAGCTCTACGACATCAACAAGCGCCTCATCTCCCATGAGGGCCGCCTGATGCGCCTGGCCGAGAGCCACGGCGTCGCCCGCGAGGAGTTCCTCAAGCACTACCAGGGCTGGGAACTCGACCCGAAATGGGTGCTGCGCGTCTCCAAGCTCGGCGGCAAGGGCTGGAAGGACTTCGTCGCCAAGGCGAAGGACGGCATCCACGACCTGCGCGAGAACATCCACAACCTGGCGAGCGAGACCGGCCTGGAGATCCAGGAATTCCGCCGCATCGTCATGATGGTGCAGAAGGGCGAGCGCGAGGCCCGTCAGGCGAAGAAGGAAATGATCGAGGCCAACCTGCGCCTCGTGATCTCCATCGCCAAGAAGTACACGAACCGCGGCCTGCAGTTCCTGGACCTGATCCAGGAGGGCAACATCGGCCTCATGAAGGCGGTCGACAAGTTCGAGTACCGGCGCGGCTACAAGTTCTCGACCTACGCCACCTGGTGGATCCGGCAGGCGATCACCCGCTCGATCGCCGACCAGGCCCGCACGATCCGCATCCCGGTGCATATGATCGAGACGATCAACAAGATCGTCCGCACGTCGCGCCAGATGCTGCACGAGATCGGCCGCGAGCCGACCCCGGAGGAGCTGGCCGAGAAGCTGGCCATGCCGCTGGAGAAGGTCCGCAAGGTCCTCAAGATCGCCAAGGAGCCGATCTCCCTCGAAACGCCTATCGGCGACGAGGAAGATTCGCATCTCGGCGACTTCATCGAGGACAAGAACGCGATCCTGCCCATCGACGCGGCGATCCAGTCCAACCTGCGCGAGACGACGACCCGCGTCCTCGCCTCGCTCACGCCGCGCGAGGAGCGCGTGCTGCGCATGCGCTTCGGCATCGGCATGAACACCGACCACACCCTCGAAGAGGTGGGCCAGCAGTTCTCCGTGACCCGCGAGCGTATCCGCCAGATCGAGGCGAAGGCCCTGCGCAAGCTGAAGCATCCCTCGCGGAGCCGGAAGCTCCGGAGCTTCCTGGACAACTGAGCGAATTGAAAAGGCGGGTCTCGGACCCGCCTTTTTTTTACAAGAAACAAGGGTTTTAATCTAATTGTGTTCTCTATTAAAAATTAATTTTCGTCTTTCTCTTTGAGGCGGTAGTGGGCCTTCGGATCTCGACTATAATCCCCAGGCACAAACTCAAGTATTTTGGCTCTTGTAAGCCGCTCAAGGTCTTTTTTACTTGTGGCCCACGTTCTGCCTGTGATTCGTGAGGCCTCTGAGACCTGTATTTGTCTATTTTTAAAAGTATAGGCTGCTATTTTGATCTCATGCTCTTGTAAGCGTTTCCACACCGTCACGCCAAAGAAGTTGGCTACATCTGCATCAGTGGCACGCTTTCGTGTTTCATGATCGTTCATCAGGGTAACTTTGACGAGCACTCCGTGAAGAGCCTCTTGTCTAAAGATTGGATCAGGAAGACCCCAGGCCTTCATACTTTCTTGAATGCGCCTAGTTCCCTCTCGAGCCATTCGAACATAGCCAAGTATTCTTAGAGCATCCATGAGGTGGGGGTTGCGAGCAGCACGAGTATGATAGATCGTGGTTTCATTAACTGGTGGTACAAAGCCACCAGGGCTCTCGATTTCCAATCTTTCGGGGAAAAATTTGATTGTTATCTCTGAACCGCTAAAACTATAGGATCTATGAACGCATGCATTAACGAGGGCTTCAAACCACGCCCACTCTGGATATTCAGTAGTAGTAACGAATTTTCCCTCGCCGTTAAGCCACGTAACATCATAATTAAGTTCTTTTATTATTTCTGACGAACTGCTTATTATCCTAACGATATTTCCCTCAACAAAACGATCGCGAAGCGGATTGTAGTTAGATCCAACCCCTTCTTCATCCGTTCCAAACCTTTGTACTCTGACTCTGCAACCCGGAATTGTCTTACGGGGATCTTTGGCTGCGAGAAGGACTAACGCATTGTTGGGTCGAAATTTCCCATCCAATAGGCTTCCTAAGTGACGGTCTAATAATATTTCCTGGTTGGTCCAGTGAAAACGATTTTCTTTCTGACGAAATGCGTCGCAAAAATCCTGAATGATCTGCAAATCAAATTCATCAGGAAATAGGTAGTAAGCATGTTCCATTTCAAATGATAATTCTTGTCTTGAAGAGCGGAAATCTCTTTTTTCCTCTTCAGACATTTTATGCTTGCTATCTCCGTATCGAATATAAGCCTCACCTTTGTTTGTCTCTGCAAGCTTGCCTAAATAAGGAACATACATTGCTATACAGAAGTCTTCTGATCCATTTATAATAACTGGAATTCGTTTAAATTCCGGTCTGGCTGATGGACAACGCTGAATATGGCATTTTTCGATACTGTTTAGTTGCTCTGCGCTTAATGAAGAGCAGCCAGTAGGAATGCCATGACTCGTTGCTCCATATACGATTACACCACCATCAGGGGTATTCGAGTACATACTTTGATAACTAGCTAAATCATCAATGCTGACTTTTTGCCCACTTTTGAAGTCGATCCTGCGGTCTTCAGCGAAGTAGGTCATCATTCGCTGGGTGAGGCGAACCCATATTTCTCGCGGAGTCCATAGAGCAGGATTTTCTCCCACCGCAAATGGAGCATCGAACGGAAGATCAAGTTGGAATTCGTTAGTCAATTTACATATATATAGTATGTCGAGTCAGGCTCGACATACTAGCCCTTGTATGGAGGTTTGAAGGCAGAGGAACTCTCTTTCACCATCCTATCCTAGGAACGTTCTTTTTCCATCTCCTCTACTCAGCGTTCACACGTTTTTAACGGGCACTGACAACCGTTCTACGCAAAAGCAGCGAAAGCCGCCCCGCCCGCGACAATCGCCGCGGCGCTCGCGGCCGAGACGATCCAGCCGGCCTGTGTGCCGCCGAGGCTGAACGCCATTCCCGCCTTCACCGCCGTGTTCACCGCAACCGCGATGCCGACGCCGAGCGCCGCCGTGGCGATCGTGATGCCGCCGGAGTTGGCGAGACGCGCGAGGGAGAGCGTGATGGCATCCACATCGGCGATCCCGGAGAGCGCCGCCAGGATGGTGATGCCGACATCGCCCGCATAGGTGCTGATGATCTTCGCGAGCAGGCTGACCACGCCGATGAGAGCTGCGAGCTTCAATGCGGTGCCGAGCTCGAAGGGGCTCTTCATGGTGAGCTGGGGGTGCTCCTCGCTTCCTCGGCCATGGGTGAAGAAGAGCAGCCCGGCGACGGCGATCATGACGATTCCGGCCGTGCCGAGCGGCCATGCGAGGGGCACGAGGAGCGCGTTGTTCAGGGCGCTCGCCACGACGAGCACGCGGGCGACCATCACCGATCCGGCCAGCAGGATGCCGCCGGCGAGCAGCGGGCTCGCGGAGGGATGTTCGCGCGCCATCCGCGCGAGGGTCATGGTCGTGGCCGTCGACGACGCCAGCCCGCCCGCGAGCGCCGCGAGCGCCACGCCCGCCTGGCTTCCCATGATCTTCACGGCGATGTAGCCGACGAAGGAAATGGCCGCGATGATGATGGCGAGCAGCCAGATCTCGCGGGGATTGACCTCATCCCAGGGATCGACGGTCCGGTCCGGCAGCAGGGGCAGAGCCAGGAACGTCATGGCGAGAAGAATGAGCGCGGACCTGACCTCCAGCCAGGTGAGCCTGCGCACCCATTGGTGAAGCGGCTGCTTGAGCGCCAGAATGAGGGTGACGGCAACGCCCATGGCGGTCGCGATTTCGAGATCGCCGAGCACCGCATAGGCCCCGAGGGCGAAGGTGATGAGCCCGGCGATGACGCCCGTCACGCTGAAGTTCTCCTCCGCCTTCGCTTCCAGCCAGGAGAAGGCGCTGAACGCGAGAGAAAAGCCGAGGAAGGCGAGAGCCAGGAAGACCGTGTTGGTATAGCTCGTCAGAACAGCCGAGAGGGCGCCGAGCAGGGCGGTCAGCGTATAGGTCCGAAGTCCGGCGGTGCGCTCGCCCTCCGCATCCTCACGCTGCTTCCAGCCGCGCTCCAGGCCGATCAGCAGGCCGATGGCCAAGGCGGTGGCAAGACGGAAAAGCAGAGACGTGTCGTTCATAACCCTTTGCTCGGTCGGCCGCCTGACCACGGTCCCCGGCCGCTCCGGTTCATTAGCACAGGCAAGCATCGGGAAACAGCCCAGCTTCCCCTGTTGTGGCCGTCGATGCTTTGCACGAACGATCCGTCACGCTACCTCTAGCCGACATCCCACACCGAGGCCGCTCATGATCGTCAGTCTGACCGTAATTCTTCTCTGCCAGTTGCTCGGCGAGGTCGTCGCCCGCGGGTTCGGATGGCCTCTTCCGGGGCCGGTCCTCGGAATGCTGTTCCTGCTCGTCTTCCTGAGCCTGCGCGATCGCATCAGGACGAAGGTTCCGGAGTTCGGCAGGGCGCTCGACTCGACGGGGAAGGGGCTTTTGGCCCATCTCTCGCTGCTGTTCATTCCGGCGAGTGTCGGGGTTGTCCAGCGGCTCGACATTCTGGCGGAATATGGCGTTGGCCTCGCCGTCGCGCTTGTCGTCTCGACCTTCGTGACGCTCGTCGTGACCGTCGTCGCCTTCGTGGTGGTGTCGCGCCTCACCGGCTCCTCGATGGAAACCGCCGGGGAGGGCAAAGCCCGTGACTGATCAGGCCTTCTCCCTCTGGGTCTATCTCTCGCAGACCCCGCTGCTCTGGCTCGTGGTGACGCTCGGTGCCTATGCGGTTGCGGATCGCATCTCGCAGGCCTTCAGGCGCCATCCCCTGTGCAATCCGGTGCTGATCGCCGTGGCGGCCGTCGCCGTCGTGCTGTGGATTACCGGTACGTCGTATCCGGTCTATTTCGAAGGCGCGAAGTTCGTTCACTTCCTGCTCGGCCCCGCGACCGTCGCGCTCGCCATTCCGCTTTACGAAAACCGCGCCATCGTCCTACGCTCCATCGTGCCGATGATGGTGGCCCTCGTGGTGGGATCCGTCACGGCCATCGTGTCGGCCGTGGCCGTCGCGCAACTCTTCGGCATTCCCGATCCCGTCCTGATCTCGCTGGCGCCGAAATCCGTCACCGCTCCCGTGGGCATGGGCATCACGGAAGCCTTAGGCGGCGATCCCGCGCTGACCGCCATCCTGATCATGCTCACCGGCGTCGTCGGATCCATCATGGTGACGCCGCTGATGAACACGTTGCGCATGAAGGATTGGCGCGCCCGCGGCTTCGCCGTGGGACTCGCCTCGCACGGCATCGGCACCGCACGTGCGTTTCAGGTCAATTCTCTCGCCGGCACGTTTGCCGGTATCGCCATGGGGCTGAATGCGCTCGTGACCGCACTGCTTCTGCCGTTTGTCCTGCGGCTGTTGTTGAACTAGAGCATTTTTCGGCGAAGTGGATCCGGTTCGCCGTCAAAAATGCGGCACGACAATGAAGAGAGCTGATTCCACGCAAGTGGAAACAGCTCTAGGCTCTGGCTGAATCGAGCGAGGGGAATCATGACGAAGGCGACCTCCATGACGAGCACGCAGATCGGCTTGAACGAAGACGATGGAGCGGATGCCCCCTCCCGGCTGATCGACCAGAAAATCAAAGAGCTGAATGACTGGCGCGGCGAAACGCTCACCCGGATTCGCGCGCTCATCCATCAGGCCGCCCCCGATGTGGTGGAGGAGGTGAAGTGGCGCGGCGTTCCGGTCTGGTCGCATGCTGGAATCATCTGCACCGGCGAGACCTACAAGAGCGTCGTGAAGATGACCTTCGCCAAAGGCGCGTCGTTGGACGATCCTTCAGGTCTCTTCAATGCCAGCCTCGAAGGCAACACACGGCGTGCCATCGATATTCGCGAGGGCGATGCGATCGATGAGGAGGCATTGAAGGCGCTCATCCGCGCGGCGGTGGCGCTGAACACGTCGAAGAAGCAAGCGGCTCGTCCTGTTCATTCGTCGGTGGGCTCTTCGACCGGTTGAGACCTCTCCCGTCCTGGCCCCACCTCGTCCCGGCCATCCACGTCTTTCTCGCTCGAGCATCGGACGGGAATTCGAACGCACGTCCGATGCTCCAGGTTTTTGTTTTGACGCATCTTTGCACGCAAAACCGGTGCCCACTTTTGCGTTCGATGCTTTAACCTCCGTCCTCATCCTGAGGAGCCGCGCAGCGGCGTCTCGAAGGATCGTCCAGTGCTCTCTGGAGATGCCCTCGTCCTTCGAGACGGTCACTGAAGTGACCTCCTCAGGATGAGGGCTCTGGGGGATGAGCGTACCCTTTCCATCTTCTCCCGCGTCATGGCCGGCCTTGTGCCGGCCATCCCGATCCGGTGAGGCGCTGCGCCTCCCCGGTCTTTACAACAAGCCCGGTGATGACGAAGAGAGGGAGATGCGAGAGGCCGATGGTCCCCCTGTCAGAACAGGAAGTCGGACGCTCCGATCAGGGCATGCTTCACGTTGAGCAGGGCGATCGTCTGGCCGTCGGCCTTGATGAGCACGTCGTCCGCCTTGCCGTCGCCGTCCGCGTTGAACCGGCGGATGCGCAGATCCGTGAAGGTCAGGTCCGTGCCGCGCAGGTCGATGAGGTCGATGCCGTTTCGGAAGTCGGTGATCGTGTCCGCCCCCCACTTGCCGGAAAAGCGGAAGATGTCACTCCCGCTCCCACCGGTGAGGGTGTCGTTGCCGCTGCCGCCGGAAAGAGTATCCCGTCCGCTGTTTCCGTAGAGCCGATCGTTCCCGCCATTGCCGCTGAGCGCATCGTTCCCGGTTCCGCCGTAGAGCGTGTCATTGCCCCCGTTGCCGTGGATCTTGTCGTTGCCGCCCAGGCCCTTGATCGTGTCGGCGGCGGATGTTCCCTTCAAGGTGTTCTTGCCGGCCGTGCCATTGATCGTGGTGGATACGGATGGGGCGGCTCCCAGGGCCGGATCGACCAGATCGAGTTTCACGTTCGAGGAGCCGATGCTCACCTGCCTGGTCACCGGGGCGTAGCCTCCGCCGGAGAAGGTGACCGAATAGGTTCCGGCCGCGAGCGCCAGGCTGTAGCCGCCGGCGCTTTGCGTCGTCGTGCTGTACTGGGCGCCGGTCGAGCTGACGGCGGTCACGGTCAATCCGCCGAGGCCTTCGCCGATGTCGTAGAAACGGTCTCCGTCCTTGTCGGCCATGCTGACGCCGGTGAGGAACACCGCCGTGC
>Ga0182740_1002522_pt1 | contig 11104 bp, 8 predicted proteins | sample eDN5th37CKraftBY_FD_128872 | JGI IMG/M metagenome (GOLD analysis project Ga0182740, IMG submission 128872) | Enriched backyard soil microbial communities from Emeryville, California, USA - eDNA 5th pass 37_C Kraft BY (version 2) (version 2) | ecosystem: Environmental > Terrestrial > Soil >...
CTCCCCACAAGGGGGAGGGAAGCCCGGGCCCTCGGCAACATTGGCGCTTCACCCCTATGGCTTGAGTGCCAGGTAGCCGCCCGCGCCGATCATTGCGGCTCCCGCAACCGTCCGGGCTGCGCGCTGGAACGGCCATGCCCGCGAGGCGGTGGCGATCGTTCTTGCGGCTAGTGCGTAGGCGATCTTGACGCCAGCTACCGCGACGACGGTGATCGCGGCGATGAGGGCGATGTCAGAGGCGGTGATGGCGGGCACGTCGACGAAGACGGGAAAGAGCGCGGCATAGAACAGGATCGCCTTCACGTCGCCCAGGGTCAGGGCGATGCCGGCGAGGAAGCTGATCCACACGCCGCGGGCAGGAGCCGTGTCCTCGTGCCGCTGCCGGGACACGGCGCCGCGGATGAGGCCCAGGCCGAACCAGACGAGACAGCCGGCAGCGACATAGCGCAGGATGGCGAAGACGGCGCCCATCATCTCGGCCATCACGGCAAGCCCGGCGATCGCCAGCGCCACGAAGACGAGATCGCCCAGAGCGATGCCGAGGGCGACGGCAATGCCGTGCCTGACCCCGTGCGTTGCCGACCTGACCACGACCAGCGCAACGCTCGAACTGGGAAGCGCGGCAAGCGCGAGCATGGCGAGGAACAGCGATAGCGAACCGGCAAGGGTCATGGGCGGGGCCTTCTGACTGGTGGTTCCGGGGAGCATAGACGCGGGTCGATCGGAGCCGCAATCGCGGGCGGCGACCGGGGTGAATGATTGCACCGCTCCACGCGGGTGGAGGCATCCGTGGGCCCCGGATCCGGGGAGGATAAGCGTGAGCGGGAGAAAGGACAGTTCCGCTGAGCAGCTCCCCAAAGCACCCGATCGCTCCGGCAGGTCTCCCTCCCCCTTGCGGGGAGGGAACAAGGGTGGGGGTTTTCGCACCCGCTGCGGGTCGCCCCCTTCAATCCCTCCCCACAAGGGAGGGAAGCATCCGCGTGCCCGCTTTTACCGGGCGAGCGCCCTGCCCTCGGCGTCGAAGAGGTGGACGTGGGCGATGTCGAAGGTGGCGTGGAGGGTCGTGCCCAGCTCCAGTTCGGGCGCGCCTTCGAGCTTGACGGTGATCTGGGAGCCGTCGGCGATGGCGACGTAGGCCAGTGCGTATTCGCCGAAATGCTCGAGCACTTCGAGCGAGCCTGAGAGCAGCGCCGTGTCGGGGCTCGACAGGCTGATGTGCTCGGGACGGATACCGAGGGTCGCGGCCTGCGAGACGGCGCCGGGCGCCGTGATGGCGCGACCGCCGGGGAGCAGCAGTTCCTGGCCCCGGGGCTGGACGGTGACGAAGTTCATCTTGGGGCTGGCGATGAAGCCGGCGACGAAGGTGTTGACCGGGTTGCGGTAGAGTTCGAGCGGGCTACCCACCTGCTCGATGCGGCCGGCATTGAGGACCACGATCTTGTCGGCCAGCGTCATGGCCTCGACCTGATCGTGGGTGACATAGATCATCGTGGCGTCGAGTTGGCTGTGCAGCTTGGCGATCTCGATGCGGGTCTGGGCGCGCAGGGCGGCATCGAGGTTGGAAAGCGGCTCGTCGAAAAGGAAGACCTTCGGATTGCGCACCAGCGCCCGGCCGATGGCGACACGCTGGCGCTGGCCGCCCGACAGGGCGCGCGGCATGCGTTCGAGGTAGTCTTCGATCTGGAGGATCTTGGCGACTTCGCGCACGCGCTTGTCGATCTCCCCCTTGGGGCGCTTGGCGAGTTTGAGGCCGAAGGCCATGTTGTCGTAGACGGTCATGTGCGGGTAGAGCGCATAGGACTGGAACACCATGGCGATCCCGCGCTGGGGCGAGGGCACGTCGTTGACGACCTGGTCGTCGATGGCGACCTGCCCGCCGGTGATGTGTTCGAGACCTGCCACCATGCGCAGCAGGGTCGACTTTCCGCAGCCCGAGGGGCCGACGAAGACCACGAACTCGCCCGAGTTGATCTCAAGATCGATGCCGTGGATGACCTCGAGGGGGCCGTAGGACTTTCTCACATCCTTGAGAAGGACATTGGTCATGGTGTCTTTCCTTTACGTGCGGATGCGCAAGGTGGCGATTTCGAAGGGGCGCAGGCTGAGCGTCACCTTGCCGTCCTTGACCGCGATCTTCTCGCCGCCCTCTTCCATGAGGGTGACCAGTTCCACCGACTTGACCGGCAGGCCGAAGCCGATGATCGGCCTGGCGCGGCGGTTGGCGTGCTCGAAGACGCGCAGGATCAGCCCATCGCCGTTCTCGGCCTGCTTGACGGTTTCGAGGGTGACGGAATCGGTGTCCACGCTGGCAAAGGAGAACGATGGCCCGGTGCCGGCCGGTTCGGCGCGCTGCGTGGTATCCCCGATTACGGCGACGGGATTATTGAAGCGCTCGGCCGCGACCTGGACCTGTTCGAGATCCGAGACGCCTTCGTGAACGAAGAGCGCGTAGCGGAAGTGGTGCTCGCCGAGGTCCGCTTCGGGCGAGGGGAAGGTCGAGCCGCGCACGAGGGTGATGCGGACGAGCTGTTCGAGCGCGTCATAGGCGTATTTGGCGTCGTTGATGAGCGCGGCGCCGAAATCGGCCTCGGAGATATCGACCCAGCGGTGCATCGAGGCTTCGAAGCGGGCGCGGTCCCATGAAGTGTTGCGGTGGGTGGCGCGCTTGACGTGGCCAAACTGGATTTCGGAGCGGATCTCCGAAGCGTTGAGATCGAAGGGGAACAGGGCCTTCAAGACCTGCTGGCGTTCCTGCCAGTCGATGAAGGTATCGAACGTGACTTCGCGGGCGCCCTCCTCCAGCGAGACGACCTGGACCACCCTGGAATTGTGGTAGGGGCGCTCGATGCGGATAGCGGCGCGATAGGGGCCGGTTTCCACGACTTCGATCTTGGCCTTGGCGTCGGCCAGCGGCCAGAACTGCTCTTCGAAATAGCGGTCGATGTCCCAGGCGTCCCAGTTCATCGGCTTGTCTTCATAGGCGACGAGACGGTTGGCCTTCTCGCCGGCCTTGATGAGCTCGCGCTCGGAGGCCTTGTCGATGACCGAGGTGATTTCGCCCGACTTGTCGAAGGTGACCTTTATGAGGTCGTTTTCGAGCTTTGTGGGCGAGACCTTGAGGCTGGTGCGCAGCTTGGGGCCAGGGCCGTCGACGAGCAATGCGGTGGACCAGCCGAGCGAAGGCACGTTGGCGACCGGGGCGGCGAAGCTGGTTTCGCCGTTGGCGGCGGTCAGTTGCTGGAACGGGGCGACCTGGCCATCCGAGGACAGGGCTGCGCTCGCGAGGTCGCCGCCATCGAGCGAGACCAGCGCATTGGCGCGGTCGTGACCGGTGAAGTTGAAGAGCTTGATCTCACCCGCCGCTGGTTTGGCGATGGTGCGCGCGGCGGTCTGCCAGGGACCGTTGGCCGAAGCGAGCGTCGAGAAGAGCCCGGCATATTCGGCGTCCGAATCCACGTAGACCTCGGGGATCGAGGTGCCCGGCAGGATGTCGTGGAACTGGTTGATGAGGATGGTCTCCCAGAAGGCGTTGATGTCGTCCCTGGGGTATTTGGCGCCTTCCGTCGCGGCGGCGATGGCCGAGAGGTATTCGAGCTCGCGCAGAGCGCGCTCGGCGTTTCGGTTGTTGGCCTTGTTGCGGGCAACGGAGGTCAGGGTGCCGCGGTGGTATTCGAGATAGAGTTCGCCGTTCCATACCGGGAAGCGGCCGGCCTCGGCCTCCATGCGCTTGCCGAGCCGATCGAGGAAGGGAACGATGCCCTCGAGCTTGACCCTGGGCGCGCCCGGAATCCCCCGGGCCAGGCGCTCGCCGCGCTGGATCATGGCGCGGGTCGGCCCGCCGCCGCCATCGCCATAGCCGTAGCAGACCAGGACTTCGTCGTTGACGGACTTGGGCTCGTAGCGCTTCCAGGCGCCCATCACTTCGCTGACCGAGAGGTCGGAATTATAGGTTGTGAAAATGGCTTCGCTCTCGAAGCGCTGGGCGGTGATGAGCTGCGCCTTGGTGACGGTGCCGTCGATGCCCTTCCAGAAGAAGGTGTCGTAGGGGTGCCGGTCGGTGTCGTTCCAGGAGAGTTTTGAGGTGACGAAATATTCGAGGCCGGACTTCTCCATCACCTGCGGCAGGTTGGCGGAATAGCCGAAGGTATCGGGCAGCCAGACCACCTTGGGGGTGACGCCGAACTCTTCCTGGTGGAAGCGGCGGCCGCGCATGATCTGGCGCACGAGGCTTTCGCCCGAGACGATGTTGACGTCCGGCTCCACCCACATGGCGCCTTCGATCTCGAACTGCTTGCCCTTCACACGCTCCTTGAGGCGCTTCCAGAGCTCGGGATAGTCGCTCTTGAGAAAATCGAAGAGCACCGACTGGTTGTACATGAAGACGAAGTCGGGGAATTCCTCCATGAGCGCGAGGACGGTGGCAAAGGAACGCCCGGTCTTGTCGCGGGTGTGCATGACGCGCCAGAGCCAGCCCACGTCCAGATGGGTGTGACCCACCGCCGAGACGGTCGGCTGGGTTTCGGTATCGACGAGCTTGTAGATGCGGGCGGCGATCTTTTCGGCGGCGCCGAGCGAGGCCTCGAATTCGGGGGTGACGCCGTCACGGCGGTCGAGGGCGCGCAGAGCTTCGTCCACGAGGTTGAACACGGCGTGGCGGCGCCCGTCATTCTGCGGCAGGCGCGTGGCGACCTCGAGCGGGGTCATGATGTCGTAGTAGAGCTTTTCGGCGCGCTCGTTGCGCACCATGAACTCGACCTTGAAGCCGACGAGCGGGCGATCGAAGAAGGTGAAGGCGTTGACCAAGAGCGTGCGCTTGCTGCCCGGCCTGGCGTTGCGGGCGACGACCAGCTCGGTGTGGTTGCCATCGATGGCCTGGGCGATGTGGCCATCGAGATAGGCCAGGCATTGCGGGTCGGTGGTGCCGGGGCGGTCCTGCCATTGCGAGGTGAACTTGAGGACGAGCACCTTGCCCTTCGCAGCTTCGGGCATCACGACCTCGGCGGCGAACCAGGTGTGGCCCTGCTTCTTGGACCAGACCGAGCGCGGGCCGAACGAGGCCCATTTGCGCCAATCGGCGCTCAGGGCCTCGTCCGCGCTCAGGTCCGCCTCGCTGTAATGCCACTGGAAGTCACCCTGGATGGGGGTGAGGATCTTGGTGCGCAGGTCCTCGGCGAGGCGCAGGAGCTTGTTCTCCTGCTTGATGTCGTCGTCGAGAAGCCCGAGCTTTCCGGCCAGCGCGTTCATTTGGATTTATCCCTTCACACCAACGCCGGCGAAACCTGTGTTCATGTTCCGCCGCAACAGGAAATAAACGCCGACCGCGGGGGCGGCGTAGATGATGGAGAAGGCCGCCAGGAACCCGTATTGCACGGCGCCCTGCTGGCCGAACGCGGCGTAAAGGCCCACCGACATGGGGAAGCCGGATTCGACGCGCGAGAAGATCAGCGGCAGCAGGAACTCGTTCCAGGCGCCGGTGAAGCTGAAGAACCAGACCACCGCGATGCCGGCCCGCGACATGGGCAGGACGACCTTGGTCAGGATCTGGAAAAGGTTGGCGCCCTCCACGTAGGCGGCTTCCTCGAGCTCGATGGGTACGGTGTCGAAGAAGTTCTTGAGGAGCAGCAGCGTGAACGGCAGGTTGAGGACCGTCAGCGCGATGATGACGCCGAGCTGGTTGAGCAGGCCCGAGCGCTGGGCGGCGAAGTAGAGCGGCACCAGCACGCCGGCCGAAGGCAGCATGCGCAGCAGCACCAGGGTCCACAGGAACGCATTGCGCCCCGGAATGCGCAGGCGCGAGAGCGGATAGGCCGCCGAAATGCCCACGAGCACGCTCAGCGTCGCCGTGCCGGCGGCGATGATCACCGAATTGAGGAACTGGATGCCGGCCTTCCCGCTCACTGCGAGCGCGAAGTTGTCGAGCCCGATGGACTGCGGAATTTCAAGCCGTCCGGTCGAGGCCGGGTTGAAGGCGTTGAGGATGAGCCAGGAGAACGGGCTCACCCAGATGATGGCCATGAAGGCGAGCGCCAGCGAGGTCAGGCGCGAATGGGCGGGATTGGTTTCCATTACTTGGGCTCCCGCAGCATGCGCAGATAGACCAGGGACAGGAGCCCGACGATGACGAGCATGGCCACCGAGATGGCGCTGCCGAATCCGAGGTTCCCGCGCGAAAAACTCTGGTTGTAGAGGAAGACCGCCAGGGTCGTGGTCTGGGTACCCGGCCCGCCGCCCGTCATGGCGAAGATCAGCGGGAAGTAGGTGAAGGTCCAGATGGTGATGAAGAGCATGTTGGTGGCGATGTGCGGCCGGATGATCGGCAGCATCACCAGCCAGATGCGCTGGAACGGGGTGGCGCCATCGACCTTGGCGGCCTCGACCACCTCACGCGAGATGGAATCGAGCGCGGCCGAGAACAGCAGGTAGGACCAGGCGGTGCCCTTCCAGATATTGGCGATGATGACGACGGGGAGCGCGTAATCGTTGATGAAGTTGACCGGCTCGAACCCGAGCGGCACGACGATGAGCGCGTTGATGAGGCCGGTCTGGGCGGTCGTGGCCGACCACAGGAACGCCGCCACGATGTCGGGCAGCAGCCAGCCGAGCATGATGCAGACTTCGATGACGGTCTTGAGCGTCGAATTGCGTCCGCGCAGCAGGGCCGCCAGCAGGAAGCCAAGCACGGACTGGCCGACGATGGCCGAGAAGAAAACGAAAATGACCGTGGTCCAGAGGGATTCGAGGAAGCCGCGGCGGGTGAAGAGCCGCTGGAAATTCTCGAAACCTACCCAGCTCCATTCCACCGATTTCCGGCCGACCAGGGCCAGGTCGGTGAAGCTGAAGGCGAAGGCCCAGGCGGTGAAGTAAAGCAGCAGGCCGATCAGGAGCAGAGCGGGCAGCATGCCCACCCCGAGCAGGACGAGGTTGTTGGTCAGCCAGGGGTTGGCCTGATTTTTCATACTGGTGTTCTCGCGCTCGATGCCGTCGGGGCGGCAGGGTGCAAGGGAGCGCGGGCATCACTGCCCGAGGCGCCTGACCCTGCCTTGCGGCGGAACCTTCCGTCGCGGCGGCATCCGGACGAACCGAGTGACGCCGCCGCGCGGGGAGGAACGGGCTTATTGGTAGGTGATGACCTTGTCCTCGCCGAACTCGTCGACGAGAGCATCGTGGTAGGTCTTGATCGCCTCATCCACGCTCGCGCCATCCAGGATGTCGGAGGTGGCCTGCTGGACCAGGGCCGAGACGGTCTGGTAGCCGGGAACCGTGTCGCGGCCGGTGGTATCGGCAGCAAGCGCGGTCGCCTTGGCGAGGTAGGGATCGGCCATGTACTCGGGCGATTCCGAGATGTCGGTGCGCACGGCCATGCGGTGGTTGGCCAGCGTCCAGGCCTTGAAGTTGGCGACGTCGAAGATGGTGGTCACGAGCTTGAAGGCAGCGTCAGGATCGGCGGCCTTGGCGTTGACGCCGATCGTCCAGCCACCGGAAATGTTGGTGGTGGCCTTGGCGCCGGGTTCGCCCGAACCGGGCCACGGGGTCCAGCCGACCAGCTTGTCGCGTTCTTCGCGGCTGGGTAGGTTGACGCCGTTACAATCCCACAGGCACGCATCTTCCCAGGAGCCGGAGGCGAGGATGCCCAGCTTGCCGTCGGCCAGCGCCTGGCGCACGGCGGCGCCGGGGTCGGTGGCGTAGTTGAGATCGGCCGGCGCAAGTTGCTTGTCGATATAGATCTGGTGGTAGAGGTCGAGCGTGCGGCGCAGGCCGGGGCTGTCGCCGATCCACTGGCCGGTCTTGCGGTTGAGCAGGCGGTTGCGGTCGTCATCGGGCTTGTCGGCGCCGAGCAGGGCCATGTAGACGCCCTGCATGGTGGTGGCCTCGCCCTGCTTGGTGCCGGCCGGAATCTGGAAGGCGTATTCGACGCCCGCGTCCTTGAGCTTCTGGGCCGCGTCGAGAACGTCGGCCCAGGTCTTGGGCTCCCACGGCATGGCAATGCCGGCCTTCTCGAAATTGGGCTTGTAGTACCAGAGCATGCGCACGTCGGTATCGGTGGGCAGCGCGTAGACGTGGCCGTCGTAGGAGGCGACCTCCAGCAGGCCCTTCATGTAGTACTGGTACTGGTCCCAGGCCGCGGCCTTCTCGTCGAGCGGCATCAGGTAGCCGGACGAGGCGAGTTCGGAGACCATGAAGCTGTCCATCTGCACGACGTCGGACGCGGTACCCGCGGAGAGGTCGAGCGCGATGCGCTGGTCGTAGCCGGCGCCCGGCAGCTTGATGGCGTTGACCTTGTCGCCGGTTTCCTTCTCGTAGGCGGCGATGCCGGGTTCCACCAGCGAAGCGAGCCATTCGGCATACATGATGGAGACTTCGGCCTTGGCAGGCATTGCCGCCCCCGCCATCAGCGCAAGGGCCGTGGCAGACGCGAGCAGATTTCGTCTGAACATGAATTCCTCCTCAGTTTTTGGACCGCGTCGCCACCCTCCCAGGCTTGGCGCGGCACACTCCTCCAAGTGCCCGGTCAGCTAAGCCGAATTTTTGCAACGTTGCAATAGAAAGGATTCAGGCAGACGCAATTCCGGCGAACGCATCGCGTTTTTACGTTTTCTTTCAGTATGTTACGAGATACCCACCGCCACAGACAGGCATTTGACCACGTTGCAATACATATTGTATCGTTGCAAATTCTAGATATACCGAGCGCACCGGCCCATGTGCGGACCGGCATGCCGAGCAAGATGACCAAGACCCGAACACCCCCTGCCCCCGGCGCGACCAAGCGCGCCACCCTCAAGACCATTGCGGAGTTGACTGGCCTGAGCCTTTCGACCGTTTCGCTCTCGCTGCGCGGCGGAACCACGCTCAAGGAGGAGACCCGCCGCAAGGTCGCCGAGGCGGCCGCGAGCGTGGGCTACGTGCCCGACCGGGCCGGCGTGCGCCTGCGCACGGGCAAGACCAACGTCATCGCGCTGGTGCTGGACGGGGCCGAGGATTCGATCGATTTCTCGCGCTACCTGATCCAGGGCATCGGCCACGCCATCAAGGGCACGCGCTACCACCTGACGGTGATCCCCGAGTTCGCGCGCAACTATTCGGTCGATTCGGTGCGCTACATCCTCGACAATCGCACCGCTGACGGAGTGATCATCACCCATACGGGGGCGCGCGACCCGCGGGTGAAGCTCCTGATGGACAGCGACTTCCCCTTCGTCAGCCACGGGCGCACCGAGTTCTTCACGCCCCACCCCTATCACGACTTCCACTCCGAGCTCTTCGCCGAGATGGCGGTGGAGCGGTTGGTGGCCAAGGGGTGCTCCAACCTGATGCTGCTGATCGGGGACGACCGGACCAACAACTACCATAACATCGTGACGGCCTTCGAACGCACCGCGGCCCGGCTCAAGGTCGAGACGCGGGTGATGGATCACTCGACCGGCATTACGGCGGCCGATACACGCGCCTTCGCCCAGGAGCTGGCCAACGGGCCGAACCGGCCGGACGGCATCGTGTGCGGCGGGGAGATGCGCGCTATCTCGGTGGTCGCCGGGCTGACCGCGGCCGGCGCCAAGGTGGGCAAGGACATCCAGTTCATCTCCAAGCAGACCTCGGACATCCTGTGGTCGCTGTTTCCGCAGGTCGACACGATCGAGGAGGATGTCTATGCGGCCGGGCTCGAGCTGACGCGGCTGCTGCTGCGCCGGATCGAGGGTGAGCCCGCCGAAACGCTCCAGACGCTGGCCGAGCCGATTCCGCACTGGCGGGACTGATCGCGCCGATAATCGTTGGTACTGGAGGCCTCGCCAGTGTAGACTGGCGCAGTGCGCACCCGCACGCTCAACCCGAAAGCACGCCACTATGCCCGTCGACCCTCCTACGGCGCCGGCGGCTGTGCCGTCCCGCAAATATGCCGGTCCGCTGACGCTGGTCCTCAGTTTCCTCGTGGTGTTGGGGGCGTTGCTCGCATTCGCTCCGACATCCTGGCCGCACTAAAGCAGCGGCGTTCCGCGCTCCTTCGGCCGCGTACTTTCGACCCAACCAAGGAATACCTCGTGCCTTTCAAGCAAGAATCGAACGCCTCCGGCGGCGCCAAGCCGGGCCAGAAACTGACCCTCGCAACCTCACCAGGAATGCGCGAGCACACCACCGAGCAGCAGGCCATCGATGCCAACACCGCCCGGCTGCGTGCGCTGCGCCTCGCCAAGGAAAGTGAAGCGGAGACGGTCGAGAAGGCCCCGGCCAAGCGGCGCGCCCCACGCGCCAAGCCACAGTTCAAGCGCGGCATCGGCAGCGCCTGATCGCGGAGGCACTCACGCGCAAGTGTAGTGCAGCCCGCCCGCAAGGGCTTGAACCTATTGCCCCTTTCGTCCGTTGTTTCTCCAGCACTGGAGAACACGCAAATGAGCGTCGTTGCGTCGAGCCTCCCGCGGATTGGCGGGCGGTCATGCTGAATGTCGATCTTTCAGGCAAACGCGCCCTGGTGACGGGCGCCAGTTCGGGGATCGGGGAGGCCATTGCCGGGATGCTGGCCCAGGCCGGCGCCGACATCGCCATCAACTATTTCGGTCCGGCCGATGCGGCCGAGGCTGTGGCCGCCAGGGCGCGGCAGGCCGGAGTGCGTGCCATGACGGCCAAGGCCGACATTTCCGATCCCGACCAGGTGAGCGCCATGTTCGCGGCGATGGAAAGCACCTTGGGCGGCATCGACATCCTGGTCAACGACGCGGGCATGGACGGGCCCGCCGCACCGGCCTGGGAGGCCGACCTGGCCGCCTGGCGGCGGGTGCTCGACGTCAACCTTTTCGGCACGTTCCTGTGCAGCCGGGAGGCGCTGCGCCGCATGGTGCCGCGCCAGAGCGGGGTCATCGTCAACCTGTCCTCGGTGCACGAGACCATTCCATGGAGCGGGTACAGCGCCTACACCTCGTCCAAGGCGGCAGTCTCGATGCTCACCAAGACGCTGGCGCAGGAGGCGGCGCCCCATGGCGTGCGCGTGCTGGCCATCGCGCCCGGCGCCATCCGCACGCCGATCAACCAGAGCGTCTGGGGCGACCCGGCGGGGCTGGCCGACCTCGAGCGCAAGATCCCGATGGGGCGCATGGGCGACCGGGACGAGATC
>Ga0182740_1002523_pt1 | contig 11102 bp, 10 predicted proteins | sample eDN5th37CKraftBY_FD_128872 | JGI IMG/M metagenome (GOLD analysis project Ga0182740, IMG submission 128872) | Enriched backyard soil microbial communities from Emeryville, California, USA - eDNA 5th pass 37_C Kraft BY (version 2) (version 2) | ecosystem: Environmental > Terrestrial > Soil >...
GCCTTGATGAGGGCCTGCTTGGTCCGATAGTCGTAGAGCACGCTGGCCTTGCTGATCCCGGCTTCGGCCGCGACCGCGTCAAGGGTTAGGCGTGTCGCACCTTCGCGCGCCACCACCCTTCCGGCGGCCTCGATGACGTCATTCCGATCGATCGTTCGCGTGCGCGCCATGTCGGGGCCTATTTATAACCAGCCGGTTGGTTATTAATTTGCCAAGCCCGGGTCAAGTCACGTTCCGATGATCACAGATGGTGGAATGGTAGGGGACGACCTCAGCGCCGCAGCGCGACCGTGCCCCGGGTGAAGCTCTCGACATAGTCGAGCAGCTTGTCGGCGGCGGCCATGGCGCGCGCACCATTGCCCTTGGCGATCGCGCGGGCCTCATCCGCATGGAGGCGCGCGCACTTCGGCAGATCGGCAGCCTCCTTGTAGTGCAGGTACCAGAAGCGTCGCGAATGCCCGTTGAGGAAGCGCATGGACCGCGAGGCGTATTCGTTGTGCGCCGCCTCGATGAGTAGCCCGTTCATCTCGCGGTCGAGACGCATGAAGGCGATGTCATCGTTGGCGTTGGCGGCGACAACCATGCCGTCGGCAAGGGCCAGGAAGCGCGTCCGCTCGGCGTCGGTCGCGCGCTCCGCGCTGGTGCGCGCGAGCAGGCGCTCGAGTTCGCGGCGGACTTCGAGCACGAGGAGTTGGCGTCGCGGGTCCGTGTCGGTAACGATGATCGCCTTGCGCGGCAGCACCTGCACGAGTCCTTCATGAGCGAGCCGCTGCAAGGCCTCGCGCACAGGCGTGCGGCCGATGCCGATCTCATTGGCAAGGGCCTGCTCCGAAAGCACGGCGCCAGGTGCAAGCTGCAGCGTGACGATCATCTCCTCGAGCCGGTTGTAGGCCTGCTCGGTCAGCGTCTCCACTCTGACCATGGGAGCCGTCGCGGGCACATTCCTCAACAGCACGCTCGTCATGGAGTGGCTCGGTCCTGCACGCCTGGGCACATGTCAGCGCGGCGTCTTGGAGGGCATGTCGCCCTTCTTCACGCCCGCCTCGGGAAAGATCCACATGGCGACGACGGCGAACACGGCAAAGGCGATGACGAACCACGGCGGCACGCCCTTGCCGATCGCGGCTTCCCAATAGGCGAAGGCGAGGGCAGCAACCAGCGTGACGATCGAAACGATGGCTTTGACGTCGTTCGGCATGATCGCCTCAATAGTTGCCCATGGCGACCGCGGCGGCCTCGTCCGGACGCTTCGGCGTGCCGCGCAGGTCTTTCTTGAGGTGGCTCGTGTCGTACCCGTTGAACACATGACCTGCAAGGCCGCGATCGAGATCCGATGTGCCGAAGAACCAGTCGGCGATCGGGAAGGTGAGGTTCATGTTCACCTCCATCATCAGCCGCGCGTTGTGATGCGCCGTGTGATGGCGGCGGAGCGTATTGACGAACGGACAGTTGCGCACGAACCAGTTCTCGTCGACATGGCAGCAGAAGTGCATGAACTCATAGATGAGGTACATGCCGGTCGTCGTGCACATGAAGAGCCAGCCGACGTTGGCCGAGAACAGATGGCCGAGGATGAGCCCGCCGGGAATGGACATCAAAATGAAGACGACGAGCGCATAGGGCGGGAAGACCGTGACGCGCCAGTCCTTGTGATCGCGGAAGCGCATTTCCTCGTCGGTGAAGAACTGGTGGTGATTGAGCGTGTGGCGCTCGTAGACGGCGCGCAGGCCCTTGATGTTGATCGGCCGGTGCATGACGTACTTGTGCACGAACCACTCGAAGACGTTCGTGAAGAGGAACGTGATGGGGATCGTGGTCAGCTCGAGCCACGTCGGCGCGTGGATGTGCTGGAGGTAGATGTAGAAGGCCGCAGCGCCCATCACGTAGATGATCGCGATGTGCAGGTAGCCGTCATAGAAGCCCATGATCCGGTCGCGGTACTGGGCCCGGAATTGCTTCTGGCGTTCCGTGATCATTGTCTCACCTCCCGTAGTCTCGGGCCTGTCAGAGCACCGCTCGCCGTCAGCGACATCTCGCAATCGCGCGCGGTACGTAATACACGAGTGATATATCATGATCTTCGCCGTGGCTATAGACCAGCGAAGGCGGCTTGGTGTGAGGCGCGCGCTTCGAATTCGCCCAGTGCGCCGTGCATGGGGGCAGAACGCCATGGACCGCTTGGCAACTTGTGGACATCCGCATCAATGATCTGATTCGCTTGCTAAAATCGTCGCTGCGCTTGAGCGATTGTGGCGTCAGTGCGTTGACAGTGTGGCGGGACTGAGGAAGCATCGCGCTGGCTGATGCGCAAGCAGGCACATATTGCGGGTGCTGCATGAGGAGGAGCGAGCCGTGTCCCACTCGACGAACTCGGTTTCCGGATCTAAGCCGCGTGGCGCCGAGCTCACTCGCCGAAGTCTCGTCGCTGCGGCCGGACTATTGGTGACACTGGGACCTGCGGCTGCGGGCAGGGCATTGGCGAACGGCCCGAGACACGGCCCGAGCTGGAATTGGTGGTGGAGTCCGCCGAGACCGCCGGGGCCTCCTCCTCACCATCACCACCACCATGATCACGATCACTCCCACGACGATTCACACAAGTGCCTGCTCGTCGGCACGCGACTGCGGACACCACGAGGCGAGGTGCCGGTCGAGGCGTTGAAGATCGGCGATCTCGTTGTGACCAACGACGGCACGGCGAAGGCCATTCGCTGGATCGGCAGGACGGTGTTTGATCGCAGCGGCCAGACGCCGTGGATGGAAGGCGTGCGCCCTGTCCGCATCGCGAAAGATGCGATCGGTGCCGGCCTTCCGCATCGCGACCTGTTCCTGTCGCGGGGACACTTGCTCTACTTGAATGGCGTCCTCATTCCGGCGGGTGATCTGGTCAATGGTCGGACCATCACGATCGTGCACCCGGATACGGATCGCCTCGAGTATTATCACATTGAGCTCGATCGCCACGATGTGCTGCTCGCGGAAGGCCTCCCTTGTGAGAGCCTGCTTGCCTCCGCAGAAAGTCGCGGCACCTTCGGTAATGCAGGAGAGCAGCCCGACCTCGCTGCGAGCCTGCCGGCGGCTGCCATGGCTCTCTGTGCGCCGCTCGCGGCTCAGAATGGCGGCCGCAGTGCGCTGAGATCACGTTTGAGGAGCGCTCTGGCTCCGGTCATCGATATTCGTCACGCGGCCGACATCGCCCGCGATGACATTGAAGCGCGTGCCTATTCGGCGAAGGCGGTGTGAGCCGCCGTTGCATCTGTTTGCCCGGCGCGCGCCGGCCGCGAGGTCGGTGCGTCTGCATTTCGGGATAGAGATTCGTTTCCGCGCCGTTCGGTATGGGGTACCTTGGGACTGGTGGGGTCTTGTCCCAGATGAGGGAAGGCTTGTTCGCGTTGGAGATGTCGGCGCATAAGAGTTACGGCTTCATGCGCGCGTGCGTTGTGCTCGCGCTCGCAAGTGGGGCACTCGTGGCCGTCGCTTTCGCCTTGAGTGCTGAAGCAGCCGAGATCCGGACGGTCCGTGGCCAGGTGCTGATCAATGAGGGAGCCGGCTATCGGGTGATCGAGGGCGCCGTGCGCTTGAAGGCCGGCGATGCAGCCATGGCGGCTCCGCAGGGCCTGGGCAGCCTCTCGTACGACGACGGCTGCACGATCGACGTCAGGCCGGGCACGATCGCCTGGATCGGAACTCGGTCGCCCTGCACCGCAGACGAGGATCGCGATCCATCGCGGGATCCTGTGCCGGTCCTGCAACCGCGCGTCAAATTCGACCCGAATTGGCTGAGGGATGGCGCCGCGCTGATCGACGGCCGCAAACCGGCGGCTGGGCCCTGATCGCTGATACGCCGCCGCCGGGCGCGCTGGGGAGGCAGACTCCTGTCGAAGACAAAGAGATCTTCCCGCAGCCGGGCGCCGGCGCCGATCACGCCGTTCTTCGCTGTGGCGACGGCCTATTTCCTGGCCTGTCTTATGCTGGGCGGGGGCACGCGCGCCGGATTCTTCTCCGACGTAGCGCTGCAGATGCTGGCTGTTCCGCTTCTCCTCTGGGCGGCATGGCGCCTTATCGAGCTGCCGCCTGACGCAGGGCGCAAGCAGGGGCGGATCGCCATCCTCGTTTGCCTGTTGGCGGCGGCCATTCCGCTCGTGCAATTGGTGCCGATGCCGCCTGCGCTATGGACGGCATTGCCCGGCCGGGCCGATTTCGTCAGCGCGCTCGAGGCGGCCGGGCTCGAGCCTGGTTGGCGGCCGATCAGCGTGTCGCCGCGGGGAACGTGGCTCAGTGCGATTGCCCTTCTGCCGCCTGCTGCGGTGTTGCTATGCGCCGCGCAGCTTGGCTACGCGGAAAGGCGACGCATCGCGATTGTGCTTTTGGCATTCGGCATGGTCGCCGCCGCATTAGGTTTGCTTCAGGTGGCGCAGGGCACCGCGAGCCCGCTGCGGTTTTATGCCTTCACGAACGCCACTGAAACGGTCGGCTTCTTTGCCAACCGCAACCACCACGCGGCGCTGCTCTACGTGCTGGTGCCGATCGCGGCAGCCATGTCCATCGCAGCCGTGATCCGCACGCAAGCGGCGGGCTCCATTCGATCGCGCCGCGCAAGCCCGCATTTGATTGTCGCCATGCTCGGCCTCGCCGCGCTCGTTGTCCTTGTCGCCGCGCAGGCCATAACGAGGTCGCGCGCCGGGATTGGCCTGACTCTTGTCGCGCTGCTCGGCTCGCTCGCCATGACGTATGCCGGGCGGTTTTCCGGGGTTTCTCCGAGCTCGAAGACGCCCGACAACACCGCGACGCGCACCGGGAGACGACTTCTGATCGCGGCATTCGGGCTCGCGGTGCTCATGGCCACGCAATTGGCGTTCCATCGTGTCCAGACTCGGTTTGCTTCAGGCCCCTTGGAAGATGGACGGGTCCTGCTGGTGCGAACAACGATAGAGGGGGCGCGCGCCTTCATGCCTTTCGGCTCGGGGATGGGCACGTTCGTGCCGGTCTACAAGGCTTTCGAGAGGCCCGTGGATGATTGGGGCGCGTTCATCAATCGTGCTCACAACGATTATCTCGAGCTATGGCTCGAGGCGGGCCTGATCGGGATCGTGGCGATGATCGTGGCGCTCGGCTGGATCGCGGCGGCTTGTGTGCGTGTCTGGCGGAGCGGGCTGCCAGGAGCCGGCCAAAGGGACAGTTTGCTCGCCTGCGCCGCAACGCTCGTGCTCTTTTTACTGCTGATGCACTCGATGGTGGATTATCCCTTGCGGACCACGGCGCTCATGGCTGTGTTTGCTTTTGCAGCTGCGCTCGTCCATGCTCCTTTGGGAGCGGAGGCTGTCTTGTCTGCGCGCTCCTCCGAGCCTGCGGAGCGGCGGAAAAACGCCCGGCCGCGTTCCCTCGAACCGGAGCCTGACGCCATGGCGGAACCGCAGTCCGACGGCGCACGCTTTGCCCCGCTTCCCCCGCGAACTGACTGGCCGGTTGCCTGGCGCAGACCGGGCCGCCCGGACCGCCCTCCCATGCCGAAGCTGCCGGGCTCGGTGCGGACTGATGATCGGGATGAGTCCGAGAAACGCTGAGCCACTATGAATTCGGCAGCGATTCCTGGCGCCAAAGGGCCGGGACCATTACTGATCCCGGCCCTTTGGCGCCTCCACGATGTCGGTATTTGCGCGGTTACGGCTTCGTTTCGGTTCTGCCTTCCGACGAAACATCAGAAATCAGATTCTCCCACGCGGACACCGCGAAGGGGAGATCGTACGCGCGCTCCAGGAGCGCTCTCGCACGTCGGCCGTACTCGAGGGCCAGTTGAGGATCCGCCGCCAGGGACAGGATGGTGCGCGCCAAGCCCTCACTATCGCCGGCGGCAACGACAAAGCCCGTCTGGGTGCGCGTGAGAATGCGTCCGATCTCGCCTTCCGGGTCGCCGATGAAAATGGCCGGCCGTCCGGCCGCGGCAATGCCGTAGTACTTGCTCGGGACGACGAGCCCTTCGAGCCCCGGATGCAGGGTAATCAGATGGACGTCGGGGACCGAGAGGCTCTCCGCCAATTGCTCGCGCGGCTGGTAGGCATGGAAATGCGCGCGCACATTGTGGCGCTGACGAACCTCGTCGCGAAGCACGCCCATTTTTGCGCCGCCGCCGACGAACAGCCATGCGATCGGCTTGCCGGATGCCGGCTGCCGGACCGGCGACGCGCCCACGGCCATGCGCAATGCGCCTGCATGCCCGGCAATGCCTGCCTCGGTGAGGGCCATGGCATCGATCATGGTCGCGATATCGTGGGCGCGCCCGAGATTGCCCGAGTAACCGACGACAAAGGTATCGTCGAGGCCCCACGCCTGCCGCAGTCCGTTGGCCTCCGCGGGAACAGGCCGCACGACTTTGCCGTCCGCCCAGTTGGGGATGGCCCGAACCCGCTCGGGAGGGACGCCCGTGCGGCGGACCACATCCGCCATGCGCTCGCCGATCACTACATTCAAGATGGACTTGCGGAGTACGCGGTCACGCCAGCGGCGCAGCGCGGAGAACAGGATGCGCCACACGAGCGCCTTTCCCACCCCGAGCTCGATTGCGACTTCAGGAAAGATGTCCTGCAGCCAGTTCACCTGACGCGCGCCGCGTAGCCGGGCGACCGGCATCGTCACCAGACCAAGGAGGGGGGGATCCGTCTTGGCGACGATTACGTCGCCACGGCGTGCCGCCAGCAGCAACGCCCAGGCCGTTGCGAGATAGAATGTGACGTAGTCGATCGCGCGGCCTGCCAAGCCGGCCCGTCCGAATCTCGTCGTCGGAACCCTGACGATGTCGACGCCGCGGACGGTCTCGCGCCTCGGATAACGCGCGAGAGGGTCCTCGTATCCGAGGCGTGACGTCACGACGGTGATCCGGTGTCCGCGCTTGGCGAGCGCGAACGCGAGATCCGAGAGCATCTGGCTTGTCGCCGAGTGATCCGGATGGAAGTAGCGGTTGACGAAGAAAAGGCGCAACGAGGCGGCTTTCAACCGGCGCCGTGCTCCAGGAACCAGCGGTAGGTGTCGCGGATGCCGGTCTCGAGCGGTATCGACGCGCGCCAGCCGAGCGATGTGAGCAGGGAGACGTCAAGAAGCTTGCGCGGCGTGCCATCAGGCTTCGAGGTGTCATAGTCGAAGCGGCCGTCGAAGCCGACCGCGCGGGCGCAGATCGTGGCCAATTCCGCTATGGACACGTCCTCGCCGACGCCTACGTTCACATGGCCTTCGTCGTCATAGACCTTCATCAAGTGCACGAGGGCATCGGCGAGGTCATCCACGTGAAGGAACTCGCGCCGCGGCTTGCCTGTGCCCCACAGAACCACGCTCTCGGCGCGCGCGGTCTTCGCCTCGTGCATCTTGCGCATCAGCGCCGGCAGCACATGGCTCGAAGCGAGATCGAAGTTGTCGTTCGGTCCGTAGAGATTGGTTGGCATAGCGGATATGAAACGGCAGCCGTACTGGCGCCGATAGGCCTGCGCGAGCTTGATCCCAGCGATCTTGGCGATCGCATACCACTCATTCGTCGGCTCGAGCGGGCCGGTCAGCAGCGCTGCCTCGGTCATCGGCTGCGGCGCCAGACGCGGATAGATGCACGATGACCCGAGGAACAGGAGCTTCTCGACGCCGGCCTGACGCGCCGCATCGATGATATTCGCCTCGATCATGAGGTTGTCGTACAGGAACTCGGCCGGCCTCGTGTCGTTGGCCAGAATGCCGCCGACCCTGGCTGCCGCAACGAACACGGCTTCCGGGCGCTCGCGCATCATCCAGGCGCGGATGGCGCCCTGCTCTCTGAGATCGACTTCGCTGCGCGAGATCTCGAGGAGCGTGCAGCTCTCCGAGCGCAGCCGCCGCGTCAAGGCTGCGCCGACCATGCCTCGGTGACCGGCAACCCACACGCGCTTTCCGGCGAGCGCGAATGCCGTGGACGAAGCGCTAGCCATGGATGTCCTTTCGATCCTGATCGCGTGCGATCAGTTTCAGATCCTCGCGCACCATCTCGGCCACCATCTCGCGGAAGGAAATCGCGTGCCGCCAGCCGAGGCGATCGCGTGCCTTCGTCGCATCGCCCAGCAGCAGGTCGACCTCGGTCGGACGGAAGTACCGCGGATCGATCGCCACCAGCTCAGCACCGGTCATCGTATCGATGCCCTTCTCCTCAACGCCCTTACCGCGCCACTCGATGCGCCGGCCCACCATCTCGAAGGCGATCTCGACCAGCTCGCGCACCGAGTGCATCTCGCCGGTGGCGAGCACGTAGTCATCGGGTGTGTCCTGCTGCAGGATCCGCCACATGCCCTCGACAAAATCGCGAGCGTGACCCCAATCCCGCTTGGCGTCGAGATTACCGAGATAAAGCTTCTTCTGCAGGCCCATGACGATGGCGGCGACACCGCGGGTCACCTTGCGCGTTACGAACGTCTCGCCGCGGATCGGGCTCTCGTGATTGAAGAGAATGCCGTTAGAGGCGTGGAAGCTATAGGCCTCGCGGTAGTTGACCGTGATCCAGTACGCGTAGAGCTTCGCCACCGCGTAGGGGCTGCGCGGGTAGAACGGCGTCGTCTCGTTCTGCGGCGTCGCCTGCACCTTGCCGTAGAGCTCCGAGGTCGAGGCCTGATAGAAGCGCACCTTCTCGCTGAGCCGGAGAATGCGGATCGCCTCGAGCAGACGCAGTGTTCCCATGGCATCGGCGTTGGCCGTGTACTCCGCCGTCTCGAAGCTCACCTGCACGTGGCTCTGGGCCGCGAGATTGTAGATCTCGTCCGGTTGCGTCTCCTGCACGATGCGGATCAGGTTCGTCGCGTCGGTCAGGTCGCCGTAGTGGAGATGAAACCGGGTCTCGCGCTCGTGCGGGTCGATATACAGGTGATCGACACGGCCAGTGTTGAACGACGAGGAGCGGCGCTTGATGCCGTGAACTTCGTAGCCCTTGCCGAGCAGAAGCTCCGCGAGGTAGGCGCCATCCTGACCGGTGACGCCCGTGATGAGTGCGACCTTGCTGCTCATGCTCTCTCCGAGGATCGACAATAGCTCATGCGCGCGCCGGTCTGCCCGGACGCTTGGTGTTCGCGGCGGAAGTGCTTGCCATCTTAGCGGCCGTAATAGTCGCGATACCAAGCGACGAGGCGCGCGACACCATCCGTGACCGTGGTGTTCGGTGCGTAGCCGACCGCCTTCGCCAGCTCCGACACGTCGGCAAACGTGTCCGGCACGTCGCCCGGCTGGAGCGGCAGCATCTCTCGCACGGCTTTCTTGCCGAGGGCGCTCTCGATCGCCGCGATGAAGTCATCGAGCCGGACAGGTGAGCTGTTGCCGATGTTATAGATGCGGAACGGCGCATTCGAGATTGCCGGATCGGGCTTGCTGCTGTCCCAATTCGAGGCTGGCGTAGCGGGCTGATCCGAAGCGCGTATCACGCCCTCCACCACGTCATCGACATACGTGAAGTCGCGGCTGTGATTGCCGCGGTTGAAGACCTGAATGGGCCGGCCCTCGTCGATCGCCCGCGTGAAGAGGATCGGTGCCATGTCCGGCCGCCCCCAAGGCCCGTAGACGGTGAAGAAGCGCAGTCCCGTTGTCGGCAGGGCGAAGAGGTGGCTGTAGGAATGTGCCATGAGCTCGTTCGCGCGCTTGGTTGCGGCGTAGAGCTGAAGCGGATGATCGGCGTCATCGTGCTCGGAGAACGGCATCCGCGTGCTGGCGCCATAGACGCTCGAGGTCGAGGCATAGACGAGATGGGCCGTTCCGGCATGGCGGCATGCCTCGAGGATGTTCACGAATGCCACGAGGTTCGACTGCACGTAGTCGTGCGGATGGGTCAAGCTGTGACGGACGCCCGCCTGTGCCGCGAGGTGGATGACTCGATCGAAGTCGTGGGCGGCGAAGCACTCGTTTACGAGCGCGGCATCGGCGAGATCGGCACGCACAAAGGTCCACGCGCTGTTAACCCCGCCCGCCGCCTGATTGAGAATCGAAAGCCGGGCTTCCTTGAGCGCCGGATCGTAATAGGCGTTGACGACATCGATGCCGACCACCGTGTCGCCACGCTCCAGCAATCGCTTCGCGACATGGAAGCCGATGAACCCTGCGGCACCTGTGACGAGGATCTTCATGCGCTCAAGGTACCACGGAAGCGCTGAGCCTGCAGGGACACCATAGCGCCGGTTCACAGTTCACGGCCGACAAGCCGGGGGACTTGCGTTTCAATTTGAAGACAAGAGGCGATCAAAATACGCAATGGTCTGCTGTAGCCCCTCGCGCAACGGCTTTTTCGGCTGCCAACCCAGATGCTTCTCGGCAAGCGTAATGTCGGGGCGGCGCTGCTTCGGGTCGTCCTGCGGCAGGGACTGGAAGGTGAGTTTCGATTTGGACCCCGTCATATCGATGGTGAGTTCAGCCAACTCGCGGATGGTGAACTCTCCGGGATTGCCGAGATTGATAGGCCCGGTGACCCCGGCGGGGCTGTTCATCAACCGCACAAAACCCTCGATCAGATCATCGACGTAACAGAAGGATCGCGTCTGGCCGCCGTCCCCGTAGATGGTGATCGGCTTGCCCTGCAGTGCCTGAACAATGAAGTTGGACACCACCCGGCCGTCATGGGGGTGCATGCGCGGCCCGTAGGTGTTGAAGATGCGGGCCACCTTGATCTCCAGTCTGTGCTGGCGGTGGTAGTCGAAGAACAATGTTTCTGCGCAGCGCTTGCCCTCATCGTAGCACGAGCGCGGGCCGATCGGGTTCACATGGCCCCAGTAGTCCTCGGTCTGGGGGTGCACGTGGGGATCGCCATAGACTTCGGACGTCGAGGCTTGCATCACTCTGCATTTGAGGCGCTTCGCCAGTCCCAGCATGTTGATCGCCCCGTGCACGCTCGTCTTCGTGGTTTGCACGGGATCGTGCTGATAGTGGATCGGCGAGGCGGGGCAGGCGAGATTGTAGATCTCGTCGACCTCGACATAGAGCGGGAACGTGATGTCGTGCCGCATCAGCTCGAATCGCGGATGCGCCAGGAGATGCTCGATATTGCGCTTCGCGCCGGTAAAGAAATTGTCGAGGCAGATGACGTCGTGACCATCGGCGATCAGCCGATCGCAGAGATGCGA
>Ga0182740_1002524_pt1 | contig 11101 bp, 10 predicted proteins | sample eDN5th37CKraftBY_FD_128872 | JGI IMG/M metagenome (GOLD analysis project Ga0182740, IMG submission 128872) | Enriched backyard soil microbial communities from Emeryville, California, USA - eDNA 5th pass 37_C Kraft BY (version 2) (version 2) | ecosystem: Environmental > Terrestrial > Soil >...
CGACCTCCGAGCCGACCGCCACGACTGCGCCGACGGCCACAATGGCCCCATCGGCAACGGCTACCGCCACGAGCGTGCCGGTGACGATCATGCCGACGACGGACCCCGGCCAGCCGACGAAGCCGGCCATGCCGACCAAGGTCGCGCCGACCCCGGTCAAGACCGTTGCCGTCAGCAGCCTGCCGACCACAGGTTTTGGCCCGAACGCCTCCAGCGACGCCAGCAACCTGCTCGCGGCCGCGGCAATCTTCCTGATCGGCGTGGCGTCGCTCCTCACTATGCGCATCCGCCGCCGCTAGCCCCCCACACCGACCCGGTCGTGGATGACAACGCGAACGCCGCTCCCCTGTGACTGGGGAGCGGCGTTCGCCCGTTCCTGCCGGATGCTGATCGCCCCGGAGTGGTATCGTCAGGGCATCGAATCGAATGACGACCGCAGGGGTGGACGATGGGAGGGCATGTGGGACGACGGGTCATGATGGGACTGGGCCTGCTGGCGCTGGCGCTGCTGGTTCCGGTCCTCGTGATGGGAACGGGGCGGGGAGACGACGTCCTGGCGATCGTGCGCAAGGCGACCCCGACGCCAACCACCTCCGCTCCGGCGGATAACGACGACACCTTCACGGTCGACGGCGCGCAGCCGCGGGAACTCCCCGCCGACGCCGAGCAGATGATCGTGCGCAAGGTGGTGGACGGCGATACGCTGCAACTGATGTATCCGGACGACGACTGGTATTACGTGACCCGCATCATCGGCATCAACGCCCCGGAATCGGTGAAGCCGAACTCGCCGGTGGAATGCTACGGCCCGGAGGCGAGCAAGCGCCTGAAGCAGCTGCTGCCGGTCGGCTCCGTGGTCTGGGTGAGCCGCGATGTCTCCGATGAGGACCAGTACGGACGCCGCCTGCGCAACGTCTGGATTCTGGATGGCGACACCGGCGAGGCGTTCCTCGTCTCGGAGATCCTGGTGCGCGGCGGCTACGCCGATGCCCGCCATTACCGGCCGGACGACGCCTACGACGACGAGCTGGCCGCCGCCGAACACGAGGCGCAGGACGATCACCTCGGGATGTGGGGCGCCTGCTCGCGGTAGGACGCGGCGGTGGCTCTTGCGTTTCGGCGCGGGCATCCCTATTGTGGGGACTCGAGACTGTCCAACACCATCATCGTTGGCACGTGCGCGTCTGTTCCTGGTCCGTTGTCCATCCGGCGTACGGGGAGTTCCGTCATGATGTCGAGGTCCCGCAACCGTTCCCTGCTCTCTGTCGCGCGCGGCACCGGCGTGTCGCTCGCGCTCGTGGCCCTGATGCTCTGTTCGCTCCTCGCGCCGGGGCTGACGACCACCACCCTCGCCCGCGCCCAGGGGGCGGACGACAGCGGGGTCGCGACCCTCACCGGCACGGTGACGATCAACAACCCCGATTTCATCTCCACCTTCTCCCAGCACTACATGCTGCTGATGGACCTGATTCCCCTGATGGAATCGGAACCCGCCAGCGACGCCACCCCGGCGGCGACGCCGCCCCCCGACGCATCGCCCACGCCCGCGCCGGACATCACCCTCACCGGGCAGGTGCTCGGCCAGATCGACGGCGACCTCTCCAAGGGCGCCTCGTTCCGGATCGACCTCCCGATCGCGCCGCAGGGCACCAGCTTCTCCTTCGACCCCGACCACGCCGATGCGAAGGGCGTCCAGGTCTATTCGGTCGAGTTCATGGCGAACCAGGAGGGCGATCCCTTCATCAGCCCGCAGGAGATCGGCACCTTCGGCTACTCCTCGCTGAAGTTCAGCGTGGGCGACTACGACATCATCGGCGGCCGGCTGGTGGTGTGGGCGCCGGACGACAACCAGGTCTTCCCGACCGGGATGGGGCCGGACGGCAAGTTCTTCACGGCGGACGATCCGGTAGGACCGATCCCCGCCGGGTGGTCGGTGGTCGACCTGAACACGAACCCGTTCACCGTCGAGCGCAAGGCGACCGAGGACATCCCCATCATCGAGGGCGACGACGGGTTCACCGACTACAGCCACATGTCCTACACCGAGGCGTTCGACGCGCTGATCAACGACATGAAAGCCCAGTACGTCTACGCCGACATCAAGGGCCTCGACTTCGACGCCCTCGCCGCCAAGTACCGCCCGATGGTGGAGAAGGCCGAGCAGGACAAGGACGTGGACGCCTTCCAGGCGGCGATCTACGCCTTCTCGCTGGAGTTCCACGACGGGCACGTCAGCTCCTCGCCGCCCCAGTCGGTCTTCGATTCGATCAAGGGCCGGCTGGGCATGCGCCTGGCGGAGACCGACGAGGGCGATGTCATCGTGATCTCGGTGACGGAGGGCCTGCCCGCCGACAAGGCCGGGATCGAGCTGGGCGCCGTGATCGACACCTGGAACGGCAAGCCGATCCTGGACGCCGTGGCCGAGGAGCCGCTGATCATCTCGCAGTCGAGCGAGCACGCCGCGAAGAACGAGCAGTTCGAGTTCCTGACGCGTGGCGCGCTCGGCGACACCGTGGATGTCTCCTTCCGCAACCCGGACGGCAGCGACCAGCAGGCGTCGCTCACCTTCTCCGAGGATGTCGACGGGCGCGACGTGGCCGCGAACACCCAGATCTCGGCGCAGGGCGAGGATTACTCCGGCCTGCCGATCGTGGCGAAGATGCTGCCATCCGGCATCGGCTACATCAAGATCAACACCTTCTTCGCCGATCCGATCCTGATGACGACGGCGTGGGACTACGCGCTGAACAACCTGCTGTCGCTCGGCGCGGTCGGGCTGATCGTGGACGTGCGCGACAATGGCGGCGGATACGCGACCGGATCGCTCTACTTCGCGGGGAGCTTCACAGACACGTCGTACGTGGTGAACGAGGACATGCAGCTGAACGCCGACCACGAGCTGGTGCCGGCCGGGACGTTGCAGGTGGACCCGAGCCCGGTCCAGTGGCCGTATCCGGCCGCAGTGCTGGTGGACGATGGCTGCGCGAGCGCCTGCGAGATCTTCGCGGGGGCGATGGCGCTGAATCCGAAGGTCGCGATCGTCGGCTACACGCCGTCGGCGGGGATCGAGGCCGGCGTGGCGCAGTGGGCGCTGCCGGACGACACCTATTTCCAGGCATCGGTACTGGGTTCGTACCGCAGCGGAGCGCTCTTCATCGAAGGGACGGGCGTGCCGCCGACCGTGGTGGTGCCCGCCACGCGGGACAACCTGCTGGACCCGGGGGACGCGGTGCTGAACGCGGCGCAGGATGCGTTGTGGCCGCAGATCGAGGCGATGCTCCAGGCAGAACAGGAGGGGACGCCGGTCGCCTCGCCGGTGGCCGACGCCACACCCGATGTGAAGGCCACCCCGGCGCCGTAAGGGACGGGATCGACACCGGAAACGACAGAGGGAGGGCCGCTCGGTTGCCGAGCGGCCCTCCCTCTGTGCTTGCACGTCACCCCGGGGCCGCCAGCCGAGAGTGACCGTACCAAAGCATCGTCATTATTTGTGAAATCTATCACAATAATCTTGCTTTCCGGCGCAAGGAGGCGCAGGATGGTAGGAGAAACAGGCAGCGATGACAGGGCTGCCGGGAACAAGGAGGTTCCCATGAACGCACAACGCACATGGTTCATCACCGGCTCTTCGCGCGGGTTTGGCCGTATCTGGACCGAGGCCGCGCTGGAACGTGGCGACCGTGTCGTCGCGACAGCACGACATCCGGAGGTCTTGGAACCGCTGGTCGAGCGGTTCGGCGACCGCATCTATCCCCTGGCGCTCGATGTGACGGATCGCGAAGCCGTCCAGCGCGTTGTCCAGGAGGCGCGCGATCACTTCGGCAGCCTGGACATCGTGGTCAACAACGCCGGGTATGGCGTGCTGGGCATGATGGAGGAGCTGAACGAAGACGATGTCCGCGCCCAGTTCGAGACGAATGTCTTCGGCGCCCTCTGGGTAACGCAGGCGGCGTTGCCGATCATGCGGGAACAGCGGCGCGGGCACATCGTGCAGATCGCGTCGATCGCGGGACAGACGGCGGTACCGCAGCTGGGGTGGTATTGCGCGTCGAAGTGGGCGATGGAGGGGTTCTCGCAATCGCTCGCCCTGGAAGTCGCGGACTTCGGCATCCATGTGACGATGGTGGAGCCGACCCTCTACGCGACCGACTGGGAGGCGCCATCGGCGAAGCTTTCCCCGCCGGTCTCGGCCTACGACCCGGTACGCGAGCGGTACGAGCTGCACAAGTCGTTCGTGCCGCGCGACCCGGTGACCACCAGCGAGGCGCTCTTCGCGATCGTGGATGCGCCGGAACCGCCGCTGCGCTGCCTGATGGGGGCGGGGATGTGCGAGATGCTCTCCGCGCAGCTGGAGGACCGGATCGCGGGCTGGCGGCAGTGGGATGCCGTGGCGAAGCTGGCCGACGGCATCCGGGAACCGGCGCTCGCCTGAATGTGCGCCCAGGCCGGCCTATTGGACTCGGCTCCATACAAGGAATGAACGGCCACAACGCCGAAGCCGCCAGGCAGGTTGCCCGGCGGCTTCGGTCATCTCCCTGTTCGATCAGGCGACGGCGGCGGCCCCGTACTGGGCGTCGTGGAGGCGGCGATAGATGCCATTCAGCCGCACCAGTTCGTCATGCCGGCCCTGCTCGGCCACGCCCGTCTTGTCCACCACCACAATCCGGTCCGCGTTCTGGATCGTCGCCAGCCGGTGGGCGATCACCAGCGTCGTGCGGCCAACGGCCAGTTCCTGAAGCGATGCCTGGATCGCCCGCTCCGTCTCCGTGTCCAGGGCGCTCGTCGCCTCGTCGAGGATCAGGATGGGCGGGTTCTTCAGGAACATCCGCGCGATGGCCAAGCGCTGCTTCTGCCCACCGGAGAGCTTCACGCCACGCTCCCCGATGATCGTGTCGATCCCGGCGGGAAGCCCGGCGATCACCTCGTCCAGCTTCGCGCGGTGCGCCGCCGCCAGGATCTCCTCGTCGGAGGCGCCCAGCTTGCCGTATTCGATGTTGTCGCGGATCGAGCCGCCGAAGAGGAAGACATCCTGCTGCACGATGCCGATCTCCCGGCGCAGCGAGGCGAGCGTCATGTCCCGGATGTCGATACCGTCGATCGTGATGCGGCCGGCCAGCGGCTCGTAGAAGCGCGGCAGGAGTGAGGAGATCGTCGTCTTGCCCGCGCCGGACGGCCCGACGAAGGCGACCGTCTCGCCCGGATTGATCGCGAGGTCGAAGCCATCGAGGATCAGGCGATCCGAGGTGTAGCCGAAGGCGACGTTCTCGTAGTGGATCTCACCGCGCAGGTTCTGGACGTCGATGGCGTCCGGGCGGTCGACGATGTCCGGCTCGATGTCGAGCAGCTCCTGGTAGCGCTTGAAGCCGGCAATCCCCTTCGGGTAGGACTCCAGCACGGCGTTGATCTTCTCGACCGGGCGGAAGAAGACGTTGATCAGCAGCAGGAAGCTGACGAAGCCGCCGTTCGACAGCTCGCCGTTGATGACGAAGTAGGTGCCTGCCACCATCACGATCAGCTGCGTCAGCCGCATCGAGAGATAGCTGAGCGTCATGCTCGCGGTCATCGTGCGGTAGGCCTCGAGCTTGGTCGCGCGGTAGGCCTCGTTGTCCTTGGCGAAGAGGTTGCGCTCGTGGTCCTCGTTGGCGAACGCCTGGACGACGCGGATGCCACCCACGTTGTTCTCGATGCGGGCGTTGAACTCACCGACCCGCCCGAACATCTCGCGCATGGTCTTCGTCATGCGGCCGCCGAAGCGCGTGGTGACGAAGCCGATCATGGGCACGATGATCGCCGTGATCAGCGCCAGCTTCGGCTCGATGGTGAACATCAGGAAGAAGGCGCCGATGAACGTCATGATCGCGATGAAGACATCTTCCGGCCCGTGATGCGCGACCTCCCCGATCTCCTCGAGATCCTTCGTCACCCGGCCGACCAGGTGCCCGGTCTTCTGGTTGTCGAAGAAGCTGAACGAGAGCTTCTGGAGGTGATCGAAGCTCTTGCGCCGCATCTCGGTCTCGATGTTGATCCCGAGCATGTGACCCCAGTAGGTGACGATCACCATCAGGCCGGAGTTGACGAGGTAGACGATCAGCAGCGCGATCGAGGCCAGCGCGATCTTCGACCACTCCTGGCCCGGCAGCAGGGTATCGATGAAGTAGGCGACGGCGAGCGGGAACCCCAGTTCCAGCAGGCCGGAGGCCACCGCGCTGATGAAGTCCATCCAGAAGAGCCGGCGATGCGGCTTGTAGTAGGAGAAGAAGCGCTTCACCAGCTCCCAGGTGGTATAGGTGGGAGGAGTCTGGGCCGCCGTGGCCGAGCCGGGAACCCCGCTCGCCCCACTGACCGGTCCCGGTGATGTCGAGGAAATGGCCGCCAACCTGGTGTCTCCGTTACTCGTTTCCATCCGCGCGGGATGGTCATCCTGCAATACCGACCGGAATCCTACGGTATATTCTAGGCCGCAGCCCGGAGGCTATCTTGGCATATCGCGACGAGAAATAGGGCGAAACGGACAGGGTTATGGACGATGAACAGGGCTCCCCGCAGGAGTGGCCGCCGGTAGCGGTCGAGAACATCCCGATCGACCGCACCACCCACTGGCACAGCCACGAGACCTCGCAGCTGGCCTACACCAGCGACGGCGTGATGACCGTGCAGACAGCGAACGGCGTCTGGGTCGTGCCGCCGCAACGCGCCGTCTGGATTCCCGGCGGCGAGCGGCACGCCATCTCGGCGCGGCGCCCCTGCCGGATGCAGGCTCTCTACGCCCATCCCGGCGCGGTGCACATCTCCAGCGATTGCTGCGTGGTCTTCATCGACCCGCTCACCCGCGAACTGCTGGTGGAGGCCGCGAGCTTCCCCGACCGCTACCCGGCGGACGGGCCGGAGGCGCGGCTGATGCAGGTGATCCTCGACCGCCTTTCCCGCAGCGAGGCCGAACCGCTCTCGATCCCGCGCCCCCGTGACGAACGCCTGCGCCGGCTCTGCGACCTGTTGCAGGCGAATGTCGCCGACCAACGCACGCTGGCCGAACTGGCGTCGGAGGTGGGCATGACGAGCCGGACAGCCGCCCGGCTCTTCCGGACGGAAACGACCCTCACCTTCGCGCGCTGGCGGCAACAGATCCGCCTCCTGAGCGCACTGGAACTGCTCGGCGAGGGGGAGAGCGTGGCGCAGGTGGCGAACGCGGTGGGCTACCGCGATGTGTCGTCCTTCATCGCGATGTTCCGGCAGGCGTTGGGCACCTCGCCGGCGCGCTACTTCGCGACGATGGAGCCGCGCCGCCCGCCTGCCCACCCCGACCAGCCCGTCTCCTGACGACCTGCTCCCTACTCCACCGGCGCGGTCGGGATGGCGTGGCCCCCAACCAGGCGTTCCAGCCGCGTCCGGAAGTCGCCGCCTGCCAGGCGCTTCCACTGGGCAGCGACGGCACGATGCCGCGTCCGGCGTTCCTTCTGGACGCGGGCCAGCACGATCTCCAGGCTGGCGCGAACGGCATCGGTGCCTGCCTCGTGCTCATCGATCAAGGTGCCGAGACGCCGCTCGATGGAAGCGATCAGGACATCGCGATCGTGGACGATGCCGAGGTCTTCCTGCAGCGCCTTCATGTCCGCCAGCACGGCCTCGCCATCCTCCCCGAAGACCTCGGGAAAGAGCTCCAGCGTGTAGCGAAGCCGCTTGGCGGCGATGCGAGCGTTGTGGAGGGCGGCGACGGCCTTCGCGTCCGGGAAGACGGCATCGTAGCTGAAGAGTTCCCCGGCGCGAACGGCGAGGATGGCGCGCGCCGTGGTCACGACAGAGGCATCGGGGTCGATGTCGGGAACCGGCCAGGGCTTGGTCATTGCGCCGCTCCTTCCGTCGCGATTGCCTGCCGCAGGGCCTTCCGCTGCGAGCGGGACGGACGGGGAAAGCGCCTGCGAGCCTCCTGCCGGACGCGCCGCTTGCGCAGCCGCTTCACGTAACGACGAACCTCGGCGAGGGCCCTGGCACGTACCCGCTCCTGCTGGGCGATGAGATCGTCGAGACCGGCGTGCTCGGCCTCCGGCGCGGTTTCACGCTCCGCGCGCAAGGTTTCGAGCATCACATCGGCATCGCGCAGGTCGCCGAACTCGCCGGTGATGGCTTTCGCCTCCTTGTGAAGGCGGCGGTACCAGCGCTGCGGAAAGGCGTCGGTGGCGACATCCATCGCGGCCCGCAGGCGGCGGGAAGCGACGCGCACCGCATGAATGGCCTCCGGATCGGTAAGCTGCGCGGGGTCTGGCATCGCCTTCCAGACATCCCGCCAGCGCTCGGCGATCAACGCCTGCATCGCCTCGTCGAACCCCGCCGGCGCCAGCTCCGCATCCCGGCCGTCTCGTTTGCCCACGCATCGCATCCCTTCGCTCGCCTGCATAATCCCGTCATGCTGCATTCTGGCGCAAGACCCGCACCGCTGCGCATTCGGCTCCGGAAAGTCCCGTCCGCGTCTCGCCTGCTTCCGTGCGGGGGACGACCCGGCATCGGCACCTGCGCCTGCCATCACCATCCCCTGTCCCCGGAGGCGGCCCGTCCTCGTCCCCTTGCGGAGACCTGCAGGGCGGGTAAGCTGACGGCAATGTGAGTCCGGACGTTCGTCATCGCCCAAGGGAGGTCCCGCACATGGTCGGCCCATACGTTCCCGGTCCCCACGCCCTGCCGCTCTGGCCCGCCGATTCGCCGGAACTGGCCTCGCTGGGCAACGATCCGTCGCCGACGCTGACCCCATACCCGATTGCCGGCGACGGTCCGCACCCGGCGATCGTGGTCGCGCCCGGCGGCGGGTACGGTTTCAAGGCCGAGCACGAGGGCGGACCGATCGCGGAGTGGCTGAACGCCCTGGGGATCGCGGCGTTCGTGGTGGATTACCGGGTGGCGCCCCACCGGCATCCGGCGCCATTGCACGATATCCAGCGCGCCATCCGGCTGGTGCGGGCGAACGCCGCCGAGTGGAACGTCGATCCGGAGCGGGTGGGGGTGCTGGGCTTCTCGGCGGGCGGCCATCTCTCGGCATCGGCGGCGACCCTGTGGGACCTGGGAGACGCGGCCAGCGCCGATCCGGTGGCGCGGGAGAGCTGCCGCCCGGATGTGGCGGTGCTCTGCTACCCGGTCATCTCGCTGGTGGCGACGCCGCATGTGGGGTCGCTGGAGAACCTGCTGGGTCCCGATGCCAGCGACGAGGCGATGCATGCGCTGTCGCTGGACGAACAGGTGAATGCGGAGACGCCGCCCGCCTTCCTGTGGCACACCTCGGACGATGAGGCGGTGGATGTGCGGCACAGCCTGCGGTTCGCGGCGGCGTTGCGGGAGCACGGCATTCCGTTCGGGTTGCACGTCTACCCGGCAGGCCGGCACGGCCTCGGGCTGGCGACGGAGGACCCGACGGTGGGGTTGTGGACGGCGGAGGCGGCGATCTTCCTGAAGGACCTCGGCTTTGGGTCAGGAAAGCCGACCAGAGCATAACGTTCCTCGGAAGCTGGCGGTTGCCGGTCACCGACCGCATGGATCACACCGGCGAGGCCACAAGCCGGCAGAAGTACGCTCCGTGGAGAGACCGCCCTTGGCGAAAAGCGAACATTGGCGAGCGATGAACAGGCCAAGCGTCGCACTGGAGCGGCGTGCGTCACGGCACAATCTCGACGCGATCGATGGATATGTGAGAGAGACAACAACGCTGATCCCGGCGGACATGTATGAGACGGTCAACGACGATCTCGAAGCAATCCGCCGCGGGGACGGACGCAAGCTGCCAAACCACCGCTATGAATATCGAGGTCGCATCTATGCATGGGAGCATGGTTCCACATACTATCCTGTCAGTGGTCCCGGATTCATTCAGGCTTCTCGTGGAACTTACAAGGCGCTCTTGGCATTCAAGGACCACGACGGAATCAACGCCGAATCGCTCTACCAGCTTGCCAATACCCCGACGATCGGGCTCGATGAGGTAGAATCGGCGATCGACATCTGGCAAAAGCGCTCGCATCCTGGGGCGAAGACGCTTCAGGTCGATGAGGCAAAGACGATGTGGCGAGCGATACCAAAGAAACCTCGAATCGCAAAGAATCGATAGGGACGGTGATGGCATATACAACCGACATCCATCTCCTGCACGATCTCGACGATCCCACCATAGCCAGGACCGTCGCGTCGGCATTCTCACTCCCTATCGACACTGTTCGTGTTGCCCGGTACGGGACGCCAGAGGTGAACGATGCGTGGGCGCGACCAGAAACCCGCGCCGTTGTGGCACGTGAGGATCGTCGCCGGTTCGGTGATACCGGTTTGTGGCCAATTCACCTGGAAATCACGGTCGAAGGCGACGATCCGGAACATGAACTGGATACATTGCGCGCCATCGGCTCGGGCCTTGGCGTTCCGTTCGTGGGAGCCATTGCGGATGACGATCAGGAGATATTCCGCTTGGTCTTCCCGGATGGGCATTCTCCAGGACGCTACCTCGATGGCGAACTGGCACTCACCGATGACGATCGCCGTCGGCTGGCACCATACGAACAGCCGGCCCGCGCAGCCTGAATGCTGCAAGAATAGTCACGGCGCGGCTGGTGGCGTCTCCATGCGATAACCGAGGCCGGGGAAGGTCGTGATGATCTGCGAGGCGTCGGCTGCGACGCCCGGTTCCAGCTTCGTACGGATGCGGCTCACCCACGTCCGCAGGTACTGCACCTCATCGCGGAACTCCGGTCCCCAGATCCGGCTCAACAACTCGGCGTGGAGCATCACGCGGCCCGCATTACTGGCGAGTTGGGTGAGAAGCTCCCATTCGGTGCGGCTGAGGCGCACTTCCTCGCCGCCGAGCGTGATCCGCCGCTGCTCCAGGTCGATGCGGACCTCCGGCCGGTCCCCGGAGGCGGGGTAGACCAGGGTGGCCTGGGTGCTCCCGCCCACCGCGCCGACCGAGCGGCGGATGACCGCCGCGATGCGGGCGGAGAGTTCGTCCGGGTTGAACGGCTTGGTCATGTAGTCGTCGGCGCCGCCGTGCAGGCCCAGCAGCTTGTCCGTGTCGCTGGTGCGGGCGGTGAGCAGGATGACCGGCAACTGCGCCGCCTGCCGCGACGAACGAATC
>Ga0182740_1002525_pt1 | contig 11094 bp, 13 predicted proteins | sample eDN5th37CKraftBY_FD_128872 | JGI IMG/M metagenome (GOLD analysis project Ga0182740, IMG submission 128872) | Enriched backyard soil microbial communities from Emeryville, California, USA - eDNA 5th pass 37_C Kraft BY (version 2) (version 2) | ecosystem: Environmental > Terrestrial > Soil >...
CCGCTGCTCGTCCTCACCCCGAAGACCGTCACCGCCCGACGGCTCGGCCTGCTCTGGGGGGTCCATGCGGTGCGGACCCAGGATGTCGGCAGCTTCGAGGAGATGATCGCCAAGTCGAAGCGGATGGCGCTCCGCCACGGTCTCGCCGCAGCGGGGGACCGGATCATCATCACCGCCGGGGTCCCGTTCGGAACCCCCGGCGCCACCAACGTCCTCCACGTCGCCCGTCTGATCGGCGACGAGCTCAAGCGCCACCCGCCCGAGGCGGGCCACCCCGAATAGCGCCGGCGCCGGACGGACGCCGGATTCAACGCTGCCGATCGGCAGGCCGGTCGAGCGCGACGCCGTACAGCTCCATCCGGTGGTCAACGAGGCGGAAACCGAGCCGTTCGGCGATCCGCTTCTGCAACGCCTCCAGTTCGTGATCGACGAATTCGATGACATCCCCGGTCTCGACGTCGATCAAATGATCGTGATGGGCCTCGGGCGCGGCCTCGTAGCGCGCGCGGCCGTCGCCGAAATCGTGCCGTTCGAGGATGCCGGCTTCTTCGAACAGGCGCACCGTGCGGTAGACCGTGGCGATCGAGATGCCGGGGTCCATCGCCGAGGCGCGCTCGTGCAGCGCCTCCACGTCGGGATGGTCTTGGGCCTCCGAAAGCACACGCGCGATGACGCGCCGCTGCTCGGTAATTCGCAGCCCCTTGTCAGCGCAGAGCGCCTCGATATCGATCTTGCGGGACATAGACAGTCTTCGCCTCCGCGCGTTGGTGCCCTGAACGGGTCTGGAGTGATTTCGAGGCAGATGGCATCATCTGCCGACTCGGAAATCACGGTAAATAAACAAAAAAGCAGGAGTTGATCCGATTCAGCCTGAAGCGGAGCAACTCTAGAGCCTTTTGGCCCGGGAAGAAAGCCGCGCCCTGTCCGGGCCGGATCGCGCGCGGGACGCGGCACGGCCGGGGCGCTCCCCCGGCGAGGGACCGCTCCGGCCGTGCGAACGCCAGCGATAATGGGGCCGGGTGTCAGCGCTTGCGGCGCTTCGTCCCGAGGCCGATCTTCTTCGCCAGCGCGCGACGCTGCTCCGCATAGTTCGGCGCGACCATCGGATAATCGGCGGGAAGATTCCACTTCGCGCGATACTGTTCCGGGGTCATCTGATAATGCGTCATCAGGTGGCGCTTGAGCATCTTGAGCTTTTTGCCATCCTCGAGACAAACGACATAATCGGGTTTGACCGAAGCGCGGATCGAGACCGCGGGCTCCTGCTTGACTTCCGGTTCCGCAGCCGCCTTGCCGAGGCCCGAGAGGGCTTCATGGACGCTCTTGATGAGGATCGGGAGGTCGGAAACCGCGACGCTGTTATTATTGACATGGGCAGAGACGATATCCGCCGTCAAAGTGATGAGCGTCTCCGCCGTATCATTCTCTTCGTTCATTTTTTTGCAGACCCTCATGGCATAATTGATCGTGGACGACATCAGCGCACGCAACACATCGCCGCGTGACATGTTGTCTTCTGCTTCGGAATTGCAAGCCTGATTTTACGAATTCTGTCCGATAGGCGCCATATCGAGCGAAATTGTCAGGCTAAGTGCATCAAATGCGGCCCCGTCCTTGCCGCGATAATAAGCGGGCCGGCGGCCGATCTGGGAAAAACCGGCCCGCTCGTAGAGTTTCGCGGCCGCGTTGCCGTGGCGCACCTCGAGGAAAAGCCGCTTCGCGCGCCGTTCCCGCGCCGTGCGTGCGGTATGATCGAGCAGCGCGCTCCCGATTCCCGCGCGGCGGTGGCGCGGCTGGACCCCGATCAGCAGAAGCTCGGCCTCGTCGACGATCACGCGGGCCAGCGCGAAGCCGACGATCGCGCGTTCGCCGTCGGTCTCCGCCAGCGTCAGCCACACACCCGGCAGCGCGAGGATGCCGAGGCACTGGCCAGCGGTCCACGCCTCGCCGTAGGTGTCATCGAATGCCGCGTCGATCACGCTCACCATCGCGGCGAGATCGTCGGTGCCGCCAACGCGCAGCGAGAAGCCGCTGTCCGCCACGCCCGCCTCAGGTCGCGGGCCGCGCGTCGGGCGCGCGCCCGTATAGCGGGGTCGGCGGCAGCGCGCGCAGCGCGGCCGGGAGCAGCCGCAGGTCGGCCGCGCGCGGCAGCGCGTCGCGCGCCTCGCCATGGCCGCGCGCCGCGACCAGCGCCGCCGCGCCGCCGCCGAGCACCCGGTTCTCGGGTATCACGCGCGCCGCCGCCTGCGCCGTCATCGACCCGAGCGGCGCGGCCTCCGCCAGAGCGCCGCCGGTAAAGCGCTGGACGAAGAATTCGCCATGCCCGCCCGCGATCGCCACCGCCACTGCCTCCTCCCCGGCGCGGCCGGCCGCTGCGATCAGCGCAAGCGACGAAAAGCCTTCGACCGGCACCCCCCAGCCTAACCCGAGTGCGCGCGCCGCCGCCAGCCCCACCCGCACCCCGGTGAAGCTGCCCGGGCCGCAATCGACCGCGATCCGGTCGGCGCGGCCGCTGTCCGGCAACTCGGCAATCATCGGAATCAGCCGTTCGGCGTGGCCGCGCCCGACGACTTCATGGCGCTCGGCCACCACCGCCGTGCCGTCGAGCAGCGCTACCGAGCAGGCGGCCGTGGCGGTTTCGATCACGAGCAGCATGGCTGTCTAGGCGATCCGGTTCGCGTCCTCGAAGGCGAGGCGCGGCAGCCGCGCGAACAGCGAGGCGGGGTCGCCATAGCCGAGCGTCGACAGGAAGTTGGACTTGATCGCGGTCCCGGCGAAGAACGCCTCGTCCACACTGGCATTGTCGAATCCCGACATCGGCCCGGTGTCGAGCCCCAGCGCGCGCGCCGCGATCACGAAATAGGCGCCCTGCAACGATCCGTTGCGGAAGGCGTGGCGCTCGCGCACCGCCGGATCGGCGAACCACGGCCGCGCGTCGGTACGCGGGAACAGGATCGGCAACTTTTCGGGAAAGTCGAGATCGTAGCCGAGGATCGCGGTGACCGGCGCCTTGCGGATCTTGGCCGCGTTGGTGCCCGAGGCGAAGCCGGCGAGCGTGTCTTTCGCGTCCTGGCTCACGCACCACACGATCCGTATCGGCGACTGGTTGGCCGAGGTCGGCCCCAGCTTCATCAGGTCCCAGATCGCGCGGAGCCGGTCTTCGGAAACGGGGGTGTCGCGGTAGCCGTTATAGGTCCGCGCGGTGCGGAAGATGCGATCGAGCGCCTCGTCGGACACACCGCTCATCCTTGTCCCCTCTGTCTGGCGGGATCGGGCCTCAGGCCGCGCGGACCGCCGTCACCTCGGGGACATAATGCTTGAGCAGCGTCTCGATCCCCTGCTTGAGCGTCGCCGAGGAGGACGGGCAACCCGAGCAGGCGCCGTGCATCGCCAGATAGACCGTGCCGCGATCGAAGCCGCGATAGACGATATCGCCGCCGTCGCGCGCCACCGCCGGGCGCACCCGGGTCTCGATCAGATCCTTGATCTGGGCAACGATCTCGGCATCTTCCTCGCGATCGTTGAAATCCTCGGCCACCGCGATCTCGGCCGCCGTCCCCGTCGCGAACAGCGGCGCGCCGCTCGCGAAATGATCGAGCAGCACCGCGAGCACGCGCGGTTTCAGGGCGCGCCAGTCGCTGGTCCCGGCCGCCGTCACCGAGACGAAATCGCGGCCGAAAAACACGCCCGCGACATCGCCGAGGCTGAACAGCGCGGCCGCGAGCGGCGACGCCTCCGCCTCGCCGGTATCGGCGAAATCGCGCGTCCCGGTGGCCATGACGACCTGACCGGGCAGGAATTTGACGGTCGCCGGATTGGGCGTCGGTTCGGTTTCGATGAGCATGGCCTCCATGTGGGACGGTTGGCGGCCGGGATCAAGCCCGTCGTGGCGGCGGCGGATCGGCGATCGGCGGTTGCATTTCGATTGCGATACGGCCATATGCGCCGAGCGCCGACGCCCGGCATCGGTTCGGGCGCCCGGGCGGAGCAGCGTGATCTCCTGTCGGCTCCAAACGACAGGCCGGCTCCCCCATCGAGGCGCCCCAAGCCCAAGGCTTCCCTAATCACGCGGGTCGTCATGAGAACCCGCTCGCGTCGACCCCGCTCCGGGGCCCGGCGCCTATGATTGAAAGTGCAATTTTTGACCCATTTTTCTGAACTCGGCCTCGCCGAGCCGCTGCTCAAGGCGCTTGCCGCCATGGGCTACGAACAACCGACGCCGATCCAGCGCCAGGCGATTCCGTCGCTGCTCGACGGACGCGACCTGTGCGGTATCGCGCAGACCGGCACCGGCAAGACGGCCGCGTTCGCGCTGCCCTCGCTCACCCATCTCGTCGCCAATCCCAAGGCCCGCCCGCTGCGGGGCTGCCGCATGCTCGTCCTCTCGCCGACCCGCGAACTGGCGAGCCAGATCGCGCAGAGCTTCGTCGATTACGCGAAGTTCCTGCGGATTTCGGTGATGACGGTGTTTGGCGGGGTGCCGATCGGCCGCCAGATGCGCCAGCTTCAGGCTGGCGTCGATGTTCTCGTCGCTACCCCGGGGCGCCTGCTCGACCTGATCGACCAGCGCGCGCTGGCGCTCCGCGACGTCGAGATTTTCGTGCTCGACGAGGCCGACCAAATGCTCGACCTCGGCTTCATCCACGCGCTGAAGCGCATCGACCAGATGCTTCCCAAGCGGCGCCAGACCCTGTTCTTCTCGGCGACGATGCCCAAGGCGATCGCCGAGTTGGGCGACCGCTTCCTCACCGATCCGGTCAAGATCGCGATCGCGCCGCAGGCGACCACCGCCGAAAAGGTCGAGCAGTTCGCGACCTTCGTCAGCCAGCCCGAGAAGCAGGCGCTGCTGACGATGTTGCTCCGGTCGGAGCCGATCGAGCGCGCGCTGGTCTTCACTCGCACCAAGCACGGCGCCGACCGGGTGGTCCGCCATCTCAACGCCGCCGGCATCGGCGCCGAGGCGATCCACGGCAACAAGAGCCAGCCGCAGCGCGAGCGCGCGCTCGGCGCGTTCCGCCGGGGCACGATCCGCATCCTCGTCGCCACCGACATCGCGGCGCGCGGCATCGACGTCGGCGGCATCAGTCACGTCTTCAATTTCGAACTGCCGAACGTCGCCGAACAATATGTCCACCGCATCGGCCGCACCGCGCGCGCCGGGGCGGAGGGCATCGCGATCGCGTTGGTGTCGGACGACGAGCGCGCCTATCTGCGCGCCATCGAGAAGCTGACCCGGGCCCGCCTCGCGATCCGGCCGCTGCCCGAAAATTTCGTCGCGGAGAAGGCGAAGCTGCCCAAGCCGGTCATCACCCGCGCCGCGCCGCGCCGCGCCGAGGGCGGCCGTGGCGAGCGCCCGGCCGCCGAGCCCGGCCGCCGCTTCCCGCCCCGCAATCGCGGCGCCGTCGGCAAGCACGCCGGCGCCGTCCGCCGCACCACCGGCGTGCGGTAAGACCCCGGCGCATGCGGCGCCCGTCCGGTTGACGGCGGGCGCCGCGCGCCGCATAGCCGGGGCGCGGCAATGGATTCCTGCCGGGCCTGTCGGCCGAACCGCCCTTGAGGGCTGATGATTCCTGCCATGGCTGCGCGGTGCAGCAGGGAGGAATCGTGCGTTCCGCTCTGATCGTTTTCATCGGCTCGGGGATCGGCGGGATGGCCCGCCATCTGGTCGGCCTCGCCTCGCTCCGCCTGCTCGGGCCGGGCTTTCCCTACGGCACCCTGTTCATCAACATCCTCGGCTCGGCGCTGATGGGCGCGGTGGCCGGGCTGTTCGCGCTCCACGTCTCGGGGCATGCCGGTTTCCGGCTGTTCCTGACGACCGGGATCATCGGCGGCTTCACCACCTGGTCGACCTTTTCGCTCGACACGATCACGCTCTGGCAGCGCGGTCAGCCGCTCGCCGCATTCGGCTACGTCGCCGCGAGCCTCGTCCTGTCGCTCGTCTTCCTGAGCGCGATGCTGATCGCGGCGCGCAACTGGGGCTGACGCGCACTACACTTTCGGCCGGTGCTTCAGCCGGTGCCAGACGAACCACGCCACCGCGACCACGCCAACCCCGACGATCACAAAATCCATCCGGTGGAGGATGTGCGACAAGGTCGGGTCGTCGCGCCAGTTCTCACCGAGCTTCATGCCCAGCCAGGCCAGCACGAAGCACCACGGCCACGACCCCACGAACGTATAGATATGGAAACGCCAGTGGTTCATCCGGGCGACGCCGGCCGGCACCGCGATGAAGGTGCGCACCACCGGCAGCAGCCGCCCGATCAGCACCGCGAGGCCGCCGAACCGCGCGAAGAAGCGCTCGGCCCGGTCGAGGTCGTCGGCGCTCATCAGCACGTAGCGGCCGTAGCGGAGCACCGCCGCGCGCCCGCCATATTGGCCGAGCGCATAGGCCGGGATCGAACCGAGGTTGCAGCCGATCGCGCCCGCCGTCGCGACGCCGAACAGGGTAAGCTCGCCGGTCGAGACCAGATAGCCCGCAAACGGCATGATGATTTCGGAGGGCAGCGGGATGCAGGCGCTCTCGATCGCCATCAGCAGGGCAACGCCGCCATAGCCCATCGAGGAAATGACCGCGATGATGAAGGTCGCCGCGGCGGCAAGGATCGTGCTGAAGATCGACATGGCGATGCTCGTGGCCAATCGCGGCGCGGCTGTCGAGCCCTAAAGCGGCGCGCTCAGCCTGCCGCGCGCGCCCTACAGCACATATTTGGAGAGATCGGTGTTGCGCGCGATCGCGCTGAGCTGGCTCTCGACATAGGCCGCGTCCATCGTCAGCTGCTCGCCGCGCCGGTCCTCGGCGTGGAAGCTCACGTCCTCGATCAGCTTCTCCATCACCGTCGACAGCCGGCGCGCGCCGATATTCTCGACCTGCCCGTTCACTTCGGCCGCGATCCTGGCGATCGCGCGGATGCCGTCGTCGGTAAAGGCGATCTCGACGCCCTCGGTGGCGATCAGCGCGCGATACTGCTCGGTCAGGCTCGCCTTGGTGGCGCAGAGGATGCGGACGAAATCCTCCTCGGTCAGTGCCTTCAGCTCAACGCGGATCGGCAGCCGCCCCTGCAATTCGGGCAGCAGGTCGGCGGGTTTGGCGATGTGGAACGCGCCCGAGGCGATGAACAGGATATGGTCGGTTTTCATCGGCCCGTATTTGGTGGCGACGGTGGTGCCCTCGATCAGCGGCAGCAGGTCGCGCTGGACGCCCTCGCGGCTCACCGATCCGCCGCGCACGTCGGAGACCGCGATCTTGTCGATCTCGTCCAGAAAGACGATGCCGTTCGCCTCGGCATCGGCCAGCGCCGCGCGATTGACCTCATCCTGATCGAGCCTTTTGTCGGCCTCCTCCTCGGTCAGCTTCGCCCAGGCGGCGCGCACCGGCAGCTTGCGCCGGGCGGTGCGCTGGCCGCCGAGTTTGCTCATCATGTCGGAGAGGTTGATCATGCCGACCTGGCCGCCCATGCCGGGCACCTCGAACGGCATCCCGCCGGTCTCGGCGATCTCGATCTCGACTTCCTTGTCGTCGAGATGGCCGTCCTCGAAGCGTTTGCGGAATGCGGCGCGGGTCGCCTCGCTGGCGTCGCGGCCGACTAGCGCGTCGAGCAGCCGGTCGAGCGCGGCCTCCTCTGCGGCCGCTCTCACCGCCGCGCGCCGCCGTTCCTTTTCCAGCCGCACCGCCTCCTCGACCAGGTCGCGCGCGATCTGTTCGACATCGCGGCCGACATAGCCGACCTCGGTGAACTTGGTCGCCTCCACCTTGACAAACGGCGCGTCGACCAGCCGCGCGAGGCGACGGCTGATCTCGGTCTTGCCGCACCCGGTCGGCCCGATCATCAGGATATTCTTGGGCGTCACCTCCTCGCGCAGGCCATCGGGCAGGCGCTGCCGCCGCCAGCGGTTGCGCAGCGCCACCGCGACCGCGCGCTTGGCCTCGTCCTGGCCGACGATGTGGGCATCGAGGGCGGCGACGATCGCTTTGGGGGTAAGGTCCTTGCTCATATCCGATATGTCCGTTGGCCCGGCCGGCGGCGGGCGAAAAAGGGGGGGCGAGACGCGGCTCAGGAGTTGCTGTCGAGCGTCTCGATCGTCAGATTGTCGTTGGTGTAGACGCACATCGACGCGGCGATCGCCATCGCCTTCTTCGCGATCGTCTCGGCGTCCTGCTCATAGCCGGTGAGCGCGCGGGCGGCGGCGAGCGCGAAATTGCCGCCCGATCCGATCGCGGCCAGCCCGGCCTCGGGTTCGAGCACGTCGCCATTGCCGGTCAGGATCAGGGTGATGTCCTTGTCGGCGACGATCATCATCGCTTCGAGGTTGCGCAGATATTTGTCGGTCCGCCAGTCCTTGGCGAGTTCGACGGCGGCGCGCATCAATTGCCCGCCATGACGCTCCAGCTTGGCCTCGAGCCGCTCGAACAGGGTGAAGGCGTCGGCCGTGGCCCCGGCGAAGCCGCCGACGACGCTGCCGTCGCCCAGCTTCCGCACCTTGCGCGCATTGGGCTTGATCACCGTATTGCCGAGCGAGACCTGCCCGTCGCCGGCCACCACCACCTTGCCGCTGGCGCGTACCGAGAGGATCGTCGTTCCGTGCCAGCCTGTCGTCTCCGCCATGTCCGCTCCATCCGGTTGCGAGGGCGATATGGGGCACGCCGCGCGCGGGCGCAACGGCGCTACCGTTTCCCCTTCCCCCATTCGCGCGCGACGGTGTAGCCGAGGTAGCCGGTGCCGAAGAGCGCATAGAGCGGCTCGGGAATCGCGCCCAGATAGGCGGTCATGCCGCGCACGATCGCCGCCGCCGCGTCGGGCCGGACCGCCGCCACCAGCCCCATCGGAATCGACCACAGCAGCAGCAGATACATGACATAGAGGAAGGTCGGCCGCGCCCGGCTCGTCCAGCGGTCGCAGGCCTGCCCGTCGGCGACAAGCGCGGCGCGCAGCCGGTCGATCCCGGCATGCCCGTCCTCGCCAAGCAGCCGCAGCTTCGCTTCGTCACGCGCCTGGGCATCGGCGACGAGGCTGTCGATCATCCGCAGCAGCGGAACGACCAGAGTGTCAGTGCGGGCCATGGGCATCTCCCTCAAGAGCGCCCCTAATAGCCTATATGGTTATATGTAGGACAGCACTTTCACCATCCACGCAACCCGTCACCCCGGCGAAGCGCCCCCGTCATCCCCGCGCAGGCGGGGATCCATACCCGCCAGCGCACCAGCCTGCTGGCCACGCCCCGCCATCCGTAGAACGGACCTTTCCCCGCCTCCCGTCACCCCGGCGAACGCCGGGGCCCACCGACTCGACCCCGCCGCTCACGAAGCGGGCCCCATCCACGGCACCCCCCGTCATCCCCGCGCAGGCGGGGATCCATACCCACCAACCCCGGCCTTCAGCGGGAAACGCCCCCCGCCGTCGCGTTCAGGCCGCCGCCATCGCGGGCGCCGGCCGTTCCGCGCCCTTGCGCAGGCACAGCACGAGCAGCGCCACGCCGAGCGGCACCAGCCCGACGAGCAGCAGCGTCATACCCAGCGAGAGATGCGACGAGACCGCGAGGCCGCCGAGCACCGGGCTGATGACGCCGCCGATCCGGCCGGCGCCGCCCGCCCAGCCGAGGCCAGTGCTGCGCGCGCTCGCCGGATAGAGCTGTACGATCAGCGTGTTGAGCCCGGCCTGACCGCCGGACTGGAGGAACGCCCAGGCGATCAGCAGCAGATTGAAGCCGGCATGCGCGAACGGCACCTGCCCCAGCGCCACGAGCGCGACCGCGAGCCCGACGTAGAAAGCGATAATCGTCCGCGACGCGCCGAAGCGGTCCATCAGGACGCCGGCGACCAGCGTTCCGGCGACGCCGCCGCCGAACGCGATCATCGCGCTGATCGCGAAAAGCTGGATCGGAATGCCGCCCATCTCCTGGAAGAATGTCGGCAGCCACGCGGCGAGCAGCGCGATATTGCCCATGCTGAGCAGGCAGCAGGCCCAGAGGATGATCGTGGTCCGCGCCCGGCCGTCAGTGAAAATCTCCATCACGCTGGCCTTGCCGCTCTTCGCGGAGCCGTCGCCCACTTCGAACCGCTCGTTGCCGGTCAGCGCCAGCGCCGGCTCGAATCGGCGCAGCGTCCGCGCGATCGCCGGATTGTCGCGGTTGCGCGTCACCATATATTGCAGCGATTCGGGCACCAGCCACAGGATCAGCGGCACGCAGACCAGCGGCAGGACGCCGCCGATCCAGAAGCCGCTCTCCCAGCCGTAGAGGTCGATCAGCCAGGCGGCGACGGCGGCGCCGGCCGCGGCGCCCGCGCTGTAGCCAGCCAGCGCGATCGTGATGAACGAGGCCCGGCGGTGGCGCGGCGTCACCTCGCCGACCAGCGCCAGCGCGGTTGGCAGCACCGAGGCGAGGAACACGCCGGAGAGGCCGCGCAATATCGCGAGCTGAAGCAGCGAATGGACGAAGACGCTGGCGATCATCATCACCCCGAACAGCACGCTCGCGATGACGAGCATGCGGCGCCGGCCCCAGCGATCGGACAGCGGCGTCATCGCGAACGCGCCCACCGCGAGCCCCAGTTGCTGGAGCACGAACACGATCGTCATCGCCGCCGGAGTCTCGCCGAAGCCGGCCGCGATCGCGGGCGCGATCTTGCCGACCATGAACACGTCGAAGCCGTCGATGAACATCATCACGGTGCAGAGCACCAGCACCCGGATATGGATCGGCGCGATCCGCTGGCGGTCGATGAAATCCTCGATCCTGAAGAGTGTCATCGGCGGGCCCGCTGTCGTTTCCATCCCATCCCCCTCTACGACACGCCGCCGGTTGGCAAGCCGCCCGGCCTAAAAAAGCCGGCCGCGCACGCTGATCCTTCTCTTGGCCCGAACGATACTCTACGGCAGGAACCATATTAGTGTCACACCCTCAAAGGAGATGAAGATGGCGGAGAAGATGCGGCGGATAGCGACGGAGGAGGCGTTTTCGATTCCGGAGGTCGCGGCGGAACTGAAACAGATTGCGCGGGGGCCGACCCACAGCCTGGACATGCTGCTGGTGCGCGGGATCTACGATCCCGAGAATGACGGCGAGGGCTATGGCGAGATGAAGTTCATCGACGGC
>Ga0182740_1002526_pt1 | contig 11092 bp, 7 predicted proteins | sample eDN5th37CKraftBY_FD_128872 | JGI IMG/M metagenome (GOLD analysis project Ga0182740, IMG submission 128872) | Enriched backyard soil microbial communities from Emeryville, California, USA - eDNA 5th pass 37_C Kraft BY (version 2) (version 2) | ecosystem: Environmental > Terrestrial > Soil >...
CTCACCGCCGTGTTCATTCCCATGGCGTTTTTCCCTGGCTCCGTCGGCATCATCTATCGCCAGTTCTCGGTGACCATGGTGACGTCGATCGCCTTCTCGGCGCTGCTCGCCCTGACGCTGACGCCGGCCCTGTGCGCCACCTTGCTGAAGCCGGTCCCCAAGGGCCACGGCCACGCCAGGGGCGGCTTCTTCGGCTGGTTCAACCGCTGGGTCGATCGCGTCACCGCCGGTTACGGCGCCGGGGTGGCGCGGCTGCTGAAGCGCTCCGGCCGGGTGATGGTGGTTTACCTGATCCTGCTCATGGGCCTCGGCTACGCCTTCGTGCGCATGCCGGAAGGGTTCCTGCCGCTGGAGGACCAGGGCTTTTTCACCGTCGATATCCAGACGCCGCCAGGCGCCTCGTTCAACCGCACCCTCGCGGCGGTGAAGAAGGTGGAGGAGCACCTGCTGGCCCAGCCAGGCGTCGCCAGCGTCACCATCGTCAACGGCTTCTCGTTCTCGGGCCAGGGGCAGATGACCTCGCAGGCGTTCGTGACGCTGAAACCGTGGAAGGAGCGGAACGCGGCCAATTCGGTGAAGAACCTGGTCGATGGCGCGAACCAGGCGCTTGCCTCCTACAAGGATGCGGTGATCCAGGCGCTGGAGCCGCCGCCGATCGATAACCTGGGCAACGCCTCCGGCTTCAGCCTGCGTCTGCAGGATCGCGGCCAGAAGGGCTATTCCGCCCTGATGGCGGCCCAGGAGCAGTTGCTGTCGCTGGCGCGCAAAAGCCCGATCCTGCGCAACGTCTATGTGGAGGGCCTGCCGCCGGCGCCCCAGGCCGAACTGGTGATCGACCGGGAGAAAGCCGCCGCGCTGGGCGTCAACTTCGAGGACATCAACAACACCATCCAGGTCAATCTGGGTTCGGTCTATGTCAACGACTTCCCCAACCGGGGGAAGATGCAGCGCGTCATCGTCCAGTCGGCTGACATGCAGCGCCTCAACCCGTCCGACATCCTCAATTACGGGGTAAAGAACGCCCAGGGCGCCATGACCCCCATTTCATCGTTCGCGGAACTGAAATGGAGCATGGGCCCTGCGCAGATCGTCGGCTTCAACGGCTACCAGTCGGTGCGTTTCACCGGCGAGCCGGCCCCGGGGTACACCTCGGGCCAGGCGATCGCCGAGATGGAGCAGCTGATGAAGCAGTTGCCGCGCGGCTTCGGCTACACCTGGACCGGCCAGTCGCAGCAGGAAAAGGAGGCGGGATCGCAGGCAAGCCTGCTGCTTCTGCTGTCGATTGTCATCGTCTTCATGTGTCTGGCGGCGTTGTATGAAAGCTGGTCGATCCCGTTCGCGGTGATGCTGGTCATTCCGCTCGGCGTCGTTGGCGCGGTGCTCGCGGTCAACCTGCGCGGCATGCCCAACGACGTTTATTTCAAGATCGGCCTGATCACCATCATTGGCCTGTCGGCCAAGAACGCCATCCTGATCGTGGAGTTCGCCAAGGAACTCTGGAAGCCCGGCGTATCCCTGATCGACGCCACGGTGGAGGCGGCGCGGCTGCGTTTCCGTCCGATCGTCATGACGTCGCTGGCCTTCATCTGCGGCGTCGTCCCGCTGGCCATCGCCACCGGCGCCGCCTCGCAAAGCCAGCAGGCGATCGGCACGGGCGTGATGGGCGGCATGATCACCGCGACCGTGCTGGCGATCTTTTTCGTGCCGGTGTTCTTCGTGGTGGTGATGCGCCTCTTCGGGCGCAAGGAGCACGCTGCGGAAGGCGCCGCGCCGGAGAAAACCCCGCAGGACGGGCCGCAGGCGCAACCCGCCCCCTCCGGCGACGCCATCGCCAGCGCGGAGCGTTGACGTGACAGGCGCGGCCCGCGCGCCGGGCCGCGCCTACTGTTCCAGCGCATCTCCCACCACATCGGGTTCCGGGAAACCCGTCGGCGATCAGAAGCAGGTAATGACGCTTCGGGCGATCGCGCCCTGCTTCAGTTCCTGATAGGCCTCGTTGATCTGCGAGATGTTGATTTCGCGTGAAATCAGATCGTCCAGGTTCAGGCGCCCCTGCAAATACAGCTCGGCGTACATGGGGATATCGTGCTTGATATTGGTGGAACCCATGACAACGCCGCGCACGCCGCCCTGATTGGCGATGAGCTCGGCCAGCACGTCGATGTTGATTTTCCCGCCCGGCTTGTGCAGGCCGATCATGTAAGCCTCACCGCCCTTGCACAGCATGCGGACCGCCTGCTCGGAGGTCTGCTGCAACCCGATAACCTCAAACGCATGGTCAACGCCGCCGTCGGTCAGGGCCCGCGTCGCCGCCACAGGATCACCGGCGCCGGCGTTGACGAAGTCGGTGGCGCCGAACCGGCGGGCCAGCTCCTCCTTCGACGGTTGCAGGTCGATGGCGATAATCCGCGCCGCGCCCGCCAGCTTCGCCCCCGATATGACATTGAGGCCAACGCCGCCGACGCCAATGACGGCGACGGTGTCTCCCGGCCGCACCCTGGCCGTATTGATCGCCGCGCCGATGCCGGTGATGCAGCCGCAACCGAGGATCGACGCCTGCGGAAACGGCAGGGCTTTGGGCACTTTGGCGAGCTGGTTTTCATGGACAAGGGCGTATTCGGCAAAGGCGGCGGTGCCGAACACCGGAGTGAGCGGCTGGCCATCGCGGGAAAGCCGCTGCGGCTCCTCCGGCGTCCGCAGGGTCGCCTCGGGATGGGCGCACTGGTAGGTTTTGCCGGCAAGGCAGGCCTTGCACTGTCCGCAATACTGGATCAGAGAGCCGACCACGTGGTCGCCGACGGCGAACTCACGCACATCGGGACCCACTTCCTTCACGACGCCCGCCAGCTCATGGCCCAGCACCGCCGGGAGGACGACGCCAAAATTGTTCTCCGCGAAATGAAGATCGGAATGGCACAGGCCAGAGGCCTTTACTTCAACCAGAACCTCCCGCCCCCGCGGGGCGTCGACCTCAACTTCCTCAACGTCAAATATTCCATTGAGGGCATTGAGTACAGCCGCCTTCATTTTCATGAGCGTCCTCCAGTTTTATTGCGAGTCGCATGCTAGGTGGGGAATTTCCGACTGTCAGCATGGAAAACGGCAAATTGAGCCGTTTTCGTCGCCCGGCGTCTGCCGGCCGCGATGCGGCTCGCTGACGCCGCTCACCCGGCGCCGGGGCCCCTTACCCCCGCGCCGCCGGGGGCGGCTGATCCCCCCGGCCGGCGGGGCCCGCCCGTGAACCAGCTGTAGTAAGGATTGTCGCCGTCGAGCCGCATCAACCGGACAATATCCCGCCGCCATGCCTCGCGCTCGCCGGCCTGCGCATGCAGGCCCGCCGCGTAAAACAGACCAAGCCGTTCCCCTTCCGCGGCGATCGCGGCAGTCAGTTCGTCGCCGGGGTTAACCACGGGCGGCGGCGTCCGCAGGGCCAGCAACGACGGCAAGGTCTGCTGGAAGACGCCGGGCCGCAGCCATGCGCCATATTCGATGCGCGGATGGTCATCAGTGACCGCCGGGGCGTCCCCGACCCATGCGGCAAGCCCCTTGCGGTCGGTCACCCAAGTCGCCAGCAGGGCCGCTGGCGAAGCAACGCCGACCTCGGCCAGGGTTGCCGCCACCTGTGGTTCAGCCATGCGGCTGGCGATGCGGCCCGCGTCCAGCTCCATTGGCGTCATTGATCCGACGAGCAGCATCTCGTGAAAATCCGTGGTCCACAGCGAGGCGTGCGGGAACACATCGATAAAGGCCCGGACAAGGGAACGGGTGTCCTCGCCATTCTGCGTGGCCAGCGGCAGCCATTGCGCAACCATGCCCCCGGCGTTGAGCCTGTCGCGGGCAAGGGCGTAAAAATCGCGGGAATACAGATTGACCACGCCGGCGGCGGCGGGCGGCGGCGGCTCCAGGGTGATCAGATCATAACGGTCGTTGCTGCGCAGCAGTTCACGCCGGCCGTCCCGCATGCGGATGTCGACGCGGGGATCGGCGGCCACGCCATAATTGCCGGAGAACTGCGACGCCGCGCGCACCACCGCCGGCAACAGCTCAGCAACGACGCGCTTTTCCAGCCCCGGATAGCGCAACAACGCGCCCGCCGTGATGCCGGTGCCCATGCCGATAACCAGGGCGGATCTGGGCTCGCCCGAATGGATGACCAGCGGCAGCAGGGCCTGCAGGCGCATGTAGCGCAGCGACGGCATGGCGTCGCCAGAGTTGGACACGCCCTGAATATAGAGCCGGCGAAACCGGTTGCGGCCCATGCTTTGCTCCAGCACCGCCACCGTCGCCCCACGCGTCTCCTCATAGGCGACAAGGGCGCCGCGCCGCGATTCCGTCAGCAGTTCGGCCAGGCGTCCGGCGGGCGTCGTCGCCGCCAGCAAAACGGCGGCAGCCAGGACGCCCCAGCCGCCCGCCCGGGCCCGGCGCAGCGCCGGCTGCTCACGCCAGACCGCCAGCAGCCCCAGCACGGCGGCGGCGAGCGCCAGCAGGGCCAGCGTGCGCACCAGGCCAAACGCCGGGACCAGCACGAGGCCGGTGACCAGCGCGCCAAGGACGCCGCCAAGGGTGTTGACGCTGGCCACGGCGCCCACATGGCCGCCCGTGCGCCCTGCCTGGCCGCCGGCGACCAGCCGCAAGGCCAGCGGAAACGCCGCGCCGAGCAACAGGGTCGGCGCCAGCACAATGCAGCTCGCGGCGACAAGGAAGCGGGCGCTGGCTCCCGCCAGGGCGTTGCCCGTCCAGGCCAGCATCATGGCTTCGGCCGCGGTCTGGGTTCCAGCCAGCCCGCGCCCAAGCAAGGCGCCCTCCGCCAGCGCGATCACGCCGGCGCCAGCGAGCAACAGGCCGAAGACCGCCCACGGCCGCCGGATCCGGTCGGCGAAACGCGCCAGGATGGCGGCGCCCACGGCAAGGCCGGTCAGATAGGTGGCCAGCACCACGGAAAAGGCGAAGGCGCGGGTGCTGATGAACTGCACGATAACCTGCGACCACACCACCTCATAACCAAGCGCCAGCCCACCGGCGATGGCGTACAGGCCAAGCGCCAGCCGGGCGTCGGCGGACATGACCGCGCCTGTCGGCGCCGGGGCGCGTCTGGCCGTGGATCGGGCCGTGGGTCGGTCCGTGACGGCGAGCGTCTCCTTAGCGGGTGTTGGCGAAGGCGCCGGCAAAAGCCGCGCGCCAAGGCCGGCCGCCACATTGAGGCCCGCCGCCGCCAGCGCCGCGCCCTGCACGCCAAAGACCGGGATAAGGATGAATACCGGGGCCAGGGCGCCAACGACGGCGCCGGCCGTATTGGCGGCGTAGAGCGCGCCGCCCACGAAGCCGGCGCGACCGGCGGCGGGGGCGAGCGCCCGCGCCAGCGCCGGCAGGGTTCCGCCCATCAAAAACGCCGGCGCGCCCACCAGGACAAACACGCAGGCCCACGGCAGCGGCGCGAACCACTGCTCCATGGCGGCGAAGGCCGGCGCGAAGCGCGCGAGAACAAGGGTGGTGATGACAGCGCAAGCGGCGATGGCCAGTTCAAGCGCCAGATAGAAAGCCGCCGGCCGCGTCGCGCGGTCAGCCAGCCGGCCAAGCACGAAGCCGCCGAGGCCGAGCCCGGCGAAAAAGGCGCTGACGGCGGTGGTCACCGCATAAACGTCAACGCCGACGACCAGGGAGAGCTGCTTGATCCAGATAATCTGGAAAACGAGGGCGGCCACGCCCGACAGGAACAACAGGGCGCCGGCGAGCCGTTGACGCTGTTGGCGCGGTTCTGGCGCCGTTGTCCGCTGTGGCGCCGCGCGCCGCCCCCGTCCCATGGCCCACCCTCATCACTGGGAGACAACAGCGCTGGCCGCCCAAAGGGGGCGACCAGCGGCGTGGCTATTGCAGGCCGCGTTTTTTGAAGGACTCGTCAATTTTCTCGTCCACGCCGCGACGGATCTGGTCAATGCTGAAACTGGGGACCCGCTGGCTGGGCGGATAGGCGACAAAGGTCTGCAGGAATTCAGCCGCCTTCATCACGCCATTGAAGACCAGGTAGGCGTTCTCGACGCGCCATTGGTCATAGCCGCTGCCGGATATGTCGGCGTGTTCGTACGGATCCATCCGCAGATTATACATCTTGGGCACGCGCAGTTTCGTGAATGGATGGGCCCAGACGTCGAACTGGCCCGGCTGCTCCTGTTTCTCGAACACAAACTTCCAGTCCCCGGTGCGGGTCGCAACCAGATCGCCGTCATCGTTGAAATAGAAGAACTCGTTGCGGGCGCTCCTGTCCGCCTTGCCGGTGAGGTAGTCGAGCTGGTTGAAGCCATCGAGATGGTTGTGGAATGTCGTCTGGCTGCCCCTGGGTTGCCAGCCCTTCAGCAACCGCTCCTTGACGTCCGTGTCGCCAGCGGCCGCCAGCAATGTCGGGAACCAGTCAAGACCCGAGACAATGCCATTGCTGATTTCGCCAGCCCTGATCTGCCCCGGCCAGCGGATCATCGCCGGCACGCGGAACGCGCCCTCCCAGTTGGTGTCCTTCTCCGAGCGGAACGGCGTCGTCGCGGCGTCAGGCCAGGTGAAGGCGTTCGGGCCGTTGTCGGTGGTGAAAATGACGATGGTGTTCTTTGAAACGCCCATGTCGTCCAGAGCTTTCAGAAGCTTGCCGACGTTCTGGTCCATCTCCCACATGCCGTCGGCGTATTCATTGCCAGGCATGCCGCTCTTGCCGCGAAACTCCGGACGCACATGGGTGAAAATGTGCATGCGGGTGAAATTCATCCAGGTAAAGAACGGCTTGTTGGCCTTTGCCTGACGTTGCATGAAATCGATCGCGGCGCCGGTGGTTTCATCATCCACCGTTTCCATGCGCTTGCGCGTCAATGGCCCCGTGTCTTCGATCTTGCCGTCGGCGGACGCTCTCAACACCCCGCGCGGCGCATATGCCTTGATAAAGGCGGGATCATTCTTCGGCCAATACGGACGCTCAGGCTCTTCCTCTGCATTCAGGTGATACAGATTGCCAAAGAACTCGTCGAAGCCGTGATTGGTCGGCAGATATTCGTCGCGATCGCCGAGATGGTTCTTGCCAAACTGCCCGGTCGCATAGCCATGCGCCTTCAGCGCCTGGGCGATGGTGATGTCGCCCTTCTGCAAACCCACTGGCGCGCCCGGAACGCCCACCTTGCACAGTCCGGTGCGCATGCAGGCCTGGCCGGTAATGAAGGTGGAGCGCCCGGCGGTGCAGCTGTTCTCGGCGTAATAATCCGTGAACATCATGCCTTCTTTGGCGATCCGGTCGATGTTCGGGGTCTTGTAGCCGACGAGGCCATGGGTATAGGCGCTGATATTCGACTGGCCGACGTCGTCGCCAAAGATGACAAGGATGTTGGGGGGCGCGGAGGCGGGCGCCTGGGCTTTCGCCCCGCCGGCTCCCAGACCAACGACGATCGCTGTCGCAGCCGCCGCCAGAAACGTGTGTGGTTTCATGGGACAGTACTCCTGCTCGTGGAATCGCGCCGATCCAGATCACCGTGGGTCCGCTTGGCGTTTGGGGGCCGCGGCGGCGCGCCGGAGCAGGCTCGCACAACGTCGCGGCCGTCGCCATCGATTACAGCGTGATCTCCCGAACAGGGCGTGTCGCCGGTATTTCACACCGGCGCGCCCGTTTGCGCACCATGCGCCAGCGCCTCCCGGCAAGGGGCTGGCAAAACAGGAAAATTACGCGGCGGCGGCAACAGTCAGGCCCGGCTGAACGGCGCCGGGCCGGGAGCTTCACTTTTTTGTGTGAGCCTTCCCGTGTACTGGTGAACCATCGCATGATGGAACAACAGATGGCGTATAGGGGTAAAAAGCCGATGAAAGCGCATGACAAATTTCTTGCCTGCGCTCTGGCGTATGCTTGCATCAGCCTCGCCCCCTCCATGGCCCACGCCACTGAAAGCGGCGCCAGCCTGTACGTGCCCGGCTTCAAGAGCGCGGTCGCGGGCATCACGCCGCCGCCGGGATTTTACTTCGAAGCCGACGGATATTCGTATTCCGGCCGGCTTTCGGCAGGCAAAACCACGCAATTGGGCGGCGCTGTCCTCGCCAATGTCAAAGTGCAGGCGCGCGCGGGCTTCCTCACCGCCACATGGGTGACGCCAGCGGAAATCCTCGGCGGCAATCTCGGCTTCGCCGTAACCTTGCCGCTGGGCGATCCGCGCGTGAGCGCCGGAGCCCTGGTTGTCGCGCCCCGCTTCGGCCGGGTGCTCGGCGGAAAAATGCGGGATTCGGAGTTTCTGGTTGGCGATCCTGTCCTGACCAGCTTCATCGGCTGGCGCAAGGGCAACTTCAACTGGCAGATCGGCGCGTCGGCCAGCATTCCCTCCGGCTCCTACCGGGACGACGCCCTGTCGAACCTGTCGTTCAACCGGCTGATCGGCGACCTTTACGTGGCCGCCACCTGGCTTGATCCGAAGATTGGCCTGGAGGTGTCGGGGTCGGCCGGCTATGAAATGAACGGGCGCAATTACGCCACCCAATACACCAGCGGCAACGCCGTCCACGCCGATCTCGCCGTCAGCCAATATCTGACGAAGGATCTGTCAATTGGTTTTCTGGCCGCCCACTATCAGCAGGTGACGCGCGACAGCGGCGCCGGCAATCACCTTGGCTCCTATCGCGGGCGCGTGACAGCCATTGGCGGAACGATTGCATATACGCTCAACGTGGCGGGCGTGCCTGTGTCCACCCGTCTCAAGGTTCTGCGCGAGGTCAAGGTGGAGAACCGTCCGCGCGGCACGATCGCCCTCCTCACCATCGCGCTGCCTCTTGGCGCGCCGGCGGCGCCAGGAGGCGCCCCGGCGGCGACGCCCGCAGCCCTGCATGATGACTGAAGGCCTGGGCCCGGGAAATATGGAGCGCGGTTTGACGAAAATGGCGGGCGGGCGCGCCCGCTGCCTGATGCGCCGGCATGGCCCGACGCCATGCAGCGATTGCCGGAGGCGACCATGAGTGGGCTTGATATCTTCGCCTGGATTGTCCTGATCGTCCTGGCGGCCAGCACAATCGCCGTTTTCTGCATCGCCGGCTGGTTGCCTGGTCACATCGCCAGCGAGCGGGGTCATCCCAACGCCCAGGCTGTCCGCGTCGCCGGCTGGGTCACCCTGTTCTTCGGCTTCGCCCTCTGGCCGCTGGCCCTGATCTGGGCCTATGTCGACGTGCCCGCCGCCCGCGCCGGGGAGGCTGGCCGATGATCGTCTTTCTGCTGAACGTCTACCTGGTTATCCTGTTCGTTATTGTGAAGGTGGGGCTGGTCCGCTTCAACCTGTTCTGGAAATGCTCGCCCTTCATCGTGTTGCTGCTGCTGATGGTCGGCCTGTTCATTCCCATGGGCTGGGGCGCGCCGTCGGGCGCCACGCTGCTGGGGCGCCAGTCCGTGGCCATCGTGCCCGACGTCGCCGGCGAGGTCATCGACGTGCCCGCCCAGCCGAACATGCCCCTGAAGGCCGGGGACGTGCTGTTCCGTATCGATCCGGCGCCCTATGAAGCGCAGCTGAAAGCGGTTCAGGCCCAGGTGGCGCTGGCGGAACTGCGGTTGACGCAGATGCAGCACCTGCAGCGCGCCGACACGGGACGGGCGTTTGACGTCCAGCAGCGGGATGCGGAAGCGAAACAGTTGCGCGCCCAGCAGGACGCCGCGCAATGGAACCTCGACAAAACCGTGGTGCGCGCGCCCGCCGATGGCTTCGTCACCAACGTGGCCCTGCGCAAGGGCGCCCGCGTGTCGAACCTGCCGCTGTCGCCGGTCATGGCGTTCATCGACACGTCCGCGCCCTTCCTTGGCGTCACGATCAGCCAGAATGACGCCCGCTACATCGCGCCGGGCCAGACGGCCGAGGTCACCTTCAAGTTTTTCCCGGGGCAGATCTTCACCGCAAGGGTGGAGAGCGTGTTGCAGGCGATTTCGGCGGGCCAGACGCAGGTTTCCGGCTCGGCGGTCACCCCGCACGCGCTGCAGGCGTCGCCGCTCGTGGTGAAATTGACCCTCGACAACGCCGACATCGCCCGCCAGCTACCGGCCGGCAGCGTCGGCTCCGCCGCGATCTACACGGATCGCGTGCTCGCCAGCCATATCATCCGCAAGGTCCTGCTCCGGCAGGAGGCCATCATGAACTATGTCCTGCCCTGACCGTCAGCCCAGGATCGGCGGACAACACATGAAAGCAGCGGAACGTGGGCAGGCTGGAGCCACCGGAACCGGCGCCCGCAGCCTGCCTGGTCCGCTTCTCCGCGCTACAGGGCGAATGAATAGCCGCCATTCACCGGGATGGTCTGCCCGGTCACCCAGCTGCTGGCGTCGGAGGCGAGCAGCAGGACCATGTTGGCAATGTCGTCAGGCTCGCCCATGCGGCGGATGACGTAATGGCTCAGCATCTTCGCCGCCATTTCGGGGTTACCGGCGCGGGCCGCCGCCACGCCAGGCGTGTTGATGGCGGCGATGGCCACGTTGTTGGCGCGGATATTGTGCCGGGCCAACGTCCGGGCCATGGCGCGGGTCAAACCCGCGGCCCCGGCCTTGGCGCCGGAATAAACCTCGAGGCGCACCTCGCCCATCCGCCCCGCGTCCGAAATGATGGTGACGATGCGGCCGTCCTTCTTTTCGATCATGCCGGGGATGACCGCGGCGCAGGCGTTGAGCACGCCATAGAAATTGACGCCGATGAACGAGTCCCAGTCGGCCCGGTCAGCCTCCCAGAACGGTTTGCGGGCGCCGCCAGTGGGCGTGGCGCCGGCGTTGCCGGCATTGTTCACCAGGATGGTCACCGGACCAAACTTCGCCGCCCCCTCCGCCACCATGCGGTTCACCGCGTCACGGTCGGTGATGTCGGCGGCGACGGCCATGGCCTCGCCGCCCGCGGCGGTGATTTCCCGGGCGACCTCTTCGGCCCGCTCCGCGAAGTAATCGTTGACGATCACCCGGGCGCCGTGCGCCGCCAGGTGCAGGGCGATCTGCCGGCCCACGTTCTGGCCGGCCCCCGTCACCAGGGCCGTGTGTCCGCCGACGTTGAGAATACTGTCTGCCATATTTGTGCGTTCTCCCTGAATTGTTTTTGCTTTTCGCGCACGCAAACGCGCGTTA
>Ga0182740_1002528_pt1 | contig 11090 bp, 11 predicted proteins | sample eDN5th37CKraftBY_FD_128872 | JGI IMG/M metagenome (GOLD analysis project Ga0182740, IMG submission 128872) | Enriched backyard soil microbial communities from Emeryville, California, USA - eDNA 5th pass 37_C Kraft BY (version 2) (version 2) | ecosystem: Environmental > Terrestrial > Soil >...
CATCCTCAGAAGCCGCTGAAAGCGGCATCTCAGGATGAGGGCTTTGGGGTGTTCGCTTTACAGCATTTCCAGGCGGAGCGCCTGCCGCTTCGCCTGGAAAATCCGCTCATGCTGTTTACTGGGCCGCCGACGAATTGTCCGCAGCCTCGGCGCCGTTGCCGTTGGCGGCGGCCTTAGGGCCGCCCTTGGAGACGCCGACAAGAGCCGGGCGCAGGACGCGCTCGCCGATGACGTAGCCGGACTGGACCACCTGCAGGACGGTGCCGTTCGGGACCTCCGCGTTGGGGATCTCGAACATGGCCTGATGCACGTTCGGGTCGAACTTCTGGCCCTGCGGGTCGAGCTTCTTCACGCCGTGGCGCTCGAGGGTCTTCAGGAGATCCCGCTCGGTGAGGTCGATCCCCTCGATGAGCCCCTTGAAGGCGCCCTCGGCGGTGCTGCGGGCCTCCGCCGGCACGCTCTCGATGGCCCGGTGGATATTGTCGGCCACGTTGAGCATGTCGCGGGCGAAGTTCGCCACCGCATAGGTCCGCGCATCCGCCATCTCGCGCTCGGTGCGGCGGCGCAGGTTCTCCATATCGGCCATCAGGCGCAGAAGCTTGTCCTTCAGGTCCGCCTTCTCGGCCTCGAGAACGGCAATCGGATCGGCCTCGGGCGCGGAAGCCGCCTCGGGAGCGGCATCAGTGGCGGGCTCGGCCTGGGGGGCCGCATTCTGGTTTTCCGTGTCGTTCGGATTCATGGTCGATCAACTAAGCGTGGGAGAAAGAAAGGTTCGGGCCACATATCAGGTCCCTCGCCTCACAAATCAAGCGCTTCGCCTGTGGTGAGGCTCCGATTCCTCTGCCTTGAACACCTCGAGCAGGGTCCGGGTGACGGTGGCCTGGCGCCCCGCATGGGTGATTTTCGTGCCCGTCAGGTCGGTCACGTAGAACACGTCCACGGCCTTTTCGCCGAAGGTCACGATATGGGCCGAGGCGATGTTCAGGTTGAGCTTTCCCAGGGCGGTCGTGAGATCGTAGAGCAGGCCCGGCCGGTCGAGGCCGGAGATCTCGATCACCGTCTGGCGGCTCGACAGGGAATTGTCGATGTTGACCTCCGGAGGCACCTGGAAGGCCTTGGAGCGCTCCTTGGCCGGGCGCTTGCCGTCCACGAGGTCGGCGATCTTCACCTCCCCCTTCAGGGCCCGCTCGATGGCCTTGGCGACCCGCTCGGCCCGGCGCAGCTCGTCCTCGTCCCGGTCGAAGGCGCGGGAGAGCACGATGGTGTCGAGCGCCATGCCGTCCGTGGTGGTGAAGATCTGCGCGTCGACGATGTTGCCGCCCGCGGCCGCGCAGGCGCCGGTCACGATGGCGAGCAGGCGCGGATGGTCGGGCGACAGGATGGTCAGCTCCGTCACGCCGCGGAACTGGTCCGTCTCATAGGCGGTGGTCACCGTGCGCCCGTCCTTCTCGGCCTCCCGCAGGAGCCGCGCCTGCTTGGCGCGCCGGGTCTCGTCGGTCTTCAGCCAGTAGCCCGGCGTATGACGCGCGGCGAAGGCCTCGAATTCCGCATCGGTCCAGTCGGGCAGCTCGGAGCGCAGCCGCTCCTGCGCCAGGCGCACGCGCTCCGACCGGGCGAGGTCGACCGCGCCGCCGCCGAGGATCACCTCCGTCTCCTGGTAGAGGTTGCGCAGGAGCTGTCCCTTCCAGCCCGTCCAGGTGCCCGGCCCGACTGCCTTGATGTCCGCGATGGTAAGCACGAGGAGCAGCTTCAGGCGCTCCATGGTCTGCACCACCTCGGCGAAGCTCTTGATGGTGGCGGGATCCGACAGGTCGCGGCTCTGGGCCGTGTTCGACATGAGAAGATGGTGCTCGACGAGCCACGCCACCGTCCCGGTCTCGGCCTCGGTGAGGCCGAAGCGCGGCCCGAGCTTGCGGGCGATCACCGCACCGGCCGTCGAATGATCTTCCGGCCGGCCCTTGGCGATATCGTGCAGGAAGCCTGCCACGTAGAGCGCGCGGCGGTTGCGGATGGTGGGGAAGATCTGGTTCGCCAGCGGATGCTCGCTGTCGAGATGCCCCGCCTCGATCTCGGTGAGCACGCCGACCGCGCGGATCAGGTGCTCGTCCACCGTGTAGTGGTGGTACATGTTGAACTGCATCATCGCGACGATGCGGCCGAAATCCGGGATGAAGCGCCCGAGCACCCCGGCCTCGTTCATGCGCCGCAGCACCACCTCGGGCGCGTTCTTCGAGGAGAGGATCTCCAGGAACAGCTTGTTGGCCTCCGGATCGTTGCGCAGGCTGTGCCCGATGAGCTTGAGCGAGCGGGTCGCGAGGCGCGTCGCGTCGGGATGAATGGCGAGGTTGCGCCGGTCGGCCAGCCAGAACAGGCGGATCAGGTTGACCGGATCGCGCTCGAAGGTCTTCTCGTTCTCCACGTTGAGGCGGTTGTTGTCGATGATGAAGCCCTCGCTCACCAGCGCGCCGCCGCTGCGGCGGCGGAAGCGGCCGAACATCCGGTCGAGCATCGGACGGCGCTTGGTCTGGCGCGCCTCGAGCTCGGCGCAGACAATGGCCGTGAGGTCGCCCACGTCCTTGGCGATGAGAAAGTAGGCTTTCATGAAGCGCTCGACCGCCGACAGGCCGCCGCGCGGCGCGAAGCCGATGCGCTCCGCGATGGTGCGCTGCAGGTCGAAGGTCAGGCGCTCCTCGGCGCGGCCGGTGACGAAATGCATGTGGCAGCGCACGCGCCACAGGAACTCCTCGCAGCGCGAGAAGAGATTGAACTCGCCTTGCGTGAAGAGCCCGGCCTTCACCAGCTCCTTGGGCTCCTTCACGCGGTACACATACTTGGCGATCCAGAAGAGCGTGTTGAGATCGCGCAGGCCTCCCTTGCCGTCCTTCACGTTCGGCTCGACGAGGTAGCGGGACGCGCCGGCCTTGGCGACGCGCGCATCGCGCTCCTTCAGCTTGGCGTCCACGAACTCCGCCGCCGTGGTCGCGACGATCTCCTGGTCGAAGCGCTTCTCCAGATTGTCGAAGAGGTCCCGGTCGCCGAACAGGAAGCGGGCCTCCAGCAGCGAGGTGCGGATCGTCATGTCCGCATGGGCTTCGCGCAGGCATTCCTCCACGGAGCGGGTCGCGTGGCCGACCTTGAGCTTCAGGTCCCAGAGCACGTAGAGCATCGCCTCGACGACGCTCTCGCTCCAGGCGGTCTGCTTGTAGGGCAGCAGGAACAGGAGATCGACGTCGGAGCCCGGCGCCAGGGTCCCCCGCCCGTAGCCGCCGGTCGCCACCACGGCGAGGCGCTCGCCCGCCGAAGGGTTGGCCGCCGGATAGAGATGCTGGACCACGGCGCCGTAGACGATACGCACCAGCTCATCCATCCGCGCGCAGAGATAACGGGCGCAGACGAATCCGTTCTGCGTCTCCTGGAGCTTGCCCTGGGCCTCCTCGTGCCCCCGGTCGAGCAACGCCCTCAGCTCGGGCACGAGCCTGGCGCGCAGTTCCGCCGCATCGCGGATCGGCTCGCTGCCGAGGGATTTCAGGACGCTCTTGGGGCTATGAAGGGTCATGGAACAATCACATGCGAGGAACTCCCTGGCTTATCACCGGAAAGGCCCCCGCCAAAGGGGAGGAAGGGAACTATCCGGCGCAACGGCTAGTTCGTTCTTTATAAGAGATATTGTTTGACATAAAAAACAGCGAGTTCTATAAACCGGACACGCGCCGATTTGAGCATGCAGATTGCGGGCGCGAAACAAGTGCAGCTAAAGCGCCGGGCGCTCGAACGAAGCTCCCATGCGCCAAACATGGAAGAACACGATGAGCCTGACGCGCCGCCTCCTGATCGCCGCCTCCCTTGCCACGGGCCTTGCCTCCTTCGCCACCGCGGCTTCCGCGCAGGTGAAGGAAATCCGCATCGACTACGCCACCTACAACCCGGTCAGCCTCGTTCTCAAGGACAAGGGCTTCCTCGAGAAGGAGCTCGAGAAGGACGGCATCACCGTGCGCTGGGTGCAGTCGCTCGGCTCCAACAAGGCGCTCGAGTTCCTCAATGCCGGCTCGATCGATTTCGGCTCCACGGCCGGCGCCGCCGCCCTGATCGCCAAGATCAACGGCAATCCGATCAAGTCGATCTATGTCTATTCCCGCCCCGAATGGACCGCCCTCACCACCCGCAAGGACACGGGCATCACGAAGATCGAGGACCTGAAGGGCAAGCGCGTCGCCGTGACCCGCGGCACCGATCCGCACATCTTCCTCGTGCGCGCCCTGCAGGAAGCCAAGCTTACCGAGAAGGACGTGAAGCTCGTCCTGCTCCAGCATCCGGATGGCCGCACCGCCCTCGAGCGCGGCGACGTGGATGCCTGGGCCGGCCTCGACCCGCTGATGGCGGCAGCCGAAGTGGAAAGCGGCGCCCAGCTCTTCTACCGCAATGCGGGTGCGAACACCTGGGGCGTGCTCAACGTCTCCGAAGCCTTCGCCAAGGACAACCCGGCGCTCGTGGGCCGCGTCCTGAAGGCCTATGAGGAAGCCCGCAAATACGCGCTCGCCAATCCGGCCGAGCTGAAGAAGACTCTCGTCACCTACACCAAGCTCGCCGAGCCGGTGATCGAGCGCCAGCTCGAGCGCACGGAACTGACCCATTCCAACATCGGTCAGCCCCAGGCCGAAACGATCCTCGCCGCGGGCCTCGCCCTGCAGCAGGCCGGCGTGATCGCCGCCGACACGAATGTGAAAGCTGCCGTCGACGCGCTGATCGACCAGCGCTTCGCCACAGCGTCTCGATAATGTCTTCATCACGGGAGAGCGCCGTGACAGGCCAAGCTACGACCCCAATCGCAAGCCAAGCCTGGTCCTCCCATGAGGGTGCCGCCGCTCTCGCGGCCCCTGCCTCGACCGAGAAGCGCCGCGCCTTCGACTGGCGCGTCCTTCTCGGCCTTTTCCTGCCCATCGCGGTCGCGCTTCTCTGGGAAGCCGCCGTTCATTTCGGCCTCGCGCAGGGCCGTCTCGTTCCCCCGCCGAGCCGCATCCTCGCAACGCTCTGGGGCCTGGCCGTGACCGGCGAGCTGTGGACCCACACCTGGATGACCCTCTGGCGCGTTCTCGTCGGCTTCGTGATCGGCGCCGTCGCCGGCATCGTGATCGGCGCGCTGTCCGGCTCCAGCAAGACGATCCGCCAATTGCTCGACCCGACCTTGCAGGCCCTGCGGGCGATTCCCTCCATCGCCTGGGTGCCGCTGTTCATTCTGTGGCTCGGCATCTTCGAGGCCTCGAAAGTGGCGCTGATCGCGGTCGGCGTGTTCTTCCCCGTCTATCTCGGCATCGCCGGCGCGATTCTTTCAGTCGACCGCAAGCTCGTCGAAGTCGGCCATGTGTTCCGCCTCTCGCGCATTCAGCTCGCCCGCCGCATCCTGCTCCCGGCCGTTCTCCCCGAAGCCGTGACGTCACTTCGCTCGGGCCTCGGCCTCGGCTTCATGTTCGTGGTCGCGGCGGAATTCATGGGCGCATCCGAAGGCCTCGGCTACCTCCTCGTCGACGGCCAGCAGATGGGCAAGCCCGACCAGATCCTCGCCGCGATCATCGCCTTCGCGCTCGTCGGCAAGATCGCCGACAGCCTGCTCGTCGCCGGCACCAAGCCGCTGGTCCGCTGGCAGGATACCGTGCGGGAGCGGTTGTAATGCTGAACCTCGAACATCTTTCCAAAACCTATGCCGACGGCACGCGGGCGCTGTCCGACATCAATCTCCTCGTGCAGGAAGGCGAGATCGTCTCGCTGATCGGCGGCTCGGGCTGCGGCAAGACCACGTTGCTGCGCCTCATCGCGGGTCTCGACCGAGCGAGTGCCGGCCGGATCAGTCTCGACGACGAAGTGCTCTCGGGCCCGCATCCGGCCGTCGGCATCGTGTTCCAGGAGCCGCGCCTTCTGCCCTGGTTGTCGGTTGCCGACAACATCGCCTTCGGGCTCGACGGCGTGAACGCTGCCGAGAAGAAGGCGCGCGTCGCGTATGCCCTGGACAAGATCGGCCTGTCCGAACATGCGGATCGATGGCCGCGCGATCTGTCGGGCGGACAGCAGCAGCGCGTCTCCATCGCCCGCGCCTTCGTGACGAACCCGAAGGTGCTGCTCCTCGACGAGCCCTTCTCGGCGCTCGATGCCTTCACCCGCGCGAGCCTGCACGAGCATCTGCTCGGGCTGTGGGAGGAAACGCGCCCGACCGTCGTCCTCGTGACCCACGACGTGCAGGAGGCGGTGACGCTCGCCGACCGGGCCATCGTGATGCAGCCGAAGCCCGGCCGGATCTTCGACGAATTGCCGCTGACGCTCTCGCGGCCGCGCGACAAGGCGGGCCTTCCCTTCGAGACCTCCGTGCGCCGCATCTTGACGGCCCTGGACCACTCCCTCAAAGCTCCGCAATTGCAGCCTCAGCGTGAACGCGACCGCCAGGCCGCTGCGTTGTGGTGGTAGGAACAAGGACTTCATCATGGATGCGACTGCCCTTCGCGCCCTCCAGGCGCCGCTGAAGGATCAATACCGCAACGATCCCGACAAGGCCGTGATCACCCTGAAGGCCCAAGGCACGCTCGACGACCAGCACATCGCCTGCAAGGTCGAGACGGGCCGCGCGCTCGCCGTCGCGGGCCTCCACCCAGCCACCGGCGGCTCCGGCGCGGAGCTGTGCTCGGGCGACATGCTGCTCGAAGCACTCGTCGCCTGCGCGGGCGTGACGCTGAAGGCGGTGGCGACCGCCCTCGAAATCGACCTGCGTCATGGTGCCGTGAAGGCCGAAGGCGATCTCGATTTCCGCGGCACGCTGGGCGTGGACAAGACGGCCCCGGTCGGCTTCAGGAACATCCGCCTGTCCTTCGAGATCGACACGGATGCGCCGCAGGAGAAGATCGACCAGCTGCTCAAGCTCACCGAGCGCTACTGCGTCGTCTTCCAGACCCTCAACAACAAGCCCGAACTGAGCGCCACGCTGACGCGGAAGTAAGCGATCTGTTCGTCCTGCGTGACTGCCTCGTCAAACGCCGACAGTCTCTCCTCCCCACTCATCTCAGGCTTGCCTGAGATGAGCCCTCTCTTGCGCACGTCGGGAACACCCGACGGGCGATGGGGTGGAGGTGGGGGCAATAACCTATCAGGCCGTGCCGCTGCTATACCTCTCCCCTGGGGAGAGGTCGGACCGTCAGGTCCGGGTGAGGGGTTAGTGTCCTCTCCGGATAGACCTGTAACCCCTCACCCGCCGCGCTCACGCGCGTCGACCTCTCCCTCAAGGAGAGGTGAACCTGCGCCACGCTGGCCCAGTTCAGTGCTCACCCCACCCCGGCCGCTTCGCAGCCACCCCTCCCCACACGGGAGAGGGACACAGCCGCGCCGCCTGATGCGCCAGCCTCCTGGGATGAGAGTTGAGGATGGTTTCTCTTGCTCTGATGAGACTACGACAGGGAAGCAGAGTGCCCTCAGTTCTCGGCCACCAGGGTGCGCGGTGCGCCGCTGATCGCGACCGCAGCGCCGCCGCGGATTTCCTGAACGGTCAAGGCGCGTTCGTTGGTGCCGTCGGGGTTGAAGCGGAACACGCCATCGGCTCCGGCGAAGCCGGCGGGATTGGTGAGCACGGCTTCGGTAAAACCCTGCGGGCCCTGCATCCTGGCGAGCGCCGCGGCCAAGGTCACGGCGTCGTAGGACAGGCTCGCCAGCCGGATTGGATCGACGTTGAAACGCGCGCGATAGCGCTCGGCAAAGGCAGTGAAACCGCGCTTGTCGGGGGCGGCGAACCAGCCTCCCTGCAGGGCCGGAAGCGCCGCCACGCGCGGCTCGTCCCACAGGCCGGTTCCGAGCGGCCTGACGCGCCGTGGATCGAAGCCCGCCATATGGAGCGCCTGGGCAATGGCCGGCAGGCCGTCGCCGTTCTCCGGGATGAAGAGCGCATCGGCCTGCGGCGAGGGCCCGCCGATGAGGGGCGCCATGCGCTGCACGGCGTCCTGGGGCCGGCCCGGCGGATAAGACTCGAGCGCCGCGATGCGGATGCCCTGCTGCTGCGCCGCCTGCTGCAGCCGCGCCGCGGCCACGCGGCCGTACTGCGTTTCGGGGATCAAGGCCGCCATCGAGCGGTGACCCTGGCTGGCCGCGAAGGAGACGATGCGGTCCACCTCCTCCTGCACCATGAAGCTGAGAAGGTAGACGCCCTGGCTGGCGACGCTCGCATCCGTCGAGAAACCGATGACGGCTTTCCCTCTCTGGCGGGCCACCTGACCGGCGGCCTGCACGGAGCCTGCGTAAAGCGGCCCGATGATGAGCTCGGCCCCCTCGGCGAGAGCCTGCTGGGCCGCCGCCTGCGCGCCCTCCGGCGTGCCGGAATCGTCCTTCACGAGAACGGTGAGGCCGGCTCCCTGGAGCTCGTCGAGAGCCAGCTCCGCGGCGTTGCGCATGCTCTGGGCCACCATGGCCCCCTGGCCGGCTTCCGTCATGGGCAGGATCAGCGCGACCCTGACGGGGCCGTTGCCGATGGTCGTGCCGTCCGGCCTGAACGCCGGCGAAGCGCTCGACGCCGGGCCGCCGGCCGGCGAAAGTTCGGCCACGTAGACAGGTTCGGACGGCCTGGCGGCGGCAGGCCGGGCCGGCTTGCGGGACGAGGTCCTGCTGCCGGGACCGACGCATCCGGACAGCGCCAGCGATGCGCAGAGAACCAAGATCCAGGCAGCGCGACCGGACGGGACGGCTGCTCGTTCGTTGAGGCGCGCCATCTCCACCCCCTTTGGAAACAGCTCAAGCGAGAGGCCAAGCGTGGCAGCAAAAGGTAAACATTGTTTCCAACGCCGGTTGACGGAATGAGGCCCCGGCTTTCGCGACGACGCCCCTTCATGCGACAGTGACGACGATGAACCAGAGAATCGACAACAGAACCAAGCGGCGCGAGCCGAGCGAACGGGTTGCCACCTTCACCGCCTTCGGCCTCGCCGCCGAGGCGAAGCCCCTGACACCCGGCCTCTATGTGGTCGCGACCCCCATCGGCAATCTGCAGGATGTGTCCTTCCGCGCGCTGAACGTGCTGGCCGCCGCGGATGCGATCCTCGCCGAGGACACGCGGGTGACGAAGACCCTGCTCGCCCATTACGGCATCACCACCCCGCTGGTGGCCTATCACGAGCATTCCAACGATGCGGTGCGCGAGCGCATGGTCCACCGCATCCGGGAGGGCCAGGCCCTGGCGCTGGTGTCGGATGCGGGCACCCCCCTGGTGTCCGACCCGGGCTACAAGCTCGTGCAGGCCGCCATCGAGGAAGGGCTGCCGGTCACCCCGATTCCCGGTCCCTCCGCCGTCCTCACCGCCCTCGTGGCCTCGGGCCTGCCGACGGATCGGTTCTTCTTCGAGGGGTTCCTGCCGCCGAAGAGCGCCGCGCGCCGCGCGCGGCTTGCCGAGATCGGCGCGATTCCCGGCACGCTCATGCTCTTCGAGGGCCCGCACCGCCTGCCCGACATGCTGGCCGACGCAGCGGAGGTGCTCGGCGAGCGGCAGGCCGTGGTGGCCCGCGAACTGACCAAGATGTTCGAGACGATCCGGCGCGGCACCCTGCCGGAACTCGCCCGGCAATTCGCCGAGGAAGGGCCGCCCAAGGGCGAGATCGTGGTGCTGATCGGCGAGGCGACGAAGGAGATGCATGCGGCCGAGGCCGATGCGGCGCTCGACGGCAAGCTCGAAGCGGCCCTGAAGAACCACTCGATCAAGGATGCCGCGGCGCTCGTCGCGGCGGAGCTCGACCTGCCCAAGCGCGAGGTCTATGCCCGCGCCCTGACGCTCGCGAAGAAGGACGTATGACGAGCGCACTCGAACGCCGCCGCACCACGTTCCTGCGCGGCCATCGCGCCGAGTGGATCGCATTGGCGTTCCTCGTGATGAAGGGCTACCGCCCGCTCGCGCGCCGCTATGCGGCCTCGGGCGGCGAGATCGACCTGATCGTGATGCGCGGCGACACCATCGCGTTCGTCGAGGTGAAGGCGCGTGGCGTCATGGAGGATGCGCTGTCCGCCATCACGGCCCGCAAGCGCCAGCGCTTCTCCCGCGCGGCGCGCGCGTGGCTCTCGCGCCATGCCTGGGCCGAGGGCAAGACATGGCGCGCCGATGCGGTGTTCATCGCACCCCGGCGATGGCCGCAGCATATTGTATCGGCTTTCGATCTCAGTATAATGTGACGTTATATTGGATGAGAGCGCCTATGACTGCCAACTTCAGCCTGTATATCGTCGATGGCGATTGGCTTGCCCAAACCCCGAGCCCTAGCGTCGAGACTGTGTCCGATCATGCATTGTACGATCACATGGACCTGGAGCAGTCGTCGATCGACTGGGTGTTTCAATTTCGCAAGGATGCCTTGCGGTATCTTACCAATGGGGAGTTCGGACCTGCCGGCGGATACGCAGAATGGGATGGGTCCGACTGCTACATGGGGTTCACTTCAGCACAGAAGACAGCTGAGATTGCGAGCATCCTTTCCGAAATGTCTCCGGAAGCCCTGATGCAATTTGCAACCTGGATCGATGACGCCTACAGGGATGAAATCGCCCACTGTCTGAATGCCTATTATTCCGACCTGAAGCAGTTTGTCGAACAAGCTGCTGCTGAAGGCAATGGTTTGGCCTGTCTCTTCGTCAATTAAAGCCAGCCCAAGACCATTTCCTTTTTACATTTCGCTAGAGCCTCGGACGAGAATTCGAACGCACATCCGAGGCTCCAAGTTTTTTGTGTTACCGCATCTTTTCACACAAAACCGGTTCCCACTTTTGCGTTCGATGCTCTAAGCCGCCATCCGATGCCGGTCCGCCACGGCCTCGCGGATATACCGCGCCAGTTCCTGCACCACGTGATTGCCGCCGTCGCGCGGCAGGTAGAGATTGACCATGAAGGGCGGCAAGGCCGGCAGGCCCGATTCAGGACCCAGCACGTCGAAGCCGTTCGGCACGGTCGAGGCCATCCAGGCCATCACGGCGATGTCGGCCGCCACCGTCGCCACTTGCGCCGAAGTGTTCGTCACCTCCGAGACCGAACGCCATTCAATGCCGGCCTTCTGCAGCGCCTCGCGGATCGGCGCGCGGAAGGCGCAATC
>Ga0182740_1002530_pt1 | contig 11077 bp, 9 predicted proteins | sample eDN5th37CKraftBY_FD_128872 | JGI IMG/M metagenome (GOLD analysis project Ga0182740, IMG submission 128872) | Enriched backyard soil microbial communities from Emeryville, California, USA - eDNA 5th pass 37_C Kraft BY (version 2) (version 2) | ecosystem: Environmental > Terrestrial > Soil >...
GTCAACGCGCGGGGAAAGGCATCGCGCGTTAATCCGGCCAACGGCGCGATCTCGCCATCGCCCGGAGGATTCGCCATGGCTTTGCTGTGGCTGGCGATCGCGAATGCATCCTGCCGGTCGCGCGGAATATCGAACGCCGCCGCCAGCATCGCGGCAGCAGCGATCATGTCCGGGTCGCGCTCGGGCCATGGCGCGAAGGGCGGCCTGTCATAAGGCTGCGGCGCCTCGCCGGCATCGCGCGGCCGCCGCGCCCGCAGCGGTGCGCGGCTGAAACTCTCGACGCCGCCGGCGATGACGGCATCGGCCCCGTTCGCGATCCGATCGGCCGCCATCATGATCGCGTCGAGTCCGCCGCAACATTGGCTATCGATAGTCAGCGCCGGAACGCGATCCGGCAGCCCGGCCCGCAACGCGGCAAGTCGCGCCGGATTGCCGCCGGCATACAGCGCATTGCCGAAGATCACGTCGTCGATCGCATCGGACGCGATGTCGACATCGGACAACACGGCGCGGATCGGCGCTTCGCCGAGTTCGTCGGCTTCGACCGCCTTGAACGCGCCATTGCGCGGAGCGACCGCGGTGCGACGCGCGGCGACGAGATAAGCCGCGCTCACGGCAGCACCTCGCAAGGCTCATTATCGAAGATGCGATGCAGCGCCTGAAAATCGTTCTTGCCGGATGAGGTCAGCGGCCATCGCGGCGGCAATGCGAAGCGACGCGGAATCTTGTAGAGCGGCAGATGCTCGCGGGCATGGCCGATCAGGTCCGACGAGGTGACGGATATTTGCGGATCGATCTTGAGCAGCGCCACCAGTCGCTCGCCCCGGCGATCGTCATGGACGCCGAGCACCGCCGCCGCCATCACCGCGCGATGACTCTCGAGCACGCGCTCGATCTCTTCCGGATGCACGTTCTTGCCGGAGGTGATGATCATCCGGCTGGCGCGGCCGACCAGATGCAGATAGCCGCGCGCATCAAGGAAGCCGATATCGCCGACGGATATCGCCTCGCCGTCGCGCAGCAGCGCCGCCGTGCTGCCGCAGGCATAGCCGATGAAGACGAAGGGGCTGGCCACGAACACCTGCCCGGCTTCACCCGGCGGCAGACGACGCCCCAGATGATCCCGGATCGACAGATCGACGCCGGAAAATGCACGCCCGACCGAATCCGGCGGCACATCCTCGTCGTCCTTCGCCACCGTGATGAAACTGAGTTCGGAGGCGCCATAGAATTCCGCAAATCGCGCGCCCGGAAAATGCGCGCGCAGGTCGTCCATCGCGCGGCCCGGCCATTTCGCACCGGAGGATAAAATCCAGCGCATCGAGGCGAACGGCGGCGCGTTCTCGCGCGCGGCCGCCTCGATGATCATTTCAAGCTGGGTCGGCACGCCATAAAGCACGCTCGCCCGGTGTGCCGCGATCAGCCGGCAGACCAGGTTGGGACGAAACTGGCGGCACAGGATGACCGTCGCGCCGACATAGAGTCCATGCGCCAGCCCGTAGAGAAACAGCGAGTGTGTGAGCGCTCCCGGCGCGAGCACGATGTCGTCGGTGCCCATGTCGAACTCGCGATCCCCGGCGCGAAAGCTCTCGACCCATGACAGATGATGCCGTCGATATCCCTTCGGCACGCCGGTCGAGCCGGAGGTGAAGCCGACATAGAACGGCGCCAACGGATCGGGCTCCGGCGCCGCCTCGAACGCCGCGCTCGCGCCGATCGCCTCCGCAACCATCTCGAACGGGCCGTGCGAATCGGCCAGCCTCAACGCACCGCCTTCGGTCGCCAATGCGGGATTGTGACTGATGACAAGTCCCGGCGACAATTCCCCGATCGCCAGTTGCGCCGTCTCGATTGGCCAGTTCGGATCGAGAATCTGCGCCTCCCGCCCCGCACGCGCGGCCGCGAGAAATAACAGCACCAGCGCCGGCCCGTTCGGCAGATGCAACGCGACACCGCGCCCTGCCGGCACCGTCCTCGCAAGATGCGCGGCGAGACGCTCCACGGCTCGATCGAGCTCGCGCCACGTGATCGCGTGGCCGTCGCAGATCACGGCGACACGGTCCGGCCGCGCGCGGGCGTGCCGCGCCAGCGTTGCGGTGATGGTCGCGCCGCCGGTCACGCCCTGCTCGCGATGGCGGCCGGATAACCGCGATATGAAGCTTCCGCGATGAAGGCCGTCGCCAGTGCCTTCAGCAGGTCGCCGGGCACGAAGACGGCGGTGGCGAGAACCGCCTGTACCAGGTTCATACGTGCCATCGCCATCAGGCCGGCCACACCGCAGGCATATTCCACCACGATGCCTCCGGCGACCGCAGCGACCAGCGCGGCGGCGAATACCGGCAATGTCTTGAGCCGCTCCATCACCAGTCCGGAGACGAAGGCAGCGGGCACGAAGCCGAGCAGGAAACCGACCGACGGCCCGAACAACACACCCAGACCGCCGCGGCCACCCGACAGCAGCGGCGCGCCGAGCAGCACCACGAACAGGAACAGCAGCACCGCCAGCGCGCCATGACGCGGACCGAGGATGATTCCGGCCAGCATGACGCCGAGCGTCTGTGCCGTGATCGGCACGCCCATGGCGATCGGCAGCATCACACCGGGAAGCATTCCCAGCACGCCGATCACGGCCGCCATCAGGGCAATACGGACAATGGCGCGTGACTCCACGTCGTTCTCCTATGACTGTTTGCGTTGGCGATCGGTGATGGCGGTATCGAAACCCCTTGCATCGAGCGATTCCGCAACCCGATCCGCCAACTGAAGAATATCGGCCAGGAACACGGCCACCAGCCGTATCGGAACGCGACGATGGCTCCGCGCCTTCCAGGCTTCCTCGCGCGCACGCCATCGCGTCAGCAGCACCGGGACAAAGCGCAACACGAGCGCCACCGCAAGCGCCATCTTGCGCGGATTGACGCCGAGCGGACGCAGCAGATTGAAGACCGGCGCGAGCACATCCATCAGCGCGCTCATCGTGGTGGTCATGCTGACGAGATCGGCGAGCAGAAGCATCGCCAGCAACCGCAGGCTGATCACGGCGCCCGCATGCCAGCCGCTGGAGAATGCCTGGACGCCGCCGACGATGACGAGCAGCGGAATCAGCGGCCGCAGCAAGGCCAGCCGCGCCAGCCCGGCGCGCCCGAATCCGGCATAGACAGCAAGAACGATGGCCAGCACGCCGGCCAGTATCCGCCAGTCATCGACTGGCAGCAGCAACAGGCTGAACAGCGCAAGGCCGGCGAGTTTGAAACCCGCGGGCACACGATGCAGCCAGGTCTTTGGCGCAAGGCCGTCGGTCATCATGCTGTGACGAGGTCCGCTTCAGCCGCGATCGCCGCATGCGCGCGATAGGCCGGCAGCACATCGGCCGGCGCGCCATCCTCGCGAATGCGCCCCGCATCGAGCCAGATCACCCGATCGAACCGCGCGAGCAATTCGAGATCGTGAGATGCCATCACGATCTGCTGCGGCAGACTCATGATCTTGCGCGACAGCGTGAGACGGGTCGGAAGGTCAAGGCTCGAGAACGGCTCGTCCATCAGCAGGATCGAGGGCTCGGTCGCGAGCACCGCCAGAATACAGACAAGCTGCTTCTGGCCGCCCGACAGTTCGTTGACGTTGCGATCCGCCCATCCGGTACAGCCGTGCTGATCCAGCAATGCCAGCGCCTGCTGCCGCGCCTGACGCGCCGGCATCCCACGCTCGGTCAATCCGAACGCAATCTCTTCGCCCACCGTCGGGAAAATCAGCTGGTGATCCGGATTCTGAAAGACGAAGCCGACATGCGCCGGCAATTCCTTGCGATGACGCGCGGTCTCTCGTCCAGCCACAACAACACGTCCGCTGCTCGGCAACAGCAGACCATTGATCAACCGCAGCATGGTGCTTTTGCCGGAGCCATTGTCGCCGATCACGCCGGTACGCGGAGCGTCGCAACAAAGCGCGGGGATCGAGAGAAGCTGGCGGTTTGCGCGCCGAACCTCCACGCGTTCGAAAACAATCGTCCCGACTGAACCCGATTCATCAGTACCGGCTACGGAAGGGAACTTTTGCAAGACGCTCGACATGCACCTGACCACCAAGGGGATGTCCATTTATCCCGGGACAGAGGCCACAACAATCGTTGCAGATGACTATACATCAAGGAACAACAAACAACGTACTCTGTTGAGCCACTAAGTTGAACGAGAGCAGAAGATTGAGGATAGCGACCTTCAACGTCAACGGGATCAACGGCCGACTGAACGTGCTGCTGCGCTGGCTGGAGGAGACCACCCCGGACATCGCGTGCCTGCAGGAGTTGAAGGCACCCGATGAAAAGTTTCCAGAAACCTCAATCCGGAACGCGGGCTATGGCGCCATCTGGCACGGTCAGAAGAGTTGGAACGGGGTCGCCATCCTGGCCCGCGGCAAGAACCCGGTGGAACGACGCCGCGGCTTGCCGGGCGATGATGAGGATACCCATAGCCGATACATCGAGGCGGACGTCGAGGGGATGGTCGTGGCGTGCCTCTATCTTCCTAATGGCAATCCAGCGCCAGGACTGAAGTTCGACTACAAACTGCGCTGGTTCGAACGTCTCGATGCCCATGCATCCGCTCTTCTGGTCTCCGGCAACCCCGTAATTCTCGCCGGGGACTTTAACGTCATGCCGACTGATCTGGATGTCTACGCACCCGATCGCTGGAGGGATGACGCCCTCTTTCGGCCGGAGGTGCGCGAGGCTTATCGCAAGCTCATCGGCCAAGGTTGGATCGATTCCTTGCGGACGCTTTATCCCGACCAACGCATCTATACCTTCTGGAAGTATTTCCGAAACGCGTTCAAGCGCGATGCCGGGCTTCGGATCGACCATCTGTTGCTGAGCCCGGCGGTCGCCAAGCGGCTCAAGGCGGCGGGCGTCGACCGCGACGTCCGCGGGTGGGAGAAGGCGAGCGATCACGCGCCCGTGTGGATCGAACTCAAGGCTCGATCGCCAAAGACCAAAAGCCAACGGGAGCATTTCCCACATTGAGACGCGGAGATCGCCCGAGTTCGGAGCCTGGTCCTATTGGAATTCGACGACGACGCCTTCCAACGGGCGCAGATTGATGCCGTCAGCCATTCTTTCATCGTGACGATCGAGATATGACGACAGGCGGATTGCCCCCGCAGGCCAATCCGCCTTGGGCATCACCACCGCTGGCTGATCGTCGAAATTGAGCGCGATCAACATGCTGGTGTTGTCGAGCGTGCGGATAAACAGCAAGATGCCCTCCTCCGCGACAATAGATCGATAACCTCCGGTTACGAGAACCGGATGGCAGTGGCGCAGCCGGATCAACGCCCGGTGAAGGTTGAGGAGGGAGTTCGGATCGGATAAAGCTGCCGTGACATTATTCTCGCGCCAGGTTTCCTGCAACGGAAGCCAAGGCTCGGCGGACGTGAAACCCGCATGAGGGCTATCGTCCCATTGCATCGGCGTCCGACAGCCGTCGCGGCCCAATCCCTTGCCAGGCACGTTGCGTTCGACAGGATCACGGATGCGATCGGGCGGAATTTGCGCTTGCTCCATCCCGATTTCGTCGCCGTAGTAGACCGTCGGCGTCCCGCGCAACGTGAGCAACAACATCGCCGCCAGGCGTGCCTTCGCTTGACCTGCCCTGCTGGCCAGGCGGGGCTGATCGTGATTGCCCAGCACCCAGTTGGGCCATCCATGCGGCGGAAGCGCGCTTTCGTAATCCGCTATCAACTTTGCCAAAGCAGCAGCATTCCACGACGTGCTGATGAGGGAGAAATTGAACGGAAGGTGTAAGCCCGAAACATCCTTGCCGTAGTAGGCCATCAAACGTTCGAGCGGCAGGTAGATCTCTCCGATGAGCAGCCGATCCGGATAGTTGTCGGCGACTGCACGTATCTCGGCAATGATATCGTGGACTTCCGGACGATCCGCCGTATAGAGCGGTATCACGGCCTGATGCGGAGGATCGCCAGTCTTGAAATCCGGATTGATCGGGTTGTTTCGAAGCTCCGCGTCCTTGATCAAGTGCCAAATCACGTCTAGGCGAAAGCCGTCGACGCCGCGCTCAAACCAGAAGCGCATCGCGTCATAGACAGCGGCACGAACCTCCGGATTGCGCCAATTCAGGTCCGGCTGCGCTGACAGGAAGGCGTGATAGTAGTATTGCCCGGTGGCTCGGTCGAATTGCCAGGCGCTGCCGCCAAACTCGGATAGCCAGTTGTTTGGAGGCCCGCCGTTTGGCGCGGGATCGCACCAAATATACCAATCTCGCTTCGCGCTACGACGAGACGAGCGGCTGTTGAGAAACCACGCGTGTTGATCCGAGGTATGATTGGGAACGAAATCGAGAATGACCTTCAGTCCGCTGGAATGTGCCTTGTCTAGCAGACGATCAAAATCCACCAACGTCCCAAATAAAGGATCGATGTCCGTATAGTCGGATACGTCATAGCCGAAGTCGGCCATCGGTGAGCGGAAAACCGGGGACAGCCAAATCGCGTCGACGCCGAGGTTCACCAGATACGGAATGCGCTCGACGATCCCGGACAGGTCACCCACCCCATCGCCGTTCCCGTCCTGGAACGAACGCGGATAGATTTGGTAGATGACGGCGCTCTGCCACCAGGGACTGCTCACTTAGATGCCGACTCCAGCTTCACGATCCACCCCTCGTCCGCCCGCAGTTGAACGGGGCCATCGACCATTTCCTGTTTGCGGTCGAGATGTGTGCTCAAAAGAAGCGTTCCTCGACCGCGCCAGTCCCATCGTCGAGGCTCACCGGTGATGTTGAGACCGATGAGACAGTGGTCTCCAGACCACCTTCGTCCGTAACAGAGAACGTCATTGCGGGCGCGCGAAGGCAAATACTCTCCGTCCGTCAAGCACCGCTCGGCTTTGCGCAATGCGATCAACTGCCGATAGAGATGCCAAAGGGAACGTGGTTCTTTCATTTGCCCGTCGACACTGCGAGTACGCTCGCCGTCGAGCGGCAACCACGGACGTCCGGTGGTGAACCCGCCATGCTCGCTGTCGTCCCATCGCATTGGAGATCGTTCGGGATCGCGCCCCAATCCAAATCCGCTCAGGCGCTTCTCGAAAGGATCTTGAACGCGCTCCTTTGGAATAGGAACGCGTTCGGCGCCGATCTCGTCGCCCGCAAACAAGATTGGCGTTCCCCTGATGGTGAGGAGCAGCATGGACAGGATGCGCGCCTGTGCCTGCCCGATCTTGCTGGCGACACGCGGCTTGTCGTGCCCCCCGACGACCCAGTCAGGCCAGCCATCGGCTGGAATCGCATTCAAGTAAGCGTCTATCGTCGCCTGCAGCGACAAGGCGTCCCACTCCGAATCCAGCAACGCAAAATTTAGGGGCAGGTGAAAGCGTGGCGTTGCCTCGCTGCCGTAGAAGTGACCGATCCGATCGGTCTTTCCCTGCACTTCGCCGCAAACGAATCTGCCCTCGTATTCATCGACGACCTTGCGAAGGTCCTCAATGCACGTCATGTCCTCCGGTCGATCGTCGGTGAAGACCGGCGTATATCGTTGCGGCGGAGGCATATTGGCATCCGCCTTTGGATTGGGAGGGTTGTCGCGGAGCAACGCGTCCTTGATCAGGACGGCACTGGCGTCAACACGCAAGCCGTCAACCCCGCGATCGAGCCAGAAGCGCATGACATCGCACATGGCAGAGCGGACGTCGGTATTGCGCCAGTTCAGATCAGGTTGCGACGCGAGGAACGAATGATAGTAGAATTGCTTTCGCGTCTCGTCCCATGACCATGCGCTCCCGCCAAAGCGACTGAGCCAGTTGTTCGGCGGGCCGCCGTTTGCCGCTGCATCCGCCCAAAGATACCAGTCCGCTTTTTCGCCGGTCCTGGATTTTCGACTGTCGGCAAACCACGGGTGCCGGTCCGACGTGTGATTTGGAACGAAATCCAGAATCAGCCGGATACGTTCGTCGTGCAGCGCATGCAAAAGCTGAAGGAAATCAGCCATGCTGCCGAAAGAAGGATCAATGGTGCAGAAATCGGCGATGTCGTAGCCGAAATCCTTCATTGGACTTGCATATATCGGCGTCAACCAAACGGCGTCGATGCCGAGTGACTTCAGATAGTCCACCTTTCTTGACAAACCCGCGAGATCCCCGCGGCCATCGCCGTTGCTATCCAGAAATGATGGGACGGCGATCTCGTAGATCACGGCCCGCTTCCACCAGTTCCGTTCTTTTGCCGTTTGAAGACTGGAGGATGAGGTCACCACGTTCAACTCGTGCATCTGGAATGCACTGTCAACAATCCTTCGGAGTGGGTGTTCCGCTTCCCGCTGAGGTTTGGATTGGGGGCCAAGGCGGTATTGAAGGAATGAGCGATTTCTTCCAGAACGCGGCACCGGCAGATCGTATCCATGGCCCTATCACAGGTGGATGTCTCTTCGTCCTTGTAACGGGGTTCTTGCCCAACGCGTCCCATACGGCGGGACGTTTGGAACAAGCACCATGACCACACATTGTTCGTGCTTAGATCTTCAGCCGAGGACATTTCGATGTATCACCACGTCAAAAAACTCATGTACACCGTCCGGGTCGACGAGCCGGATCCCCGCTTCGGAAATATGCTCCTCGAGCAATTCGGGGGTGCCAACGGCGAGCTTGCTGCCGCGATGCAGTACTCGATCCAGGGAATAAACTGCGAGGACGCGGCCCGGAAGGACATGCTGATGGACATCGGTACGGAGGAACTCAGCCATCTGGAGGTCGTCGGCTGCCTGGCCCGGCTCCATCTCAAGCCTTCCAAGTTCGACCGAGAGGCGGCGGAGGCCGATCCGCTAATCGCCATCGCGGGCGGTGGCGGCGTCAATTTGTTCAATTCCCAAGGAAATCCTTGGACGGCCGACTATCTCAAGATCACCGGCGAATTGGACGTCGATTTGCGAAGCAATATCGCGGCCGAAGCGCGTGCGAAGATCGTTTACGAGCGGCTCATCAATTTCACCGACGACGCCGGCACCAAGGACGCGCTTCAGTTTCTGATGAGCCGCGAGATCGCTCATATGAAGGCATTCTCGGCTGCGTTGATCAGCATGGAGAAGCCGCCGTTCACGATCGGACGAATCGCGGCCACGCCCGGCTTGATCGATCAATACGTCAACGATTCCACCGGCGTCGGTGACGATGGTGAGATTGATACCCGCGGCCCCTGGAACGAAGGAGATAGCTGGGAGTACGTTCCCTCTCCTGCTCTCCAGCATGCGGTCGCCGAGGATTCATCGCCGGCTCTCGTCGTCGAGAGCACCCCGTCCCAAGGTCCCGAGGATTTTCAGAGTCTCCTTATCGACGAACTCCGCGACCTCCTTCACGCAGAAAAGCAACTCGTCAAAGCGCTTCCGGACATGGTTGAGGCCGCACGTCACGACAAGCTGCGCGAACTTTTCGAAGTTCACCTGGCGGAGACCGAAGCTCAGGTGGAGCGCCTCAACGAATGTTTCGACCTCCTGGGTGAAACGGCCCGCGCCAAACCCTGCAAGGGCATGATGGGACTGGTGGAAGAAGGCAATGAAGTTATCAAAGAAGGTGAGAAGAAAGGCGATGCCGCCGCCGACCTCGCGTTGATCGGCGCGGCCCAGCGCGTGGAACACTACGAGATATCCGGATACACCACCGCCAAGAACCTTGCACAGCAGCTTCATCACAGCGCCATCGTGGCGTTGTTGTCCAAGTCGCTGGCCGAAGAGGAGAATGCAGATCAACTGCTCAACCAGGTCGCGCGATCGCTGATGTCGGTCGCCCGTCTTCCGGCGCCGGCAGAGCCGGTCTGACCTGCGCCGGATTTCGGGATGAGTTAGGTGCTGAGCGCGATCTCGGCACTCGGAGCATGATCAACTCATCCCGATTTCCGAAGAGGGCACGGTCATGACACCCGGCTCCTCACGTGGCGCTGCCGCGAAAGATTTTGGAGGCGGTGGTTAAGGTGCCTGGCTCGTAGAGGAGCAAGCCCGATGGCTCACAGTCGATCCTCGCAGAAAGGCATGGCGGAGGGAGAGGACTCTTCGACAAACTCGCTCAAAGTATGCCCCACATAGCGCCAGAACGCCTTCGTATTCTTGAGCGAATCTTCGCCACCGCAGAAATTCTCTGTTCAAGACAAGGCAGCGCAGCGCCCGGTGTTTGGCGCTCCGGCCAGTATTACCTTGATAGTGTTTTCCGGCCACGCCTTCGTCGTGTCGCATCCCAACTTGGCAGGACGAAAGGACACGAAAATGAAGGCAACATGCATGAACCAACTTGAACTGGCGGTGCGCTGGGGGATCAGCCATCGCACACTTGAGCGGTGGCGTTGGACTGGTGAAGGGCCGAAGTTCCTCAAAGTAGGCGGCCGGGTGGTCTATCGCCTGTCCGATGTCGAGGAATACGAGCAGTCGATCATCCGCTCCAGCACCTCCGACCCTGGCAAGGCTCAGCACGCGAGCGCGTGACCATAGCTCCAGGATGGCGGTTGGCCAAAGCGCAGCCGCCATCCCCGCCCTCGCCCTTGCTTGCAGACCCTACCAATTTCGATTGAACCCACACCGCTTCTCAGTTAGCTTGATCGAAAATCCAGAAACTGGGCGAGCCTAGTTTCGGGACGGATCATGTCACTGGGAGTGCATGGTGGGAACAGAGAAGGCTGATCTTCGGTGGGGCGTCGAGCGACGGCTCGAATTCATCGAGTTCCGCCTGTTTTGGGAGGGGCATGTGAATCGGGGCGATCTGATGGATGCGTTCAGTGTGTCGGTGAACCAGGCGTCCACCGACCTGAACCGCTACATCGGCATGGCTCCGGACAACATGACCTATGACAAGAGCGCCCGGACCTACATCCGAGGCAGCAAGTTCGCCCCCCTGTTTCTGAAGCCGGACGCTAGCCGTTACCTCTCTCAGCTTCGTTCCGTCGCCGACGGCATCCTCGACCGGGCTGATGCCTGGATCGGCCAGTTCCCGCCCTACGACGCCGCACCGACGCCCGTCCGCGGCGTCAATGCCAAGACCCTGCGCTCGGTTATCGCCGCGATACGTCGCGCAGAGGCTATCGAGGTCAGA
>Ga0182740_1002532_pt1 | contig 11073 bp, 7 predicted proteins | sample eDN5th37CKraftBY_FD_128872 | JGI IMG/M metagenome (GOLD analysis project Ga0182740, IMG submission 128872) | Enriched backyard soil microbial communities from Emeryville, California, USA - eDNA 5th pass 37_C Kraft BY (version 2) (version 2) | ecosystem: Environmental > Terrestrial > Soil >...
GGCGCAGCGGCGTAATGGCCAGAGTCACGAGCAGACAAACCAGGGTCCAGGTACCCGATGAGCGGGTCAGGAACTCGACGGGATTGGCCGTCAGCCCGTTATTCATGCCCAACCAGATCCAGCGCGCGAAAGGCGCCAGCCCCAACAGGAACAGGAATGGCTTGAAGCGCCCCACCGTCTTGGCGGAAAGCGCCGTCTTGCGTGGCGGCGCGGCCGAAGCCGCCCGCGGGGTGCCGTCAGGCATGGAATCGCCTCAGTAGTTCGCCTTCAGATCCATGCCCTGGTAGAGAGAGGCCACCTGCTCGCCATAGCCGTTGAACATCAAGGTCTTGCGCTTCGGCGAGAACAAGCCGTCTTCGCCGATGCGGCGCTCGGTGGCCTGGCTCCAGCGCGGGTGAGGTACATCCGGGTTCACGTTGGCATAAAAGCCATATTCCTGTGGCGCGGCCTTGATCCAGGATGACACGGGCGGCTTTTCCACCAGGCGGATCTTCACTAGCGACTTGGCTGACTTGAAACCGTACTTCCAGGGCACTGCCAGCCGCAGCGGCGCGCCGTTCTGGTTCGGCAATACCTTGCCGTAGACCCCAAAAACCAGCATGGCCAGGGGATTCATGGCCTCGTCGATGCGCAAGCCCTCCACGTAGGGCCACTCCAGGATCGCCGCCCGCACGCCCGGCATGTTCTCGCGCTGCACGGCAGTCACGAATTCCACATACTTGGCGTTGCCCGTGGGCTCGACCTGCTTGAGCAGCGCAGACAGGGAATAGCCCACCCACGGAATCACCATGGACCAACCCTCGACACAGCGCAGCCGGTAGACGCGTTCTTCCATCGGCGCCAGCTTGAGCAGCTCTTCGATCGAGAAGACACGCGGCTTGCCGACCTCCCCCTCGACGCTTACGCTCCAGGGGCGTGTCTGCAACTTGCCCGCATTCGCGGCGGGATCGTCCTTATCCACGCCGAACTCGTAGTAATTGTTGTACGAAGTGACATCGGCCAGGGAAGTCTGCTTGTCCATGACGCTCAGGGCGGCATTGGCCTTGCCCGGCAAGGTGCCGGCTTCCTGGGCGTGCGCACTGCGCATGGCCCATCCCGGCAAGCCCGCGGCAGCCGCGACCATCCCGGCGCGCAACATCAGTTCTCGGCGCGAGCGCCAGACGGCCTCGGAGGTGATCTCGGAGGGAAGAATATCGTCGGGCTTGCGTATCAACATCATGGTCTCCGGTCTGGCACCCGCCTGGTCATGGGCGCACCTGCGCAAGCCATGGACGCCGCGCCGCCCCATGATATTCCGCAGCGGCGAGCAATTGCGGGTATTTCCTATAGACCTGCGCCAGCGGCGGGCGTTCCACGCCCAGCGGTGATCAGACCCGCGGAAGCAACCACTCGCGCACTTTCGGCACGCTGTCCAGCACCGCCTGGGGCGAGCAACCCTCAAGTTCCTTCAGGGTATGCGCGCCGTAGGTGACTCCCAGGCCGTGCACGCCGGCGTTAATCGCCATCTGCAGGTCGTGCGAGGTATCGCCCACCATGACGACGCGATCCGGATCCACGTCCAGCTCCTGCATCAGTTCGTGCAGCATGGCGGGGTGAGGCTTGCTGAAGGTTTCGTCCGCGGTGCGGGTCGCGTCGAACAGCGGGCCCAGGCCGGTGGCGGCCAGGGCGCGGGTCAGGCCCACTCGGCTTTTACCGGTGGCCACCGCCAGGCGCACGTTCTGCCCCGCCAGCTCAGCCAGGAGTTCCTGCACGCCCTCGAACAGGCGCAGTTCCGGGTCGCGCAGCAGATAATGCGTGCGGTAGCGCTCCAGGAAGCGCGGCAGCATTGCCTGCGTCAGTTCCGGCACCGCTCGGCGCAGGGCGCTTTCCAGGGACAGACCGATGACCCAACTGGCGTCGGAAGCCGAGGGCACCGCCAGCCCCAGGTCGCGGCAGGCGCCCTGGATGGCGGCCACGATGCTGTGCGTGGAATCCATCAGGGTGCCATCCCAGTCAAAGACGACCAGCGAATACGACATAATCAGACCGACTCCAGTTGTTTCAGTATTTTCCGGCAAGCTGGGGGCAGCTCGGCGGTAAGCGTCAGCGGCTCGCCCGTCACCGGGTGGGCCAAGGTCAATTGATGGGCGTGCAGGAACATCCTGCCAAAGCCCATGCGCGCAAAATGCGCCCGCACCTCGTCGTGGCCGTACTTGTCGTCGCCCACGATGGGAAAGCCGCTGGCGGCCAGGTGCACCCGGATCTGGTGGGTTCGGCCGGTGCGCAGCTCGGCGTCGACCAGACTATAGCCACCAAACCGCTGCTTGAGGGTGACGATGGTGTGCGCCGACTGACCGTCCGGATCCACCTTGACGCGCCGCTCTCCGGACTGGGTGGTCCACTTGGACAGGCCCAGCTTGATGTGCTGACGGTCGTTGACCCAATCGCCCTCGACCAGGGCCAGATAGTGTTTGTCCCCTTTTCCTTCGCGCAGCATGGCGTGCAGCGCCAGCAAGGCGCTGCGCTTCTTGGCGACCATCAGGAGGCCCGAGGTCTCGCGGTCCAGGCGATGGACCAGTTCCAGGAACTTGGCGCCAGGCCGCGCCGCACGCAATTGCTCGATCACGCCGAAGGACACCCCGCTCCCGCCGTGGACCGCCACGCCGGCGGGCTTGTCCACCACCAGCAGCGCCTCGTCCTCGAAAACCACCGGAAACTCCGCGCCAGGCACCGGACGGGGCTTGCCCGGATCGGGCAGCCGCAGGGGCGGAACACGGACCACGTCTCCTTCAGCGACCCGGTAGTCGGCTGAAGTGCGTCCCTTGTTTACGCGCACCTCACCGCCGCGGATCGCTTTGTAGATATGGGTTTTGGGGACGCCCTTGCACAGACGCGCCAGGTAGTTGTCCAGGCGCTGGCCGGCATGCTCGGCGTCGACTTCCACCAGCCGGACGGCAGGGGGAGCTTTAGAGGGGGATTTCGAGGAGGAAGTTTCTTTGCGCATTGCGGAAAGCGACATATAATCGGGACAGCCTAAAGGGGCTGAACTAGCCGCCTGACGTAGAGATGCAACTGTACGCAACTCCGTCGAGCGCGCGGGCCGCCATTGTACTGCCTGCTTATTCAACCCCTGGGGTCATTTGGTCGCCGGCGCAACCGCGCCCTGCCGGATAGTGGTGTGGCATTCATTTTGCCCGCTGTCCCAGCAGGTCCGTTGCATGCCGCAAGCGGCTCTGAAGCACCGCAAGAATCGTCGCATATTTAAAGCACCAGCTGCGTGTGGGCAACCAATCCGACCGCAACTGCCGTTCACAGCACTTTTCCGTCAAACCACATTCAGTGAAGCTGACCCTCCTGCTGACAGAACCCCGTGCCCCACGGCACGACGTGCCCGCCTGACCCGCGGCGGATACGCCTGGGCGCCGCCCAGGTACGGTCCGCAACTCTTGCCCGCTTCAGCCCGCAGCCCGAGTGACCCGAGGTCACGCGCCGATATCGGCGCGTCATGACAACGGAGAACCCCTCTCATGAAGCGCATGCTGTTCAATGCGACGCATCAGGAAGAATTACGCGTCGCTATCGTCGATGGGCAAAAACTCATCGACCTCGACATCGAGACTGCCGGCCGCGAACAACGCAAAGGCAATATCTACAAAGGTGTCATCACCCGGATCGAACCCGGCCTCGAAGCTTGCTTCGTCAACTACGGTGAAGACCGTCACGGTTTCCTGCCCTTCAAGGAAGTGGCCCGCAGCTACTTCAAGGAAGGCGTGGATGTCCGCAGCGCCCGTATCCAGGACGCCCTGCGCGAAGGCCAGGAACTGATCGTCCAGGTCGAAAAGGAAGAGCGCGGCAACAAGGGCGCCGCCCTGACCACGTTCATCTCGCTGGCTGGCCGCTACCTGGTCCTGATGCCCAACAACCCCCGCGGCGGCGGTGTATCGCGCCGCGTCGAGGGCGAGGACCGCCAGGAACTGCGCGACACCATGGAGCAGCTCGACCTGCCCCAGGGCATGAGCATCATTGCCCGCACCGCCGGCATCGGCCGCAACGTCGAAGAACTCCAGTGGGACCTGTCCTACCTGTTGCAGCTCTGGACGGCCATCGACGGCGCCGCGCGCGACAACTCCGCGCCCATCCTGATCTACCTGGAATCCAGCCTGGTCATCCGGGCCATCCGTGACTACTTCTCCCCGGAAATCGGTGAAATCCTCATCGATACCGACGAGATCGCCGACCAGGCCACGGCCTTCATGAGCGTGGTGATGCCGGACAACGTCCAGCGCGTCAAACGCTACCGCGACGATATTCCGCTCTTCTCGCGCTTCCAGATCGAACACCAGATCGAAACGGCCTACTCGCGCACGGTGCAATTGCCCTCGGGCGGCGCCATCGTTATCGACCACACCGAAGCCCTGGTTTCCGTGGACGTCAACTCGGCCCGTTCCACCCGCGGCGCCGACATCGAAGAAACCGCGCTGCGCACCAATTCGGAAGCAGCCGACGAAGTGGCCCGCCAATTGCGCCTGCGCGACCTGGGCGGCCTGATCGTCATCGACTTCATCGACATGGAGGACAGCAAGAACCAGCGCGCCGTCGAACAGCGCCTGCGTGATGCCCTCCATTTCGACCGCGCCCGCGTCCAGATGGGCAAGATTTCGCGCTTTGGCCTGATGGAACTGTCGCGCCAGCGCCTGCGCCCCGCCCTGAACGAAGGCTCGCACATCACCTGCCCGCGCTGCAACGGCACCGGCGTGATCCGTGACGCCGAGTCCAGCGCCCTGCACGTGCTGCGCCTGCTGCAAGAAGAAGCAATGAAGGAAAACACCGCCGCCGTGCACGCCCAAGTGCCGGTCGACGTGGCCACCTACCTGCTGAACGAAAAGCGCGCCGACATCACCAAGATGGAGGCCCGCCTGAAGGTCAACCTGATGCTGATCCCCAACAAGCATCTGGAAACGCCGCACCACCACATCGAACGCCTGCGCCACGACGATCCGCGCCTGGAAGAAGTGAAGACCAGCTTCGAACTGGTTGAAGCTCCGGCCACGGACGCCCCCTGGCAGCCTCGCGAGCACGAAATCAAGTCGCGTCCCGAAGCGCTGGTCAAGGGCATCACGCCCTCGCAGCCCGCTCCGGTTTCGACGCCCGCTCCCGCCGCACCGGCCCCCGCTCCGGCGGCCACCGGCGGCCTGGGCGGCCTGTTCAAGCGCCTGTTCGGCTGGCTGGGCGGCGGCGCCGACACGGCCAAGCCCGCCCCCGCCGCCCAGGAAGACAGCGCCAAGCGTGCGAACTCCGGCCGCGGCAAGGGCCGCAGCAGCCATGATGGCCAGGAACGCCGTGGCGAACGCCACGGTTCGGACCGCAACCGCAACCGCCGCGGCGAATCGCGCGGCGAAGGCGCCGAGGGCAGCGAAGGCGGCCGTCACCACGTGCGCGGCAATCGGCGCGCCGAAGGCGAACGCCAAGAGCGCACGGATCGCCACAACCGCAACGAAGCCCGCGGCGAACGCGATACCCAGGCTACGCACGCCGCCCTGGCGTCCAACCGTCCCGAGCAGGCCGCGGAAGTCGGTGCCGAGGACAGCGGCGCCGGCCGCAACCGCCGCCGCGGCCGTGGCCGCAATCGGCGCGAAGAAGGTCAGTCCGACGCTCCGATGAGCGAACAGGAAAGCATGGTCGCCGCCCTGGCCCAGACCGTCGCTACCGCCCTGCCCGAGACCAAGCCTGCCGCTGAAGCAGCCCCGGTCGTGGCCGAGACCGCCGACACCGCTGAGCAAACCGCCGATGGCGTGCCCTCGGTGGAAGGCGCCGAAGGCGCAGCCGATCCCGAACGCAAGCGCCGCCGCCGCCGCAGCCGCCGTGGCCGCCGCAGCCAGGAAGAAGCAGGCTTGGCCGGCAGCGACGAGCAGCAGGATGATGGCGCCGACGACGACAGCGCCGACCAGTCGGAAGAAGCTGTCGCCCAGCCCGTCACGACGGCCGCGACCGCCGAGCAAGCCGTGGAACCCGCCCAGGCTCAACAAGCCGAGACCGTCCCGGCGCAAGCCCAGCAGACCGAAGCCGCGCCGGTTGAACCCGCCAAGGTTGCCGAGGCTCCCGTTCAGGCCCAGCAGGCAGAACCCGTCCAGGCCGAAGCCGTGCAAGCGGTCGAGCCGGTGGCCCAGCCCGTGCAGACCGCCGCGCCCGAAGTGACGCAGCCGATCGCCGTGCAGGCCGCTAGCGAGGTGTCCGCCCCCGCCGCGTCCGAACAGGCGCCGGTGGAAGCTGCCGCCGTCGAGCCCGTGGTTGCTCCTGTCCCGGCCCCCGCGCCCGCACCGGTCGCCCAGGAAGCGGTTGCCGCAGCGCCCGCGCCCGCGGCACCCGCCAGCCAGCCCATCGTGGTGCCGGCAGCCGCGCCGTCCGCCAAGGCGCAAGCCTTGCATGACGTGGTGAACGCCGCCGGCCTGCAGTGGGTGGAAACCGATCCGGACCGCCACGCACAGACCCAGCTGCGCATCGCCGCCGCGCACACGCCGGTCCGTCTGGGCCGCGAGCGCAAGCCCGTTGCCCCCGTTTCCAACGAACCCTTGGTTCAGGTCGAAACACGCCACTAAACCCCAGGCCCGCAAGGGCTTGTGGCTGCAGTAGCCTGCCACCCCGGAAGCTGGACACTGATCCGGCGCCGGGGTGTTTTTCATGGCGGTCCTGGGGGCAGCCGCGCCGAAACCTGCCCCATCGAATCCATCCCTGCTGTTCAGTCCCCTTCTATTGGGTCAGCAGGCAGGTTGAGCGCCAGTCCGGCCTCCTCGACGAAAGCCTCCGCCAATGCCGAATGCGGCATATGCCTCGCCCAGATGATCCCCATGCGGCGCAACGGTGCGCGCCCGGGCAAAGGCACGCGCTTGACGCGCCGGCTGTCCAGCCAATCCGGCGCCCAGTCTGGCACCAGCGACACTCCCAGCCCTTCCGACACCATGCAGGCGATCCCCATCAGGCCGTCGACCTCCAGGCGTTCGCGCGGCACGATGCCATGCTGCCGCAGGTATTGGTCCGCCAGGCGGCCTCCCCACACGTTGCGGTCGTATCGGATGAAAGGCTGGGTGCTCATCAGCTCGTGCGCATCATTGCTCACGGTATCGGGCGGCGCCAGCACTACCAGCGGCTCTTCCGCCACCAATTTCCAGGCGTAGCCCTTGGACAGGTTGAATTGGGGCTTCACGATGAAGGCTGCGTCCAGGTCGCCATTGATCACGCGGTGATACAGGTGATTGGAAGTGCCGGGTTCCACGAATACGGCGAGTTTGGGCAGGCGGCGGTAAAGACGCGCCAAGACCGTGGGCATGATGCCGGTCAGCGCCGACACCGACACTCCCAGGCGAAGCTCGCCCAGCGGTGCATCGTCGCTTGCGCTGGCGCGCAGATCCCGCACCTCGCGCAGCACGCTGCGGGCCCGCTCCAGCACCTTCAGTCCCGCCTCGGTGGCCTTGACGCTGCGGCCCACGCGCTTGATCAGGATGGCGCCCAGTTCTTCTTCCAAGGTGCGCACACGCGCGGCGATGGCGGCCGGGGTCAGGTCCAGTCTGCGAGCCGCCTCCGCCAGCGATCCGCTCTCGACGACCGACACAAAGCTCTGCACATACCGAGTATCCACTGCGCCCCCTTTTTCTATATGCACGGTTTGCGCCAGGGCAAACCACAACAATTTTATGGATTGAAGCAATTAAACAGCAGATGTTCATCGGCCGGTTCGATGCCAGAATCAGATGTTGTTGGCGCGCCGCCATGGTGCGTCTTCCCCATCCATCCGACTGCGAGTACAGATCATGAGCACCCAAGCCAGCATTCCCGGCGTTTTTTCTCCGGTCCTGACGCCGTTCGACGAAGCCTATCGCCCGGCACTGGGACGCTACGTGAAGCATTGCCGCTGGCTGCGCGAACAATCGGTCGGCCTGGCCATTTTCGGAACCAATTCGGAAGCAAACTCGCTGGCATTGTCCGAAAAGCGCAGCCTGCTGGACGCCTTGCTGGAAGCCGGCGTGGAGCCCTCCGCGTTGATGCCCGGCACGGGGGCCTGCGCGCTGCCTGACGCGATCGAACTGACACGCCATGCCGTGCACAGCGGCAGCATGGGCGTGCTGGTCTTGCCGCCCTTCTATTACAAGGGAGTGAGCGACGAGGGCCTGTTCCGCTACTACGCCGAACTGATCGAAGGTGTGGGCGACGACAGACTGCGCATGTACCTGTACCACATCCCGCCCGTGAGCCAGGTGCCCTTGAGCCTGGACCTCATCGACCGCCTGCTGAACCGCTATCCCGGCCAGGTCGCGGGAGTAAAGGACAGCGGCGGAGACTGGAACAATACCGCCGCCATGATCGAACGCTTTGCGCCGCGAGGCTTTCAGGTCTATGCCGGCAGTGAAGCATTCCTGCTGCAGACCCTGCGCGCGGGCGGCGTGGGCTGCATCACCGCCACCGGCAACGTCAATCCGGGCCCTATCGTCGCGCTCCAGCAGCGCTGGCAGGAGGCAGACGCCGACGCCCGCCAGGCCGGGCTGAACGCGACCCGCAATGTGTTCGGGAAGTTCCCCATGATTCCCGCAATGAAGGCCGCCATCGCCTGGAAGTCCGGCGATCCCGCCTGGGCGACGGTGCGCCCGCCGCTGGTGGAACTGAACGCCGAGCAGCGCTCCGCCCTGCAAGCCGCCCTGAACGACAACGGCTTTGACATGCCGGGCGCGGACTCGTTGGCCGACAACTGATCCAACCAGCCCGCAGGTACGCCAGTACCTGCGGGACAGGACGGCAGCCCTGTGCCGCGGGGTGGGCCTTAGCTCACCACGCCGATGTTCCAGGGCACGAATTCGTGGTCGCCCAGTCCCAGGAGCTCGCTTTTGCTTCGGGTGCCGGAGGCCACCAGCAGGATTTCCTCGAAGATCCGCTGCGCCACCTCTTGCAGAGTGGCCGTGCCATCCAGGATGTCGCCGCAATTGACATCCATGTCTTCCGTCAGCCTTTCATACATCGGCGTATTGGTCGCCAGTTTGATCGACGGCACGGGCTTGGCGCCGAACATCGAGCCTCGACCGGTGGTGAAACAAATCATATTGGCGCCCCCGGCGATCTGGCCGGTCGCGGACACGGGATCGAAGCCCGGCGTATCCATGAAGACCATCCCGGGCTGCCGCACCGGTTCCGCGTAACGGTACACCTCCATCAACGCCGTCGTGCCGCCTTTCATCGAGGAGCCGAGTGACTTCTCGAAGATGTTGGCCAATCCGCCCATCTGATTACCGGGGCTGACCTTGCCGTTGATCTGCACGTCCCGCCCGGGAGAATATTCTTCCTTCCACCATCGGATGCGCTGCACCAGTTTCTCGCCGACCTCGCGGTTCCGGGCTCTCGACGTCAACGTATGCTCCACGCCGTAGATCTCAGGCGTTTCAGACAGAATGGCGGTACCGCCATGGCGCACCAGGATGTCCATGGCCGCACCCAATGCCGGATTGGCGGTAATGGAAGAAAATCCGTCCGAGCCGCCGCACTGCAGTCCTACCGTGAGATGACTCGCCGGCACCGGCACGCGCTCGACATTGTTGGCCTCGGGCAGCAGCGCCCGCACGGCGGCGACGCCCGCCTCGATGGTCTTCCGAGTGCCGCCGGTCTCCTGCATGATGAACGTCTTCAGGCGCGCGCCCGCCTCCAGCCCCTGGTCCTTGAGCAAGGCATCCAGCTGGTTGCGCTCGCAGCCCAGTCCAACAATTAGCACAGCCGCGAAATTGGCGTGGCAGGCATAGCCGCCCATCGTCCGGCGCAACAGATCCATGGGTTCACCCGACATTTCCATGCCGCAGCCCATGCCATGGCTCAATGCCACCACGCCGTCCACATTGGGATAAGCGGCCATCAACGCCGGCGTGAAGGCCTCGGCGATGCGGTGTACCACCGTCGCCGAACAGTTGACGGTCGCCATGACTCCTATGTAGTTGCGCGTGGCGACCTGGCCGTTGGCGCGCACGATACCGAGAAAGCGCGCCTGCTCGGACTCGGGCAGGATGGGTGTGGGCACGTAATCGCGGGCATGCGCATAGTCGCGGTCGAATTCCTGGAAATCCATATTGTGCGAATGGACGTAGGTGCCCGCCGGGATGTCGCTGGCCGCGAAGCCTATGCACACGTTGTACTTGAGTATGGGCTCGCCTGCGCGCAGGTCGCGCGCCGCGATCTTGTGCCCGGCCGGAATCTGGCTGCGGCTGACGATGCCTTCGGAAGGCACGGCCATCCCTATGCTGATAGGCACGCGAGCCACCACGACGTTGTCCGCGGAATGCAGCCGGATGACAGGGCCGGCAGCGCGTTTTTCTGTGAAATCGATCATGTCTTGCTCTCGTATGGATGAACGGATGCCCGGCCGAGGACGCTCGCGCGCGGGCGGGCCGGCTATTCGGGTTTGATGCCTATGTCGCGGATCAGGACGGACCAGCGCGGCAACTCCGCGCCCACGAAGCGCGTGAAGGTCTCGGAGTCGCTGCCCACGACCGTGAATCCCTGCTCGCTCAGCTTGGCCTGCATATCGCTCTGCTCCAGGGCGGCGCGAATGGAATTGGAGAGCTTGCCCACCACGGGTTTGGGAGTGTTTGCCGGCGCGAAAACGCCATACCAGGTGGACACCTCGAAGTCCTTGAAGCCCGACTCGGCCAGCGTCGGGATCGTCGGCGCCTTGGGATCCCGCTTCAGGCTGGTAATGGCCAGCGGCCGGACCTTGCCCGAATTGATGTGCGGCAGCGCCACCGGCAGGTTGGCGAACATGTACGGCACATGCCCGCCCAGCACGTCGGCCATGGCCGCCGATTCGCCTTTGTAGGGCACGTGCGTGACCTTGGTGCCCACCATGTGCGCGTATAGTTCCCCGGCGATATGTTGTGGCCCCCCTTGGCCGGAAGAGGCGTAGCTCACCGCGCCATCGCCCGCCTTGCGGATGTGCTCGGTGAGTTCCTGCACGGTTTTCGCCTCGACCAGTGCCGGGTTGACGACCAGTATCAGGGGCATGGTCACGACCTGCGACACCGGCGCGAAGTCCTTTTCAGGCTTGAACGGCAGAGAGGGGAACAGGGA
>Ga0182740_1002533_pt1 | contig 11072 bp, 12 predicted proteins | sample eDN5th37CKraftBY_FD_128872 | JGI IMG/M metagenome (GOLD analysis project Ga0182740, IMG submission 128872) | Enriched backyard soil microbial communities from Emeryville, California, USA - eDNA 5th pass 37_C Kraft BY (version 2) (version 2) | ecosystem: Environmental > Terrestrial > Soil >...
AATGACGCGCCGGCCCGCCTCTTCGGGAGAAACCAGTTCGGCGGACCGCAACACGTGGCCGCGCAGATCCTGGTAGCGCCATACCACCGGCACCGAGACCGAACGGGGCGCCCAAGGCTCGATCTTGTTCGCCACCGTCCAGAGGGCCCCGGTTTCCAGGCGCGCCAGCTCCTTGTAGTAGGCGACCAGCTCGGGCGAGTCGGCCACATTGGCTCGGCCTAAGGTTTCCTCGCGGTACGCGTCGTAGCGGTTCGCTTCCATCCCTTGCCTCTTTTTATAAAAATTTAAATATTTTCGAAAATAATAGAGGCGAGCTGAAAATCGGGCAACGAGCGCGCCCTAGGGGTTTTCCCAGGCCGCCTGAAAATTATTGGCGCAGGGCCGAACAATACTGTACAAAAACACAGTACAGCGTGATACATTTCGCTCGCCCAAAAACTGTCGTCCAGGAGAACCCTGTGTCAGAAGCTGCTCATCTCGTCCAATACATCGTCGTTCCCTACCGCGCTGCCGCCAATGGCGTCGCCCCCGGTGAAATCCGCCCCGCCAGCAGCGAGTTCGGCGCCATTCGCATCGCCAACTCCATGGCCTCCAAGTTCGCCGGCGTCGCGGCCTATGAAGTGCTGGTGGACAAGGAAACCGGCGACATGGAATCGCCGCGCATCCTGATGCAGATCGGCACCGTGCCCGCCCTGGACGACTGAAGCCGTCCCTGCGGTCGCCATGAGGCGCCGCAGCGGCGGCACGGCAATTGCTGCCCACCCGAGGAACGACGCTGCCCAGGCGCCAGCCTGCGCGTCCAACCTGAACGGGCCCGCCAGATGATCGTAGAAGTCTTCCAACGCCCTGACCTCTCCTGGGCGTTTCGCCGCATCGCCATGTTGGGCGTCCAGGAGGACGGCCAACGCTACGCATCCCGGGACGATGCCGTGGCGGCCGCGCAGGCGGCATATCCGGACGTGTCGATAACCCTGCGCGAGCCCGACACCGACGGCACGACACTTGCTTGACCGCATCTCCGTCACTAACGAGGGCCGCCATGCAAACCAGAGATCCAGTTCCCACCCCGACCGACGCCCGTGAACCTCTGTGGGAAAGACTGCGCCGTATCGATGACGCGCGCCCCGACTTTCCGGGCGAGCACGTCATCGTCTTCGGCGCCGGCGCCTGGCTGATGTTTACGGGCATGCGCAGCGGTCCCGGCTGGAAGGGCGTCATCCTCACAGCGTTGGGCACCGCGCTGGTCGGTCGTGCGGCCAGCGGCACGGGCGGCATTGCCAAGGCTGCCCGGATATTGAAGCGGCTGAGTTGAACCCCTGAGTACGAACCCTCACGGGTCGGTCGCGACCAGAATGTTCAGCGCTGATCTGCGGTACCGCCGGACCCGGAAGATGCGCCCGAGCCCGGCGCCCCACCCTGCCCGGTCGAGCCGGTGGTCGCCCCGGTGGGGCCTTGGCTGCCGCGAGCGTCGGTTCCTCCCTGTTCTCCTCGGTCCCGCCCCGGCGCAGGGTTTGGGGAGTCGGCCGCCGGTAAATTTTTCCGCTCCTGTTCCGATTTCCCTTCCTTCCTCTGATGATGGGCCGCAGCGCCATCATCGGCGGGCCCCGCGCGCGAACCGGACTGCTTGTCCTGGGGCGGGGAATCCGGAGGAGCCGCCAGCGAGAGCGACGCTCCTCCTAGCAAAACAATGGCGATCGCGCGTAAAGTGACGGACATGGCTGACATGGGAGCTCCTTCAGGAGAATGGAGTGTTGCCCATGCAAACGCCGTGCCGGGCTCAACGCTTGCTGTAGCCGCCGCGAGTCCAACAAGGAGAACGGTATGAACGAGCAGCAGCCTGTCGTTCCACCCGCCAGTGAAGACGCGGGCGAAACCCCTCCGGCGCCGGGACGCCGCCACGTCCTCAAGGCCCTCGCGCTCGGCGTTCCGGGCGCGCTGGCAGTATCCGCGACGCCCGCCATGGCGCAGGGCTCGGCCTCCCCGCCACAAACTCCCGCCGCCGCGCCCGCGCCCTTGCGCTTCTTCAATGCGCAGGAGGCCGCGCTCATGGACGCCATCGCGTCCCGCCTCATTCCTGCAGACGAACTAGGCCCGGGCGCCAAGGAAGCAGGGGTCACTTTTTTCCTGGACGGCCAATTGGCGGGCGCCTGGGGCGCAGGCGACCACCTGTACCGCCAGGGCCCTTTCCAGGCCGGTACGCCGGAGCAAGGCTACCAACTTTCCTTCACGCCGGCCGAGATGTATCGGCGCGGGCTGGCCGCTTTCGACGACGCGGTGCGCAAGAAGGAGGGCAAGCCCTATGACCAGCTTGCCCCAGACGTGCAAGACGCGTGGCTTGCGTCGATGCAGAAGGGCGAACTCGATTTCGACCCATTGCCCGCGGAAGTGTTTTTCCAGGCCTTGCTGGAAGGCACCATGGAAGGCTTCTTCAGCGACCCGCTGTATGGCGGCAACAAGGATATGGTCGGTTGGAAACTCGTGGGCTTTCCGGGTGCGTATGCCAGTTTCTCCAACGACATCGAACGGCATGGCGTGATCTGGCGGGGAACGCCCGTGTCCATCGCGCAGGCTCGCGGGCACCACCCTGCGCCGGGCGGCGAAATGCCCCATAAACGAGGAGGTGGCCATGGCTAAGACGATGCCTGCGGTGGACGTGGCCATCATTGGGGCGGGCTGGACCGGCTCGATCATCGGCAAGGAACAGGCCGCCGCCGGCCAGCGGGTGGTGGTCCTGGAACGTGGCGAACCGCGCTGGCCATCTCCCGACTTCCAGGGACCCAATGTCCATGACGAACTCAAGTACACGCGCAGACATGCCCTGCACCAGAACACGGCCAGCGAAACCTTCACCTTCCGCAACCACGACGGGCAGACCGCCTTGCCGATGCGGCGCTGGCAATTCGCCTATCCCGGAACGCACCTGGGCGGCGCGGGCAATCATTGGTCGGGCGCGTACTACCGCTTCGATCCCACCGACTTCAACATGCGCAGCCATTACACGGAACGTTACGGCGCGCGGATCTTCGACAAAGACCTCACGTGCCAGGACTGGCCGCTGAGCTACGACGAACTCGAGCCGTACTTCGACCGCTTCGACTATCTGATCGGCGCGTCGGGACAGGCAGGAAACATCAAGGGCCAGAAGCAGGAAGGCGGCAATCCCTTCGAACCGTGGAGGTCGCGTCCCTACCCCAATCCGCCCATGAAGGTTCCGTACGCACCCGCTCTGTTTGGAGAAGCGGCGCGCCGCCTGGGCTACCACCCGTATGTGCAGCCGTCCGCACTCTGTACCCGGCCCTATGTAAACACCGAAGGCCTGCAAATGAGCGCCTGTGTGTATTGCGGCTTCTGCTCGAACTTCGGCTGTGAGCACTACGCCAAGGCGTCGCCCCAGGTATGTGTGTTGCCGGTGGCGCTCAAAATGCCGAATTTCGAACTGCGCACCGGGGCCCATGTGCTGCGCGTGGAACTGACACAAGACAAGAAGCGCGCCAGGGGGGTGACCTACGTGGACGGCGCCGGCACTGAAGTTTTCCAGCCGGCCGAGGTTGTCGTGCTTTGCGCGTTTGGCATAAATAATGTCCGCCTGCTGCTGCTATCCGGCATTGGCGAACCTTACGATCCGCAACGCGACACGGGCGTGGTGGGACGCAACTACACGCACCAGACCACGTCGGGCGTCAATCTCTTCTTCGATGAATCGTTCAACATCAACCCCTTCATGGGCGCGGGCGCCGTGGCGGTCACGATGGACGACTTCAGCGCGGACAATTTCGATCATGGGCCGCTGGGATTCGTCGGCGGCGGCTACCTGCAGATCCAGGTAGTCAGCGGAGCTCCCATCGGCTACCACCCCGTGCCCAAGGGCTCCGCCGCCTGGGGCAGCGCCTGGAAGCAGGCCGTCAAGCGCTATTACAACCATTCGGCGTCGATCACCATTACCGGCTCCGCGCAGCCCACGCGCGGCAGCTATCTGAGCCTGGATCCCACCTACCGGGACGCGTGGGGCTTGCCCCTGCTGCGCGTCACCTATGATCTCCCGGACAACGACATCCGCATGTCGGCCTTTCTAACCGAACGCGGCGACGAAATCGGCCGCGCGATGAAGGGCGTGCAGCGCACGGAGCCGGGTCCGCGCAAACGCCCCTTTACCGCCGCGGCATACCAATCGACGCATCTGACCGGCGGAGCAGCCATGGGAGCCGACCCGCGCACCAGTGTGGTGAATCGCTATGGCCAGACCTGGGACGTTCCCAATGTGTTCGTCACTGGCGCGGCGCTGTTTCCCCAAAACTCCGGCTACAACCCCACGGGCACCGTCGGCGCGACGACCTACTGGATCGTGGAAAAGATCAAATCCGATTATCTGAAGTCGCCAGGCCCCCTCGTGACCTGAGCGACGTAGCCGGGGTGACCATCATGGGCATGCCTGTACGCAGCTATGTAACCTTAGGCCTGATCGTGGCCGCACCGCTGATCACGCTTGTCGCCACGTTCTATCAGATGTACGGCCAGGGTGGCGACGGCTCGATCGCGCCATCTCGAGTGGAGCAACCGCCCGCTCCCCCGCCCGTGCAAAGCGCTGCGCCTGCCGCCGCCCCGGCGGCGGCGCCAGCTGCGGCCTTGCCTGCCGTTGTGCCTCCCAAGCCGAGCACGCCGGTTCCCGGCCGCAGCGCCTTGGACTTTTCCGTGCATCGCCCGGCATGGGAAGCCGCTCTGCACCGCGCCAATGTCGACGCCGGCAAGCAGCTGGCCCAGGCAGGCAAGGCGGGCGTGCAGGCTTGTGTCGCCTGTCACGGACCGGCCGGCATCACGCCATTGGGCGGGGCCGTCCCCAATCTCGCGGGACTGAGTTCCGATTACCTGGCAAAACAGCTATGGGACTTCCGCGACGGTAGCCGCGAGCATCCATTGATGAGCGGAATCGCCAAAGGCCTGTCGGACGAAGAAATCGCGCACCTGGCGCGCTACTACGGCGGACTTCCAACGAGCGGCCTGGGCCCGGCCCAACCCGACACGGGCCAACATGAGGCCGCCCTGCGCCTGGATACGCTGGGCGACGGTCCGCGCGCGCTCCCTGCCTGTGCCAATTGCCACGGCCTGCAGGGACGCGGCGAAGGGCCTTTGCTGCCTCGCCTGGCGGGCCAGCCCGCGCCTTACTTCGTGGATCAAATGAACGCGTTTCGGTCCGGGCTGCGCAAAAACGATGACGTGGGCGCCATGCGAGCGTTTGCGCAGCGCCTTACACCGGACGAAATCGGCCAACTGGCCCGCTATTACCAAAGCCGCTCGGCGGGCACGGAATAAACCCGCCCGCCATGCCCAAAGACGCAGGACGGCACGCCACACGTCAAACGCGCGCGCTTGGCGCCTGCGGCGTCGGGGCAGGCTGGCGCTTGTGCGCCGAGGCGTCGAATAGACGGATCAGGTGCTCAGCCACCGCCTGCTCCACGGGCCGACCCTCCAGAAAGTCGTCGATCTCCTGGTAGGTCACGCCCAATGCCTCTTCGTCGGAACGCAAGGGGCGCAGCGTTTCCAGGTCAGCGGTCGGTGTCTTCATGACGAGACTCGATGGTGCTCCGAGCGCGGCGGCCATCTCCCGCACGCACCGTTTGGTCAAGCCGCTCAGCGGCATGACGTCGGCCGCGCCGTCGCCGTGTTTAGTGAAAAAGCCGGTCAGCATCTCCGCGGCGTTGTCGGTCCCGACCACCAGGCCGCGACCCGCGCCTGCAATCGCGTACAGCGCCATCATTCGTTGCCGCGCCTTCATGTTGCCCACAATGAAGTCTTCGGCCTGTTCGCCCCCATATTCGATGGCCGCAGCCTCCAACGCCATGCGCAGCGCATCCACGGCCGGCTGGATATTGATGGTCAGGCGCCGGCCTGGCGCTATGAAATCCATTGCTTGCCTGGCGTCCTGCTCGTCGCTCTGCGTACCATAAGGAAGACGCGCCGCGACTAGCGTGCAAACGTGTCCTGATGAGCGCAGCCGCTGCACGGCGAGTTGCGCGATCCGCCCCGCTACTAATGAGTCCACCCCTCCGCTGACGCCGATCACATAGGCATCCTTGCGGGCCGCGAGCAAGCAATCGGCCAGGAACACTGTCCTGCGCTCCAACTCTGCATCGATATCGCAGTCGGGGTTCACCCCCAGGTAGCGCGCGATCTCGTCCCGGCGCGCCTCGGTTTCCGCCAGCATGGCTTGCTTCATATGGGATCTCCCCTGCTGCCTGTACCGTCTCCTGCGCCTCGCGGCGCTGGTCCCAATTGCAATTCCCAGCCTGAACGCGACCGTTGCGGAACGCATCTTGTTGCGCGTTGCGCTCGACCGCGCCCGATGCCGGACACCCGCTGATTTGCCCGGTGCGCACTGCCTCCGCCCGCGAACTCGCGCTCCAAGGCGCAAGATTCATGCCCGCGGACTTCGCCCGGCTTGGCCAAAGTGCCTACTGGGCGCCCGTGCTTGATGACGTACGGCGGGTCGTCAACAGGGCGGGGACGCCCAGGCTGCGACGGGATTCCACCTGGGCAAGCGGGTGCCTGACGACGTCTTGCGCGCGCTAAGAATTCCCGCCTGCATTGTCCAGCCCTGCCTTGTTTATGGACCGGGCGGTCGGCCAGCGACGGCACGATAGTTGCTGCCTGATGCGCACCGTCAATACCTGACCACGGGAGCCTCCCATGAAAGCACTTTGCTGGCACGGCAAGCATGATGTCCGCTTCGACACTGTTCCGGATCCCATCCTGGAACACCCGCGCGATGCCATCATCAAGGTGAGCGCCTGCGCCATTTGCGGGTCGGACCTGCATCTGTTCGACGGGTTCATGCCCGAGATGAAGTCCGGCGACATTCTCGGACACGAATTCATGGGTGAAGTGGTTGAAGCAGGCGCACAGGCCGGCAACCTCAAACCCGGCGACCGGGTCGTCGTTCCGTTCACCATTACTTGCGGCGAGTGCGAGCAGTGCAGAAAAGGCAATTTCTCGGTGTGTGAACGCACGAACCGCAACGCCGACAAAGCCGCCAAGATGTTCGGCCACACGACGGCGGGCCTGTTCGGGTACACCCATCTCACAGGCGGGTATGCCGGCGGCCAGGCCGAGTATGTCCGGGTTCCGTATGCGGACTCCACGCACATCGCCGTTCCCGAACAGCTGTCCGACGAACAAGTCCTGTTCCTTGGCGACATTCTCCCCACGGGTTGGCAGGCTGCGAAGCAATGCGACATCGAGCCCTCGGATACCGTGGCGGTCTGGGGTGGCGGTCCCGTGGGGCAAATGGCTATCCGCAGTGCGCTGCTGTTGGGAGCCAGGCAGGTGGTCTGTATCGAGACGGTTCCCGAGCGGCTCGCCATGGCTCGCGAAACAGGCGCGGTGACCATCGACTTCTCCAGCGAAAGCGTGGTCGACCGCCTGCGGGACCTTACCAGCGGCAAAGGGCCGGAAAAGTGCATCGACGCCGTGGGCATGGAATCGCACGGGGGCAGCTCGATGGAGTTTCTCTACGACCGCGTCAAACAGGCAGTCGGCGCGGAAACGGACAGGCCGCATGTACTGAGGGAGATGATCTATGTGTGCCGGCCAGCAGGCGTCCTTTCCGTTCCTGGCGTGTACGGCGGACTGATAGACAAGATTCCATTCGGCGCGTCGATGAACAAGGGCCTGACGTGGCGCATGGGCCAAACACACGTCCGCCGGTGGACGGATGAACTGCTGCGCCTGATCGGCGAAAGGAAGATTGATCCCTCCTTCGTCATCACGCATCGTGCCCGGCTGGACGCCGGCGCGGATATGTATAAGACCTTCCGGGACAAGGCGGATGGATGCATCAAGGTGGTGCTGACCCCCTGATGCGGGTTCGCGCCTGGATGCAGCGCGATTTGCGGGTAGACGCTGCGTCGACGCGCGCCAGGTCCACCCGTAACGACGCGGTCAAAAATCCCAGATCACGGGCACCCAACGAAAGGCGTCGCCATCGACCGCGACCCGGCCCACGGATGGGAATGGCAGATGGGCCGCGACCAGCAGCCCGCGATTTCGGGCCAGCTCCTGGAACAGGCCGATGCGCACGCGGGCAGATTCCTCGGGATCGTGTTCGAATCCGTTGTGCCATTCGGGATGGTCGAATGCGACGGGGAACATGGCGTCGCCGGCAAAGGTCAGGCGTTCACCTCCCGAGATCAGGTCCACCACGCTGTGCCCCGGAGTTTGCCCGCCAGTCAGGCGGACGATGACGCCCGGCGCCACCTCATGCCGGTCCTCGAAGAGGCGCAGCCGATCGCGGTATTCGTTGTAGAAGCTGGTGGCCGTGGACCTGAGCACTGCAGGCACGGGCTTGGGCATGACGGTGAGCGAAAAGTCCGGCGAAGTCCAGAATGCCACTTCGGTGGCGGACACATGGATGCGCACGTCCGGACGCAGGCGTTCCTTCACGCCCGGCACCAGCAATCCACCCACGTGGTCCATATGCATGTGCGTGATGATCACATCGGTCACGGACTCCAGCGCAATCCCCGCGGACTCCAGCCGCTGGGGGAACAGCCCGGCGCGCGGAAAGCCCGCGAACTGTCCTCCCAGCCCCGCGTCGATAAGAATGGTCTGGTCTGCGCTGCGAGCCACCATCACGTTCAGCGGCCAGTCGAAAGCGTCGGGGGGCATGAACATGTGCTCCAGCCAAGCCGCGAGGTCGGAGGGGTCGGCGTTGGTGGCCATCGTCGCGGTCGGCAGAGGCAGCACGCCGTCGCTGACGACCAGCGCGTCGATGTCGCCGATCTGCAGCGCGTAGCGCGAGGGAACCAGATCGATGGATTCGGTGTTTTCAATGGCAAGCATGGCGGTATCTCCAGGAAGGCGCCCGTCAGGCGGTGGCGCGGATGAAGGCAAGCAGATCGGCATTGATACGGTCCTGCATGGTGGCGGTGAGCCCGTGCGGCGCGCCCGGGTAGTAGATTTCCTTGGCGTTCGTTACCAAGCGCGCGGCCTTCTTCGCCGAATCGTGCACCGGCACGATCTGATCGTCCTCCCCATGCATGAACAGCGTCGGGACGTCGATCTTTTTCAGATCCTCGGTAAAGTCGGTTTCCGAAAATGCCTTGATGCATTCGTAGGCGTTCTTCTGACCGCTTTGCATGCTCCACAACCAGAACTGGTCCAGCATGCCTTGCGAGACCTTGGCGTCGGGACGGTTGGCGCCATAGAAGGGAATGGCCAATTCCTTGTAGAACTGCGAACGGTCTCCCGCCACTCCCGCACGGGTGCCATCGAAGACCTCGATTGGCAGGCCCTCCGGATTAGCGGCGGATTTCAGCATCACCGGCGGGACCGCGCCGATGAGCACCGCCCTGGCCACGCGCTTGCTGCCGTGGCGGCCGATGTAGCGCGCCACCTCGCCGCCGCCCGTGGAATGCCCGATCATGGTGATGTGCTTCAGGTCCAGCGCCTCGATCAGTTGCGCCAGATCGTCGGCGTAGCCGTTCATGTCATTGCCGGTTGACGGCTGGGAGGAACGGCCGTGGCCACGGCGATCGTGCGCGATGACCCGAAAGCCGTTGCTTGCCAGATAGTGCATCTGTCCATCCCAGGCGTCCGCATTCAGCGGCCAGCCATGCGAGAAGGTGACGACGGGGCCGTCGCCCCAGTCCTTGTAGTAGATCTGCGTACCGTCATTGGTGGTGTAGGTATTGCTGGTCATGGTTGTGCTCCGGTTGGGTTAGGCGCTGCGTCGGGGAAGCAAGTGAGGCCATGGTAGGGGCGAGGTTTCATGCCCGGTAGGCATGCAGCGGGAAGCACGCTGTTGTGCGACGCGCACCAATGCGCGCCAGCAGGGCAGCCCCCCCACGCGCGCTCTGCCGACGACCCGCCGACCTTGCGCGCCGGACCGCGCAAAATTCGATTGTTGTCACGCAGACAACACCATGCGTCCTTATGCAGCCCTACCGCGTCACGCACCGCGCTCTTAGGATGTGTTCACCCACACATTGCTTGACGTGCCGGCGCCGCGCTACTGGACGTGCTGCCGCGCGCCAACCGGGGACCGACATCATGCATCTGGGAAAATCCTATCGCCTGGGCGAATTCGTCATCTGGACCCGCAGGAAGATCTATGTCCTGCTGGCGCTAGGCTTCGCGCCCGTGCTGCTCTACCAGGTTGCCGGCCTCAAATGGCTGACGCTGCCCTTGTCGGTGGTGTCGCTACTGGGCACCGCGACCACCTTTGTCGTCGGCTTCAAGAACGTGCAGACCTATACGCGCACGGTGGACGCACAGAAGATCTGGATGAGCATCGTCAGCGCCAGCCGGTACTGGGGCGTGATCAGCCACAGCTATGCCGGCAACTCCGACCAAGGCGCGGCATTGGTGCAGCGGCATCTGGCGTGGTTGACCGCGCTGCGCTATCAATTACGCGAAGCACGCGTGTGGGAAACCGTGGGCAATCGCCCCAATGCCGAATACCGCAGACAGTACGTAATACCGGAACGCGCCGAGTCCCTGGAATCCGCGCTGTCCCGCTACCTGTCCGCGCAGGACATCCCGGCCTTGATGCAGGCGGACGACAAGGCTGCGCAGTTGCTGGCCATGCAGGCGCGGGCAGTACGAAGCCTGCTGGATTCCGGCGCCATCAGCGCATCGGAATATGCCGAACTCAATAGCCGCATCCGTGAACTGCTGGACCTGCAGGGCCAGGCCGAGCGCATCAAGAATTTCCCCTATCCGCGCCAGTACGCCATCATCAACACCTTGTTCGTGCGTTCCTTCTGCGTGGCGCTGCCGTTTGGCCTGACGGGCCAGTTCGCCCAGCTGGGCCAGGACATCGGCGGCATCATGCAGGGCCAGATGGCATGGCTGGCAGTGCCGTTCAGCGTGATCATCTCGTGGATTTACACCTCGCTCGAGCAGGTCGGCGAGAGCACGGAGAATCCCTTCGAAGGCAGTGCGAATGACGTGCCCATCAGCCGCCTGAGCGCGATGATAGAACGGGACCTGAACCAAATGGCCGGCCAGGCGGCCATGCCTGCGCTCCCCGCCACGGTAATCGCGCTCTAGTAGGCGCAGCCCCTGCGCCGCCACTCGCC
>Ga0182740_1002534_pt1 | contig 11061 bp, 10 predicted proteins | sample eDN5th37CKraftBY_FD_128872 | JGI IMG/M metagenome (GOLD analysis project Ga0182740, IMG submission 128872) | Enriched backyard soil microbial communities from Emeryville, California, USA - eDNA 5th pass 37_C Kraft BY (version 2) (version 2) | ecosystem: Environmental > Terrestrial > Soil >...
CGATCCGGCACTTGCTCTCGATCTCGCGCGCAGCCTCCGGCGGGATGATGCCGAGCCGGCCCTGCGCCTTCGCCAGCGCGGCCTCGAAATCGAGATATTTCTGGATGCGGTTCTCGTCCGACCACACCGCCCGCATCGTCTCGGTGGTGTAGAGGTCGCGAAACACGCTGGAATCGAAAATGGTGGCCGGCATGGCGGTCTCCGTGGTCTCCAGTCTTACCCACCCGCCTTCGTTTTGTCATTCCGGCTATGTCGTGGCGGTGCGTTCCTCACCTCAAGCCGCCGTGACAAGATGCAAGGCATGAAAACCTCCCACAACGCGCTGCCGCCACACCTCGCCCGGATCGTCGCCGCCGAGATCCCGCGCTATTCCGACACCGAAATGGCGCGCCGCCGCGAGGCGGTGATCGCGCTGATGGCGGAGGCCGATTGCGACCACCTCGTGTTCTGCGGGGCGAACCGGTTCGGCTCGGTGGTGCAGTGGCTGACCCAGTGGCCGGTGACGGCGGAAGCGGTCGGCGTCTTCACGCCCGGCGAGCGCGACGCCCTGTTCCTGCAATACGTCAACCATCCGACGCAGGCGAAGCTGATCGCCGACAAGGCGGACGTGTCGTGGGGCGGCGAATCCTCGATCGCCTGCGCCGTCGCCACGCTGAAGAAGCGCGGCGCGGAACGCGACCGGATAGCGACCATCGGCCCGCTCAGCGCCGAGCAGCATGCGGCGATCGCGGCCTTGTTCGGCGCGCCGAAGAACCTCAACCGCAACTACGTCAAGCTGCGGCAGGTGAAGTCGGCGGAGGAGCTCGACTGGTTCCGCATCGGCGCGCATTTCACCGATCTCGGCATGATGGCGCTGCGCGACGGGATGCGCGAGGGGCTGAACGAGCGCGAGCTCGGCGCCATGATCGAGGCGGCTTATGTCTCGCAGGGCGCGGTCAACGCCATCCACTACATCGGCGCGACACAAATGCGGGCGCCGACCGTGCCGGTGCCGCGGCAATACGCGACGACGCGCAAGCTGATGAAGGGCGACGCGGTGGTCGCGGAAATCAGCGCCTCGTTCTGGGAGCATTCCGGCCAGGTGTTGCGCTCGTTCGCTTTCGGCGCGGAGCCGCCGAAGCTCTACCGCGAGCTGCACGCGGCGGCCGACGCCGCCTTCGACGCCATCGCCGCCGTGCTCAAGGCCGGCGCGACGCCGGCCCAGGTGATCGAGGCCTCGGGCGTGATCGAGGATGCCGGCTTCACCATCATCGACGACCTGCTGCACGGCTATGGCGGCGGCTATCTGCCGCCGATCCTCGGCACCAGAAGCCGGCCCGCCGGGCCGGTGCCGGAGACGCCGTTCCGCGCCGGGCAGACGGTAGTGATCCAGCCGAACGTGGTGACGCGGGATCACACCGCCGGCGTGCAGACCGGCGAGATGGTGCTGATCACCGACACCGGCATTGAGCGGATGCACGCGATGCCAAGAGGGTTTGTGCAGATCGACCGGTAGCTATCCGGTCCCATGCTCGACATCGATCTGTCATGGCCGGGACAAGGCCGGGCATGACGATCAAGCTGAACTGCCGAGTTCTTCAGAATCGCCTTACCGCAACTGATCCGCCAGCCAGTCGGCGCTCTGCGAGCGCCAGCGATAGGCGCGGTTGTTGGCGATGTGGTTGCCGTCCTCGATCATCATCAGCGTGACCGGGCCCTTGACCTCGCGGGCGAGGCGCTCGGCGTCGCTCGCCGGCACCACGCGGTCGTGGCGGCCGTTGACGATGAAGATCGGCACCGTGATCTTTTCCGCGACGCCTTCGAGCGTGAGCGTCTGCGCGTTCTTCCTGGCCTCGGCCTGCGTCTTGCAGTGGCTGCGCACGGTGAAAGCCTCGCGCGTCAGCTCCGGCAGGTTGTCGAAGGCTGCGCCCCAGTCGAACGGGCCGCCGAGCGCGACGCAGGCCTTGATGCGCTTCTCGAAGGCTGTGGCGCGCGGCGCGTAATAGCCGCCGAGGCTAACGCCCCACATGCCGATGCGGCTGGTGTCGAGGTCCTTGCGGGTCTCGACATAGTCCATCACCGCGGCGACCGGCACCTCGTAGTCGCCGCGGATCGGCAGGTCGTATTGCGTCTCGCCCTGGCCGGGACCTTCGAACATCAGCGTCGCCATGCCGCGCGCGAGGAACGAGGACTCGTAGGCGTCGCCTTCCTCCTTGGTGGAGTCGAGGCCGACCGCCATGACGACGACCGGCGGTTTATCGATGCCTTCGGGCTTCCTCAGCACGCCGGCGAACGTGTGCTTGCCGAACGGGATCTCGACGCGCTCGCCGGCCGGGCGCAGCCAGGGCAGCGCCTTCTGACGGCAGTCGATCGCCTTGCGGTGCGCCGCCTGCATCTGCGGGATGTCGTGGACGAACAGGAAGTTGGCGAAGTGATAGTAGACCCCGGCGCGCTGGAAGCACTCGCCGGCGGTCAGGTATTTCTTCTTGTCGAGCGCCTCCTGCGCCACGCGCTCGTGCAGCGCGGCGCGCTCCGACCAGGCGCGGCACCAGTCGTCGTAGGAGTTGAGCGAGCGGGTGACGTCCTCGAAATCGGCGAGCGCGACGCCGTTGGCGACGAAGCGCGCGCCCCAATGGGCGATGGCAGCCTTGACCCGTGGATCGGACGACATGATGTGAGCCCTGTTACCTGTGTGATTGCGGTCAGACCGCGGCCTCGTCGCGCCGGTACCACGGCATGTAGCGCCGCGTGATCCAGCCGACCAGCACCTCGAAGCCGACGCCGAAGGCGGCGAGCAGCAGCACGCCGACGAAAGCATCGTCGTGGCGATAGGCGCGCGAATTGTAGAGGATGTAGTGGCCGATGCCGCCGACCGAGATGAAGAACTCCGCGACCACCGCGCCGATCAGCGCGCGGCCGGCGGCGAGCCGGAAGCCGGCTAGCAGATAAGGCATCGACGACGGCAGGATGATCTCGGGGAAGATCCGCCACGAGTTCGAGCGGAACGAGCGCGCCACCTCGAGATATTCGCGCGGCACCGAGCGGGCGCCGTCGGCGGCGTTGATGATGATGGCGAAGATCGAGGCGAACACCACGGTCGCGGTGCGCGTCGCGCCGGTGTAGCCGAACCACAGCGAGAACAAAGGCAGCGCCACGATCATCGGAACGGCATAGAAGCCGTTGACGTAGTGGCGGATCGCCTTCTCCATGATCTGGCTGCGGCCCATCAGCATGCCGATCACCGTGCCGAACGCGAGCGCAATGGCCAGGCCCTGCGCGACGGACAAGAGCGTCTCGCCGAACGCCTTGAGGAAGACGGGATCGACGATGACGCGCGGGAACGCCAGCAGCACGGTCGAAGGCTTGGCGACATAGGACGGCGCCATGGTGCGGACGATCAATTCCCACAGCGCGAGGATGACGATGCCCGCGATCACGCGCGGCACCAGGGCGCTCGATTTCCGGGGCGCGTCCGGTTTCGCGGCGGCGGGCATGGCGGCGGCGGATTTCGCGGCGTCGGTCATGCGCTTATTCCTTTGCGCATGATCTTTTTCGAACCGAAGGTCCGCGCCAGCGAAAACCGGTTCCCACTTCTCGGGATCATGCGCTACTGCCTCCACCGCGCGAAATGCTGCTCGATCATCAGGCCGATGCGCATCAGGCCGACGCCGATCAGGCCGATGATCAGGATGGAGGCGAACACGCCGCCGGTGTCGAAATTCTGCGAGGCGCCCATGATGAGCTGGCCGAGGCCGGTCGAGCTCAGGAAGAACTCCGCCGCGACCATGCCGACCAGGCAGCGGCCGATCGCCTGGCGGACGCCGGTCATCACATAGGGCAGCGTGTAGGGCAGCATCACCTCGCGCCACAGCGCCCATTCGCCGGAGCGGAACGAGCGCGCCACCTCGATCAGCTCCGGCTTGATCGAGCGCGCGCCCTCGACGGTGTTGTAGAGGACCGAGAACACGCCGAACAGGAACACCACCAGAACCTTGGGCGCGAAGCCGAAGCCCATGATGGAGAGGATGAACGGGATGAGCGCCACCATCGGCGTGGCGTAGAGGATCATGATGTAGGGCTCGACGCCCACGCGCAGCGCCGGCATGCGGGCGAGCAGCACGCCGGCCGGCACGCCGACGATCAGCGAGAGCGCGAAGCCGGTGCCGAACAGCGTCGCGGATTCCGCGAGCTGCTGCCAGAAATTCGCGGTGCCGGCGAGCTGGATCAGCCGCATCACCGTCTCGGAAAACGGCACCATGAACGCCTGGCTGGTGCTGCGTCCGGCGATCTCCCAGAGGGCGATGCCGGCGGCGAGGCTGATGAAGAAAGGCAGGCGGCTGCGCAGCGCGGTCGATTGCATCGTGACGGTCGTGGTCTCGATCTTGGTTTCGATCTTGGCTTCGAAAACCTGGCTTGGAGAAAATTGAAGCCGGGCGAGGGTTGCTCGCCCGGCTCGATCCGGCCGCGGCCGGTTACTTCACTTTCGCATTGGCGTCCTTCCAGACGCTCTGGTCGACGAAGTCGGCATATTTCACCGGCTGCTTGTCTTCCTTGATGGCGCCGACCTTCTTCATCAGCGCGGCGACCGCGTCGATCTTCTTCTGCGGCAGGCCGTCATCCTTGGTCGCCCAGAAGTCGATGGCGAGGAACTCCTTCAGCGCTTCCTTGCAGATTTCCTTGGAATGGCCGGTGACGGTCGCGGCCTCGGCGACGGCGTCGGCATTCTTCGGGTCGTTCATGAAGCGCGCGGCCTCGATCATGGCGGCCACGGCGCCGACGATGGCGTCGCGCTTCTTGGCGAGGTTGTCCTTGCGCACCATCAGCGAGAGATAATGGCTGGTCGGGTTGGTGTTCTTCATGGCGAGCAGGATGTGCGCCTTCTTGCCCTGCACCGACAATGCGGCAAGGTCGTCGAGATGGAGGATCGCGAAGTTCAGCCGTCCGGCGATCATCGCGGCGCCGGAGTTGGAGCCAAGCGCGACCTGCTGCACGTCGGCGAGCTTCACCTCAGGGCAACCGACCAGCATCGAGCGCAATGCGACCGAGCGGGCGCCGCCGATCGAGTCGACGCCGACCGGCTGGCCGGCGATGTCCTTGCAGGACTTGCCTTCCTGCGTCGAGACCAGCACCCAGTCCGGGTTCGGCATGCCGTAGACGGCGACGATCGGGACGCCGGCGTTCGAGATCTGGTTGATGACCGGCGGGGTCGGCGACCACGACATGTCGACGTCGCCGGCCACCACGGCGCGCGCCGCCGCCGTGCCGTTGTCGAACGGACGGACCGTGGCGTCGACGCCGTACTTCTTGAAGAAGCCCTGCTTCTCGGCGACGAAGGCGATGGTGGTCGAGAACACCGGCGGTACACCCGGCACCGCGACTGAAATCTTGTTGTTCTGCGCCGCGGCCGGCGCAGCGCCGGCGGCGATCGCGAAGGCAAGGCCGAGTGCGGCCAATACCGTTGTTTTGGTTCCGGTCATGAAAGTCCTCCCTGATGGTCCTGTTCGGGTTCTTGAAGTCTTCTGGCTTCAGCGTTCGAGATGGAATTCGGCTTCGCGCGCCTCGCGCATCAGCGTGTTCCACACCCGCTCGCGCAGCTCGGCGAAGCGCGGCTCGCGCAGCGTGTCGCGGGTACGCGGGTTCGGCAGGTCGATCTCGATGATCTCGTGGATGCCGGAGGGACGGCCCTTCAGCACGATGACGCGGTGACCGAGCAGCACGGCTTCCTCGATCGAGTGCGTGACGAAGATCATCGCGGTCGGGCGCTCCTCCCAGATGCGCAGCAATTCGAACTGAAGGATCTCGCGCGTCTGCGCGTCGACCGCGGCGAACGGCTCGTCCATCAGCAGCACGCTCGGCTCGACGGCGAGCGCGCGGGCGAGACCGCAGCGCTGCTGCATGCCGCCCGACATCTGATAGGGAAACGCCTTCTCGAAGCCGGCAAGGCCGACCAGCTTGATGAATTCCGGCACGCGGCGGTCGATCTCGACCTTCGGCACGCCGTCCATGCGCAGCCCGTAGGCGACGTTGTCGGAGACGGTCTTCCACGGGAACAGGCCGAAATGCTGGAACACCATCGCCATGCCCTGGATCGGGCCGTCGACGCGCTTGTCGTCGGCCCAGATCTCGCCGGCATCGTGCGGGATCAGGCCGTCGATGCAGCGCAACAGCGTGGTCTTGCCGCAACCGGACGGGCCGACGATGGCGACGATCTCGCGCGCGCCGACGTCGAAGTCGATGCCGCGGAACACTTCGAGCGCGCCGTAGCGCTTGCCGAGGCCGCGGACCCGGATGCGGGCCTCGCCGGAGGCGGGCGCCGGCGCGCCGCGGGTTGCGTCGAGATTGGTGCTGGTTGAGGCCGTTGCCACGCGATTGTCCTTGTCGTTTCCCGGGCGGTGACGCCGCCCGGTCAAGTCTAACATCCCCCTGCCGCGCTCGTCGCTATTTCCGGCTTTATTGTTTCAATTCTTATCGAGACTGAGCCGAACCGCCGATTATGTCGGCAGACGCCGAGCGAGCCGCCGGCATGTTGCCGCAACTCGGCGGCACCGGCAACGCCGTGCCATGCGGATCTTTCGCGCTGCGTCAGCATGTCTTGTCCCCAAGTCTTGCCCCTGAATCTTGCCCTCAAGTCTTGCCCCCATGTGGCGGCCATTTCGCCATGGCGAAAGCGCCTTGGCACGTGTCGGGCGGACGCTGCGGCGAAGGCGCGCGGCAGGCGCGGCGGCGGCGCGCCGTATTCGGCCGTTACAATTCGAGATAATTCGAAGCCGCTTCACGACGCTTCATAAAGAATAGCCGAATAACAACCGGCGCGCTTCACCAATTCAATACCAAGCGCCGCCCAAGGTCGGCGCACGCGAGCGACAGAAGACTGCAGAAAAGGCTCGCGCAAAACAAATAACGAAGCGTCGAACGGGGTTGAGCGTTGCGTGCCAGCACATTCGTGATGATCGGCTTTGCCGTGGTCTTCGGCCTGCTCGCGGTCTTCATCGCGCGGCTGTGGCTCGACAACCAGGCGAACCTGCGCGCGCAACACGACGTCGCGCCGAAGACGCTGGCGACGCAAACCGTCGTGGTCGCCGCGCAACCGTTGCGCTTTGGCGCCGAGCTCAAGCCCGACATGCTGAAGGAGATCGAATGGCCGGCGACCACGTTGCCGGCCGGCGCATTTGCGAAGGTCGCCGACCTCACCGGCAAGGGCCGCCGCTTCGTGCTGTCGCCCATCGAGCCGAACGAGCCGGTGCTCGCCGTCAAGGTCACCGGCGCGGGCGAGCGCGCGACGCTGTCCTCGCTGGTGCGGCCGGGCATGAAGGCCGTCACGGTGCGGGTCAACGATGCCGAAGGCGTCGGCGGCTTCGCGCTGCCGGGCGACCATGTCGACGTCGTGCTGACGCGCAGCCTCGACAAGGGCTCGGCGACCGCGGAAGTCGTGCTGCAGAACGCCCGCGTGCTGGCGGTCGACCAGAGCGCCGACCAGCGCGCCAGCAAGGCGACGGTGCCGAAGTCCGTCACGCTCGAGGTCGACACGCTCGACGCGCAGAAGATCTGGCTCGCCTCGTCGGTCGGCTCGCTGTCGCTGCTGTTGCGCAAGGCCGGCGAAACCGCCGAGATCGAGACCCGCAAGATCTCGCTGAAAGACCTTCACAGCAAGGGCAGCACCACCACCATCACGGTGACCCGCGCCTCGACCAGGCAGGAATACAGCGTTCCGGCGGAAAGCCGCACCGAGCAGGCCAAGTCCCGTCCAAAGCCCCGCGACGATGGGCTGGCGGCGCATGCGGAGGCTGCCCGCTAGCGCGGACCGCACGGCAACGAGATCATGGAGCACCCCTTGCTGAACAGAGACGACTGCGTCGCCGGCTTCGACCTGCGATGCGCGCGCCGTGACGCCGGCGACGGCACCCAAGACAGCCGCTGGCTGCGCGATCTCGCGATCGCGCTCGCCATCGCGGTCGCCGCGACGCTGATGTGCCTGGTCGGCGGCAGCGACGCGCGGGCGCAACGCGCGATCGCGATTTCGGGCGGGCGCACCGCTTCGGTCGTGGTGACGATCGGCAAGTCGCTCGACGTGCGCACCGGCACCAGTTTCGTCGACGTCACCGTGGGCGATCCGGAGGTCGCGGACGTCAATCCGCTGACCGACCACACGCTGTCGATCCTCGGCAAGAAGATCGGCACCACGCGGGTGCAGGTCTACGGCGCCGACAAGAAGCTGGTCGGCATCTTCGACGTCGAGGTGTCCTACGACATCACGCGGCTCAGCAGCGAACTGGCGCGGCGCTTTCCCGGCTCGCGGCTGCACGCTTCTTCGGTCAACGGCCGCATCATGCTGTCCGGCGAGGTCGCCGACGCCGTGCAGCTCGACCAGGCGGTGACCATCGCGCGGCAGTTCGGGCCGGACATCATCAACTCCGTCTCGGTGATGCAGCCGCAGCAGGTGATGCTGGAGGTGCGCTTCATCGAGATTTCGCGCACGGCGGGCCGCGATCTCGGCGTGCAGTGGAACCGGGTCGGCCAGCAGAGCATCGTCAATATCGGCGACCGGGTGTCGCGTGCGGGCCTGCCGGTGACCGACGTGGTCGCGGCCGGCGTGCTGTCCGGCGCCAACCCGTTCGGCTTCGCGATCGGCCGCATCATGGCGAACGGCACCCCGGTCGACGTCATGATCAACGCGCTGGAGCAGAAGGGCATCGCCCGCAGTCTCGCCGAGCCCAACCTCGTCGCGCTGTCCGGCGACACCGCGAGCTTCCTCGCCGGCGGCGAGTATCCGATCCCCGTCGCCGGCTCGTTCAACCAGGTCACCGTCGCCTACAAGAAATACGGCGTCGGCCTCGCCTTCACGCCGACGGTGCTGAGCCGCGGCCTCATCAACCTCAAGATCGAGCCCGAGGTCAGCCAGATCGACACCAACAATTCGATCGCCATGTCCAACGGCATCCAGATTCCGGCGCTGATCGTGCGCCGCGCCTCGACGACCGTGGAATTGCGGGACGGGCAGAGCTTCGCGATCGGCGGGCTGCTGCAATCGAACGGGCAGAACCAGATCGAGCAATTGCCTTGGCTCGGCAGCGTGCCGGTGCTGGGGGTGCTGTTTTCCTCGAAGTCCTACCAGAAGCGCGAAACCGATCTCGTCATCATCGTGACGCCGCGGCTGGTCAAGCCGGCGCGGCCGGGCGACGTCGTCAAGACGCCGGCCGACACCAGCGTGCCCTCGAACGACATCGACTTCTTCCTGCTCGGCAAGATGGATGTCAGCCATCGCGAGGCGCAGGCGATGACGCCGGGCGCCGAGGCCATTATCGAGGCGAGCTCGGCGCCGAATACCGGCCACATGCTCGACCTGCCGAGAGGGGACATCCATGCCGCCGTTCATTAAGGCCGTCCGCGTGCTGGCGTCGCCGCTGCTCGCCGCCGCGCTGCTTGCCGGCTGCGCCGACTATGTCGTGCGCCGAGAAACCGTCTCGCAGAACGGCGGCGACGCCATCGCATCGAACCGCGCGACGCAGATGGTCGATCCGTGGTCGCGCGCCAGCGCCGACAACACCATCGCGTATAACGGCGAGAAGATGCAGACCGCGGTCGAACGCTACCGCAAGAACAAGGTGATCCAGCCGCGCGGCCTCGGCGCCACCACCAGCGGCAACTCCTCGAGCCCCGACCCGGCGGCCAATGCGGCGCCGAGCTCGTCGACGCCGGCCGCGCCGGTGAAGTAAGGCGGAACAGCATGCGGTCATCTCAAGCCTCTGGCGCAGCCACCCGGATCGTCGTCGTCAGCGATGACGCGGCATTCGGCCAGGAGACGCAAACGACGTTCGCGGCGAGCCGCCAGATCGATTTCAAGCTGGTCGCCAGCCGGCTGTCGGACGGGTTCGACGCCGCGGCGCTGTCGGGCGCGACCGCCGTGGTGGTCGATATCGGCGCCGCGGGCGACGACGACATCCGCGCGCTCGCCCGGCTGATGGGCCGGCTCGGCGAGGCGGCGCCGGTGATCGCGGTGACGCAGGCGTTCGACGCCGAGGTCGCGCGCCGGCTGCTGCAGATGCGGGTCAACGATTTCCTGGTCAAGCCGGTCGCGCCGCTCGATCTGGTGCGCGCCTGCGCGCGCGCCGCGCAGGCCGGCGGCGGGCCGGGCCAGAACGAGGCGCAGATTTATACCTTCCTGCCCTCGGTCGGCGGCGCCGGCGTCACCACGCTCGCGGTGCAGACCGCGATGATCCTGCTCGGCGCCAGCGGGCCGCGCTCGCGGCCGTCGGCCTGTCTGGTCGATCTCGACCTCCAGCACGGCGCGGTGGCCGATCATCTCGATCTTGAGCCGCGACTCAATCTCGACGAAGTCGAGCCGCGCCCGGAACGGCTCGACCGGCAGCTGCTCGAGGTGATGCTGTCGCATCATCCGTCCGGCTTGGCGGTGGTCGCCGCGCCGAACCGGCCGGCCGACATGCGCTCGTTCGATCCCGAGCTGGTGACGCGGCTGCTCGATCTGGTGTCGGCGAATTTCGACTATGTCGTCATCGACATGCCGCGCACCTGGTTCTCGTGGACCGACAGCGTGCTGGTCGGTTCCAACCGGCTCTTCATCATCAGCGAGACGACGGTGCCGGCGTTGCGCCACGCCAAGCAACTGGTCGCGGCGGTGCGCGAGCGGCTCACCGAGGGGCCGAAGCCGGAGGTGCTGGTCAACCGCTTCGAGCAGCGCATGTTCGCCGCCGGCCTCAAGCGCAGCCATGTCGAGCAGGCGCTCCGCGGCGATTTCGTCGGCGCGATCCCCAACGACTATGCGCTGGTGCGCGAGGCGATCGACCGCGGCGTGCCGCTCGACGAGGTCAAGCCCGGCAACAGGGTGACGCAGGCGCTGCGGAAGATCGTGCTGGCGCAGGCCGTCGAAAAAGCGGGGGCGAAGCCCTCGGCGTTCGGCAAGCTCAAGTTGGCGCTGGCGCGATAGACAGCGGACGAGAAGGACGACGAGGACAGAATGTCCGGACGCTTCACCACCCGACGCATCGCGGCGCCGAGCATCGTGCCGCCCGCGCAGCCGGCGGAACAGTCCGTCGCGATCAAGGTGCCGGCCGCCGCCGAGCCGCC
>Ga0182740_1002535_pt1 | contig 11061 bp, 10 predicted proteins | sample eDN5th37CKraftBY_FD_128872 | JGI IMG/M metagenome (GOLD analysis project Ga0182740, IMG submission 128872) | Enriched backyard soil microbial communities from Emeryville, California, USA - eDNA 5th pass 37_C Kraft BY (version 2) (version 2) | ecosystem: Environmental > Terrestrial > Soil >...
ATCGTGACCATGGGTATCGTTGATGTCCTTGAACCTGTCGATGTCGATCATCGCGACGCACAGGCTCGAGCCGGATGGTGTGCTTGCGACCAGCGCCGCGTCGAGCAGTTCCAGGATGTAACGACGGTTCGGCAGGCCTGTGAGCAGATCGGTCTGGGATGCAAGGACGGCTGCATTATGCGCCTGCCGCAGTGTCTTCTCATTGTGCTTGAGGGATGTGATGTCAGCCGCCACAGTGAGAAGCCAGCCGTTCGGCAGGATCGTATGATCGATCCAGAACCACCGTCCGTCCAGCAGATCGCTTTCAAAGGACTTACGCGGCACGCTCCGGCGACGGGGCAAGGTTCTTGCGATCAAAGCCTCGACATCGCCGCCATCGATTCTGACCCCGATGCCGCTTCTGGCGCCGTATCGCAGGATCTCCGTGAACGTGAAGGGGCCTTCATACCCCTCCAGGAACATGCTCTGGTAGGTCTTGTTCGCATAGCGAAGGTTGTCGTCCGCATCATAGATGGAGACCGCTTGGCCGCTATCGTCAAGGGCTTCCACCAGGCATCGGAGGGTTTCGTCATCCAGCTGCGAAACAAAATGACTCATGAGCTACTCAGGAAGACAAAGCCGAAGCAGCCAAACTGCCGGCGGATAGGACCGCAAATATATACTATTCCGTGGCCGGCAAGTGGCCACCCGCAAGATCCTTCCGGTGCCCCGCGGCTGATCCGAGCTGTCACGTTGCGAGGCAAGGCGTCCGCGAAGCGCAAAGCAAAGGGTCGGCCACCCTCTGTCGGGATGGCCGACCGCTCTAAGGTCAATCCGAGAATCCTGCTTGTGTAAGGTTTCGAGCCGATCCGATCAGATGTGGATCACCCGGTCGTAAGCGTCCAACACGCTTTCGTGCATGGTCTCCGACAGGGTCGGATGCGGGAAGACCGCATGGATCAGCTCTTCTTCCGTGGTCTCCAGGTTCATGGCGATCACGAAGCCCTGGATCAGCTCGGTCACTTCCGCACCAACCATGTGGGCGCCCAGCAGCTGGCCGGTCTTCTTGTCGAAGATCGTCTTGACGAGGCCGTCCGGCTCGCCCAGTGCAATCGCCTTTCCATTACCGATGAAGGGGAAGCGGCCGACGCGAATGTCGTAGCCCTGCTCCTTCGCCTTGGCCTCCGTGAGGCCCACGGACGCGATCTGCGGGTTGCAATAGGTGCAGCCCGGAATCTTGGCCTTGTCCATGGCGTGCGTGTGCAGGCCCTTGATGGTCTCGACGCAGATCACGCCCTCATGCTCGGCCTTGTGCGCCAGCATGGGTGGGCCCGCGACGTCGCCGATGGCATAGATGCCCGGCACGTTGGTGCGGCCGAGGCCGTCCGTGACGACGACGCCGCGCTCGATCTTCACGCCGAGCTTTTCGAGGCCGAGATTCTCGATGTTGCCGACGACGCCGACGGCCGAGATCATCCGGTCGGCAGTGATCGTCTGTGTGCCACCCTTGCCGTCGTCGATGGTGGCCGTGATGGAGTTCGCGCCCTTTTCCACCTTGGTGACCTTGGCGCCCGACAGGATCTTCATGCCCTGCTTCTCGAAGCGCTTGCGGGCAAGGGCGGCGATCTCCGCGTCCTCGACGGGCAGGATCTGCGGCATCACCTCGACGACCGTCACCTCGACGCCCATGGTGCGGTAAAAGGAAGCGAACTCGATGCCGATGGCGCCCGAGCCCATGACGATGAGCGACTTGGGCATCGCGGGCGGCACCATGGCCTCGAAATAGGTCCAGATCAGCTTACCGTCCGGCTCGATGCCGGGTAGCGCGCGGGGACGCGCGCCGGTGGCGACGATGATGTTTTTCGCCTGATAGGTGCCGGGCTCCAGCACGCCCTTGGGCACCGGATTCTGCGGCTGCATGGCGGGCTTCTTCGGCGCCGTGACGACGACCTCGCCGGGCTTGGAGATGTTGGCCTCGCCCCAGATCACGTCGACCTTGTTCTTTTTGAGCAGCATGCCGACGCCGCCGTTAAGACGGCCCGAGACGCCGCGAGAGCGGTTCACGATGGCCGCCGCATCGAAGCCGATGCCCTGGGCGGACAGGCCGTAGTCCTTGGCGTGCTCCATGTAGTGGTAGATCTCGGCCGAACGCAGAAGCGCCTTGGTCGGGATGCAGCCCCAGTTAAGACAGATGCCGCCGAGATGCTCGCGCTCCACGACCGCGGTCTTGAACCCGAGCTGCGCGGCGCGGATCGCCGCCACATAGCCCCCCGGCCCGCCGCCGATGACGATGATGTCGTATTGGTATGCCATAATGCTAATTCCCTAGCGCATACTGCGCGATGCCATGACCGAAGGACCAGTTTTCCTTTTCGACTTCGATCAGGTTGATGAAAACATCCTCTGGGCGAAGACCCGGCTCGGCTTCCAGTTTCTCGGCAATTCGTTTGAAGAGAGCCTTCTTCTGATCGACGGTGCGTGTATTGCTGACAGTGATCTGGATGATGACGAGATCGTCGCTTCGCGGGATATCCAGATAGTCTGCACCATAGAAGAAGTTATCTTCTTCATGTTCGGCGATGGTGACGAAGAGATCGCCCTCAGGAACGTTGAAGCTTTCACGGAGAGCGAGATAAACCCCGTCCGCCAATGCCTTGCGATAGGCGGAAGGCTTGCCCTTTCGGAGCGAGATGCGGATGAGCGGCATGGAGCCTCCCTATCAGCCAATAGTGAATGGCCGGGACGAGCCCGGCCATGACGTCGATCAAACCAGCATCCCCATCGGGTTCTCGATGAGCTGCTTGAACGCCGCGAGCAGTTCCGCGCCCAGCGCGCCGTCGACCACGCGGTGGTCGCAGGAGAGGGTCACGGTCATGGCCTGGACCACCGCCGGAGCGCCGTTCTTCACCACAACCCGCTGCTCGCCGGCTCCGACCGCGAGGATCGTGCCGTGGGGCGGGTTGATGACAGCCTGGAAGTCCTTGATGCCGTACATGCCGAGGTTCGACACGGCCGTGGAGCCGCCGGTGTACTCCTCCGGCTTCAGGCGGCGATTGCGGGCGCGGCCCGCCATGTCCTTCACCTCGGCCGAGATGGTCGTGAGGGTCTTCTGTTCGGCCTTGCGCACGACCGGCGTGAACAGGCCCCCCTCGATGGCAACGGCCACGCCCACATCCGAGTGCTTCATCTTCAGGATGCGATCCTCAGCCCAGACCGCGTTCGCGTTCGGCACGCGCTGGAGCGCGATGGCGAGCGCCTTGATGACGAAGTCGTTGACCGAGAGCTTGTAGGCGGGCTTGCCGTCCTTGTCCTTGCCGGCCGCGCTGTTGATCTGCTCGCGCAGCGCCATGAGCGCGTCGAGCTCGCAATCGAGCGACAGGTAGAAATGCGGCACCGTCTGCTTGGACTCGACGAGGCGCTTGGCGATGGTCTTGCGCATGCCGTCGAGGGGCAATTCCTCGTAAGATCCGGCCTCGAACATGGCCTTGACCTGATCGGCGCCCATGCTTGGTGCCAGCTGCGGCGCTGCGGGCTTTGCGGCCGGCGCAGGACCAGCGGCTGCCGTGGGAGCCGCTGCAGGCTTCGCGCCACCGCCCTGGAGAGCCGCGCGAACATCCTTCTCGACGACACGGCCATGCGGGCCGGAGCCCTGGACTGATCCGATGTCGATTCCGGCCTCGCGGGCGATGCGCTTGGCCAGCGGCGAGGCGAAGACGCGGTTCCCGGTCGCCTGCCCTGCCCCATTGGGCTTGGCTGCCTGAGCGGGACCGGCGGGCGCCTGATCGACGCGCGCATAGCCCATATGAGCCGAGGCATCGCCCGGAACGGCGTTGGCCTGCGGCTGCGGTGCTGCGGCGGGAGCTGCCGCAGGTGCCGGCGCGGCTTCCGCCTTCGGCGCGGGTGCCGGCGCGGCACCACCGTCGGCCGGAGCCGTGATGCTCTTCGGGTCCTCGCCCTCGCCGGCGATCAGCGCGATGAGCTGGTTGACCGGCACGTCCGCCGTGCCTTCGGGAACGACGATCTTGGCGAGGATTCCCTCGTCGACCGCTTCCACTTCCATGGTGGCCTTGTCGGTCTCGATCTCGGCGATGACATCGCCGGACTTCACCGTGTCGCCTTCCTTCTTCAGCCACTTGGCAAGGTTGCCCTTTTCCATGGTGGGAGACAGGGCGGGCATCAGGATATTGATGGGCATGGCGTTTTGGGATCCTGATCTTGAATGGTTTAGTTGATCGCCTGCGTCGAGCCCGGATCGCTCGGATCGTCCAGTTCGGCCTGGATGCCGGCGGTGATCTCGGCGAGAGCCTCCTCTTCGGAGAACTCGGTTTCCATGGCGTAGACGCGCGCGGCGTGACGGGCGAGGTCCACCAGGAGCACGCCCCAGGTGAACGGATCGTCGAAGGCGCGGCGCAGCGCGATGCTCACCGCCCCATCGACCACCGAAGCCCTCAGGATCTCGACGCCCCCCTTTTCGAGGGCGTCAGGCGGGACATTGAGGGCTTCGAATTTCCGTTCAGTCATGATGTCACCTGTAGCAAACGGCCTTCGCCGCCTGCACGACTTCCGCCACGGACGGAAGCGCGAGCTTTTCGAGGTTGGCTGCATACGGCATGGGCACGTCCTTGCCGGTAACCCGGATCACGGGAGCGTCGAGGTAATCGAACGCGTTCTCCATGATGCGCACGGCGATCTCGGCGCCGACGCCCGATTGCGGATAGCCCTCTTCCACCGTGACGCAGCGGCCGGTCTTCATGACCGAGGCGACGATGGTGTCGGTGTCCATGGGGCGGATCGTGCGCAGGTCGATGACCTCGGCCTCGATGCCTTCCTTCGCCAGCTCCTCGGCGGCCTTCAGCGCATAGGTCATGCCGATGGCGAAGGACACGATGGTGACGTCCTTGCCCTGGCGATGGATGCGCGCCTTGCCGAGCGGAACCGTGAAGTCGTCGAGCTTCGGCACCGGGAAGGATTGGCCGTAGAGAATCTCGTTCTCCAGGAACACCACAGGGTTGGGATCACGGATGGCGCTCTTCAGCAGGCCCTTGGCGTCGGAAGCCGAGTAAGGCGCGACCACCTTGAGACCGGGGATCTGCGAATACCAGGCGGCGAAGTCCTGGCTGTGCTGGGCGGCCACGCGGGCGGCGGCGCCGTTCGGGCCGCGGAACACGATGGGCGCGCCGAGCTGGCCGCCGGACATGTAGAGGGTCTTGGCCGCCGAGTTGATGATCTGGTCGATCGCCTGCATGGCGAAGTTGAAGGTCATGAACTCGACGACAGGGCGCAGGCCGGTGAAGGCCGCGCCGACGCCAACGCCGGCGAAGCCGTGCTCGGTGATCGGCGTGTCGATCACGCGCTTGGCGCCGAATTCCTGCAGGAGGCCTTGCGTGACCTTGTAGGCGCCCTGGTACTCGGCCACCTCTTCGCCCATGACGAAGACCTTGTCGTCCCTGCGCATTTCCTCGGCCATGGCATCGCGAAGGGCCTCGCGGACGGTCATGTTGACCAGTTCCGTGCCCTCGGGAATTTCGGCCATGGCGTCGTAGGACGTGCGGTTGGTGATGACGGACGGAGCCGCCGGCTCAGCCACCGGAGTCACGTCGGTGCCGGGGATCGAGTCGGGCGACGGACGGTCTGCCATCCCTTCCCGCTGCATGTCGGGCGTCGGAGCGGGCTGAGCTTCCTGCGTCGGCGCAGCGGGCGCCTTCGCCGAGGAAGCGGCGGCGGACACGTCCTCGCCCTCGCCGGCCAGGATCGCGATGGGGGTGTTCACCGCCACGTTGTCGGTGCCGTCGGAGACCAGGATCTTGGCGAGGACGCCTTCGTCGATCGCCTCGACCTCCATGGTCGCCTTGTCGGTCTCGATCTCGGCCAGCACGTCGCCGGGCTTGACCTGATCGCCTTCTTTTTTCAGCCACTTGGCCAGTTTGCCCTGCTCCATGGTGGGCGAGAGGGCAGGCATGAGAATATCGATCGCCATGAAAGACTCGTGTTGATTGTCGCTAAGGCGAAAATTGGGAGCGGCGCTTGCGCACGCCGCTTAGAGGAGGATGTCCGTATAGAGCTCTGACGGATCGGGCTCCGGATCGTGCGTGGCGAATTCGGCCGCCTCGTTGACGATCTCGCGCACCTTGCTGTCGATGGCCTTCAGCTCGTCTTCCGACAGCTTCCAGCTCTCCAGCAGACGACGGCGCACCTGCTCGATCGGATCGTACTCTTCGCGCATCCGGGTCACTTCGTCCTTCGTGCGGTACTTTGCAGGGTCGGACATGGAGTGGCCGCGATAGCGGTAGGTCTGCATCTCGAGGATGTACGGTCCCTTGCCGGAACGGGCGTGCTCGATGGCGCGCTGGCCGGCGGCGTAGACCGCGCGGACATCCATGCCGTCCACCTGCTCGCCGGGAATGCCGAAGGACAGGCCGCGCTTCGAGAAATCGGTCTGCGCCGACGCGCGGGTCACGGCCGTGCCCATCGCGTAGCGGTTGTTCTCGATCACGTAGCCGACCGGCAGCTTCCAGAGTGCCGCCATGTTGAAGCTCTCGTAGACCTGACCCTGGTTGGCTGCGCCGTCGCCGAAATAGGTCAGGCACACATTGCCGTTCTCGCGATAATGGTTCGCGAAGGCGATGCCGGTGCCGAGCGACACCTGCGCGCCGACGATGCCGTGGCCGCCATAGAAATGCTTCTCCTTGGAGAACATGTGCATGGAGCCGCCCTTGCCCTTCGACAGGCCGCCGCGACGCCCCGTCAATTCGGCCATGACGCCCTTCGCGTCCATGCCGCAGGCGAGCATGTGACCGTGGTCGCGGTAACCCGTGATCACCTGGTCACCGTCCTTCGTCGCCATCTGCATGCCGACGACCACGGCTTCCTGGCCGATGTAGAGGTGGCAGAAGCCGCCGATCAGGCCCATGCCGTACATCTGGCCGGACTTCTCCTCGAAGCGCCGGATCAGCAGCATCTCGTTGTAGGCCGACAGGTCCTGGTTCTTGTCGAATTGTGGGATGTTGGGAGCAGCTCCGCGATTGGAGCCTTTACCGGAAATAGTCTTGTTAGCCGCGCCAGTACTAGCACGGCCCGCCTTGCGGGCAGCAACAGCCATCGGGTCCTCCGAAGGGTTTCCTCGACGAAAGTTGTAGCGCAGACGGAATCGGAAATCGAGAGGCGCAAAAGGTGTTTTGCGCTGCACAATGAAACGTGCAACCTATTGAATTAAAATCAAAATTTTCGATCAACTGAAATTCAGTTAAGCAGAACTTTTAAGTTATTGTTAATTATGGGCCAGTGATGATCACGAGATCGTTCTTATGCACACGTCCCAACATGACGCGCGCTCTCTCCTCGAGCAGATCACGGTCGATCTGATCGCTCCGGAGCAAGGCGATGCGACGCTCCCACTCGGAGCGCTGGGTCTTTAAACCCTCCAGCTCGGCGGAAAGTTCAGCCACCTGCGCCTCATATTTCTGCTGAGCCTCGATGCCCCGCGCCCCACTATGGGCGTGATGCACGAAATAAGCCGCCACCCCCGCCGAGATGCTGTAGATCACCAGCGGAATCAGAAATCGTCGTGCGCGTCTGCGGATCACCATAGGGCAGAGTCTTACACCGGCATGGTTAAGGAGGTGTTAGAGCTCGCGTTCGGGCCTCTCTCGTCCTCGGCGCTAGGCTCGGCCATGACGCGTGCGAGGGCAAAGAAAAAGCCGCCTTGCGGCGGCTTTCTCTATGTATTGCGATCATTAGAACTTAAGCCAGCGCCTTCAGAGCCGCCCTGCCCGCGTACACCGCCTGCGAGCCGAGCTCCTCCTCGATGCGGATGAGCTGGTTGTACTTGGCCAGTCTGTCGGAACGGGCAAGCGAGCCGGTCTTGATCTGTCCGCAGTTGGTCGCGACGGCGAGGTCGGCAATCGTCGAATCCTCCGTCTCACCCGAGCGGTGGGACATCACGGCCGTGTAGCCGGCGCGGTGCGCCATGTCGACGGCGGCCAGCGTCTCGGTGAGCGAGCCGATCTGGTTCACCTTCACGAGGAGCGAGTTGGCGACGCCCTGCTTGATGCCCTGCGAGAGACGGTTCACGTTGGTGACGAAGAGGTCGTCGCCGACGAGCTGGCACTTGGAGCCGATGAGGTCGGTCACGGCCTTCCAGCCCTCCCAATCGTCCTCGGACATGCCGTCTTCGATGGTGGCGATGGGGTAGCCGGAGACGAGCTTGGCGAGGTATTCCGCCTGCTGCTGCGGGCTCAGCTTCTGGCCGGTGCCTTCATAGACATAGGCGCCGCCCTTGAAGAACTCGGTGGCCGCGCAGTCGAGGCCGATCACCATGTCCTGGCCGGGCTTGTAGCCGGCCTGCTCGATGGACTTCATGATGAAGTCGAGGGCGGCCTCGGCGGAGGGCAGGTTCGGGGCGAAGCCGCCCTCGTCGCCCACGTTCGTGTTGTGGCCGGCGTCCTTCAGGGCCTTCTTCAAAGTGTGGAACACCTCGGCACCCATGCGCACGGCTTCCGCGAGGGTCGGCGCGCCGACCGGCATGATCATGAATTCCTGGAAGTCGATGGGATTGTCCGCATGGGCGCCGCCGTTGATGATATTCATCATCGGCACCGGCAGGACGCGGGCCTGGGTGCCGCCCACATAGCGGTAGAGCGGCAGGGTCGAGGCTTCGGCGGCCGCCTTGGCGACGGCCAACGAGACGCCCAGGATCGCGTTTGCGCCGAGGCGGGCCTTGTTCGGGGTGCCGTCGAGCTCGATCATGGTTTCGTCGATGGCGACCTGCTCTTCCGCATCCATGCCGCCGATGGCGTCCAAGCTCTCGTTGTTGACCGCATCCACGGCCTTGAGCACGCCCTTGCCGAGATAGACCGACTTGTCGCCGTCCCGCAGCTCGACCGCCTCGTGGGCGCCCGTGGAGGCCCCGGACGGTACGGCGGCGCGGCCCATGGAGCCGTCTTCGAGGGTCACATCCACCTCGACCGTGGGGTTGCCCCGGCTGTCGAGGATCTGGCGGGCGAAAACGTCGATAATCGCGGTCATTGAGCAGGCTCCTGCTGGCTGAAGTAGGCCGGCGCGACAGGTGCGGCCTCAAGTCATGAATTGGCTTATTGACCGAAATGCCCATGTGAGCAAGGACGGCAAGAGCTTTCCCCTTACCAATCCAAGGTCAATTCCACATGACGGAAACCACCCTCCAGCTCGGCCAGGCGTCGGCTCAGCCTCAAAACCCTGAGGAAGCGCAGCTCGACCGGGTCCCGAACCCGCATAAGGACACCGATTACCTCGCCCGCTTCACCGTGCCGGAGTTCACCTCGCTCTGCCCGGTCACGGGCCAGCCGGACTTCGCCATTCTGGTGATCGACTATGTGCCGGGGCCGTGGCTCGTCGAATCGAAGTCGCTCAAGCTCTACATGCACAGCTTCCGCAATCATGGCGCGTTTCACGAGGATTGCACGGTTGCCATCGGGAAGCGCCTCGCCGACCTGCTGGAGCCGCGCTACTTGCGGATCGGCGGCTATTGGTATCCGCGCGGCGGCATCCCCATCGACGTGTTCTGGCAGACCGGCGAACTGCCCAAGAACCTGTGGCTGCCCGACCAGGGCGTGGCACCCTATCGCGCCCGCTGAGGGGCCGGCCTCGTCAGGACGAGCGAAGCCGTCACGCCGACGCAGACGATGATCAGGGCGGCAATTCCCGTCGCTCCGGTCAGCCCGATGGTGCGCAATCCGAAGCCCATCAGCACCACGCCGAGGGCCTGCCCGCAGAAGAACGAGAAGGCGTGGAGTGCGACCGCCGAGGCGCGCGCGCCGGGCGCCACTTCCGTCACCTGAGCCTGGAACGTGTTGTGGAGCATGTAGAAGCCAAGGCCCATGAGCAGGAGGGCCGCCGCGTCCAGCGTCCAGTCGCCCCCGAACCCAAGGATGAGAAGCGCGGCACCGGCGAAGAAGCCTCCGCCCAGGAGGATCCGGCCGATGCCGAGCCGCCGCAGCATCCAGGTCACGAGAGCGGAATAGACCAGGCCGCCGAGGGCGAACCCGCCGATGGCAAAGCCCGCTTGGGCCGCCCCGCCCCCGCCGCGCTCCTCGAGCAGCGGGGCCACATAGGGGAAGATGCCGAACAGGGCGATGGCCTCGACGAAGACCGAGCCGAAGAGGAACAGCGCCCGCGGATTGGACAGGATGCTCTGATAGCGCAGGATCGCCGTCCGCGGGTCGAATTGCCCCCCCGGCAGAGCGCCTCGGAAGCCGATGATGGTCGCGATCAGGGCCAGTGCCATCATGATGGTGGAAAGGCCGAACACACCGCGCCAGCCCATGAACTGGGCCAGCAGACCTGCGAGCGAGGAGCCCGCGAGCTGGCCGATGATGACGGCGACCAGATAGCGGCTCAGTGCAATCTGGCGCTGCGCCATCTCGACCCGGTCGCCGATCAGCGCGATAGAGAGCGGCACCGCGCCGCCGGCAGCCGCGCCGGCGATGATACGCAGGGTGAAGAGGGTCGCGGCGTTCGGGGCGAAAGCGGAACAGGCGAGCGCCAGGAAGAGAATCGACAGCGCCACCTTCATGACGCGCTCCTTGCCGAGCGCGTCGCCGATGGGCCCCAGCACCGGCTGGATGAACGCATAGGGCAGCGCGAAGGCCGCCGACAGGAGCGCGATGGTCTGCGGGTTCGAGCCCAGGTCGCGGGCAATGATCCCGACCATCGGCTCGACCGCACGACCGGAGAAGGTGCTCGCGAAGCCGCTGGTGGCGAGGATCAGGATCAGGTTGCGGGAGGACATGGGGTTTTGCGCTTGCAGCCGGAAAGGGACGTATGCTCCTTACCATGGCGACAACGCTAATCGAGCGGCGGAGGTGCAGACCTGCCCTTATGAAATGGCATGGGGGACCCCTTCGCCATCAACGGTCTCGTGCCGATGATCCCGATCAGAAGAGTGCGGCGCTTCACAGAATCGAGTTGGCCGGCCCGAGGCCGGCCATGACATGGAGGGAAACGCGCCTCTTAAGCCACCCTGCCCTTTGCCAGGGCGTCGAATGCCTTGAGCTGCGCGAGCAGCCCTTCGAGTTCCCTCAACGGCACCATGTTGGGCCCGTCCGA
>Ga0182740_1002537_pt1 | contig 11044 bp, 9 predicted proteins | sample eDN5th37CKraftBY_FD_128872 | JGI IMG/M metagenome (GOLD analysis project Ga0182740, IMG submission 128872) | Enriched backyard soil microbial communities from Emeryville, California, USA - eDNA 5th pass 37_C Kraft BY (version 2) (version 2) | ecosystem: Environmental > Terrestrial > Soil >...
GAGATTCCGGCCACAACGAAGGCCAGGAACGCCGCTTGAAGCTCGCCCGTCAGCAGCAGCCAGAAGACCACTGGTACGAGAATGACCCGGCCGAGCGTAATTAGATTTGGAATGCTCACGCCGAAATGATCCCCGTCTTTTTTGGCTTGGGCGAAGTTGCAACCGATAACGCGGCGCGACCCTACCCTTTCGATGTTTATTTCGTCGAGAACATCCTCCCTTGCATTGCGGAAATGCAGCGGCAACGAAAGCCTGGAGAGCGGTCAGCCCAAGCAGGTCTCATCGCGTCCTGAAAGAATGTTCTATATATGAATCAATAACTTGGGCGGAGAATCCATGTCCCGCCGGTTGCCGTCAAGCTCAGGCCGCGGGAGCCGAGCGCGTTAGCTAAGGCACGCGCACCGCCCGGGTATTGAAGCGAGACATCGGCACGGCCTTCGGTGACAGCCTCGATGTTGAGGGCGTCGACTCCCGGCGTGTCGAGAAGTTGTCCACGCATGTCGTTCCATTGGCCGGCACTCGAGAACTCGACAACCATGCTGACGTCCTCGCCGTTGCCGCTGGTCGATGCGGCCCAGACCGGCATATCGGCGTTGGCGGCGGCGGCGGGAGGGGCGGCTGTCTTGATGGCCTTCCAGCGGCCTTCCAGCACGCCCAGCGCCACGACCGCTGCCAGCTGCGACGCGTAGTCGAGATCGCCGTCTGAGATGCGGTAGGTCCGCTTCAAGAGCAGCGGGCCGACGGCATCGCGCCCCGCGAGGGTCACTGTCAGTCTGTTGGCCGCAAGGTCCGGCTCGGCGACGGCCATGACGACGAGGCCCGTGCCGTAATCGCTCGTCAGCGCCTGCAGGCCCTTGTCGTCACCGGCAAGCATTGCTGCAACCGTGTCGGGCCGGACGGAGGGCTTCAGTTCTTTGACGTTGACCGGCGTGATCGTGTGCTTCAGGTCGAGGCCGGTCCAAGCGCGCCGCCAAAGCGCGCTATCGTTTCCTGGGCTGCCCTGCTGGACGACCGGCAAGACCGTGACGGTTGGCGCTTGCTGGTCGACGAAAGGAATCCCTTGGCGCGAAAGCGCGGAGCGGATGCCGTCCGGCTGAAACGAGAAGTCGAGGCTTGCGATATATTCGGTGGCGGAGTTGCGCTCGGAACGCACGGAGACGCCCGATACGAGATCTCCGGCTTTGAGATCCGCTACGTTCGCCAGGCGCTTGTAGGCTGTGACCGGCACCAGCCGCTTCAAAAGCGACCGCAGGGCCGCCTGCTGGCCGTCGGCCAACGCCTGCTCCTTGGCCGCCACCGCGTTGGCCGCTGTGGCTTCGACCGGGTAGTTTGCGACGGTGTAGGCGGCATCGGCGCTTGCCGAAATCGCGGGAGCTGCAGTGAGACCCACCGCCGTGCAGACGGCCAATGCGATGGCGAGGCAGCGACCAACCGACACCTTAATCCCCCGTTTCCCGTTTTAGGCGATGCATATGGCAGGCGAGCTCAGTTTCCTCGGAACCCGCCAACGATGCCTTCGTTTGCTCTCCGGACCAGTCGCTGCTACGACCCCCATCAGGGGTTGGCAATGGGGCAAAAGTGAGTTTTACCGATGCCTTCCCAGCGCGCCGCCCGAGGACGCAGCTTTCATTCCCAAAACTCTCCCCATGATGAGGACTAATGCCCGCGGCTGACGACAATCCGAAACAATCCATCACCTATGCCGATGCGGGCGTGGACATCGATGCAGGCAATGCGCTGGTGGCGGCGATCAAGCCCTTGGCGCGCGCAACGAGCCGTCCCGGTGCCGACGTCGATCTCGGCGGGTTTGGCGGCCTCTTCGATCTGAAGCGGACCGGTTTCCGCGATCCCATTCTCGTCGCGGCCAACGACGGTGTCGGCACGAAGCTCAAGATCGCCATCGATACGGGGCGCCATTCGACGATCGGCATCGATCTCGTCGCGATGTGCGTCAACGATCTCGTTGTGCAAGGCGCGGAGCCGCTGTTCTTCCTCGACTACTTCGCCGTCGGCAAACTCGACGTGGCGGCAGCACGCGAAGTCATCGCGGGTATCGCCGATGGCTGCCGGGATGCCGGCTGCGCGCTGATCGGCGGCGAGACGGCCGAGATGCCCGGTCTCTACAAGAGCGGCGACTACGATCTTGCCGGGTTTTCGGTCGGCGCCGTCGAGCGTGACGAAATTCTGCCGCGCGCCGATCTCGCGGTCGGCGATATTCTGATCGGTCTGAAATCATCCGGCGTGCATTCGAACGGCTATAGCCTCGTGCGAAAGCTCGTCGAGCATGCGGGATTGAGTTGGGACGCACCCGCGCCGTTTGCACCGGAGCAGTCGATCGCAGATGCGCTGCTCACGCCAACGCGCATCTACGTCAAGCCGCTTCTCGCCGCCATTCGCGGAACGGGCGGATCGGGAATGAACGGCGCGATCAAGGCGCTGTCGCACATTACTGGCGGCGGTCTTTCGGAGAACGTTCCGCGCGTGATGCCGAAGGACATGGCCGCACGCATCGATCTTTCTGCCATCGACGTGCCGCCGGTTTTCGGATGGCTCGCTCGGACCGGCAACATCGACGAGGCCGAGATGCTTCGCACATTCAACTGCGGCATCGGCATGATCGCTGTCGTGTCGAAGGGGCGCGTCGACGAGGTGATTTCGAAGCTCAAGGCCGCGGGCGAAGAGCCCGTCATTATGGGCGACGTCATTCCGCCGACCGGCGAGAAGTCTGACGCGAAAGGCAAGGGCGAAGCCTGGGCCGTGAAGTACGAAGGCAAGCTGCTCTTTTAGTTCTCGCTTCTTTAGTGTTGCCTCCGGCACGCGTGCTGCGCGCCGGCCGGAGGCGAATAGTTTACTGTTTGTCGCCTCCGACTCGCGTTCCGCGAGCCGGCGGGAGGCGACATTCAGAGGGGCTCAGGGCAACGCGAACACGTTGAGCGACCCGCCTAGGCTCGCGTAGTCCGAGAGCTTAGCGAAGCCGCCGACAGCACCTGATCCGTCGTCAGGGTTGTCGAGTCCAGCAGCGAGGCCAATGCCAGCCCATCCTCCGACGCCTGAGAAGACCGCCACGTATTGCTTGCCCTCGTGCATGTAGGTCATCGGGTTGCCGATGATGCCCGAGGCGGTTTTGAACTTGAAAAGCTCACGACCATCGCTTTGGTCGACGGCCTTCAGATAGCCTTCGAGCGTGCCGTAGAAAGCAATTCCTCCCGCGGTCGTCAGCACGCCCGACCAGACGGCAAAGCGCTCCGGCTTCGACCAAACGATCTTGCCTTTCACCGCGTCCCACGCGGTAAGACCGCCGGTTGCGTCTTTCGAACCCGGTGCCGGAAACATCGTGAGCGTCGCTCCGACGAAGGGCTGGCCCACGGCGTATGAAACTTTGAACGGCTCGTAGTCCATGCACATGCGCGTCGCCGGCACATAGAACAGCCCGGTCAGTTTCGAAAATGATGCGGGCTGCTGGTTCTTGGATCCAAGCGAAGATGGGCAGATGCCCTTCGTCGTCTCGTCGGTTCCCTTCTCGAAAGGCGCGTACTTTTTAGCGACGACGGGCCGGCCGTAATCCGGATCACCTTTGTCCATGACAATCGAGGTGGCCCAGTTGGCATCGGGATCGAATTTTTCCGCTACGAGCAGCTCGCCGGTGACGCGGTCCCATGTGTAAGCAAAGCCGTTGCGATCGAAGTGCGTGACGGTCTTGCGTTTGAAGCCATTGATTTCAAGTTCAGCGAGGATGGGCTCGTTCACGCCGTCGTAATCCCACTGGTCGAACGGCGTCATCTGGTACGCCCACCGCGCAACGCCGGTGTCGGCATCACGGGCAAGCATCGTCATCGCCCATTTCTGGTCGATCGGCTTTCCGTCAGGCCCTGCGCGTTGAACCGGGTTCCATGTCGAGGGATTGCCGGTGCCGTAGTAGATGAGGTTCAACTCCGGATCGTAAGCCATGTAGCCCCACGCGGGCCCGCCGCCGATCTTCCACTGGTCGCCGTTCCAGGTCTTCAGCGAACTGTCTTTACCGGCAGGCTTGCCGAGAACGAGTGTCCTTTCCGGGTCGAAAAGAATGTCCTCGTCCGGGCCCATCGCGTAGGCGCGCCAAACCTTGTTGCCGGAGTTCAGGTCGTAGGCGGTGATGTAGCCGCGCACGCCGAACTCGCCGCCCGAGATACCGACGATGACCTTGTCCTTGACGACAAACGGCGCACCGGTGCCCGTGGGGCCCTTCTTCGGATCGTCGTCAGCGACTTTCCAAAGCTCCATACCGGTTTTGGCATCGAGCGCGATCAGCGATGTATCGGCAGTATGAACGAGGATCTTGCCTTCCGCGTACTGCAGGCCGCGATTGACAGTGTCGCAACACATGACGGCAATGACTGCCGGATCCTGTTTGGGCTGATATTTCCAGAGGATCTTCTGGTCATTGGCGAGATCGACTGCCATCACCACGTTGGGAAAGGGCGTCACGAGATACATGGTGTCGCCGATGACGAGCGGGCTGCCTTCGTGCCCGCGTAGCACGCCCGTCGAGAACGTCCACGCGAGTTTCAGTTCGCCGACATTGTCTTTGTTGATCTGATCGAGCTTCGAATAGCGCTGGCCCGTGTAATCGCCGGATTGGACGGCCCAGTTCGCAGGATCGTTCGCGTGCGCGATGACATCCTGGTTGGCTCGCGCTGCCGTCGCGAAACTCACGAGCGCTGCGACGCTGGAGAGGAGAAGCCAATGTCTCATGTCATAACCTCCGAGTGAGCCCTGTCGCGGATCTCATCGAAGCCGGACGTTCAGCACATTTTGAGCGCATCAGAGCTGCGAAACAGCGGACATTGGAAGGCGGCAAGCTGAAGCGTCCTTGTTGCCGTCTCTTGCAGCGAAGCGGAGCAAAAGAGTGCCACGGAAATGAAAAATTTGCGGGCTAGTTTGCCGGCGGAATCAACGTGCCACCGGAGGCCGCATGTCCCAAAATGCAGCCGACCTCACGGTCGGGGAATTCATCGAGATCAAATACCGCGTGCCCCAGCGCGCCTTTGAGGATGGTGCAGAGCCGTCGCTTTCCGACCGGTGGTTCGTCGCAGAAATTATCTATCAGGATTACGACACGCCGCCGATGGCGCGGCTCGCCGACGGGCAGTTCACCGACATTCGTCCGTTTATGACGTGGCGGCGGATTGGGGCAGGCGCGGGTCATTCCATGTGAACGGCGGCTGAGCGGGCATTTTCACATGGCTGCTATCGGGCCGGCTGTCACACAACCGTAAGAGTGAGGAGGCAGAAGCGGATGCATTGGGTGCAGATTCCTGCTGCCTAACTTCGAGGAAGCGTCATGCGGATCCTCATCGCGACGGATGCCTGGAGGCCGCAGGTTAACGGTGTGGTTCGCACCTATGAGAACCTGAAGCGCGAACTCGAAGCCGCCGGCCACGACGTCACGATCCTATCGCCTCTCGACTATGCGACTTTCGCCTGCCCAGGATATCCCGAAATCCGGCTGGCCCTGGCGCGGCGTTCGGTGATCGCTCAGCACCTCAAAGATCACGTCTACGACCACGTGCATATCGCCACGGAGGGGCCGATCGGCTGGGCAACGCGCGCGGCCTGCCTGCGGCAGCACCTTCTCTTCACGACGTCGTTTCACACGCGTTTTGCCGAATATATCGAAAGCTACACAGGTTTGCCCGCGTGGATCAGCTACGCCTTTCAGCGACGCTTTCACCGGCCGAGCATCGGCACGTTTGCGGCGACGCCCTCCTTAAAGGCTGATCTTGCGCGGCGAGGCTTTCGCCGGTTGATGCTCTGGTCACGCGGCGTCGACACGGATCTGTTCAAGCCGCCCGCGCCGCGAGACAGTCCGCGTGACGGCGCGGACAGGGAGCCGGTCTTTCTCTACGTCGGGCGTGTCTCGCGGGAGAAGAACGTTGAAGCGTTTCTCCGGCTCAATCTTCCCGGGCGGAAGGTCATTGTCGGCGACGGACCACTGCTGCCCGCCCTACGTCTTCAATATCCGGATGCTATTTTCAAAGGCGCCAAGACCGGCGCTGATCTGGCGCGCGAATATGCGAGCGCCGACGTTTTCGTTTTTGCCAGTCGCACGGACACGTTCGGGCTTGTCTTGCTCGAGGCCATGGCTTCAGGCCTCGCAGTCGCGGCATATCCGGTGATGGGGCCCATCGATGTCGTGATGCCAGGCGTGACGGGCTATCTCGACGAAGATTTGGAAGCGGCGGCGCTTGCCTGCCTGCAGCTCGACCGCGAGCAAATCCGCGTCCAGGCGATGCGGTATGATTGGAAGCGCGTCGCGACCATTTTCCTCGCCAACATTCACCAAGCGCGGCGCGCGGCCGGGCTCGGCAAACGGCGTGCGAGAGCTAAAGCCGCCAGGCCGCAGATCAAGGCGACCGCGCGTCCAATCAGCTAGCGGCCGCCTCCAACGGCATGGCCGCGACTTCGAGAGGCGCCTTGCTGGCGAGTTCTCCCTCAATGACGCTCCGGACAACCTCGAGCGCTCGGGCGATGCCGTTTTCGCGCTGCATGGCGCTGCCGATTTCGGCGGCGCGCGCGGCATAGCCTTGATTGGTCACCAGGTCGCGGATGCGCTTCGTCAGCGTGTCTTCCGTCCAATGCTGGATTTCGAGGTAGTCGGGTCCGGCGCCGACCTGGAAAATCGTGTGGCCCCAGTATTTTTGATCGAGCATGAACGAGCAGACGAAGCTCGGGCGGCCGGCGCGCAGGGCCGCGTGCGTCGTGCCCACGCCACCGTGATGGATGACTGCGGCCATCTCGGGCAAGAGTTGATCGTGAGGCGCGTACTCATCAAGGAGATGGAAATTCTCCGATAGCGAAAGGCGATGGAATTCGCCCCGGCCGTTGCCGATGACGGCGCGCTGACCGGCGGCTTCGCAGGCGCGCAGGATCATCTCAGAGCGCTCAAGGCCCAAGGCCGGCATGCTGCCGAAACCGATATAGATGGGCCGTGGACCGGCTTTCAGGAACTCGGTCAATCGCGGGGACGGCCGCCAGCCGGACGCCGTTTCGCGCGACCAGTAGCCTGTGAAATGGATCTCGTCGCCCTCGGTATTGGGGCGCAGCTGCAGCGTGGGGCTCACCGGATAGATCACCGGCACACGGCGGCCGTCGACCTTGTGGGGGTGCTTGAGCCGATAGGTTCGCTTAAGGCCAAGCGACCGGCGAAGGTCGTTGATGACCGAAACGTAGGCCAGTCGCTGGAGGCTCAGAAGCGAATAGCCATACCGGTTCCAGGCCGCAATTTGGGTTCCGGGGATGCAGGAGAGCAGCGCTTCGGCGGACGGAGATACCGATCCGAGGCCAGCCATGATTGCAGGTATGCGTCGCGCCTCGGCGATTTCGGCCGCAACCGAGATCGCCGGGTGAAAGATGATCGCATCGGCATCGGCGGACGCGGCAACCGCATCGCGATAGATGCCTTCGAACATGGCGCGCATGTCCTGGCCGGGCCAAAGCCATCTCGTCAACATCACGACGGTATGGACGCCGGCCAACTCGGCCATTTCGCCTTCTTTCAAGAACCTTCCGAAGTCGCCGCCGCAGCGGCGCGCTTCGAGCCCATGGCTTTCGACGAATGGCAGGAAGTCTTCCGGAGCGGCGAGGCTGACCTCGTATCCTTGTTCCTTCAGTGCCAGCCCCAACGCGACCATGGGCCCGACATCGCCCAACGTTCCAACAGTGAGGAGAGAGATCCTGCGGGCCATTACCATCCAAAGTGCAATTTCGAGCCGCGTGCCATGGGGAGCGGATCTGCTAACCAATTCTAAAGATCGTCCTTGATCGACATCAGCATGAGGGAGGCGGCCCCTTCTCGCAATCGTTCAGCGTAAGATTGCCTAACGAGCCGCGACATTCGTGGCGGCCCGGCATCAACAGCCGGCCTCGCCTGCGAAAGCGGGCTCTGCTAGACCCGCCGCATGAGCACAAAGAAACGCACCGCCATTTTGATCTCGGGCCGCGGCTCGAACATGAAATCCCTCGTCGAGGCTTCGCGCGGGGCCGACTATCCGGCTGAAATCGTGCTGGTCGCCTCCAACCGGCCGGACGCGGCTGGCATCGGCTGGGCCGAAAAGCAGGGACTGCGAACCGCCGTCATCGACCACAAGCTCTTCCCGTCGCGGGAGGCTTTCGAAACCAACCTGCAAAGCGCGCTTGAAGAGCATGGCGTTGAACTCATCGCGCTCGCGGGGTTCATGCGGCTCATGACGCCGGGCTTCGTTGAGCGCTGGCGTGACCGCATGATCAACATCCACCCATCCCTACTGCCGAGCTTCAAGGGGCTCGATACGCATGCGCGTGCGATTGAAGCTGGCGTAAAAATTACGGGCTGCACTGTCCATTTCGTTCGGGCGGAGATGGATGAAGGCCCGATCATCGCGCAAGCGGCGGTTCGCGTGCTTCCCGGCGATGATCCGGAGACGCTTGCGGCGCGCGTTCTGCAGACTGAACACCGGGTTTACCCGGCCGCGTTAAGACTTGTCGCCGCAGGCCAAGCGCAATCGAAAGATCAAAAAGTAACTATAAATCAGCATTCCGGAGAAACGGACACGCTGTTTTCCCCTGCAATATAGGCCACACTCAGAGTTTGATAGTTACCTAGCACTGGCCGCCGCATGGACAGGCACCCCCCGAACCATGGTAATTCTGTGGCTTCCGGAAGGGGAGATCCGGCGATCTGACGTGCAGCGCGCGGTTTCGATCTGATCGAAGCCCTGTCTTGCGCTCACGCGCACGGCTCCGCCCGGGTTCCGATTGGAGAAATGCCTATGGAAACTACCCCCAGCACCGCTCTGGGACTAGGTGATGAATCTAGCATCTGGTTCAAACTGACGCCGCTTCTGCGCGGCGATCCCGAAAACCCGATGCGCATTCTGATGCACATGATGGACCGATACGGCCCGGTTCTGCCAGTCACGATGGCGAACCAGCGCGTGGTGCTGATTTCGGAACCCGAGTACTTCAAGCACGTGCTCGTCACGAAGGCCGATAGCTACACGAAATACTTCGATGGCCTGAAGCCGATCTTCGGCAAGTCGATGATCACCAACGACGGCGCGCTCTGGCAAAAAATCCGGATGCCGCAGCAGCCGGCCTTCCACCCGGACATGTTTGCCGAATACATCCCGTACTTCCTCAGGGCCATCCAAACCAAGATGGACCTTTGGAGCGAACTCGCCCAGACCGGCGAGACGGTGGAAATGGTGGAGCAGACGTGGACGCTTGCGGCCGACATGATCTGCAAGGCTTTGTTCGACCGCGACATGCCGTTCAATCCGCACGTCGTCTTCAAATGCGTCAAGACCTACACGGACGTGATGAACCATCGCGAAATTCGCTTGCGCAAGCAGGCCGGCGAGGTGTTCGAGATCACCGAAGAAGATCCCGCCAAGGCGATGGAGATCTGGGCCAGCGTTCCGCCGGCCGTTATGGGTGCGGATCCGCGGGAAGCGCGCGAGCGCACGCTTTTAAAGATGATCGAAGCGGTGGTGGCTGATCCGTCAGTGCCCGAATTCGACCGCGAGCAGGCCGTCGACGAACTCAAGCAGTACCTGTGGGCCGGCACGGAGACGACGGCTCTCACCCTCGCGTGGGCGCTTTATGAGATTTCACGCCGTCCAGAGGCCGCCGAGCGCATTCGCCGCGAAGGCGAGCAGGTTTATGGTGACCGCGAACCGACGGCGGCCGACTATTCCGGCCTCGCCTACACGCGCGCGGTCATCCAGGAGACGATGCGCATCTATCCGCCCGTGTGGGGCTTGATCCGCGTCGCTCAGGCGGAAGACGAGATCGGGGGCGTGAAGATCAACCCGGGCGACCGGGTGACGCTCTTTGCCTATGGGGCGCATCACAACGCCAAATTCTGGCCGGAGCCGGAATCCTTCCAGCCGGAGCGCTGGATGGCGGGCAACGCCAAGAAACAGGTGAAATACAGCTATATTCCGTTCGGCGCAGGCAAGCGGTCGTGCATCGGCGGCGCCATGAGCCAGGTCGAAAATACGCTTGCGTTGTCGCTGCTGCTCCGGCGCTTCCGGCCGGAGTACGTGGGCAAATATCCGGCTGGCCTCAATGCGACCGTGACACTGACGCCCAAGGGCGGACTGCCCTTCAAGATCAGGGAACTGAGCTGACGCTGAAGTGTTGGCCCAATGTGCTGAAAGTGCCGACAAGGCCGGGACAGTTGTTCCGGCCTTTTTCTATTTTAAGGAGAGTGGATGAGGACCGTGCTGGAATCGCAAAAGGCGTAAGACGCCATCTCAAAGGGAGCGATGATCGAGTTTTCCACAGCTAATTCGCAGGCTATCCCTTGTCTCGTTCCTAACCCAAAGACTGAGCGAACTTAGGGATTCGCGTTGTAGCTGCTCGCAAATGCGAAGCAGCCCGGTGTTCAACTGCCGGTGGTACTGTCATATTAGTGGCATGTTAGGACTTTAAAAGGACTTTCCAGGTGTCACTTCCCCCGGTGACATTTCATTCAGGTTCCAACTCCAGGAGGCCCCTCACCATGGAGTCCGTGAGAACTGTAGTGCTCGGCAAGCCCGTGTTTCTGTTGACGGGTGCGAAGTCTCGCCATTCGAAGAGCCATTCTTCGCCCGCGCTCGAAGTTGAAGCCCCCGAGAAGCTTCTTGAAACGGCCCGTCGTAATCCTGACGCCGTCGCCTTTGGATTTGTGGCCGGGAGCTGGGTTGCGGCCGCCTGAGGCCGCCTTCCATTCAATTTGCAAAGCATGGCGCCGGCTCAATTGGGCCGGTTAGCCCATGTAGATATCATCCCCGAAGGGCATGTCCGTCACACCCGGTTTGACGCCAAACCCGGTCAGAAGTGCGTGCACTTGGCCCCGATGGTGGGTCTGATGATTGAAAATGTGGGCGGTCAGGAAAGCGCGAGAGCGCGTCAATTGACGGCCGGTCGCGCCTGAAACCCAGGCCAGATCACCTTCCAAGTCGGATGGCTGGAGGTGGTTTGCCCAGTCCTGAATGAGGCCGTCGAAGCGGCGGCGCTCAGCTTTCAGATCATCCCAGGACTC
>Ga0182740_1002540_pt1 | contig 11036 bp, 9 predicted proteins | sample eDN5th37CKraftBY_FD_128872 | JGI IMG/M metagenome (GOLD analysis project Ga0182740, IMG submission 128872) | Enriched backyard soil microbial communities from Emeryville, California, USA - eDNA 5th pass 37_C Kraft BY (version 2) (version 2) | ecosystem: Environmental > Terrestrial > Soil >...
CGGGCACCAGGTGCTGGATGCGCTGCCCGCCGCGCAGGTCGCCGCCGAGAATCGTCTCCACTGGCAATTCGCCGTCGCGGAAGGTGAGCATCCGGCAGGGATCGCCGAGGTAGGCGTGAAAGAGTTCGTCGTGGTTGAGGCGGTGCAGCGAGGAAAACGACTCTGGCGTCACGAGATAGAGGATCGCCGTCGTGGAGACCGCATCTTTGCGGACGTAGGTCTGGCGAAAGAAGCCCCCTTCGCCCTCCAGCGGCGCGAGACCGAGCAGGGCGATCACCTCATCGGCAGTGAGCGGGGCAGGAGCGGTTGTTGGCATGAGCGGTCCCGATCATGGGAGGACGGAGGGCACGAAAAAGGACCGGTTTCCCGGTCCTCGGTACCCCCAGCGGGATTCGAACCCGCGATCTTCACCTTGAAAGGGTGACGTCCTGGGCCGCTAGACTATGGGGGCGACGCCGCACAAGATACGCGCTCGGATGGGTGCTTGTCAATGCCAGCACGCCGGTGCGCCGCATCAGGCGAGCCAGCCGACCAGGAGCACGACCGCGCAGCCCACCGCGATCCCGCCGATGGCGGCAGCGACATCAGCCGGCTCCCCGGAGAAGCGGGCTCCCTGCCTCCTTCCCCACCGGCGGGCGTCCTCGCTCAGCCAGGCAATGCCCGCGACGCAGGGAATCGCCGCCGCCAGCACGACGAGGAACCCGCCTGCGGCGAGATCGGACTGGGGAAACGCCCCGGAGACGGCATTCGCCGTCCAGATTGTCAGCACCAGCGGCAGTTCTGCCGCCACCGCCACGAACGCTGCGACGAACGGAAGCACGTACAGGCACAGCGCGAGCAGGAAGCAGAGCGGGAATGCCACCTGCATCAGCGGCCCCACGATCAGGTTCGCCAGCACGCTTCCGGGCGACCAGGCACCGAAGATCGCGATGGCGATCGGCACGGTCGCCAGTTGCGCGGTCGTCAGCGCGGCCACCGAGCGAGTCACCCATGCCATCGCCCCGCCGGACGGCCACCCGAACGCCGTGACCAGTGCCGCCGATGCCGCCATCGAAAGCCAGAACGAGACCGAAGCGACGTATGCGGGACAGGCGAGGAGCATGCCGCCACTCGCCAGTGCGAGGATGGTCAGGAAATCGGGACGCCGCCCGAACCAGGTGGCCGCGAACGCGCAGGTGACGAACACGCCCGCCCGGATCGCGGGCGCGCCGAAGCCGGTCATGCCCACGTAGAGCCAGACGGCGATCAGGATGCCGATCTGCATCGGGAGCCGCTGCCTCGCCCGGCCCCGAAGCAGGAGGGGAACGATCCCCGCCAGCATGGCGATGTTCTGGCCGCTCACCGCCGTTACATGGCTCAGCCCGGCGGCCCGGAACGCATCGGCGGTCTCGTCACGGAGGGCGGAATCATCCCCGGTGACGATCCCGGCTGCGAGGGCGCCCGCGTCGCCGGGAATTGCCCGCCGCAGGCGATCCGCGAGATCGCGCCGCATGTCGACCAGCAGCCTCCGGGGTGACGTTCCCTCGCTCAGGATGCTTGCGCCATACCCCCGGAAGACCCCGACTGCCTGACGGCCCTCCACATAGCGCCGGTAGCCCGGCTCAAGCCCCGCAAGCGGGGTGAACTCGCCGCCGAGCACGACACGGTCGCCAATGTTGGCGCGCAGCGAGACGGGAAACGAGGCGAGCACCGGGAGCGAAACGGCGAGCGTGGTGCCATCGGCGAGATCGACGGATTCGACAGTCATCATCGCGGTATCGAACCGTCCGCCCGGCTGGGGCATGGAGCGCACGATCCCGATCGCGGACTCGGCCCCTTCCAGGCGGGGATCGGGAACCGGGAGATCCGGCGTGCCTCGCAATGCCCCGAAGGAAGCGGCAACCAGGACGAGAGCCGTCGCCACGATCACGCGCAAGGCGTCGGGACGGTCATCGGCGAAGGCGTCGAGCAGGAGGAAGCCGAGCGTGACCATCACCGCCACGAGGATGCCCCGACCGCCGAGCGCGACGCCGGCCATCGCCGCCAGGCCGATCAGGAAGCCGGTCGGCATCTCATTCCCCGACCGTCACGTAGGGGCGGAGCTTCTCGAGCAACGACGGCCCGATCCCTTCGACGTTCAACAGGTCGTCGACGGAGGTGAACGGTCCGTGTTCGTCGCGGTAGGTGACGATGCGTTCGGCGAGCACCGCCCCGACACCGGGGAGTTCCTGGAGCTGGCCGGTCGTGGCGGTATTGAGGTCGAGCTTGCCGACCCCTGGCTCCTCATCTCCGCCCGATGCACTCCCGGGCGTCGCGGACGCGCGGCGGGGAATGACGATCCGCTCGCCATCACCCACCCGCGCCGCGAGGAAGAGCCGCGTCACATCGGCGTCCTCGGTCAGGCCGCCCGCCGCAGCGATTGCCTCGTCCAGCCTCGCTCCCGCCGGCAGCTTCACCGTTCCCGGTCGCACAACCGCGCCATCCATATACACCGTGATCGAGGCGTCGGCGTTGCCGGTGATCGTGACGGTCACCTCCCGCGACGAATCCCACCACAGGAGCAGGAGGACACAGAGCGCCGCGGCAATCAGCGCCGCCGGAATGAAGACCTTCAGCGCCTTCATCGGCGTCGATCCCGGACGAATCTTCTGGAGCAACGAATGCCCCCGCTGATCGTGGCGGTATCGTCCAATTCACCTGTCCCTGTGATCGCGATGGAGCACGGGAAACCCGGATGGAGCGTGGATAGGCTCCCGAGTTTCCTTGACGTATATCCAAACGGATTCCTATCATAAGTACGCTCGTTCTGCACAATCGACCCAAACGGGATCGAGGTGCGGCCTGGGGGAGGCACTTGATCGTTCGGAGACGCAACGTTGGTACGGGGCAGCCGGTACTTGCCGCGTCGTTTCTCGACACGCGGTGCATTCATCGGCCGCTCCTGCCGGTCGCTGCATGTGCAGATTGCCCATGCGGGCCCGATTGTTGCGACGTTCGATTGCACGTCACTACCTGATGGCAACGTCGCCATCGGGTCGAGGTTCTTTCTAGAGGGGGTTCCAGTAATGAATCGCACGACGATCGATCAGCTCGTCGACCAGTTGAGCCGGGGCGAACTCAGCCGCCGCAGCTTCGTCCGCCGCGCCACCGCGCTCGGGCTGAGCGCCGCCGCCGCCGGGTCGCTCGTCCGCGTTGCCAGCGCCCAGTCCACACCCGCCGCATCCCCGGATGCCTCGCCGGCCGCGTCTCCCGCCGCCTACAGCGGACCGACCGGCGTGCTCTCTCCCAGCCGCGAGGAGTACACCGCCGCGCTGAAGGAGCACTTCCAGTTCGAGGAAGCCGGCAGCCAGGGTGGCCAGATCGTGCATGTCCAAACCTCGGATATCGCGACGGTCAATCCGATCATCTCCCAGGACCTGTATTCCAGCTGGATCATTGGCCTTTTCAATGACGGGCTGGTCGGCCAGAGTCCGATCGATGGTTCCTATGTCCCGGGCATCGCCGATTCCTGGGAGCTGGGTGCTGACGGCAAGACCTACACCTTCAAGCTCAATCCCAACGTCACCTGGCACGACGGCACCAAGTTCACCGCCGACGATGTCATCTTTTCCTTCGATGCCACCGTTGCCGAGGACAGCTTGAGCGTCCGCCGCGCCGACGTCCTCTCCGTGCTGGACAAGTACGAGAAGGTTGACGATCACACGGTCAACTTCGTGGCCAAGGAGGTTATGGCCACCTTCCCGTTCTTCGACAAGACGGTCGGCCAGGTCGGCATGGTGCCGAAGCACATCTGGGAGAGCGTCAAGTTCGCCGACTGGGGTAGCGATGCCGGGTCCACCGGGACCGATGCCAGCCGCGTGATCGGGACCGGCCCGTTCAAGTTCGTCGAGTGGGTGACCGGCGACCACGTCACCCTCGACAAGAACCCGGATTACTGGGACAAGGCCAACACCGCCGTCAACATCGACCAGTACATCTACCGCGTGATCGCCGATGCGAACTCCGCCATCCAGTCCCTCAGGACCGGTGAAAGCGACATCGCCGACGTTCCGTTCTCCCAGGGCAAGAGCCTCGCCCAGTCGAACCCGGAACTGACGATCACCGACTTCGACACCTTCAAGTTCAACTACTATCAGCTGAACCAGGACCCGGCGAAGTCCACGCTCTTCACCGATCCGAAGGTTCGCCAGGCCCTCCACTACGGCCTCGACCGCGACCTGATCGCCGAGACCGTCTACCAGGGCTACGCCGTCCGCGCCGATGGCACGCAGCCGATCCTTTCCGCCGCCTACAAGCCCGACCAGATCAACACCATCTACAAGCTGGATGTCGACAAGGCGAAGCAGTTGCTCGCCGAGGCTGGCTGGAGCGACTCGGACGGGGACGGCATCGTCGAGAAGGACGGCGTGAAGTTCAGCTTCGAGCTGGACTACTCCGAAGGCTCGGCGACGTACGAACAGCAGATTCCGTACATGCAGCAGGCCTGGAAGGCCATCGGCGTCGAGATGATCCCGACCTCGATGCCATTCCCGACCCTGCTCGATCGCAACGACGCCCGTACCTTCCAGGCGCAGGTGCTCGGCTTCTCGTGGAGTGTCGACCCGGACCAGGGCGCGATGTTCCGCACCAACTCGCTGCCGCCGGCCGGCTTCAACAGCATGGCCTACAGCAATGCGAAGTACGACGAGCTCGATGCGCAGCAGCTGAAGGAGCTCGATGTCGACAAGCGCATCGACATCATCGTCGAGCAGACGAACATCGTGAACGACGATGTCGCCGCGGGCGTTGTCGTCTTCCGTAAGGACATCGTCGGCACCACGGCGCGCGTCCACAACTTCATCCCGAACGGCTTCGGCATGGTGTGGTCGATCCCGTACGTCTGGGTCGAGTCCTGATCTGGCTCGGGGCGACAACGACCGTCGCCTCAGCGTGGGCTCCGGGAACGCGTTGCGTTCCCGGAGCCCACGGCCATTGGTCCCCGCATCGCCGCCGGAAATCGCGTTCCGCTCTTCCGATGCCACGCGATCGTTCGTGGCCACGGGCATGCCGAACGACTGTGGGGCCACCAGGCCGCCGATCCAACGCTGTGCGTACGTTTGCGAGATGATCCCGCTTCGCTTCCGAGGTCGCCATGACACGCTACATCATCCGCCGGGTGCTCGGCATGATCCCGCTCTTACTCGGTATCTCCTTTATCGTGTTCGCGCTGCTGAATCTTGTACCGGGAAGCCCGACGAACCAGTTCGAGTTCAACCCGTCGATCAAGCCGGAAGACATCGCCCGCATCAAGTCCAATCTCGGACTGGACGCACCCTGGTATGAACGCTATTTCATCTGGCTCGGGAACGCCCTGCGCGGCGATTTCGGCATCAGCTTCACCAACTATCGGCCGGTAACGGACATAATCGCGGCGGCCCTGCCGAATACACTGATCCTCGCCATCACTTCCCTGATCATCTCCCTGATCATCGCGATTCCCCTCGGCGTCTATTCCGCTGTCAAGCGCAACTCGCTCTTCGACCGCGTCACGACCATCCTCACGACCGGGTTCTTCTCCGTGCCGACCGTCTGGCTCGGACTGCTGATGATCATTCTCTTCGCCGTGAAGTTCCAGGAATGGGGGCTGCCCTCGCTCCCGACCAGCGGCGTGCGGAACCTGCGCGAACCCGACACCTTCATGAACCGGCTGCAACACCTGATCCTGCCCGCGACGACGCTGGCGCTACTCAACATCGCCGGCTGGAGCCGCTACATCCGGACCCAGATGCTGGAGACGATCAACCAGGACTACGTGCGCACCGCCCGCGCGAAGGGCCTCAAGACGCGCATCGTCCTGATGTCGCACGCCTTCCGCAACGCCGTCCTGCCCCTGGTGACGCTGATCGGCCTCACGATTCCCGAGCTCTTCGGCGGCGCCCTCATCACCGAGAATGTCTTCGCCTACCCCGGCATCGGCCAGCAGATCATCAAGTCGCTGAACAGCAACGACTATTCCGTGGCGATGGCCTGCGTCATGATGCTGGCGACACTCACCGTGATCGGCAACCTCATCGCCGACATCCTCTACGGCGTCCTCGATCCCCGCGTCCGGTACGACTAGCGACCTCCCACGCACCGGGAAGCTCGTCCCGGAAAGGTGCACGACCTCTATGGCAACACAGACATCGACCAACATCGAGGCGCCGGTCACGTTGGGCTCCTCCATCACCGACCGCGACCACCTGAAGAAGTCCCGCAGCTTCTACGGCCGCGCGTGGGCGTCCTTCCGGCGGGACAAGGTGGCGATGGTCGCCCTGGCGATCAGCGTCCTCCTGATCCTGTTCTCGTTCGGCGCTCCGATCGTCGCCCGGCTGACCGGGCACGACTACGAGACCGGCGACCTGCGGAGCCAGCTCCTTCCCCCCTTCAAGAACTCCAGCTACATCCTGGGCACCGACGCCAACGGACGGGACATCCTCACCCGCCTCGCCTATGGCGGCCGCGTCTCGATGATGGTGGCGTTCCTCTCGCTGATCTTCACGTTCGTCATCGGCGGCACGGTAGGATCGATCGCCGGCTTCTTCGGCGGCGTGATCGACAACATCCTGATGCGGTTCGTCGATGTCGTGCTCTCGATCCCTGGCCTCACGCTCCTGCTGCTCGTTTCCGTCTGGTGGCGGCCAGGGCCGGTCGGGCTCGCCGTGGTGATCGCCTCGATCTCCTGGACTGGCGTGTCCCGCCTGATTCGCGGTGAAGTGCTCGCGCTGCGTCACCGGGAATTCGTGGAGGCCGCCCGCCTCGTCGGCGCGTCGGACCGCCGCATCATCGTCTCCCACATCATGCCGAACGTGCTCTCCATCGTCATCGTCTGGGCATCGCTCGCCCTGCCCGGCCTGGTCATCACGGAAGCCACACTGAGCTACCTCGGCTTCGGTGTGCGGATTCCGATTCCCTCCTGGGGCAACATGCTGAACGAGGCCTACCAGTTCTACACACAGTCCTGGACGTACGCCTTCCTGCCGGGCTTCTTCATCTTCATCACCTCGCTCTGCTTCAACCTGGTCGGCAACGGCCTGCGCGACGCCCTCGATCCGCGCCTGAACAAGTAGGCCCTGGACGCAAACGGGGAGCGCTGGCCCGCAAGCCGGCGCTCCCCATTCGCATGCCGTCACCGTGCACTGGCGACAGGTTCTCTTGGTCGCGATCTTCAGGCCGGGTACACTTCCAGCAGACCAGAATGGGCCGCTCGCCCACCTTCCCCGACACGTCGATGCCTCGCACCGATTGGAGACGAATGAGCGACGAGACGATCCGATGTCCGCAATGCGGGCATGAGAACAAGGCAGGCGATCACTTCTGCTCCAACTGCGGAACGCGCCTCCTGCGCCCGAAGCCGGTCGCCGCGGCTCCTGAACCCGAGCCGGAACCACAGCCGCTCCCGGAGACCGCCGACCCCTTCGCGGCGCCGGATGCGCAGGACGAACCCGTCTTCGCCTCGGATGCGCCGAGGACGGGCCAACAGGGAGCCTCCACCGAGGGCGGCTATGGATTCCCGCCACCCGTGCAACCGAGTTTCCTCGGTGGTTCCGGTCAGCCCCCGTCCGGATCGTCCGGAGGCGTGAACGAGGACGACCCGAACTGGCGGATGTCCAGCCTGGGTCCTCCCCCGAAGCCGAAACGCCGCATCTGGCTCTGGATTGTGCTTGGCCTGCTCGCCCTCTGCATCGTGGTGTGCGTTGGTCTCGCCATCTTCTTCAATACCGGAGCCGGCCAGGACTGGCTGAGCGATCTCGGCACCACCGTCGCCGAGGAAGCAACGAAGCAGGCGGGCGGAACCCCGGTCCCGTAAGCTCGTCACCCATTGCACAAGAGAGAGACCGCTGGAGCGAATTGCTCCAGCGGTCTCTCTTGTGTGCTCTTGATAGCCCCGGTCTAGCGCGGCGGGCGCGGTCCGCGATCGCCACCACCACCGGACGGGCGCCGGTCGTCGCGGCGCGGGCCACGGTCACCGCTCGGGCGCGGGCGCTCCGGCTTCGGATCGGGCAGCACGCCGGTGATCGCCGCGCGGCGGGAGAGGCTGACCTTCCCGTTCGGCGCGACCTCGATCACCACGACCTCGATCTCGTCCCCGACGCTCACCACGTCCTCGACCCGCTCGACGCGGACCGCCGGATCAGCGGAGAACTCCGAGATGTGGACGAGGCCGTCCTTGCCCGGCAGGATCTCGACGAACGCGCCGAACGGCATGATCGTCACCACCTTGCCGGTGTACTTCTCGCCGCGCTCGACCTTCACCTCGGTGGTAAGGCCAAGGATCTTCGCCTTGGCGGCCTCACGACCCTCGGCGGACGGCGAGGCGATGGTCACCGTGCCATCGTCCTGGATGTCGATCTTGGAGTTGGTCTCCTCCTGGATCGAGCGGATCATCTTGCCGCCGGGGCCGATCACCGCGCCGATCTTGCCGGAGTCGATCTTCAGCGTCTCGACCTTCGGCGCGAAGGCGGAGAGCTCGGCACGCGGCGCGGCGATCGTCTCCAGCATCTTGCCGAGGATGAACTGGCGGCCCGTGTGCGCCTGGCTCAGGGCCTGCCGCATGATATCGAGCGTGATGCCCTTGACCTTGATGTCCATCTGGATCGCGGTGACGCCCTCGTCGGTGCCCGCCACCTTGAAGTCCATGTCGCCGAGCGCGTCTTCCATGCCCTGGATGTCGGTCAGCACCGTGTACCGGTCGTTCTCGGCATCGAGGACGAGGCCCATCGCCACACCGGCGACCGGCTTCTCGATCGGCACACCGGCGTCCATCAGCGCCAGCGTGGAACCGCAGACGCTGGCCATCGAGGTGGATCCGTTCGAGCTCACGACCTCGGAGACGAGGCGCATGGTGTAGGGGAACTCGTCCTCGCTCGGCAGGACCGGCACGAGCGCCCGTTCGGCGAGCGCGCCATGCCCGATGTCGCGCCGGCTGGCGCCGCGCAGCGGACGGGCCTCGCCCACGCTGTAGGGCGGGAAGTTGTAGTGGTGGATATAGCTCTTGTGGTCTTCCGGGCTGATCGAGTCGAGCCGCTGCTCCTCGGAGGTCGACCCCAGGGTCGCCACCGTCAGCACCTGTGTCTGGCCGCGCGTGAAGATCGCGGAGCCGTGGGCGCGCGGCAGGTAGCCGACCTGCGTCCAGATCGGGCGGATCTGCTCGGTGGTGCGTCCGTCTGGCCGGATGCCATCCTCCAGGATGCCGTTGCGCACCTCCGACTTCAGGAGGCCCTGGTAGGCATCGGAGACCTCGTTCGCCGTGTACTGGCCGCCCTCACCCGCGAGGGCGGCGATCGCCTCCGCCTCGAGCCCGCTCGTGGCCTCCAGGCGCACGACCTTGTCCGGGTTGCGGACCGATTCGCGCAGGCGATCGCCGAGGAAGGCGGAGACATCGGCGATGAGCTGCTGGTTCTTCTGCGGAGCCTCGAAGGCCCACTTCTCGATGTTGACCTGCGCCGCCAGCTGGAGCTGGAGATCGACGATCTTGCGGATCTGCTCGTGGGCGAGCGCGATCGCGTCCAGGAGGCGATCCTCCGGGATCTGGTTGGCATCGCCCTCGACCATCATGATGGCATCGGCCGTCCCGGCCACGACCAGGTCGAGATCGCTCTCATCGAGCTGGGCGAACGTCGGATCGACGATCAGCTCGCCATCGACGAGGCCGATGCGCACGGCCCCGACCGGGCCATCGAACGGGATCGGCGAGATCGTCAGCGCCGCCGAGGCGCCGATGATCGAGAGGATGTCCGGGTCGTTCGCCTGGTCGGCGGAGAGGACCGTGGTCATCACCTGGACCGGGGCGCGATAGCCCTTCGGGAAGAGCGGCCGGATCGGGCGGTCCGTGAGGCGGGCGGCGAGGATGGCGGCCTCGGTCGGACGACCTTCACGCTTGATGAAGCCACCCGGGATCTTGCCGGCGGCGTACATCCGCTCTTCGTAATCGACGGTCAGCGGGAAGAACGGGAGGTCTTCCTTCGGCTTCTTGTCGCCGACGACCGTGCTGAGCACGATCGAGTTGCCCAGCTGCACGACCACCGCGCCGCCCGCCTGCTCGGCGAGGCGTCCGGTTTCCAGGCTCAGCGTCTCGGTGCCAACGGGCATCGAAACGGTCTTGATCTTCTCCAATGCGTAATCGGGAAGCATCGATTCCTCCATCAGGGTCCGGCCTGGGCATCCTGCCCGGCCGGCATGCGAACGGTGTCGTCCAACCGACAGCGTGCGCCCGGCGGATTGAGGAACTGGAGCGGGGCGACCGGCCCGCTCGCGCCGCTCCAATACCTCAATGCCGTCCAGGCAATCCGGGATACGCCTCCTTCCGTCAGTCCGAACCAAGGAAAAGCCCAGGATCTGGCGATCCCGGGCATCCCTGTTCACATCGTTGACACGGTCCATCGAACGAAGCGGGCTATCGCACCTTCAGCGTTACAAACGTGGCTGGCTACGATTCTCACCCGCTCCCGACCTACCGGCGCAGGCCGTGACGTGCGATGGTCGCGCGATACCGCTCGATGTCCTGCTCGCTCAGGTAGGCCAGCAGCCGGCGACGGCGACCGACGAGCTTGAGCAGTCCACGACGGGAATGATGATCGCCGCGATGGCGGCGCAGGTGATCCGTCAACCCGGTGATGCGCTCGGTCAGGAGCGCGATCTGCACTTCAGTCGACCCCGTGTCGGTGTCGTGCAGGCGGGTGGACGCGATGATCTCTTCTTTCTGAGCTGGTTGCAGCGCCATGCCGGCGAAGCCTCCTCAAACCGTCGTACGGTCATTCATTCATGCAGCAGGATGAGAAAAACGCCCGTGGCGACGGCGCTTGACATCAAGCAGTATAGCATGCGCCACCCCGCGCATGCATTCCCGACATATGGACATGGCGGCATGCCGATTCCTGGATGCCGACCGGCCCGCCTCGCGGCGCATCGGGACGCCGGCCATGTCCTCCAGACGGGACGCGCCCGGCGGGACGGGGTACCATGCATCCAGTCTTCGCGCGCATCGCATCGCGCCTTCCACCCTCAGCACCGGAGACCTCCAGCCCCATGACCATCCC
>Ga0182740_1002543_pt1 | contig 11027 bp, 10 predicted proteins | sample eDN5th37CKraftBY_FD_128872 | JGI IMG/M metagenome (GOLD analysis project Ga0182740, IMG submission 128872) | Enriched backyard soil microbial communities from Emeryville, California, USA - eDNA 5th pass 37_C Kraft BY (version 2) (version 2) | ecosystem: Environmental > Terrestrial > Soil >...
CGCGATCGTTCGTCCGTCGACGTTCAGCGCCGCGGAATGCACGGGCGAGTTCCACACGCTGAAGCGGAGCTGCTCCCCGTATTCGCCGCCGGAATTCTTGGTCGGCCCGCGGCCGAATTCCGCGAACACCAGCACGTTGGCTTGGGCGTCGTAGCGCGGGAGTGCCTGGCCCTTCGCGTTGGCGACGGCGCGACGAAAGGCATCGGCTCCATCGCCGCCGAGTTTATCGGTCGCGAACCCGTCGAGGTAATCGAGCAGCACGTAATCGCTGCGATAACCGGCGCCCGCGTCGCTGTCGATGAACTGCGCGGTGCGAAAGCACGCCCGGGCATTGTCCGGCTCGCCGTCGCGCCAATACAGCAGGCCGCGATAATAATAAGCCATCACCCGCTCGTAGGGCTCGCCAATGAACACCTTCGAGCTCTCGGGGGAGAATAAACCCCGGGCCTTCGCCGCGTCGGTGGAGTCTGTAATGATTCCTCCGATACTCAGGATCGCGTCGTCGAGTTTCGCGCGGGCCTCGGCGAAGTTCCCCAGCCGCAGCGCCGTCGCCGCGAGGCGATACTCCCACAGCACGCGATCCTGCGGCCGGGCCGCCGCGATCTGCGCGTTGCCGTCGACAATCGGATCGCCGGTGTAACGGATGTCGGGCATCCGCGACGCGGTGTAGCAGCCGGCGAGCGGCGCCAGCGCAAGCGCGGCGAGAACGGCCGGCAGGCCGCGTCGCGCATGGAGCAGACCCGGAGTCATGGCCGCATCGCTCCGGTTTCGGGCGGACGCGTTCAACGATACGCCGCGTCTTCGAGGCCCTGCTTCTTGATCTCGGCAGAGTCCTCCCAGACAATCTCGCTCGTGCGCGCATCGATCAGCTGAAAGCTGTAGAGCACGTAATCGCTCGTGCCCGCGCTGGTGCGCGTCGTCAGCCCCGCGAGTTTCCCGGTGAGGAAATAATCCGCGCCGCGAAACTCGGTGACATTCGGATCGGCGCTCGCCGTCACCTGGCCGCTTTGCTTCAGGTCGCGCTCGCGCTCGAGCGCCGCCATCCGATCCCGCGCGAGAAAGCGCACGCGCCCGGCGGCCTGTTTGTTCAACTCGATCCGGATGCGGTCGGTGAAGATGTCCTTGTTGATCGGGAATCGCGTGTCGTTGACCACGGGATCGATGACCACGCGCGGGGCGATCTGCGCCTGCGCGATTTCAGGGATGCCGAGGATGCTGCGCGCCATCCGATCGGTGACGGTCACGAGATCCTGGGATTCGACACCGGTGCCGGCGACGAACCCGCGTTCGTCCGGATTCATCTCGGTGACGGGCACGCCCGATGGATTCTTCACGCCTTGCGAGGCACAACCGGCGAAACCCGCGCCCAACACGAGCGCGACAAGAATGCGAGGAAACGTAGTCATTTGAATAGGACGCGCGTTGACCCCGCCGTCGCGGGTGCGGTGCCGCGAAATCTGCTTCACCGCCCGAACAGCCGGTTCGCGTCCGCCATCGAAGACGACCGGCGCGACGGTTCGGTGACAGCTGGCGTGGAGGGCACCGACACCGGCGGAGCGGGCGTCGGAGTGACAACGGACGGCGCGGTTTCGGCGGAAACGGCGGCGGCCGACTCCGCGGCGCGGGCTTCCGCCCGACGGTCGGCGATCGCGCCGAGCACATAACCGCCGAGTGCGCCGTAAGCTGCACCGCGCCACGCGTTGTGACCGAGGTCGCCGCTGTTGTTGCCGATCACCGCGCCCGCCAGCGCGCCCCAGAGCAGCCCGTTGGTCGCGTAATTCGCGCGCGCGGGATAGGCGGACGAAACGTAAACGTCGTCGTAAACACCGAAGCTGTAGCCGGGATAGCCATAACGATACGAAATCACCGTCCCCGAACGATAGGGCCAGCCGTAGCGATACGGCGCGCGCCACGCCGGCCTCCATGAGCCATAGCGATGCCCGCGCCAGGCATGCGGCGTCGAGTGAAACGCCAAGCGTCCGGACGCATTGGAATGCGCCCAGCGATGCGAGTGGGAAAAATTCCGCGTCGGCCGATCGTGAACGCCGGCGAACACCGGCAGCACCACCGTCGCGAAGACGATCAGCAGCCGCGGCCATTTCAACGTAAGCATGGTTCGGGAGACAGGAGGGTCTCCGCGAAGTTTCACCCGCGTGCCCAAGTGGCGCTCAGCCGGCCAGATCGGCCTTGCCGGCTTTTTTGCCCAAACCTAGCCTGTCGCCCGCAAATGAAAACGTCCTCTGTCTTCGTCGTGGCCGGCGTCGTGTTGATTGGTTCGTTCGCAAGCGGCTGCGCCACCCAGCCGGCGGAAACCCGGATCACCAATCCGAAGTCGCCCGGTCCGGCCGTGGGCCACGCCGTCGGATCCGCGGTGGGAGCGGTGGCCGGCGGTGTCGCCGGCGCGGTGGTCGGCGGCGCGGAAGGCGCGACGGCCGCGGCGAAGGCGCCGTTCAAGAACGAACGCCGCACGATCCGCACCTGGCGCACGGAAACGACGGCCGACGGCCGCACCATCCAGGTGCCGGTCGAGACCGAGGTCGACGAATACGGCCGGCCGATCGGGCCGGCGACGACGCCCGCGACGAAGTAAGTCGCGCGGCGGCCCGGGGCAGCGGCAGCGCCGCCCCCTTTCTCATTCGCAAAAAACAAAAGCCCCGGCCGAAGCCGGGGCTTTGCTGTTGGTAGTCAACGTCGCGGACGATGGCGGTGCTTTACCAGCCGACGGTCGGGCGCTTCGAGAGCTTCGCGATCGTGCGCTCCTCTTCCCAGACCGTGTAGCCCGTCTTCACATCGACGAGCGACATCTGGAACGCGTAGGTATTCTGCGTCTTGCTGCCTTCGCGATCCGTCTGCTGGATCAGCTTCGCATAAAGCGTGTAGTTGGGCGCCTTCAGCTTCTGCTTCTTGCCCGTGGTCATCTCCTCGAGCTCGGCCGCTTCGGACGCGACGACGGCGCGCTCGCCCAGGCCCATGGTGTTCGTGATGACGACCTTGCCGGTCTGCGTGAGCGCGACGCGGATTTTCTTGATCAGCAGGTCCGTGTCGATCGACAGCGTGGTGTTGTTGATCACGCGGTCCACCGCGAGCACGGCGGGCTGCACGGGCGCACGCTCCAGCGCGTTGGACGAGAGCAGCGACGCCACCAGCTGGTCGGCGGCGTTGGCCCAATCCTGCGAATTGATGCTCGAGGTGTTGAGCGCCTCGGGCCCTTTCGCGTCGATCGTGCGCGTGGTCGGCGCGGTCTCGCAACCGGCGAGGAAGAGAGCGGCCGCGGACAGGGCCGCGGTCAGCGTGAGTTGATGGAAGCGGATGTTACGCATGGTGAAAACGGGTTATTCCTTGAGTTTAAGAACGAAATCGACGGCGCGCGGGTTGATCGAGACGGTCGAGAGCGTGATCGTCTCACGCGGCTGGATACGGACCTGCTTCCAGGTCTCGTTCGGCGAATCGATGCTCATGCCGCTGGCGTCGACCCACTCGAACTTGTAGCTCAGCGCCTTGGTCGAGCTCTTCATGTTTTCCACCGCGACCTGCACCTTCAGGAGGTTGCCGGAGACGGTGGCCTGGTTGACGGAGGCGACGCGGAAAGTCGCGGCGAGCGAGTTGTCGGTGACGACGCGTTTGTCGGCGACGTAGCTGGGCGCGGCCTGGGGCTGCGCGCGCTCGACGGTATTCACCGTCGTGGCACAACCGCCGGCGAGAAGGCCGGCGGCGAGGAGGAGAAGGCAGGGTTTCATTTGAGAGCGAATTGGTTGACGAGCAGCGGAGCCGACGTGGAGGCGCTTTTCACGTAGACGACGTTCACCGTGCCGGGCACGAGCTGGAGCGTCTGCGTCGCGGTGCCCGCGGTGAGCGTGAGCGTGCGATCGGCGGGCGTGGCGATGCGCGCGTATTGGAACTCCTTCGGGAGGCTCGACCAGGTGCGCGTGTCGGCGATGTTCGTGGCGGAATTGAGCGCGGTCATCGCGACCGCACCGACCACGCTGCCGAGGAAACCCGCGCGGTCGTCGAGCTGCTTCTGCACCGCGGCCTGGACGATGGCCTTCGTCGCCGTGGTGATGAGCGTCTTGGTCACCACGCTGGGCCACTCGTTCTTGAAATCGTTGGCCACGATGCTGTCCATGCTCGCGATGGTCGCGGTCGAGAGCGTCTGGTCGCCGCAACCGATGCCGAGCGCGGGCACGTAGTCGCTGCTGAAATTCAACTTGGGAAACGCGGCGCCGACATACGCGAGCTTGCTGGTGACGAGGAAGGTCGGGATGTCGATCCGGACTTGATCGCGGCTGGGCGCGCTGCCGGTCTCGAAGATTACATACGTCACGCCCTCCGCCATTTTGCCTTCCGCAGCTTCGGCGGCCATCGTGAGGTCGGCGGTGAGATACGGATTTTCGGGCACGATGGCGGCGACGCGCTCGAGCGATTTGCGCCCGCGCTCCCAGTCGGCGCCGTTCTCGCCGAGCGTCGCGAAGAACAACCCGTCGAGCCAGACGGCGAACGGATTCACGTAGTCGCCGTAGGGCTTCATCGGCGCGAGCGACGCGTTCAACGCGTCCTGCAGCGCGGAGCCGGTCTTCGGATCCGACATCGCCTTGTCGGCATCGTAGGCGACATGCTTGCCGTCCTCGGTGCTCGCCTCGCCGGTTTTGGCGCGGGCGGCGACATCCTGCGCTTCCGCGATCCGCTTTTCGTTCTCGGCCACGGCGTCACGTTGACGCTGGAGCGAGCGGTTCAGCTCGAGCCGCACGCCGTCGCGATTGCCCTGCGCCAGGTGATTGAGCGCCTTGTAGGTGTTCATCATCACCTTGTCGTAAGACCGTCCGCGATACGGCAGGGTGGCCTGCGAAGTGAGGGCCGCGCCGATTTCGGAGCCGACCTTGACCTTGGCCTCGTCCTCGTAGCGATTGATCCGCTCCTCCGCCAGATCGAAGGCCTCCAGCGAACGGTTGAAATAATACGCGTGAATCTCCTCGGCGGTCGGCAGCGCGGGAGCCGGCGCGGGCTCCTGGCCGGGTTGGGGTGCCGGCGCCGCGGGCGCGGGCGGCGGTGGCACGAGCGACGGGTCCGCCATCGCGGCGGCGCGCAGGCTCGCGCCCTGTTCCAGACGCCAGACTATTTCGTCCTTCGACCCGCGGGCCGATTCGGCCTTCTTGTCGATGCTGGCGACGGCCGCGGCGAAGCTGCCGCTCTTCGTGGACTGCGCGAAATCGCGCGACTGTTCCTGATACGTGGCGCAGCCCGCCAAAAGCAGGAGAGCGAGGCTGCAGGCGACAACGCGGACGGGCGGCCGCGCCGGGGCGAGGGAGTTGTTCATGCTGGAGTTGAGTTGATGTTGGAGGGAAAATGGCCGCGGTTCGCCCAGGCGCTCCGCGCAAGACGAGGCCGGCCGCTTAGGGCTCTTCTTCCTCGTCGGCGACGTCGTCCTTCAGCCGGACCAGAGCGCCGCGCTCGATGCCGCTGTCCTCGATCACCTGGGCCTGGGAATTCTGCGGCGTCACGCGCGAGATCTTCACCTGGCCGACGAAGACCTCCTCCTTGCTCTTTTCGCCCGTATCCGGATCTTCGATATCGTCGCCGAAGACGAACACGTCCCAGACCTGGCCGACCTTGACGCCGGACTGATCGTTGCGGTTGATCGTCACGACCTTGTCGCGTTTCGCGAGAATGCGCGCCGGGAAAATGGCGTCGGCGGCGCGGAGCGCGATCTTCTGCGCCATCTCGCGTGTCGCATCGATCAGGAGCGCATCGTCGGCCTCGCCGACGCGCTCGACGGTGTTCTCCGAGCGGTTTTCCGCGGCGCGACGGGAAACCTGGAAGTTCGTGCTGGCGATCGCGCGCTGGGTCGCCACCTCGGTGATTTTGGCGACCGCCGAAAGCTCCACCGTGCGGGCGGAAACGGTCTTATTGAGCGAGGCGAGCCGGCGCGTCTCGAGGCGATCGTTGAACGAGTCCACGCGGATCGTGAGGAGGTAATCGGCCTGGTTGAACTGGAACGCGCTGCCCGCGGCGGCGGCTTCCGTCGCCAGCGCATCGGCATCGGTGCGCTCCAGCACGTCGAACCGGCGCGTGTTGAGCACGCGGTCGTAGACCTGGGAGTCGAGCGCCTGAAGGACGCTGTCCAGCGAGAGCGTCACCCCCTGCTTCGACATGCGCAAACGCAGCGCGTCGGTCGCGGTGATCTTGGTGATCGCGATCTTCTTTTTGCCCGGCGCGTCCTGGGCAACGGCGCCGACGGCGCAGAACGTCGCGGCGAGCGCGAGCGTGATGAAGCGGAAGAATTTCATGACGTTAAAACAGGCGGAAAAATAAGGGGCGGCCGTTTCAGTTGAAGATCGAGTTCTGCTTGATCGTGATGCCTTCCTTCGTGTTCACGCGAAAGCCGCTTTGCTCCAGCATCTTTGCCTGGCCCTCGAGCACCTTTACCTCGGCATCGGTCAGCTTGGCGCCGTTCTTGAGCACGTTGAGGAAGGCGGTGGCATCCTGCCAGCGGGCGTAACCCTCGTCGCTCATGGTCATCGCGACGTTGAGCGTCAGACCCTTCGTGAAATTCACGGTGCGCTCCCACGGCGCGAATCCCTCCCGCGTCACCCGCAGCTTGTGCAGGCCCGGCCGGACTTCGATCGTGCCCGGCGCGGAGCCGACCGCGAAACCGTCGACCTCGACCGTCGCGGAAAGCGGCGAGACCTTGAATTTGCTCTGCGAAATCGTGACTGTATTCTCCACGCCGATACGCACGTCGGGGATGACGAGGTCAGCCACCTCGGTGGTGATGGTGATGCTGACGAGCCCGGCGGCGGCCGCCGGGGCGGCGATACGGCCGCGATCGATCCGGTTCTTGAGACTGGCGGCCACCTTCTGGCCGGCCTCGGCGAGCAGATCGTCCCACACGCCCTGGTTGTCCTCGGTGGCGTTCGCGGTCGTCTGGACCGTGCGGCTGGCCTTGACGGTGTCGGCGGTGAGGCTCGCGCCGGTGTTGCCGTCGAGAATCTTGTAGCTGACGCGCACGGTGCGCTCGTCGTTTATGGACTTCACGCCGTAGGCGTTGACGGCGTTCTTTTTCGAACCGAGTCCGGAAAGCGAAACCTGCAGCAGGTAATCGGCGCCGAGCGCCTGGGCCAGCCGGACGGCCGATGCGTTTTGCGCCAGCTGCTGGTCGAGGGCGTTCTCCTTCGCGTCGGGATCGATCCCCTGGACCGCATTGAGCGCCGTCTGCCGGCTGATCACCGAAACGCCAAGATCCGTCACGCCCGAGGTGACATAATCCTCCAGCGGCTCGAGCTTCGCATCGTTCTCCGGCCCCGCGCTGTTGGTCACGAAAATCGCGGCCGTGTAGGTCTTCGGCTGCGGTTTCGACGGATTCTCCTGGGCGAGAGCGGCCGCCACGAGGGCGCTCGCGAACACGAGGCAAAGACGGAGGAGTTTCATATGCAAAGAAAGGGGTGGTGCCGGCCCGGTGCGGAATCGCTCGTCGCAGGTTCGCGCGCGGCTTGGCTCAGCCGCCCGTCGCCACAGCCGCCGCCACCGCGGCGCACGGAATCGATCGGCGATGAAGCTGGAACCACATGTCGAATGAGGGCCTGAGGCTTATCCCTGATCCATCGAATCCAAGTCAAGACGAGAGACCTCCGCTCCGCTGCACATCTTGGCGACCGCACGGCCGCTCGACCACGCGGCCGCGCTGGGCTCGCCACTTGCCGCCGGCAGCGGCTCGCCCCATTCTGCCGCCACCCCATGAGTGCCGCTTTCGTTCTCGCCCTCGACCAGGGCACGACTTCGTCCCGCGCGATCGTATTTGACCGGCAAGGACGGGCCCGCGCGACCGCGCAGCAGGAGTTTGCCCAACATTTCCCCCGGCCCGGCTGGGTCGAGCACGACCCGCGCGACCTCTGGGAAACCACCCGCCGCGTCGCGCTCGCCGCCGTGGCCGAGGCCAATCTCACCGTCCGCGATCTCGCCGCCGTCGGCCTGACGAACCAGCGCGAGACGACGCTGCTGTGGGACCGCCGCAGCGGCGCGCCCGTCGGTCCGGCCATCGTCTGGCAGGACCGCCGCACCGCCGGACTTTGCGAGCGGCTGAAGCACGCCGGGCTCGAGCCGCTATTCCGGCGCCGGACCGGGCTCGTGCTCGATCCGTATTTTTCCGGAACGAAACTGCGCTGGCTGCTCGATCGCGTGCCCGGTGCCCGTCGTCGCGCTGCCCGCGCCGAGCTGGCATTCGGCACGGTGGATACCTGGCTGCTCTGGCAGCTCACCGGCGGCCGGGTCCACGCCACGGATGTTTCCAATGCCTCCCGCACGCTGCTCTTCAACGTGCGCACCGGCAGGTGGGACGAGGAGCTGTTGCGAGCATTACGGATTCCCCGGGCCGTGCTGCCGGAAGTGCGCGCCAGCAGCGGGCACTTCGGCGAAATCTCTACGTTGCCCGCGCTGAAGGGCCTGCCGATCTGCGGTATCGCCGGTGACCAGCAGGCGGCGCTGTTCGGCCAGGCCTGCTTCCGTCCGGGAATGGCGAAGAACACCTACGGGACCGGCTGCTTCCTGCTGCAGCACACCGGCACGAAACCGGTGGTATCCAAAAACCAACTCCTGACGACCGTCGCCTGGCGGATCGGCGCCGACGGCCCGCTCGAATACGCACTCGAGGGCAGCGTGTTCATCGGCGGCGCCGTGGTGCAGTGGCTCCGCGACGGGCTCGGACTGATCCGGCGTTCGGGCGAGGTCGAAGCGCTCGCCGCCCGCGTCGCCGACAACGGCGGCGTTTACCTTGTCCCGGCGTTCGCCGGGCTCGGCGCGCCGCACTGGGACGCCTCCGCCCGGGGCGCCATCCTCGGACTGACCCGCGGCACGACCGCCGCGCATCTCGCCCGCGCCGCCATCGAGAGCATCGCGTTTCAAAGCGCCGATCTCCTCGCCGCCATGCAGGCCGACTCGCACGCGCGGCTCCGCGAATTACGTGTCGACGGCGGCGCGTCGATCAACAATCCGCTGATGCAATTCCAGAGCGACTTGCTCCGCGTGCCGGTGATCCGGCCGCGCACCACGGAGACGACCGCCCTCGGTGCCGCCTACCTCGCCGGGCTCGCGACGGGGTTTTGGAAAGACCGGGCTGAGATCTCACGACTTTGGGCCGCCGAGCGGACGTTCCAGCCGGCCGCGCCGCTACGGTCCATGCGCCCGCTGCAACGCGACTGGCAGCGTGCCGTTGAACGAGCCCGGCACTGGGTGTAAATTCGGCGGCGTCAGCGCCCCCTCGGCGATGTTACACGGTTCGTGCCGCACTCTCACTCGCGGATTGTGTCAAAACCGTAGACCGCTACGTTTTACCCCTTTGTCGCCATGACATCCCTCGCCCGCTTCACCGCGCTCTGTCTCATTGCGTCGCCGGTTCTCACCGGCGCGACCGCCCGCGCCCAGGATCCCGTCGTGATCGAACGCGCCCCCGACGATTCCGCCTCGGCCGAAGTCGACGCGCTGCGCACCGCCAATCGCCGGCTTGAGTCGGAACTGCAGAACGCCCGCGCCGCCATCGAGCGGTTGAACACCGATCTCTCCACCGCCCAGTCCGCCCGCATCCAGCAGGAAGCCGCGCTCAAGGACAGCGCCCGCGAGCTCGCCACGCTCCGCGCGAGGCTCGCCCGCCTCGAAAACGCGCCCAAAGTCGCCGCTCCGGCGCCTGACACCGAGACGCTCAAGAAACTCGAAACCGCGCAATCGACCATCGACGTGCTGGTGGCAAAGAACCAGCAGCTCGACTCGAACCTCGCCAAACGCACCACCGAGCTGCACGACGCCCAGTCCGCCCTGGCCGCCGCCCGCACCGCTTCCGCCGAGTCCGCGCAGAAAGCGAACACCGACGCCGTCGCCGCCGCGGCGCGCGAGAAGAGCCGCGCCGACGAAGCCGTCGCCCGCCTCAACACCCTCGTCGCCGGCTCCACGCGGCTGCAGGAGGAAAACCAAACCCTGAAAAACCAACTCGCCGACCTGCGTCGCGCCGAGACCGGTCTCCGCGAGCAGCTCGCCTCGACCGCGACCGAGAAACCTGACGCCGATCTCTCGGCCAGGCTCGCGGACACCGAGGCGAAACTCACCACGGCATTGCGCGCCCAATCCCTCGCCCAAGCCGAGAACGAGCTGTTGAAAACGAAAGCCGCCGAGCGGGGCCAGGCCGCCGCCGCGTCCGCCACGCTGCAAAAGGAGAAGGCCGCGCTCGAGTCTCAGCTCGCCGACGCTCGGGCCAACGCCGAATCGCTCCGCCAGCAGCTCGACGGCGCCACCTCCGCCGCGCCCGACCGCTCGCGCCACGTCGCCGAGCTCGAAAGCAAGCTCGAGGCCGCACTCCGCAGTTACACGCTGCTACAGCAGGAAAACGACAACCTCAAAACCAGTGCGGACGAGCTCGCCACGCTCCGCGACCAGGTGAACACGTTGCGCGACGAAAAGGCCGCGCTGGAAAACCAGCTCGCCGCCACGTCGGCGGCAGAGCCTTCGCCTGAAACCACCCGCAAACTCGCCGAGGTCGAGGACAAGCTCGCCACCACTCTGCGCAGCTTCTCGCTGTTGCAGGAGGAAAACGACCGGCTCAAGGCCGACGCCGCCCAGACGGTCGAGGCGGCCCACACCGCCGCCGCCAAGTCGGCCGCAGACTCTGCGACGCAAATTTCCGCGCTTTTCAACGAACTCCGGCAAACCCGGGCGCAACTCGCCTCGCTCGCAGCGGAAAACTCCGAATTGAAAACGCGCCTCGCCCTCGCGCGTCCCGCGCCCGGCGGCGCGTTCGCGGCCCCGTCGCGCCCCGGCAATGCCGCTGCCGCTCCCGCGGAACCGGCCGCGACTCCGCCGCCGGCCGCCGACCCCGCGCCGCGCACCCACGTGGTGATCCTCGGCGACACCCTCGCCGGCATCTCCCGCCAGTATTACGGCACGCCGAATCGCTGGGAGGAAATCCTCCGCGCCAACGCCGCCACCGTCAGCAACCCCAACGCGTTGACGGTCGGCATGGCTCTCCGCATCCCCTGATCGCGGAAGGCCCC
>Ga0182740_1002544_pt1 | contig 11025 bp, 9 predicted proteins | sample eDN5th37CKraftBY_FD_128872 | JGI IMG/M metagenome (GOLD analysis project Ga0182740, IMG submission 128872) | Enriched backyard soil microbial communities from Emeryville, California, USA - eDNA 5th pass 37_C Kraft BY (version 2) (version 2) | ecosystem: Environmental > Terrestrial > Soil >...
CGGGCGTCAGCCGGATGATCGCGAAGACGACGATGGACACGATCAGCAGCGTCGGGATCGCGGAAGCAATGCGCTTCAGGATGAACCGCTTCATTCAGTATGCCTCTGTTTCCGGATTGCAGTTCCTATGCATCTTCGCTCAGGCATCCGCCAGCACCTTCTCACGGGCTCCCGGCTTCATGGCGCGCACGGCACTTTCCATCTCCAGCCGGTAGATGGTCGCCTCAGAGTTGATCGCCGGCAGCGGCGTGATCTCCATGGTGCCGGCAGCCGGGCGGAACAGCAGCGTCGCCACCGTGGCCGAAAGGTTGCCCGACATGCCGGGTATCGGCGGACGGCAGACCGAAAACGGCGCGCCCAGCCTGTCCGAAAGCGCATCGCGAATATCCTGTTCGCCGATGGTATCGCCGCAGCCGCGCAGATGACGCCGCACCACGAAATCGCGATAGATGCTGTCGGGCATGTTGTGCAGCCCCATCTCCTTCAGCTTGGAGAGCGCCACCGGGCTTTGCCAGTGGTTGGCATGCACGATGAGCCCGTCCTGCGGCGTGATCGGAAACGCCTCGTCCGGCGCGCATTCGAGATCGACGGCAAAGCCCTGAACGGTGCTCAGGATCATGTTGTTCGACGCCGATTTGGGGGTCGTCGCCACGATCTTCACCGACTGGGAGAAATGCTGCTGCTCAAGCGCCCTGCGGCGGATGAGGGAAAGCGGCAGCCCGAGGGTGCGGTAATCGCGATCCGATTCCAGATAGTTGGCGGTGATCGAGGTACCGACCGAGTTGAAGCCGTTGCGGGCCATGCCGCCGGCCTCGGTGAATGTCAGCACATCGGGCCCGTCATCGCGGCGGATTCGCAGCACGACTGCCGTATCGGCGCATTCGGCCAGCCAGTCCCATGTTTGCGCATGCAGCAATTCGCCCGTGGCAGAGGCTTCCGGTAACACCACGACACCCGTGCATCCGTCGGGCTCGCTGGCATTCGCCGCCACCTTGCGCTTTGCCAGCTGCACCAGCTCGGTGCGGGCATTGATGAGAAGAATGTCGACAGCATCGACGCCGGCGCCTTCGGCTATGGCGTCCATTTCCTCCAGCATTTCCGGAGCCCAGTCACCGACGCGCTTGCGAAAATCCTGAGAGAGACCGGCGAGATCGGCAAGGTCATAGCCGGCAGCGCGCAACTGCCCCCGATAGAGGGCGATGGAACGGTCGATCCGCTCTTTTGCAGCAGCACCATAGGCCAGACCACGTTCACGGGGAGACCCGCTCAAATCAACAAGCGGAAACGGCTCGACACTCTTCACCTGAACATCCCCAGTCTGTCATCAAATTTCCAGCAACCAATAACTGCATTTTGCATTTATGAAAAGCAGAATTTCGCAAGAGAGTCGAATTTGCCGACTGCCGAAAAAACAGCGTGGGAAAACGTGTAGTTTTTGATATGTCTGGCTTCATGCAGTTACCTGAAAAGACACTATGACAATGCAAAATGCAGATATGCACACCACCGATCTGCAACTGGATCTCGCCCGCAGGATCGTCGCGCATCTGCGCGACCGGTCGGCACCCGCAGGCGCGCGCGTGTCGTCTGCAGAGCTTGCCGCGGAATTCAGGGTCTCGCGATCCCCGGTGACGCGGGCGCTATCTCTTCTTCTCGACCGAGGAATTCTGGAGAAGACATCGACCGGCCGTCTCGCAGTGGTGCGCGACATGGCCGGCGTCGAGCTGGATGCCGTGGCGCCAGCCTCGGAAACCGAGGAGCTGTTCACCCGCATCATGCGGGACAGGGCGCGCGGCGAATTGCCCACAGAAGTTTCCGAAAGCGAGCTAATCCCGCGCTATGGCGCCTCGCGCGGCGTCATACGCCGCCTGATGATGCGCTTTGCCGCCGAGGGCCTTGCCGAGCGCCAGCAGGGACATGGCTGGCGCTTCGTCGCGTCCCTCGACGCCACCCAGCTCAAGGCGAGCTACCAGTTCCGCCTGATCGTGGAATGCTCCGCGTTTCGCATTCCCGACTATGATGCACAGCCCGAACGCGTCGAGCAGCTGCGGCTCGGGCACGAGCGCATTCTGAGCCTTGGGCGCAATGCGGGCGCGGACGAGTGGTTTCAGGTCAATGCCGGCTTCCACGAGGCGCTGGCCTCGTTCTCCGGCAACCCGTTTCTGGTTTCCGCGGTGCAGCAGCAGAACAGCCTGCGGCGCATGTGGGAGTCCGCGATCTATCAGGAGCTGTCGATCGACCGGATCCGGATTTCCTGCAACGAGCATCTTTCCATTCTCGATGCCGTCGACAAGGGCAATCTGGAATGGGCGGAATCGCTGATGCGCGAACACCTGAAGAAGGCCGGCGGGCTGTAAACGACCCGCGCCTCGGCAGGTCGCATCACAGCCTGGCCCCCCATCAGAACACCGGCAATTTCTCCGGTTCCGGGTTTGAAGCAGACAGCGCCTCTGCCTTGCGCAGGGCGGCAAGCAGAGCCGCAACCAGTGGCGTGTGCGGCTCGCGCTTCGGCACCACCATGCCCACCATATGCTGCACCTGCGGCTCCACGATGGGGATGCAGCGGACCGCTCCACCGAAATCAAGCGCCGTGGCGAGGTTGAGCGGCATGATCGACGACCATATGCCGGTCCGCACATGCGACAAAAGCACCACCATGGAATTCGATTCCAGCGTCGGGCGCACCGTAAGGCCGGTCTGCGCCAGATGGCTGTCGATGATGCGCCTGTTCTGCATGTCGGGCGTGAGCAGGCACAGCGGCAGTTGCGCGACCTCGGCCCAGCTTACCGTCCTGCGCGCCGCCAGCGGAGCGCTGCCCGACACGACCAGATGGTAGCGTTCGCTGTAGAGCGGCACGGTGATGACGTTGCCCAGCGGCTCGTGATCGATATAGGTGATGCCGGCATCGATATCGAAATTGCCGAGCATCGACAGGATCTCGACCGAGGTGCGCGACAGCACGGAGAAGCTGACGCCGGGATGCTTTTCGTGAAAAGGCGTGGTGATGCCGGCGACGATGGCGAGCGCGGTCGGAATGGCCGCGATGCGCAGGCGCCCGGAAAGCCCGGCGCGCGCGGCGCGCATTTCCTCCTGCAGCGAGCGCGTGTCGGAGACGATGCGCCGGGCCCAGGCCAGCACCTGCCTGCCCTCCGGCGTCAGCCCGCGAAAGCGCGAGCCGCGCTCGACGAGCATCACCCCCAGCATTTGCTCAAGCTGCTTGATGGCGAAGGACAAGGTGGGCTGCGTGACGCCGCATTGCTCGGCGGCACGGCCAAAATGCTCCTCCCTCGCCAGAACCATGAACAGTTCCAGCCGTTCGACCAGCATCGCTTCCCACCTGATGGCCAGAGCAATTCCGGCAAAAGCGCGAAGCGGAATTGCAGCGGAACAATGGGTTGGAGCTTTTCCGCAGTTCGGAGAAAGCGGAAATCCCCCGGCGCAAGGCGCGTTCTCTCAACATGCGATCCCGGCGCGAAATCACCGCGCCGGGATCGGCCGTTCAGATCAGCCGAACAGGGCTGCCGTCTTCTCCAGCGTCACCCACACACCCCACAGGATCGGGATGCCGACGACCGCCCAGGCGAATGCCGCCTTTGCGTCGAAGCCGCCCTTGCCGATGCCGAAGGAACCTGTCGGCCCCGCATTGGCCGCCGCGGTCTTTGCCTGCAGGCTGGCGACTTCCTCGTCCGACATGTACCATTTCGCTTCAAGCGGCCGGACCATCATGTTGGCGATGAGGCCGATGACGAGCATGCCGCACAGAATGTACATGGTGAAGTCGTAGACCTGCTCGCGCGGCACGCCGGCGGCGATCTGGAACTCACGGATGTAGTTCACCACGACCGGGCCGAGGATGCCGGCGGTTGCCCATGCGGTCAGCAACCGGCCATGGATGGCGCCGACGAACTGAGTGCCGAAGATGTCGGCCAGATAGGCGGGAACGGTAGCGAAGCCGCCGCCATACATGGACAGGATGATGCAGAAGATGCTGACGAACAGCACCTGGTTGCCCATGCCTGCCGCCGTGGGCGCCATCGCATAGAGCACGATGCCCAGAATGAAGAACGTATAATAGGTGTTCTTGCGGCCGAGCTTGTCGGAGAGGGACGCCCAGAAGAAGCGCCCGCCGATGTTGAACAGCGACAGAAGCCCGGCGAAACCGGCCGCGATGGCAGCGATGGCCGCACGCTGGCTGTTGTCCAGTTCGGTGAAGGAAAGCTCGGGCAGACCGATAAGGCGGCCACCGAAGATTTCCTGCAGCATCGGCGACGACATGCCGATGACGCCGATGCCGGCGGACACGTTCATGCACAGCACGATCCAGATCAGCCAGAACTGGCGGGTCTTGTGGGCATCGCGCAGATGCACATGGCGCGTGGTGATCATGCTCTGCTTCGCCGATGCCGGCGGGGTCCAGCCTTCCGGCCTCCAGCCGTTCGGCGGGATGCGGTAGCCGAAGGCACCGCCCATCATGAACACGAAGTAGATCGCGGCCATGACGAGGAAGGTCTGCCACACGCCCACGGACGTGTCGGACTGGAAGTGGTTCATCAGGATGTCGGCCAGCGGAGCGCCAATCATGGCGCCGCCGCCAAAGCCCATGATGGCCATGCCGGTCGCCATGCCGCGCCGGTCGGGAAACCACTTGATGAGCGTCGAAACGGGCGAGATATAGCCGAGGCCCAGACCAATGCCGCCGATGACGCCCGCGCCCAGCCACATCAGCCAGAGCTGGTGGGTGATGATGCCGATGGCGGCCAGCACCATGCCGCCGCACCAGCACATGGCCGAGACGAAGCCGGCCTTGCGCGGCCCCACCTTCTCAAGCCAGCCGCCCCAGATCGCGGCCGAGCAGCCCAGAAGCACGAAGAACAGCGTGTACATCCAGCCGAGATCCGACACGCGCCAGTCGCAGCTTGTGGTGAAGAGAGCCGAGATCAGGCTCATGTCGGCGCAGACGACGGGCTGGCTGACGCCGATGGCGCGCGACAGCGGCAGCCAGAACACGCTGAAGCCGTAGGCCATGCCGATGCAAAGATGTATGCCGAGCGCGGCAGGCGGCACCAGCCACCTGTTGAAGCCCGGCTGAGCGACGATGCGCTCCTTGTCGAGTATCCCGACATCGCCTGTAAATGTTTCACTTGCCGTGGACATGAAGACCTCCTCCGTCCCGCCGGATCCTGTCCGTGCGTCGTCCTGCTGTTACCCGGGCGCGCCTTGCGTCCGCTGATGGACGCCGGCGCGCTCCCAACCACTGACAGGCATCGGAACAATCCGAATGCGGACGCTGCTTGCGCTCCGATGCCCCCTCTTCCTGCGCGCCGCTTTGCCTGTGCCGCGCTGCCGGCTCCTGCCCCAGGGCAGCCGGCCTTATGCACATCCCTCCCGTTCCATTGCCGGCAAATACCAAGCAATGGCCGTGCCAGTTGGGCGGCGCCAATGATTTCAAATGCTTATCGACTGAGAGGAATCGTCTATGGACAAATTGTCCTTTTGGGCCGGACAATTTGTCCACCCTGTCGGCCGCCGCAGGTGCGCGAGGAGAGCCTGAACCCTTCGGGCCGGGTCAAAACCCGGAAGCAAAGAAGGCTCCGGTTGAACCGGAGCCTTCGGAATACATCATGAAAATCCGGGAAGAGAAAGAGATCAGCGGGCGCGCCGGCGTTCGGAAGCCGGCTGGAAAGCCAGCCTTGCATGATAGGCGCAGTAAGGCCCGGATTCTCCGGCCTCATTTCCGCAGAAATGAAAGTCTTCCGAAAGCGGATCGCCGTTCGGCCACTTGCAGGTGCGCTCGGTGAGCTGCGTCAGGTCGAGGCGGCGCGAGATCGGCACCACGACATTGTCGGAAGAGCGCAACTGCTGGCGCGCCACCGGCTCGGCATCGAACTGAACCTGCAATGCGGTCGCACCGATGGTCGGGGCAGCGCTGCGCGCCGGAGCGGCGGCACGAACCGGCTTGGACGCGGCAGGCGCCGAAGATGCCTTCTTCTGGCGGGCAGGAGCAGCCGTCGTGCGGCCGCGGCCAGACAGCTTCAGGCGATGCACCTTGCCGATCACCGCATTGCGGCTGACGCCGCCAAGCTGCGCCGCGATCTGACTGGCGCTCAGCCCTTCGGCCCACAATTTTTTCAACAGTTCTACGCGCTCGTCAGTCCAGTTCATAAGACTGCACTCCTTTGCATCGCGCGGATCTCGGACTCCCTCCCCGTTCCGGCAAAAGCCGGTCGGGCACCACATCTATGTGGATGATTGGAATAGCCGCACGAAATCTGGTTATTTCCGGCCCATGATTACAATATGCATGGACTCGGTGACAAGAGTCCCGGCCAGAACCCGAATCAGTTTTTAGGGTTTTCCCCAACTTGACCCGTTTTCAAGCCGAAATGACGCCGCGGAACCGGCGGACTGAAAGGGCTTCGTGAAACGACCTTTCCATTGACAGTCTCCCCTTAAATCATGATAAGCGCTTGGAGCCGCCGCATGGCGGCTTTTTAGTTTCCGGTCCGGGGGAGAAATAATGAGCGGCTCGGCGCTTTACGATACATTCGCCCGTATACCCTTGGTGTTCGAGCGCGGCGAAGGCTCGTGGCTGGTGACCGACAAGGGCGAGCGCTATCTCGATCTCGCCGCCGGCATTGCCGTCAACTCGCTGGGCCACAGCCACCCGCATCTGGTTGCAGCGCTCACCGAACAGGCCGGCAAGCTCTGGCACCTTTCCAATCTCTATGAGATCCCCGAGCAGACACGGCTGGCCGAACGGCTGACTGAGGCCAGCTTCGCCGACAAGGTCTTCTTCGCCAATTCCGGTGCTGAAGCTCTGGAATGCGCCATCAAGACGGCGCGCCGCTATCATTACGCCAACGGCCAGCCCGAGCGCTACCGCACCATCACCTTCGAGGGCGCCTTCCACGGGCGCACGCTCGCCACCATCGCGGCCGGCGGACAGCAGAAATATCTGGAAGGCTTCGGCCCCAAAGCGGACGGCTTCGATCAGGTGCCGTTCGATGACATGGAAGCGCTGGAAAAGGCGATCACGCCTGAAACCGCAGCTATTCTCGTTGAGCCCGTTCAGGGCGAAGGCGGAATCCGCCCGCTGTCGACGCAGTCGCTGAGGCGCATGCGCGAGCTGTGCGACAGGCACGGCCTCCTGCTGATCTTCGATGAGGTCCAGTGCGGCATAGGCCGGACCGGCAAGCTCTTCGCCTATGAATGGAGCGGGGTCGCTCCCGATGTGCTGGCGATCGCCAAGGGCATCGGCGGCGGCTTCCCGCTGGCCGCGTGTCTGGCGACCGAAGAAGCGGCCAAAGGAATGACAGCCGGCGTGCACGGCACCACCTTCGGCGGCAATCCGCTGGCCATGGCCGTTGGCAATGCGGTGCTCGACGTGGTGCTGGCGGACGGCTTCCTTGAAGAGGTCCAGCACAAGGCGCTTCTCTTCAAGCAGGGCCTCGCGGCCATATGCGACGAGTTTCCGGGCGTAATCGAGAACATCCGCGGCAGCGGCCTGATGCTTGGCCTGAAGTGCGTCGTTCCCGCCGGCGAGGTCAACACGGCCCTGCGCCAGCACAAGCTGCTTGCGGTTCCGGCCGGCGACAATGTCATCCGCCTGCTGCCGCCGCTGACGCTGACGGAAGCGGAAATCCAGGAAGGGCTTTCCCGCATCCGCGCCAGCGTCGCCAGTCTGGCAAATGCCCCCGCAGAAGCAAAGTGATTGGAAGCCACATATGAGCCTGCGCCACTTCACCGACCTCTCCACTATCTCTGCGCCGGATCTGCGCACCATGCTGGACGATGCGGCGAAGCGAAAAGCGCGTCTCAAGGCCGGTGAACGCTCCCGCCCGCTGGAGGGCAGGGTTCTGGCCATGATCTTCGACAAGCCCTCGACGCGCACCCGCGTGTCGTTCGATGTCGGCATGCGCCAGCTTGGCGGCGAGACGATCATGCTGACCGGCACCGAGATGCAGCTTGGCCGCTCCGAGACGATCGCCGACACCGCCAAGGTGCTGTCGCGCTATGTCGATGCGATCATGATCCGCACCACCCAGCATCAGAGGCTGATCGAGCTGACCGAAAACGCCAGCGTGCCGGTCATCAATGCGCTGACCGACGACACCCACCCCTGCCAGATCATGGCCGACCTGCTCACTTTCGAGGAGCACCGCGGGCCGGTTGCCGGGCGCACCTTCGCCTGGACCGGAGACGGCAACAACGTACTGCATTCGCTGATGGAGGCGGCTGCCCGCTTCTCCTTCAACGTCAACGTCGCCGTGCCGCAGGGCAGCGAACCGATGCAGGAATATGTCGACTGGTCCCGCGCCAACGGCGCCAGCGTCACCTTCTTCCCGACCGCCGAAGAGGCCGTGGATGGCGTCGACTGCGTGGTGACCGATTCCTGGGTATCGATGAACCAGGAGCACCGCGCCCGTGGCCAGAACGTGTTCCTGCCCTATCAGGTCAATGCGCAGCTCATGTCCAGAGCAAAGCCCGACGCGCTGTTCATGCACTGCCTGCCCGCCCATCGTGGCGAGGAAGTGACCGACGAGGTGATCGACGGACCGAACTCGGTGGTGTTCGACGAGGCCGAGAACCGGCTCCACGCCCAGAAGGCGATTCTGGCCTGGTGCCTCGGCGCCGAGCGCGCTGCTTGAATAAGCGGGGGACGGTGCCTATCTCCGGCGCACCATCCTATAACAAGACGATACCGGGCCGGCCTTTCCGCGTGAAGGCATGGCCTGTGGCCGGAGACAAGCCATGCTGGAATCCATTCGAGTGACCGGACAAGATCCAAAGCCCCGCGACGTTAAGCTTGGCGAATTCGGCCATGCAGGCGACGACCATGTCGTGCCCTTCGAGGTCTCCGCCCTCGACGTGCGCGGCCGCACCGTGCAGCTTGGCGCCATGCTGGACGCCATACTGACGCGCCATGCCTATCCCGAACCGGTCGCCCGGCTGCTGGCGCAGGCCTGCGTGCTGACGGTTCTGCTTGGCACCTCGCTGAAGTTTCAGGGCAAGTTCATCCTGCAGACCCGCACGGACGGACCCGTGGACATGCTGGTTGCCGATTTCAGCACGCCGGATGCGCTGCGCGCCTACGCAAAATTCGATGCGGAGCGGGTGGCCGTGCTGGAAGCCGAAGGCAAGGTCGACGAAATCAGCCTGCTCGGCTCCGGCGTGCTGGCGCTGACCATCGATCAGGGCGAGCACATGCAGCGCTATCAGGGCATCGTGGCGCTGGACGGCATCACGCTGGAAGAAGCCGCGCGCGTCTATTTCCGCCAGTCGGAGCAGATCCCGACCGATCTCAGGCTGGCGGTTGCGAGGCAGGTGTTCGCAGGTGGCGAGGAGCGCTGGCGGGCGGGCGGCATGTTCGCCCAGTTCCTGCCGCAGTCGCCCGAACGGATGCGCATGCCTGACCTGAACGGCGGCGACGGCGATGACAGCGTGGGTGGAGACCATCCGCAGGACGACGCCTGGCAGGAGCTTCTGGCCCTGCTTGCCACGGTGGAGCCCACCGAACTCATCGATCCGACCGTCGGGGCGGAACGCCTGCTTTACCGGCTGTTCCACGAGCATGGCGTGCGCGTGTTCGAGAGCGCGACGGTCGCCGACCGCTGCTCCTGCTCGCAGGAGCGGATCGAGGGCATGCTGCGCGGCTTCACCGCCGAGGAAATACAGGACAGCGTCGAAGACGGGCGCATCCGTGTCGAATGCCAGTTCTGCTCGAAGGCCTATGACTTCGAACCGGCCGACTTCCTGCCTGCAGGCACCTGACCATCGGTGCCGGACCATCGGATCAGGGGGCGGAAGCAAGGCTTCCGCTTTTTTTTCCATCCGTCAGTTGACCGTGCGGCGTTCGTCCGGGAGATCGAGGGAAAAAGGTGGGATGACGACGTCGAAGGTTTCACCCCGCGCCGTGCGCATCGTGTAGGTACCCGCCATGAACCCCGACGGCGTGGTGAGCGGGCATCCGGATGTATATTCGTAGCTATCGCCCGGATTGAGTTCCGGCTGATCGCCAACGACGCCGGCGCCGCAAACCTCTTCGATACGCCCCGCACCGTCGGTTATGAGCCAATGGCGTGACATGAGCTGCACGAACTCGGGCGAGTGGTTCCGGATCGTTACCCGATAGCCCCACACATAACGGCCGCCGGAGGGGTCCGACCGTTCCTCCAGATAGAACGGCCTGACCCGTACCTCTATGTTGCGCGTGGTGGCGCTGTACATGATCCGCATCTCCCGGAAGCTTTCGCGCGCCTCCCCCGCGCCTCCCCCGGGGGGAGGGGGGGAAGCGCGATATTCCATACGGAGAATTGGCCTGCGAAACCGTCAGGTCAAGCCTTGCCAGCGCTATGAGCCAGCACGCGACAGGGCCTGCCCGATGTCCTCCAGCAGATCGTCCGTATCTTCCAGGCCGATCGACAGGCGCAGCGTTCCCGGTCCGATCCCGCCTTCGGCGCGGGCTTCGTCGCTGAGGTTCTTGTGTGTGGTGGTGGCCGGATGTGTGATGAGGCTCTTGGCATCGCCCAGATTGTTCGAGATCAGCACGATATCCAGCGCATTCTGGAAGGCGAAGGCTGCTTCCTTGCCGCCCTTGACGTCGAGGCAGATCAGGGTCGAGCCGCCCGACATCTGCCGGGCGATGATATCGGCCTGCGGATGGTCGGGGCGGCCGGGATAGACGACACGTTCGATCTGTGGCGACTGCGCCAGAAAATCGGCGATGCGGGCGGCGGAGCGCATCTGCTGGTCGACGCGCACCGACAGCGTCTCCAGCCCCTTCAGCAGGGTCCATGCATTGAAGGGCGACATCGAGGGCCCTGTATGGCGGAAATAATCGTGCAGGTTTTCGTCGATCCATTCCTTGTCGGACAGGATGATGCCGCCCAGACACCGGCCCTGCCCGTCAATGTGCTTGGTGGCGGAATAGACGACGACATGGGCGCCGAGGTCCAGCGGCCGCTGCAGCAGGGGCGTGGCGAAGACGTTGTCGACGACAAGCCGCGCGCCGATGGAATTGGCCAG
>Ga0182740_1002545_pt1 | contig 11020 bp, 9 predicted proteins | sample eDN5th37CKraftBY_FD_128872 | JGI IMG/M metagenome (GOLD analysis project Ga0182740, IMG submission 128872) | Enriched backyard soil microbial communities from Emeryville, California, USA - eDNA 5th pass 37_C Kraft BY (version 2) (version 2) | ecosystem: Environmental > Terrestrial > Soil >...
AGCAGGGCGAGCCGGCGCGGCGAAGCCGAGGCGAGAACCAGGCGCAGGGCCGGGGAAGTTCCTGCCGTCATTCAGTCAGTCTCCGGCGGTCAGATCGTGATGCGGGAAGCAGGCGAAGGCTCAGGCCTGGTCGTCATCGGCGGCGGGCGGCGTGGACGTCGCCCCGACCGGAGCAGGCGGATGACGCTGAAGGTTACGCCGGTAGGCCAGCACGCCCACGGGGATCAGCCCCAGATAGACGATGGTGATCACCGACAGCACCTCGAAGGTGTAGCTGGCCAGCAGACCGACCACGAGGACGCAGGCGACGAACAGCGGCAGCACCCATTCGCGCGGGATGCGCTGACCGAGCGTCTTGCCAGACCATGTGGGTGTTTTCGACACCATCAGAAAGGCGATGGCCAGCATGAAGATGGCGATCGGCCCGGCGAGCTCCCGGGTCGGCAGGCCCAGCAGGTGGAAATAGACCGGCAGCAGGGCGCACAGGGCGCCAGCGGGGGCCGGCATGCCGACGAAATAGTTCTTCATCCATTCCGGGCGCGCCGGATCATCCAGCATCACGTTGAAACGGGCTAGCCGCAGCGCGGCGGCCACCGCATAGACCAGCGCCACGATCCAGCCGACCGAACGCAGGCCATCGAGGGTGAAGGTGTACATCAGCAGGGCTGGCGCGACGCCGAAATTGACGAAATCGGCCAGCGAATCCAGCTCGGCGCCGAAGCGCGACGTGCCCTTCAGCAACCGCGCCACCCGCCCGTCGACGCCGTCGAGAATCGCGGCGGCGAGAATGGCGACGACCGCCAGCTCCAGCTTGCCCTCGATCCCGAGGCGGATGGCGCTGAGGCCAAGGCACAGCGCCACCAGGGTAATGACGTTGGGTACCAGGACGCGCAATGGCACCGATTTCAGGCCGCGGCGTCTTGGCTCGCCATTGTCCGGCGGGAAAGGGGGAAACAGATCGGCCATCGCGCCCTCCAGACTCAGGCGCTGACGAAGGTGCGGCGCGGGCCGCCGGAGCGCAGGTCGGCCAGCACGGTCTCGCCAGCGACAGCGCGCTGGTTCAGGCCGACCAGCGGCGTGACGCTGGTCGGCAGGAAGACGTCCACCCGCGAGCCGAAGCGGATCAGACCATAGCGCTGACCGGTGGTCAGGGCGTCGCCTTCCTGGACGAAGCCGACGATGCGGCGGGCGATCAGGCCGGCGATCTGCACCACGCCGACCGGGCCGCGCGGGGTTTCGATGACCATGGCGCTGCGCTCGTTATCCTCGCTGGCCTTGTCGAGATCAGCGTTAAGGAACAGGCCCGGCGTGTAGGCGATGCGCCGCACCTGACCGGCGACAGGGGCGCGGTTCACGTGCACGTCAAACACGTTCATGAAAACCGAGATGCGCAGCATCGGCTCGGTTCCCAGCGCCAGCTCCGGCGGTGGAACCACTTCGACGATGCTGCTGACGCGACCGTCCGCCGGGGAGATCACCAGCCCCTCGTCCTGGGGAGTGACGCGCACCGGGTCGCGGAAAAAATAACAGATCCACAGGGTAATGAGCGCGCCGATCCAGCCCAGCGGCTCCCACAGCCAGCCCAGCAGCAATGACGCCACGACCCCGATGGCGATGAACGGGTATCCCTCCTTGTGGATCGGAACCAGCGTTTCACGGACCGAGTTGTAGATCGACATTCGCGCTCCCTGAGCATCCCCGGTGAAGCGATCCTGCTTCCCCAGGGGCATTGCGTAGAACCAGAACCAGAGCTGGCGTTAACCCCGCCGCCGGCAAAATTGCGACGGACGGTCCGACTGCCGGACCCTCCAGACATGAACGTGATCCCCGAAAACCCGGCAGGCTTTCGGGGATCACGTCCCATGCGGGCGGAGTGACCGCGTAACGCACGCCGTAGTGTACCACAACCCGCTAGCCGTGAACGCGGCAATTGTGACGCAAGAAGACATTCGGGCGCGGCCCGCGCCAACGTTGCGCAGCCGGTTGCACGGCCCCGCGTCACGTCGGTTCAGCCCGCCGTTCAACCGGCGGCCCTGGCCCCAACCGCCATTTCCTCCTCGCCGGTTTCCTTCAGCGTTTGCAGGGCCTGCTCGGCGCGGCGCTGGCGATTCCACAGGCCGGCGTAGACGCCGCCCGCCGCCAGCAACGCGTCATGGGTCCCCCGCTCCACCACCTCGCCGTGGTCCATCACCATGATTTCGTCTGCATTGACAATGGTCGACAGGCGGTGGGCGATCACCAGGGTGGTGCGCCCGCGGCTCACCGCCGCCAGGGCGTCCTGGATCTCGCGTTCAGTGAAGCTGTCGAGGGCCGAGGTGGCTTCGTCGAGCACCAGGATCGGCGGCGCCTTCAGGATGGTGCGGGCGATGGCGACGCGCTGCTTCTCACCGCCTGAAAGCTTCAGGCCACGCTCGCCCACCATGGTGTCGTAGCCGGCCGGCATGGCCGCCACCACCGGCGCCAGCTGGGCGAGGCGCGCCGCCTCCCGCACCTCGTCGTCGGTCGCGTCCCAGCGGCCGTAACGGATATTGTAGGCGATGGTGTCGTTAAACAGCACCGTATCCTGCGGCACCATGCCGATGGCGGCGCGCAGGCTGTCCTGGGTGACGGCGGCGATGTCCTGACCGTCGATGAGGATACGGCCGGAGGTCGGCTCGTAGAACCGGAACAGCAGCCGCGACAGGGTGGATTTGCCCGCTCCCGAGGCGCCGACGATGGCGAGGGTGCGGCCGGCCGGGGCGTCGAAGCTGACGCCCTTCAGGATTTGCCGGTCGGGGTGATAGGCGAAGCGCACATTTTCGAAGCGCACGGCGCCGCCTGTCACGGCCAGTGGCTTCGCGTCCGGCGCGTCGCGGATTTCGGGAGCCTGGTCCAGCACGGCGAACATCTGGCCGATGTCGAGCAGCGACTGCTTCACCTCGCGGTAGATCATGCCCATGAAGTTCAGCGGAATCGACAGCTGGATCAGCATGGCGTTGATCATGACGAAACCGCCGATGGTGGTTCTGCCGGCGCGGATGTCATGCACGGCGAGCGCCATGGCGGCAGTGAGCCCCAGGGTAAAGATGACCACCTGACCGGCGTTCAGCACCGCCAGCGATACGTAGCTCCGCACCGAATTGTGCTCGTAGCGGGCCATCGATTCATCGTAACGCTTCGCCTCGCGCGCCTCGGCGCCAAAATACTTGACCGTCTCGAAGTTGAGCAGCGCGTCGACGGCGCGGGTCTGGACCAGATTGTCGCTCTCGTTGATGCGTTTGCGGATGGCGATGCGCCAGTTGGTGGCGACAAAGGTGTAGAGAATATAGGCCGACACCATCGCGATGACGATGAGGGCGTAGCGCCAGTCGAACTCCAGCGTCAGCACCGCCAGCACCAGGGCGAACTCGACGATGGTGGGCAGCAGTTGCAGCACGAACAGACGCGACAGTTCCTGCACGCCCGTCCGCCCCCGCTCCAGCACCCGCGTCAGCCCGCCCATGCGGCGCTCCAGATGGAAGCGGAGCGACAGCTGGTTCATGTGGGTGAAGGTATCGCGCGCCAGGCGGCGCACCGCCGCCATGGTGACGGTGGCGAAAATGGCGTCGCGCATCTGGGTGAGGACGGCGATGGCGATGCGGGTCAGCCCGTAAAGCAGGGTCAGCGCCAGCGGCGCCTGCCACAGCCAGGCGAGACTGGAGCCTGGCGCCAGCGGCTGGTCGCCGGCCAGCGCGTCGGTGGCCCATTTGTAGGCGTAGGGCATGCCGATGGTGACCAGCTTGGCCGCCAGGATGAGCACCGTCGACGCGTAGATGCGCAGACGCAGGTCGCCGCGATCGGCCGGCGGCCAGACATAAGGCGCGAGCCGGCGGGCGGCGCCGAGCAGGCCGCCATTATCCCCGGACGATACGGAGGGATCTGGCGCGGGCAACGCGCCGGTATTACGCCCGAAACCACGGGGCATCCAAAACCTTCCAAGCGAATGGTCCGCCAGCGGCGGAGGCATTCATTGTTCCCGTCGGGGCGTCGCCGGAGAAATCCGCTTCACCGGCAACGCCCCGTTTCTCTGGCCCGCCGCATGTTCTGGATGATCAGCGGCGGCCACTTTTCCCGAATATCTCACGGGCAGCCTTACGCCATCGCGGCGGCGGGCGCAAAACCTTGCCAAAATGATTCGGAATTTCCACCTATCATATTGAAAAGGCGTAATTTTGCGGCGGACAACCCGTGTGTGCGGGCCCATGACCAGGCAAATATGGCGGCGCCAGGATGATGATGGCCATGGGCATATGCAAGCAATGGTTGCAATGCACGCTGCAATCGCGCGTCCGGCCGCGCAGCGTCAGGGGCTGCGCCTGTTTCCAGGCAGCATATCCCGGCAGCATTCCCAGGACTGGCCTGCCAGCCCCACCAGTGCGGAAACTGATTCAAAACGCCGCGCCATGCCGCTGTTTTTACGCCGCTTCTCGCGGTCAGCCGTCGACCGGGCGCGCCTTATGGCCGGCTTGCGGCTACTGGCGTTCTCCAGGCGTTCCACCCTTCGCTGGCGCGCCGCCGTGGCCCGGCGCGGCTCCACCCTGGTCTGGCCGCGCGGCCGGATCTTTCCCGGGCAGGACGAACACCTGCCCCGGATAGATCCGGTTGGCGTCGGTAATCTGGTCCTGGTTGGCGTCATAGATCGTCGTGTAGCGGGAGCCGAGCTGGTAGGTGCGGCGGCTGATGCTCCACAAGGTGTCGCCGCGCGCCACCACGTGGGTGCGCACCTGAACCGCGCGAATGGCGTCCTGCGAGGGTTTTTTCCCTGTCCGGGGCGCCTTCTCCAGAGCCCTGGCGCCCTTCTGAGCGGGCTTTGCCTGCCCGTCTCCTGTCTGCTCGCCTTTTGCCTGCTCGCCTGTCGCGCCATCCGCGGTGGCGGCGCGAACATTCTCCCAGGGCGCCTCGGCCCGGGACAGCACGGCCCCGGTTGCGGGATCGACCATATCCAGCCGCACGCGATAGTCGCCCGCAGGCAGCGGCGATTGCAGCGCGAACTCGATGGCGCCGCTGGCGCTGGCGACGCCCGACGCCAGCAGGGCGTCGTTAAGGTACAGCCGCACGGTGGCGCCAGGCCTGGCGGAGCCAACGACGAACAGGCGGCCGTCGTCGTCCGTTTCCACCTGGGATATGCGCGCGGTCGGGGCGGTTCGCGCCGCCGTCTCCGCGCCCACGGCCGCGCCGTTCTGGCCATCAGGCCCGGCGGCGGCGTCCTGGGCGCCCTGCCCCCTGGCCGCCCCCGCCGCGTCCCGCCCCTGGTCAGGGCTCGAGATCAGCACAGTCGGCCTGTCCGGCGTCAACAGGGCCACCAGCGGCGGCCCCGGCGGCTGGATGGTGACGCTCACGCTCTGGCGGGAGGGACTCCAGGCGCCGTGCGGCGCCCGCACCCGCAGGGACATGACGTGCGCGCCAGGGGGTAGCGGGCCATTGGTCATGGCGAACAGGCCCGACGCATCGGTCACCGCGCGCTGTAATACGCGCGGTTCCGTCGCTGGCGTCGCGCCGCCGGCCGGCGTCATCACCAGCTCGATGGCCGTGTTCGGCCTGGCGCGGCCGCCAATGACCGCCTCGCCGTTCGGCTCCACCCGGACAACATCGAAGCTGGGGGCGTCGACCCCGGCAGCGGCGCCGGACGAAGCGGCAACCCGCCTGGACGCTTCGTCCGCCGTGTTTCCAGAGGCCGCCGCTCCGGGAGCCGCCTCTCCGGGGATCGCCCCTCCAGGGGCCGCCTCTCCAGGGGTCTTGCTTCCCGAGGCCATGTTTCCCGGCGCGGCCGTTCCGCCCGATGCGTCGCCGGGCGGCGTTTTCGCCACTGTCCCGGCCGGCGCGGATCGCTGGGGATCGTCCGCGCCTGCAATGGGCGAATCCGGCGTCCTGTCACGCAATGGTCCGAATGTCAGGATCAGAATGCCGGCGCTCGCCAGCGCGACCAGCGCCAGGGCCACGCGCGCAATGGTTTTGACGTTGACAGGCGGCAATGCAGGCTCGCTCATCCGTGCTCCATCTCCATGCGACCACCCGGAAGCAACCACATCTGAGTATACAGGGCCTCGCCGTCTTTACATCATGCCCAGAGGAAGCAACGTACGCCAAATGACCAGTCCTGACTTCAAAAACCCCGATGGGGAGGCGCGCGCCATCTGCGTGTTCTGCGGTTCGGGAGCCGGCGCCAGCCCGGAGTTCACGCAAGCCGCGCGTCTGGTGGGCGCCCTGCTGGCGCAAAAGGGCGTTGGCCTGGTTTATGGCGGCGGCGACATCGGGCTGATGGGCGAAGTGGCGCGCAGCGCCCTGGCCCATGGCGGCCGCGTCACCGGCATTATCCCCGACTTCCTGATCCGGCGCGAGCACATGCCGGACCCGGCCGAAGAAGGCCGTGAAACCATCATCGTCTCCGACATGCACACGCGCAAACGCCTGATGTATGAGCGGGCCGACGCCTTCCTCGCCCTGCCCGGCGGCATCGGCACGCTGGAAGAACTGGTCGAGCAGATGACCTGGTCACAGCTCGGCCAGCATACGCGGCCGATCATGGTGCTCAACACCCTCGGATTCTGGGATCCACTGTTCCAGCTGTTGCGGCACATGCGCCAGGCGATGTTTCTCCGCCCTGGTCTTGACGCCTCCTACATGATCGCCGCCGAACCGGCCGGGGCCATCGACGCCCTGCTCGCCGCCATCGCGTCCACCCGCGCCGCAATGCCAGAACCCGGCGACGACCGGCCGCCAGCGCCGGGCCCGTTCTGAGCCTGCCGTCGCGCCTGGGTCGCGCGAATCCCCCTCTATCCCAAAGGCTCACGCCAGCGTGATTGCGCCATTGCGCCCATCGGGTTAGGAGAGACCCCTGTTCAAGACGGAGCTCCGGGCCAGACCCGCGCGCCGCGCCGCCGCCCACATGGCGACAGCCCGGATAACGGGCGACCGGCGGCATGGCGGCGCGGGAACCGGCGCGGAGACCGTCATTTCGGGAGGACATGATGAATTCCGTGCTTGTGCGCTGCCTGGCCCTTGGCCTCGCAGTCGCGACGCCCCTGGCCGGCCTTTCGGCCCAGGAGAAAAAGTCGCTCAATATCGCCGTTCTCAATGACAAGAGCTCGGTGTTCTCCGACGCTGGCGGCGTGCGCTCCGTGCGCGCGGCCGAACTGGCGGCCGAGGATTTTGGCGGCGAGATCAACGGCATGAAGATCAAGGTGCTGGGCCCCGACCACCAGAACAAGACCGACATGGGCGCCTCGCTGGCCCGCCAGATGTATGACCAGGAAGGCGTCGAGGCGATCTTCGACATTGGCAACTCCGCCATCTCGCTGGCCGTGCAGGACATCGCCCGCGAACGCGGCAAGATCGTCGTCCACTCCGGTTCGGCCACCGCCGAGGTGTTCGGCAAGGCCTGCTCGCCCACCGGCGCCATGTGGCTGTACGACACCTATTCGCTGGCCAAGGGCCTCGCCAAGTCAGTGGTCGAACAGGGCGGCAAGACCTGGTACTTCATCACCGCCGACTATGCCTTCGGCCACGCCATGCAGAACGAAGTGACCAAGGTGGTCGAAGCCAATGGCGGCAAGGTGCTCGGCGCCGTGCGCCATCCGGTCGGCACCATGGACTTCTCGTCGTTCCTGATGCAGGCCCAGGCCTCCGGCGCCGACATCGTCGCCTTCGCCAACGCCTCCGGCGACACGGTGACCAGCCTCAAGCAGGCGCGTGAGTTCCAGGTGGGCGAAGGCGACCAGAAGCTCGGCGTGCTGATCTTCTATCTGACCTCGGTCCATGCCCTTGGCGCCAAGGCCACCCAGGGCGTGCAGTACCTCTCGGGTTACTATTGGGACCATGATGACGAAAGCCGCGCGTTCGCCAAACGCTTCGCCGCCGTCAACGATGGCCGCATGCCCGACCACACCCACGCCGCCGTCTACAGCTCGGTGAAGCACTACCTTCAGGCCGTGAAGGACTCAAAGTCCACCGACGGCAAGACGGTGATGCGCAAGATGAAGGAAACCCCGGTCAACGACTTCTTCGCCCACGGCGCGAAGATCCGCGCCGACGGCCGCCTGATGAACGACATGCTGCTCGTCGAGGTGAAGAAGCCCGAAGAGGTCAAGAATGGCGAGTGGGACCTGCTGAAGGTCAAGCAGGTGGTCAAGGCCGACGACATCATGCGCCCGATCGCGGAAGGCGGCTGCACCCGCCTCGACCCGCCGGTGGACGCCGGGAAGAAGTAAGTTCTTCCTGTCCGACGCGGACGGAAAGGCTGGCCTCGCGCCAGCCTTTTTTGTTGGCGGCGCTGGTGGCGCCATGAGTTCCGCCCCGCCGTTGGGGCTTGGGCATCTGAAAGTGCGGATCTCCCAGCCACGGCCCGCTGGAACTCGCCCAAAGCTGGCCAGCGCGTGAAACAGATGACTTCCCCCTGACCTTTCCAGCAATTGGCAAAACAACTATAATTAATAACAGATATTTTTATACAAATTTTAAATTTAAAAAAGATACATCATTGTTGATGATGGCATAAAGATATTAACCAAGAATATATATTATACTTGGAGTGATATTTTGCGCGAATTCCCGCCAGATCGGCGATATGCCCCGCCTGCCCCAGATGGGAACCGCGGCAACCCGCAGCCTGTCAATCGTGGCGCCGACGATTTTCAGCGGCCCGCGCTTCCCGGGGGCGCCCTCCTGGACAATGGGCAGATCCTTCCAGAAGGGATGATGTTTCCCCCCTCTGCCCCTCATTCGCCTTCTTCGTCTCCTCCTCCCCCTGACCCTTTCCCTACCGCACATGACGAATTGGGAAGAGCGCCCCAACAACAGATTTTCCGCACCTCTCCATGGGAAGAGCAACGAGGGCCTGCCGCCGGGAGGCTCCAAAGGGATATGATTGATGGCGGGATGGAGCCTTGGGCCCGCCCTCCCGGCCCAGCCCTCCCACGGCCCGCCGTCTCCATTCCGGGCCGCCCCTCGCTACCCGCTGCCGGTCCGGCGGACGCCCCCCGCCCTCCAGCCTCGTCCAGCCAGCAAAGCGCGGCCTCTTCCATGCCTGCGGCGGCCAGACCGGAAGAAACGAGGGGCGGCGGCAGGGTCAGGGACCCGGTCGCGAACGATCGGCGTGGCCGCCCCCTGGAGGGCATGATTGACGACCTGCTCCTCGATTGACGGCGCTGGAGGGCCGGCGTGCGCCGGCGCTGCCCCTTTTATTGACAGGCGCGCGTATCGCACCCACAACACCCCACAGAATGTTAACAACATATACCAACGATTATTATAAATTAACTGAATTGGAACATTGAGATGGAAGCAATATCAAGACTTGTAAAAAGAAAAATTCGAAAAGAACAAATCAGCCCTCCAACCGATTTTCTGCATGTCAAACACGTCGGGCCTGCGGTCGGTAATGAGCTGAATGCAATTTTCATGGGTCAGCAGGGGGCTTTGCCGGTAGCGGGCGTAAGCATGAAGACTTTCGGCCGCCCACTTCCAGCTACCCCCAGCGACCCCGCAGTTTATGAAAACATCGGCCCTGCCTATGAAAACATCGGCCCTGCCTATGAAAACATCGGCCCCGCCTATGAAAACATCGGCCGGGAGCTCCGCGAGTCCCTTCCTTTGGGCGAGGAAATGGCAAGCGGCCGCGTCGTTATCCACGTCGAAAGATCCGCTTCGGGACGTCTGATCCCTCCCTATCCGAACAGGGCTCCAATTCCCCCGCCGGTCCCTCCGCATGCCCCCCCGCCAATCCCTCCGCGCTCCCGCCCAACCGCGCGACCTTCCGGTGATCTGGCGCACGAACCGCAGGCCCTGGCCTATCCGGCAGGGCGGATAGGTCCCTCGTCCATGCCCGCGGCCGCGCCGAGCGACATCGCAGCGGCCGGCAGCATGCATGATTTGAGCTCTTTCTTGCGCGGCCGCGGCCGGATCTCTCACGTGATCGAGGATATATCCCTCTAATGGCAGCATCGGGAGTCGGGAGAGCGTCCCATTCAATCGGGACGGCAGTCCGATCGGAGCCCGCGCGGTGAGCCCGAGCCGCAAGCCCGCCCCAGGCCTGACGCCGGTCGCCTGGTCACGCCCAGGCGCCGCACTTCAACAGTCTGCAGACGATGGAACCAGCCAGAGTCTGGAAGGAGGCGTCGATCATGTTGGGGCTGCCGCCGACCGTCACCCGGCTGGCCAGTTGCGAGCGCCGGGGACTTCCCCGGCATTGACCGGCCATTGTCCAAAAGAGACGTAGAACAGCTGATTTATTCTCCGCCTGCTGACGTTTCACATAATATTTAATCAAAATATATATAAATATTTTATAGGTTTGGATAAAAAATGGCCAGATCAACGCGACTTGTAAGAAGAGATGCTCAAAAATGGCAGACCGACGCATCAACCGGCATTCGGCGCGTCAACCGCGCAATCCCTGAGAACCATGTTCAACCAAAAGCAACTTTCATGGGTCCGAATCAGCCGTCGGCTTCGCAGGAAGCAGGCGTAAGCGCGGAGGATTCCAATCGCCCATTTCCAAATCCCGCAGGCGATCTCCATGGTTATGAGAACATCAGCCCGATCTATGAAAACCTGGACCCGTCGCTCCGCGACGCCGCCTCTTCGGGCGGCGAACTGACAAACGGCCTCTTCGCAAGGCGCCACGAGATAACCGATCGGGAAGATCTGCGGGCCTTACTTGAAATTCCTGGCGCACCGCCGCCGAAACCGCCGCGCGGCCGCCCTCGTGTCCCTGCGCATGCCCTCCAGCCCGCCCCTCCGACGACGGCCGACTACGCCGCGTCTCCCCTCAGTGATCTGGCGCACGAACCGCAGGCTCGGGTCTGTCCGGAAGGACAGATAGCTTCATCCATGCCTGCGGCCGCGCCGGAGGAAATCGCCGGGGCTGGCAGGGTCACCGCCATTGACGGAGCCCGCCGGGCTCGTCTGATCGACGGTATACTTCACGACGGTATACTTTACGAATGACGGCATCGGGAGAGCGCCCCATTCAATCAGGGGGCGCCCCATTGGAACGGCGCGTTGA
>Ga0182740_1002547_pt1 | contig 11018 bp, 8 predicted proteins | sample eDN5th37CKraftBY_FD_128872 | JGI IMG/M metagenome (GOLD analysis project Ga0182740, IMG submission 128872) | Enriched backyard soil microbial communities from Emeryville, California, USA - eDNA 5th pass 37_C Kraft BY (version 2) (version 2) | ecosystem: Environmental > Terrestrial > Soil >...
GTCGCGGAAATAAAGAAACCGGATCTCATCGAAATTGCTCCGTCCGACGTTCACGGGCAGGTCTTTGGCCCAGTAGTCGTTGCGCCGCATGTAGCTCACGAAACCCCCGCCGCCAGGCTTGAAGTCGCCGATTGCGTAGGGTCCCGATCCGAGCGGACGATCCAGCGTCGTCTGATCGAACTCGCGAGTCGCGTAATAAGCCTTCGGCAGAAGCGGCAGGCTTGCGACTGTCAGCGGCAAATCGCGTACGAGATCACCGGTGAACGTGTATTTCACCGTGTGGGGATCGATTGCCTCGGCCTTGCTCACGTCGCGCAGCGTGATCTTGTAGGCGGGATGCCCTTTCTCCTTGAGAATGTTGAAGGAGAACACGGCGTCCTCAGCCGTGATCGGGCTGCCGTCGGCGAAGCGGGCTTCCGGCCGCAGTTGAAACGTCACTGACATGCGGTCGGGTGCGACATCCGCGGTGCGCGCCACGAGCCCGTAGGCGGAGCTGGGCTCATCGCCCGCGCCGATCATCAGCGTGTCGTAGATCAAACCGAGGCCTTGCGCGGCATCGCCTTTGAGAATGAATGCGTTGAAGCTGTCGAACGTTTCGAGCGCCGCCGTGCCGATGGTGACCATGCGGCCGCCCTTGGGTGCATTCGGATTCACGTAATCGAAATGCTTGAAGTCGGCGGGATACTTGAGCTCGCCGAACGTCGACAAGCCGTGCCGGGGCTCCGCGGTCGCAATGCCCGGGAGAGAAAGAAGCACGGCAACGACGGCTATGCGAAAGCTGCGGGATTTCACGATATCATGCCTCATATCGGACAAACCTCAACGGCGCCGGAACGGCCGGCTATTTCATGGCATCCGCCAAGCGCTTTTCACTTGCGGGATCGAGCCACCAGATCTGCAAGAATTGTGAAAGCGCGGTTGTCGCCGCCGGAAGCTTCTCCGGCCGGCCGAACTTGTCCCACATCGCGATGCGCTCGTACGGCGAGTAGAATTGCGGGACCAGGAAGTGATTCCAGAGCAGCACGCGATCGAGCGCCCGCGTCGCGGCGACAAGCTCCTCCCGGTCGGCGGCGAAGATGATGCGGTCGATCAGCTTGTCGATCGCGGGATCTTTGATGCCCATGATATTGCGGCTGCCGTCCTTGACGGCCGCGACCGAACCCCAGAACTCGCGCTGCTCGTTTCCGGGTGACAGCGACTGCGGGAAACTCGCGACGACGATATCGAAATCGAACGTATCGGTTCTGCGTGTGTACTGCGCGCTATCGACTGTGCGGATGGAAATCTGCATGCCCAGTTTTTCGAGGGCCTGCTTGTAGAGCTGGACGAGCCGTTCAAAATCGGGCTGAACAAGCAGAAATTCGGCTCTGAACGGCTCGCCTGCGGCATTGGTCAGCACGCCATTCACGTACGTCCAGCCTGCCTCCATCAGCAGCTTGTGGGCCATGCTCATGTGGCGGCGGAAATCCTCGGCCGATTGATTGACCGGGTTCTTGTACTCGGTCGTGAATACTTCAGGAGGAACGGAATCTCGAACCTCTTCGAGGATCTTGAGTTCAGCGCCGGTCGGCAGCCCGGTCGCCTTCAGCTCGGAGCTTTCGAAGTAGCTGCCGAGGCGTTCGTACTGGCCAAAGAACATATTGCGGTTGGCGAACTCGTAGTCGAACGCGAGATTGAAAGCCTGCCGGACGCGGGGGTCTTGAAATTGCTTGCGCCGAAGGTTGAACGCAAACCCTTGCATCGGCTTGAGACGATCGGTTTTCACCAGCTCCTTCTTTACGAAGCCCCGCTTGACGGCGTCGAAATCGTAGCCTGTCGCCCATCCCTTGGCGCTCGACTCGACCCAGAAGTCGGTTTTGCCGGCTTTGAATTCCTCGAACGCGGGAACGCGATCGCGATAGTAGATGAAGCGGATCTCGTCATAATTCCATTTGCCGCGCATGACCGGCAGATCCTTGGCCCACCAGTCCTTGACCCGCTGGTAGCTGATCGTGCGTCCGCCCTCCATGTCCTTGACGCGATAAGGTCCCGACCCGAGCGGGACTTCCATGGTGGTGCGGGAAAGATCGCGCTGCTCGCCATCGGTGCCTTTGCCTTCCCAGTAGCGGCGGGAAACAATCGGCAGCGAGCCCACGATCTGCGGCAGCTCGCGGTTGCCTTTGACATCGAAAACGAACGTGACTTCGCGATCGCCCGTCTTCTCGGCGCTGACGACGTTCTTGTAATAGAGCGCGTAGCGGGGGCTCGCCTTCTTCAATGCCGTCAGGCTGAAGATCACGTCTTCAGGAGTGATCGGTGCCCCGTCATGGAAGCGGGCCGCCGGCCGCAGCCCGAAGGTCGCGGACGAGAAATCGCCCGGCATGCTCACCCATTCCGCGATGAGGCAGTATTCCGTTGCCGGCTCGTCCAGGCTCGACGCCATCAGCGTGTCGAACGTCAGGAGCTGCAGCCCAAATGCCGGGTTGCCCTTGGCGGCAAACGGATTGAGCGTGTCGAATGATCCAATCGCGCGCTGGCGAAGGACGCCGCCTTTGGGTGCGTTCGGATTGACCCAATCGAAGTGCTGAAAATCCGGCCCAAACTTCGGCTGCCCGATAAGCGACAGGGCGTGGTGGCGAACCTCGCCTGCAACGGCGTTCGTTGAACACGCCAGCACGAGAGCGAGCATCGGCAGCACATTGCGCAGCCAGCGGCCCTCGAGCCTGCGTCCAATCCCACCGTACACTGCCATCACACGCTTACCCTCATTGCAAACATCGGTTTGAAGCCGCCGCGCGGCATATCCGTGACGACACAACTCTAGCCGCCATTGGTATCCGTCCACCACGTCTGCAGCCAACCGACTGCTTGTGATGGAGTCTTGGGCGGCCGGCCGAACTTGTTCCAGTATGCCAGCCATTCCGTCGGTCTGTACCATTGCAAAACAAGATATCTGTTCCACAACAGAACCCGATCGAGCGCACGCGTTGCGGCGACGACGTCTTCCCGGGTGGGCGCATAGATGAGCTTCTCGACCAGCGCATCGACGGCTGGATTCTTGATGCCCATCGTGTTCCGGCTCGCTGTCCGGTCGGCGGATTGTGAGCCCCAATACTCACGCTGCTCGTTACCCGGCGCGTGAGACTGCGGGAAGCTGTCGATGATCATGTCGAAGTCGTATGTCTTGACGCGCTCCACATATTGCGGTGCGTCAACGACGCGAACGCTCATGCGAATCCCGAGCTTCTCGAGGGCCTGCTGGTAGGGCAGCAGCACGCGATCAAACGTGGTGTCGGAAACCAGGACCTCCACCGTCAGCGCTTCGCCGGTTTTGCCGTTCATTCTGCGCGAGCCCTCGAGCTTCCAGCCCGCTTGATCGAGAAGGCCCGATGCTTTGCGCAAGTTGTTGCGCCGCTGCTCGGGCGTCGCATTCACGGTGCTCTTGAATTCCGTCGTGAACACCTCGTCCGGAACCTGACCCCGCAACTCCTCCAAAAGTTCCAACTCGCGGCCTGTTGGCAAGCCACGCGCCGCCAGTTCCGAGTTATCGAAGTAGCTGTTGAGCCGCTGGTAAAGTCCATAAAACAGGTTTTTGTTGGCGGTTTCGAAGTCAAAGGCGAGATCGAAGACCTGCCGCACATTGCGGTCCGCGAACTTGGGCCGCCGCATATTGAAGATGAAGGCTTGTGCGGTCGCCACCGTGGCGAGCGGCACTTCCAGCTTCCTGACCCGCCCGCCGGTAACGGCGGGAAAGATGTACTCTGTCGCCCAACGCTTGGAGCTGCCTTCCTGCATCAGGTCGATCTGCCCGGCCTTGAACGCCTCGAAGGCCGGTACGTCGTCGCGATAGCTGTCGAACCGGATCGTGTCGAAATTCCATTGTCCGCGCATGACGGGCAGGTCGCTCGCCCAGTAATCTTTCACACGCTCGTAAACGATGGTGCGGCTGGGCTCGACAGACTTGACCTTGTAGGGCCCCGATCCAAGCGGCGGCTCCAGGGTCGTATGGCTGAGATCGCGCGTAACGCCGGACGCGTTTTTGCCCGTCCAGTAATGGCGCGGCACAATGAGAAGTTGCGATACCAGGAACGGCAGGTCGCGATTGCCGGGCCCCGCGAAGTGGAACGTGACCTCGCGGTCGCCTGATTTCTCGACGCTTGTCACGTCCCGGTAGGTAATGGCGCGAACAGGGTCGGCCTTCTTCTGCTCCTCGAAAGAGAAGACGATGTCCTCGGGCGTGATGGCAGACCCGTCCTGAAACCGGGCCAGAGGATTGATCCCGAATGTCGTCCACGCGCAGTCGTCCGGAAACGAGGCCCACTCGGCGATAAGCCCGTAAACCGTGGCGGGCTCGTCGAGGCTGCCGGTCATCAGGCTATCGTTCAGCAGCGAAAGTCCTGAGGCCGCCAGACCCTTGAACGTGAACGCGTTGAGATTGTCGAAGCCGCCAATGTCGGCAAGCCGCAGATCGCCTCCTTTCGGCGCTTGCGGATCGACCCAATCGAAGTTCGTAAAACCAGGCGCGAATTTGACGGATCCGACGCGCGTCAACGCGGCGTGCCTTTGCGGGCCTTTGGATGCAAATCCGGCGCGATTGGCGAAAGGCAGCAACGCCAACGCGCTCGAGGCGACGAGGAATGTCCGTCTGGTGTGACGCATAAGCGGTCGGCGCTCTCTCTTGCCGCAAGCCCGGGGAGCGCACGAGCGATGCCCGTCAGCCATACCCAAACCATGGGAAACGGCAATCGAGCTGCCAAGTTAATTCTTGTCCACCTATGCTCGTCTAGAGCATCCGCGCGACCCCGAGCGGTCGCGCGCAACTCCCGCCATTACTGAGGCAGGGGAGCCGGATTGTCGGACAACGTGCGCAAATACGCGAGCAGGTCGGCGAGCTCGGCATTATCCGGGATGCCGATGAAAGCCATCTTGTTGTTCGGCACGTATCCCTTTGGGTCGTGCAGATAGTTGGCCAGATGCTCGAACGTCCACTTGTCGCCATGCGAGGCCATCGCCGGCGAATAGGCAAAGCCTTCATGCTTGCCGATGTCGCGGCCGACCACGCCCCAGAGGTTCGGACCAACTTTGTTGGGGCCGCCCTTATCGGGCGTGTGGCATGCCGTGCACTTCTTGAACACGTCCTTGCCGTTGTCCGCGCTGGCCTTTGCCAGCAGCGGAACGATGTCCTTGAACTCGAACTTCGGGGCCTGGGTTGCGCCCGCTGCGCCGCCGCCCTTCGGCATCGGCAATGTATACGCAGCCTTGTGCGGCGCATGCGAGCTTTCCGCGATTTGCAGCAGCGTTCTTCCGCCAAAGATGAGCAGCAGCGCCGCCAACGCAGCGCCAGCAATCTTATTGAACTCGAAAGCGTTCATCGCCGTCGATTTCCCCTGTGTGCCGAATCGCCCTCGACCCGGCAGCGTTCCCGAAGCGGCGCCAATATAGGGTGTCCGGTCGAGCTTGCAACAAGCCTCGCTTCCGTTCTACCAGCTACGACCGAGGCGAATTGTCACTTCAGGAACCAGCACTATGGCCGGCGCTCTCGTCATCATCCCCGCACGTATGCAGGCGACCCGGCTGCCGGGCAAGCCGCTGGCGGATATCCATGGGGTGCCGATGATCGTGCACGTCTGGAGACGGGCCGTTGAATCCGGCGTTGGCCGCGTCGTGGTGGCGACTGACAGCGAGGAGATCAGGACGCGGGTCCTCGACGCCGGGGGAGAGGCGGTCATGACGCGCGCCGATCACCAATCCGGCTCGGATCGTGCGTTCGAGGCTCTGGGCCTCGTCGATCCCGGCGGGCAACATGACGTCGTCATCAATATGCAAGGGGACCTCCCGACGCTGGAGCCGAGGCTCGTTCGTGCATGCGCCGAGCCGCTCGCGGCGGGCGGGCCGGACATCGCGACGCTGGCATGCGAGATCAAGGATGCGGAGGAGCGCACCAATCCCAACGTGGTGAAGGTGGTGGGTTCACCCATTGCCCCGGGCCGCCTTCGCGCACTCTATTTCACGCGCGCCACGGCCCCTTATGGCGACGGACCTCTCTACCACCACATCGGCATGTATGCTTACCGCAGGGAGGCCCTCGAACGCTTTGTTTCGCTTCCGCCGTCAGCCCTGGAAACCCGTGAAAAGCTGGAGCAACTGAGGGCGCTGGAGCACGGCCTGCGCATCGACGTGCGCCTCGTTGACACCGTTCCTCTCGGCGTCGATACTCCCGCCGATCTCGACCGAGCCCGCCGCGAACTCGCGCCCGGCTGAACCCCATCAGCAAAATCCATGTCCCAAAAGACGTCAGAGACCGATGCTGCCCCGTCGGCGGCATGCCGCCCCGAAGATCGCCGCATCTCTTATCAGGGCGAGCCCGGCGCAAACTCTCACCTGGCCTGCCAGGAGGTTTATCCCGGGTTGGAGCCGTTGCCCTGCGCAACGTTCGAGGACGCCATCGCGGCCGTGAAGTCGGGCGAGGCGCGCTACGCCATGATCCCGATCGAGAACTCGCTCGCGGGCCGCGTCGCCGACATCCACCACCTCCTGCCGGGATCGGGCCTCTATATCGTCGGCGAACACTTTCTTCCCATTCGCTTCCAGTTGATGGCGCTCAAGGGAACGAGGATCGGGCAGATCACGGACGTGTACAGCCATATCCACGCACTTGGGCAATGCCGCAAGATCATCCGCAAGCACGGGTTCAAGGCGCATATCGCGGCCGACACGGCGGGTGCCGCCCGGCAAGTGGCCGAATGGGGCGAGGTGAGCCGCGCCGCGCTGGCGCCCCGTCTCGCAGCGGAAATCTATGGCCTCGATATTCTCGCGGAGGATGTCGAAGACGAGCAGCACAACACGACGCGCTTCGTCATTCTGTCCCGCGAGTCCGATACCACCGAGCCGGACGGCTCGCCGATGGTCACCACGTTCATCTTCAATGTGCGCAACGTGCCGGCGGCGCTCTACAAGGCCATGGGTGGTTTTGCCACCAACGGCGTCAACATGACGAAGCTCGAATCCTATCAGGTCAACGGCGAGTTCGTGGCGACGATGTTCTATGCGGACATCGAAGGCCATCCGGGCCAGCGGCCAGTACGGCTCGCCCTGGAGGAGCTTTCCTTCTTCTCGACCGAAATCCGCATCCTCGGCTCGTACCGCGCAAGCCCTTATCGCGCGGAGATCGCGCGGAAGGCGCGAGAGCGCATGGCCAAGGACGGCGATTGAGCGGGAGCGTCCTGTCGCAGGCTTCCGCTATGGAAGCTTCTGCGCGACGAAGCTGGCGATCAGGGCGTTGGCGATGGCGTGTCTGGCGGGAGCCGTCAGACCCTCCGGGTGACGGTTTTCGATCATCATCTTCGCTTCTTCGCGTGTGAACCAGCGCGCTTCCGCCAACTCGTTCGGGTCGATGCGGATGTCCGTCGTTTCCGCATACCCGACGCACCCGAGCATGAGGGAATGCGGGAAGGGCCACGGCTGGCTCGAGTGATACGTGACGCGTCCGACTTTGATGGACGTTTCCTCCAGCACCTCGCGCCGCACGGCATGCTCGATGTCTTCGCCCGGCTCCAGGAAACCGGCGAGCGTCGAGTACATCTTCTCGGCATAGCGATGTTCGTGCGCGAGAATGCAGCGCTCGCCATCGGTGACCAGCATGATTACCACCGGGTCAGTTCGGGGGAACCAATCGAAGCCGCACCCCCAGCATTTCTTGCGCCATCCGCCGTCTTTGACGATCAGCGTTGAACCGCACCGGCCGCAGCACCGGGCGTTCTCGTGCCATTGTGCAAGCGCACGCGCCTGGCCCGCGAGCGAAAGCTCCTCCGGCGGCAACGCGCCTTGCATGGCAAGTGACCGCAAATCGACGGCCGGTCTGAAGAATTCCAGCGTCCCGTGTGTCGCGCGCGCAAGATGATCGGTAATGGGCAGGGCAAAGTGCGGCGCACCATTCGTGTCGATGCCGAGAAACAGCGCTTCGCTCGTGGGAAGGGCGAGGGAGGCGACGTCCGATCCGCTCAACCAGCGGAGGGCCGCGCTCGTTTGTCCCGTCGCCGCCACGATCACGGGTTTCAGATCGACAAGGACCAGGTAGCGTGCGGCCGGGTCGCTCGCGTGCGCCTTGAGCCACGCTTCGTCCGAGCGTCTTGGGCCAGCCCGGTCGAGCAAGTTCGTCGCGGCAACTGTCGGCGTCATGCGAGTCCTCCCCTGCGCAACAGAGCATACCAATCCCACGCACGCAACGATGGGTGTTCTCATCCCGAGTGCATTGAAAACAGGCAGCGATCGGCTCTAACCATCGACGTTCGCAAGTAAATTGATTTTATCGGAGGTGATCGGAGCGATTGACGGGAACCGGAGTTTCTGTGCACCCTGGGCAAGTCGTATGCCAAAAAATATGGGAGGAAAGCATGGCACGATCCCGTTTTCGGGGGCTTATTGCAGCCCTCGGTTTTGCTGCTGCGTTCGGGCTAACCGGCCAAGCCGATGCGCAGACCAAAGTTCTGAAGATGCAAGCGACATGGCCAGCCTCATCGACTCTCTACGATAACTTCACGGACTGGGCGAAACGCGTCGAGGAGTTGACCGCCGGCCGCGTCAAGATCGAGACGATGCCCGCTGGGCAGGTTGTTCCCGCTTTCGAAGTTCTTGATGCAACGCACAAGAAGGTCCTCGATGGCGCACATGGCTGGCCTGGGTATTGGGTCGGCAAGAACAAAGCGGCGATCCTGTTCTCGGGCGGCCCCGGCGGCACCCACGGCATGGATTTCATCGATTTCCTGGGCTGGGTTTGGAACGGCGGCGGGCAGGAGCTCTATACGAAGTTCTACCAGGAGCACCTCAAGTTGAACGTGGTCGCTTTCCACGTCCTCCCCTCCGGTCCGCAAGCCCTCGGATGGTTCAAGAAAAAGATCGACTCCCTTGCCGACTTCAAAGGCCAGAAATGCCGCCAGACGGGTGTCGCCGCCGAGATCTTCAATGAGATGGGCATGCGCACCGTCAATATGCCGGGAGGCGAAATCGCACCTGCCGCCGAGCGTGGCACGATCGATTGCGCGGAATGGGTTGGCGGCATTGAAGACGTGAGGTTCGGCTTCCAGAACATCTGGAAGTACCACTACGCTCCGTCGCTGCATGAGTCCGTCACCGTCGGTGAGGTGCTCATCAATGGTGACGTCTGGAAGGAGATCAGCCCGCTCGACCAGCAGCTGATCAAGGCGGCGGCTACCGAGACCCTCTTCAAGTGGTGGGCGCGCTGGCAGAAGCAGAACGCCGACGCTTTGAAGGAGATGAGGGAAAAGCACAAAGTCAACGTGCTCCAGACGCCGCCTGAAATCTCGAAAGAGTTCCTGGCCGCCTGGGATCGTCTGGCCGCGAAGGAAGCCGCTGCCAATCCGGTCTTCAAAGAGGTTTGGGAATCTCAGAAGGCCTACGCGTCGGTGGTGGTGCCCGCCAAGCGCCTCTATCATCCGCCTTACCATCTGGCAGCCGATCACTACTGGCCGCCGGCACAGTAATCGCGAGTTGCGGAAGGGCTGAGCGTGAGCGTAGCCCTTCCGTTTGAGCGGGCCTCAGGCCCCAAGAAAAGACGTTAGCCGAACAGCAAGCAAGGCCCGCAGGGCCAGATTCAATGGTGGGGAAATGCGCATGACACAGCCGTCCGGCGGCTATCTCCTGGTCATTCGCGTGATCGACAAGATCACGGAATGGACAGGGTACTTTTTCACGCTCCTGATCATCCCGCTCGTCTGCGCGAACGTGATCGAGGTGTTCAGGCGATATGTCATGAACGACCCCACAGTTTGGGCGCTGGATGTCACAACGATGTCGTTCGGCGCGCTCTTCATGCTCGGGTGCGCCTATGCGCTGCTCAAGGGCGCACACGTTCGCACGGACATGCTCTGGGAGAAATTCTCGACGCGCAAGAAGGGATGGATCGACGCGGTCGCCTATGTCGTCTTCTTTCTGCCGACCATGGCTATTCTGTTCTTCATGTCGGTCGACGATTTCCTCTATTCGATGAGCATCAACGAGAAGTCGAATTCCGGAGCCTGGCAGCCGGTGATCTGGCCGCTTCGGGCGGTCATTCCAATTGCGGCCGCGCTTCTGTTTTTCCAGGGCATCTCCGAACTCCTGAAGAGCATCTACGCCGCGCGCACGGGCGAAGTCCTCGTGCAACACGAGAAGATTGAGATCTGAGGCGGCCATGAGCGTCAACGAAACCCTTGGTATGATCATGCTCTTTGGCATGGTCGCCGTTATCTTCATCGGCTTCCCGATCTCCTTCACTCTTCTGTTCCTGGCGCTGGTTTTCGGCGGCGTAGGTCTGGGCTGGATTCAGACATTCGACCTCGCCTATCTCCAGATCTGGGGAACGATGAAGGACGAGATCCTTCCGGCCGTGCCGCTCTTCATCTTCATGGGCTACATGACCGAGCAGGCCGGCCTGATGGAGCGCTTGTTCCTGGCGCTGCGCAATGTGCTGGCTCCCGTACGCGGTGCGCTCTATCTCGCCGTGATCCTGACGGCCAACATCTTCGCCATGGCCACAGGCATCGTCGGCGCCGCCGTCACGGTGCTGGGCATCATGGCCGGCCCGATCATGATCAAGACGGGTTATGATTCCAGGTTGTCCGCTGGCGCTATCGCTGCGGGCGGCACGCTGGGCATTCTCATCCCGCCAAGCGTCATGCTGGTCGTCATGGGGCCGACCATGGGCGTGCCCGTGAATCTCCTGTACTCGGCGTCCATGGGGCCAGGGTTCCTGCTGGCCAGCATGTACATCGCCTACTGCTTGATCCGCAGCTTCATCAACCCGTCGCTCGGTCCTCCCGTGCCCGTCGAGGAGCGTGTCGCCAGTTGGTGGCTGATCATCAAGGAGTTCATCATCGGCGTCATCCCGCTGGCCTGCCTCATCGGCTTCACCCTCGGCACCATTCTCGGCGGATTGGCGACCCCGACCGAGGCTGCCTCGTGCGGAGCGTTCGGTGCGACCTTGCTGGCGCTGCTCTATCGCAAGCTGAGCTTCGCGGCGATCAAGAACGCGGCTGTCTCAA
>Ga0182740_1002548_pt1 | contig 11016 bp, 12 predicted proteins | sample eDN5th37CKraftBY_FD_128872 | JGI IMG/M metagenome (GOLD analysis project Ga0182740, IMG submission 128872) | Enriched backyard soil microbial communities from Emeryville, California, USA - eDNA 5th pass 37_C Kraft BY (version 2) (version 2) | ecosystem: Environmental > Terrestrial > Soil >...
GAGCACTTCGCCGCTCAACTTGAGGACGATGCGCTTGTATTTAACATTCGGATCAACCGGCGGTTTCTCTTCCATTCCGTGAGAAAACGACGCGTGAAAATCCACGTCAATCCCGCCGTGTCGAAACGCCCGCGGAGTGCGCCAGATGCAGGTATCGGGAAATTCCGGTGCCTGCCTCGCGCACACGCGCGAATCATTTGATACCGGCCCGAGCCTCGCTCGGCACGATGTGTCGTTGAAAGAATCGAAACAGCGCGATCACCGGCAGGGTGGCGAGCACGGCGCACGCGAGGATGTCGCCCCACTGGATCGGCGGGGCGGTGAACAGATTCGCCAGCGAAAGCTGCACCGTGCGCGTCTCCTCGCGCGTGCTGATCATCAGCGGCCATAGAAAATCGCCCCAATGTGCGAGCAGGTCGAGCAGCACAACCGTCGCGAGCGCCGGCCGCACCGCCGGCAGGGCGAGGCTCCAAAATTGCCGCCATGCGCCCGCGCCCTCGAGCGCCGCGGATTCCTCGAGTTCCTGCGGCAGCGAAAGGAAATGCTGCCGCAGGAAGTAAATGTTAAATGCCTTGGCGAGAAACGGAACCGTGAGCCCTGCGAGCGCTGCGCCGAAGCCGCCGGTCAGCCCGAGATCGCGCGCGGTGAAAAACATCGGCACGGCGAGCACCTCCACCGGCAGAATGATGAGGATCACCACGCCGGCAAAGAGCAGATCGCGACCGCGAAACTCGAGCCGGGCAAACGCATACGCCGCAGCGGCGTTGACGACGAGTCCGATGCCGGCGACGAGCGCGACCTGCAGAAGCGAAACGAGCAAACCGCCGCCGAGAGCCGCGCGGCGCCACGCGTCGGCATAATTCGCGAAGGTCCAGCCGTCCGTGGTGAACCAGTTTTCGCTCGTGAAATGAAAAATCCGCCCCTCCTCCCGGAAAGACGCGAGCACCATCCACAGCAGCGGCGCGAGGAAGGCCACCGCGACGACAACGCTCACCAGCCAGGCGAGCGCCGGGCTTGAATTCGAAAGGCGCGCTTTCATGTGCGTTCCTCCCGCGTGAAACGGCGCTGCAGCAGCGTGAGCCCGCCGACGAGCAGCAGAAACAGCAGCGTCGCGGCGCACGCGCGTCCGAGGTTCTGGCTCAAGAAGGTGATCTCGTAGATCGATTGCACGACGGTGAGCGTGCTGTTGCCCGGTCCGCCACGCGTCATCAGATACGGCTGCACGAAAATCCGAAACGCCAGGATCGTCGTCACCGTGATCACGAACACGATCGTGTTGCGCAAGGCGGGGACGACGATATGCCGCACGCGTTGACCCGCCGTGGCGCCGTCGATCCGCGCCGCGTCGAGCAGTTCACGCGAGACGCCCTGCAATCCGGCGAGAAATACCATCATCTGCAGGCCCACGCCCTGCCAGATCGACATCGCCGCGATGGCGGGCAACGCGAGGTGCGGATCGCGCAGCCAGGCCTGCGCCGGCAGACCGACGAGCGAAAGCGCGGCGTTGACGAGCCCGGTTTCGCCGCCGTGCGCGGGTTGGTAGAGGATGGTCCACAGCACCGCGAGGACCGGCATCGAGACGATCACGGGCAGAAAGAACGCCGCGCGCAGCCAGCGCCACGCCGGTTCGGGGCGGTTCACCCAGAGCGCGAGGAGAAACGCGAGGACCGTCTGGATAGGCACCACGAGGAGCGCGAACAGCGCGGTGTTGCCGAAAGCGCGCCGAAAGCGCGGGTCGGCGAGCAGATCCGAATAGTTGTCGAGCCCGGACCAGCGCGCCTGCTCCGGCGCGAGCAGATCGGCGTTGGTGAAACTCCAGCCGAAGGCCCGCAGCATCGGCCAGACGACGAACATCGCGAGCAGGGCGAGCGCGGGCAGCAGGAACCACGGCGCCGCGCGGCTTTGGGCTTTTTTCCAGGACGTCATGGAGAAGAGGATACGGCGGCCGGCGCCGCGGCCGGGCGACGCCGGTCGATCACGGCCTGCACCTCGCGCTCGGCCGCCTGCAGGCGGCCGGCGACCTCGTCGCCGCGGGCGATGTCGCGCAGCGCCCCGGCGAACCGCTGCGTCAACGTCGCGTAGAAGGGGGTGCGCGGCCGCGGTTGCGCGGAGGTTTCCAGCTGCTCGCGAAAGAGGCGGTAGGGGAGATTCTGATACTCGGGAAACAGCGCTAACGCCGAGCGCCGCGCGGGCACCGCGCCATTCGCGCGCACGATCGGCGCGATGCCGTGTTGCGGATCCGTCACCCATTTCAGCCACAGCGCCGCAAGCTCGGGATGCCGCGCCTGCGCGGATACGCCCCAGCACCAGCTGCCGCAGGGCGCGACCGAGCGGGCGCCGACCCGCGGCAGCGGCATCGCGCCGAGGGCCGCCCCTTTCGTCCGCACGTGCGACGGAGCCATCCAGTGGCCGCTCCAGTCCATGGCGGTGCGTCCGCTGCCGAACGGATCCGGATCGACCGGGTCGGTCGCGGCGTAATTATTTTTGAATACGGCCTGCCAGGCCTGCAGGGCGGCGATGTTCTCCACCGACGCCAGGACGCCGCGAACCGAGGTGCCGTCGCTCGAGATGAGCTGGCCGCCGTTCGACCAGATCACCGGCGAAAAGGCATAGGTGAACCATTCGTCGGCGGACTCGTTCATGTGAAAGGCGACCGGTTCGACGCCGCTCGCATGCAACTTTTCGCACGCCGCTAGAAATTCGTTCCAAGTCCACCCGCGGCCGGCTGGCGGCGGTTCGACGCCGGCGGCGGCAAGCAGCTCGCGATCGTAGTAGAGGACCACGGCCGAGTCGAAGGCGCCGAGCGCGTAGAGACGGCCGTCGATCGTCCCCTGCGTGCGGATCGTCGGCAGGAAATCGGCGAGCTCGGCCGGCGTGAACCACGCGTCGAGCGGCGCGAGCAGGCCGGCGTCGACGTAGCGCGCGACCAGCGGCCCGTCGAGATCGAGCGCGTCGGGGAGATCGCGGGCGGCGGCGGCGATGGCGATCTTCTCGTTGTATTGGAAGTCGGGGAAAAACGTCAGCTCGACGCGGGCGCGACCCGCATGTGCGGCATTGAAGGCGGCGGCGATCGCGCGCATCGCCTGGTTCTCGGCTTCCTGCCCCTGATGACACCACACCCGCACGAGCGGCACGCGGGCCGCTGCCGGATCGTCCCGCCGACAACCCGCGGTTCCGACCAGCGCGAGGAACAGGAAGAGGAAAGCGGAAATGGGGGCGGGTCGAACGGAACGCATGAGCAGCGGGAAAATGAAACCGCCGGCGGAGAACGTTTCCGCACCGCTGACGAAAGTGGATCCGACCCGCGACGCGGCGCGGGTGGAAAGAGGCAGACCGATAGCAACGTTGGGGGTTCAGGTGCAACCCCTCTCTGCGCCTTTGTTTTTCCGATGACGGGAACGGGCGATCGCGCGATGTGCCACCGGTGGGTTGTCTTGCGCGGCCGGTCCGGTCGCGCCCCGCTCCCGTTTGCCGCCGGTGCTGCGTAGAGTGGAGGATGCGTTTCATCTCCACCTGGGTTCATGGCGTGCTCGACTACGTGGTCGGCATTTTTCTCCTCTTTGCGCCGCGTGTCTTCGGGTTTCAGAACGGCGGGTCCGAGGACAGGATTTTCGTGTTTCTCGGCGTGGCGACGTTGATCTACAGCCTGCTCACGCGCTACGAACTCGGGCTGTTCAAGATCCTGCGATTCAGGACGCACCTCACGCTCGACATCATCAACGGCGCGCTGCTCGCGATGTCGCCTTGGGTGTTCGGCTTCGTCGAGCGCGTGTGGGCGCCGCACCTCATCATCGGCCTCTTCGAACTCGGCGTCGTGCTGCTGACGCAGCCGCACACGGCGGAGACCGGCCTGCAGCGGATCGGCCGCTGAGGGCCGTCAGGTGACCTTCAAGCTGTCGAGGGTGATGACGCCCTCGTCATTCTTTTGCGTGACCGCTTCGAACTCACGATGGAAGCGGTTGAAAGATCGGGTGGTGCTGTCGAAATACTCGATGTAGGCGCGGCCCTTGGAGCGAAAACGGTTGGCCCAGCCTTGCACCGGCAGCGTCTCGTCGAGCGAGATTTTCGCGTCGGTCACTTTTACGGCGTGGGTGCCGATGGGATATTCGTATTTGAAGTAATCGAGCAGCCGTTCGCGAGTGAACTCCCGGTGCTCCTCGCGGGCCGCGTCGCCCGGGGTCGGCGGAGCCGCGCCCACCGAGCCGGCGGCGAGAAGCGACAGCGAGAAAACGGAAACGAGGAACAAACCGAGAGGTGAGAGGCGACGAGTCATAAGTGTAGGCGACGCACGCCAAAGAACGGCCGCTCATCCGGAATCGCAAGCTGATCGCGGTGGCGGAGGCGCGCGCGAGCGACGCCGGCGCGTCGCTCGCGGCCTTGGTTCAACGACTACGATCTTCCGACGACTGCCGTTCCGCAGGCGCGGGACCGGTGTCGATTTCGATGCCCGCCTCTTCGAGCGCGCTGCGGAGCGGCGCGACGAAGTGGTCGCAGAACTCCTCGAGTCGGAACGTCACTTCGAAATCCTCCTGGCCCGTGACAAACGAGACGGCGTCCGCGAGATCGCAGAGGTCTTCGTCGGTGAAATGCTCCTCGATCACGGCCTGACTGCCCTCGAGCGCGATCATTTGCGCCCAGAACACGTCGTTGTCGGGATCGGCCGGGCGCAGCGTGACGCGACCGCAGAGCCCCGCTCGGGCGATGCGCCGGCCGAAGCCGCGCAGCGTCTCATACGCGAACGCCAGATTCGCGAGCCGGGCCTGTCGCGCGAGCAGCGGACGAGCCTGCAATAATTGGGTGAGTTTCATGGGAGGTCCTCCTTGCATCAGCATGCCTTGGTTGAAGGTTGATCCGCGTCCGGTGACGCGGGGTGTTGAGCAAACGCGAACAACTGACCATGGGTCCCGGTGTCCCCGCCTTCGCCGAAGCGACTGTGCCGGAAACCGGGCCGTCACTGACCTGAACGTCGGAAAAACCGCTGTCCTGACGATGCGCTCGGCCCTGCCGCGGATCGGATCCTGATCAACCATCCTCCGAGCCGCGCTCCATCTCGCCTCACGCTCTGCTGTCAATCACTCGTCACTGACTGGACTGACTTAAGCTTCCACTCCAACGAAGCTGCGTCCGCGCACTTGTCCAGCCTCACGACAAAAAATCTGCCGGTGCGCGGAAATTTTCGCGATCAGGCCGCACCTGAGGCGCCCTTCCGGCCGCTCTCCGCAAGACAGGCGCGGGTGCTTCCTCTAGCATGTTCCATGCGCTTTCATCCTCCCGCGGCCGGCCGGCGATCCTGGTGGCACAGGATCATGCGCGTGCTGCTGATGACGCTGGGAGGCGCGGCGGCAGCCGCCGGCCCGGAGGAAGGACCACCGGGCGAGTGGCGGATGGCCGCCCGGGATTTTGCCAACACCCGCTATAGCGCGCTGACGGAGATCGGCACCGCGAACGTCTCGCAACTGCGGGTGGCATGGACGTTCTCGACCGGCGTGGTGCGCGGGCATGAAGCCGCGCCGCTCGTGGTCGGCGACACGATGTATGTCGTCACTCCGTATCCAAACATTCTTTACGCGCTGGATCTGACGAAAAGCGGCGCGGTGAAATGGCGCTACGAACCCAAGCCGTCGCGCTCGGCGCAAGGCATGGCGTGTTGCCACGTGGTCAATCGCGGCGCCGCTTATGCGGACGGGCGGATCTCGTCGTCGGCGTGCCGGCGGATTTCGAACGCGCGCTCCCGGCGCGGCCGTATTACCGTTCCACCTACGTCTTCGTCACCCGGGCGGGCACGGCGGCGGTGCACTCTTTCGACGATGCCGCATAGCGGCGTCGCACCATCGGCGTGCAGATGATCGGCGACGATTTCTACAGTTCGGCTCCGGCACGCGCGCTCGCGGCCCGCGGTCGGACGGGCAACGTGTGCGGCTACGGCGACTACGCGCAGGATAGTCCTCCGGCCGAGATCGTCCGCGCGGATGCGGCGTCGCGAACCGCGGTTCTGAGCGAGCTGCGCGCCGGTCCGGGGAATCCGACGGAGCGGAAGCGCGCGAGCCTCTACGACGACAACGCCTGGGCGGTTTCCGAGGGGCAGCGCTGGTTCCAGGCTTTTAATTGCAACGGCTGCCATGCCAACGGCGGGGGATGCATCGGGCCGGCGTTGATGGACGATGTGTGGATCTACGGATTCGAACCGGAGAACATTCGCGCCACGATCATCGAAGGGCGGCCGAACGGGATGCCATCGTTTCGCGGCCGGGTGACGGAACAGCAGGCCTGGGAGTTCGTGGCTTATGTGCGCTCGCTCGGCGGCCTGCTGCGCAAGGACGTCGAGCCGGGGCGCTCCGACAGCACGAATGCGCGGCTCGCGCCGCAATCGCTGCAAAAGCCGCGTCAGAGCGAGTGACGCGTCGGAACCGCCATGTCGGAAAAATTGAACTCCGCGCTGGATACGGCCGGTCCCCAAGCGGGGCGGATCGAGGACTTGTGGTGGCTCCTGTTTGGTTTCTGCGCGGTGGTGTTTGTCGCGGTGATGGCGGTGCTCGTGGCCGCGCTCGTGCGGCGCCGCACGCCGGACGAATCGATGGAACCGACGTATGCGGGGCAGCGCACGGCACTGCGCTACGTGGGCGCCGGAGTGCTGGCGACGGGCGCAATCCTGTTAGGTTTTCTGATTGCGAGCGTCACGACCGACCGCGGGCTCGACGAAATCGAAACCGGCGGCGCGCGTGTGCTGACGATCACCGGCCGGCAGTGGTGGTGGGAGATTCGTTACGAGGATGCGCGGCCGGACCGGGTGGTGGTGACCGCGAACGAGATCCATGTTCCGGTGGGGCAGCCGGTGCTGCTGCGGCTCCGGGCGTCGGACGTGATCCACAGTTTCTGGGTCCCGAGTCTGGCGGGGAAGCGGGACCTGATTCCCGGACGCGACACCGGATTATGGATACAGGCCAATCGGCCGGGAACCTTTCAGGGGCAATGCGCGGAGTTTTGCGGGTACCAGCACGCGCACATGCGTTTCCTCGTGATCGCGCAGCCGCCGGCTGAATTCGATGCGTGGTTGGAGGGGCAGCGGGCGTCGGCCCCCGAGCCGGCCACCGACGAGGAGCGGCGCGGGCGGGAGGTGTTTCTCGCCGGCAGTTGCGTGATGTGTCACACGATTCGTGGCACCGCGGCCGGGAGCATCGTGGGCCCCGATCTCACGCACCTCGCCAGCCGGCAAACGATCGCGGCCGGAGCGCGGCCGAATACCCGCGATCATCTGGCGGCCTGGGTGGCGGACCCGCAGCGCACCAAACCCGGGGCGCGCATGCCGGTGCCGGAGCTGCCGCCGGCGGATCTGCAGGCGCTGGTGACCTATCTGAGGAGCTTGCGATGATGACGCGGCGGCAACGGTCGGCGGGACGGAGGCCGCGGGCGTGAAGCTTTCACCCGAAGTGAAGGCGGCGTTGCACGAACCGGCCACGGACACCGAGGCGGCCCTGCTCGAGCGCACCTGGGCGCGACCGCGCGGGCTCGCGGGCTGGCTGGCGTCGACCGATCACAAGGAGATCGGCCGGCGCTTCGTCGTGACGGCTTTTGCATTTTTCCTGCTCGGCGGCGTATTGGCGGCGCTGATGCGCCTGCAGCTGAGCCGGCCGGAGTTGGGGCTGCTCGATCCCGATTTATACAATCAGGTGTTTTCGATGCACGGTGCGACGATGATGTTTCTCTTCGCCGTGCCGGTGATGGAGGCGATGGGCGTTTACCTCGTGCCGTTGATGATCGGCACGCGCAACCTGGCGTTTCCGCGGCTCGCGGCGTTCGGCTATTACATCTATCTTTTCGGCGGCGTGATGATCTACGTGGCCTTCGCCTTCGACACGGGCATCGAGACGGGCTGGTTCAGCAACGTGCCTCTCGCCGGCCCCGAATTTTCTCCGGGCAAGCGGACGGATTTCTACGCGCAACTGATCACCTTCACGGCGCTGTCCGCGATGGTCGAGGCGGTGAACCTCATCGTGACGATCCTGAAGCTGCGGGCGCCGGGCATGACGCTCAACCGCATGCCGCTATTCGTGTGGGCGATGCTGGTGACCTCGTTCATGATCGTGTTTGCGATGCCGACCGTCGCGACGGGCAGCGCGATGCTGATGCTCGACCGGCTGGTGAGCACGCAGTTCTTCAATCCGGCCGAAGGCGGCGATGCCTTGTTGTGGCAGCATCTGTTCTGGTTCTTCGGACACCCGGAAGTTTACATCATTTTCCTCCCGGCCACGGGGATGGTCTCGGCGATGCTCGTGCCGTTCACCCGGCGCGCGATCGTCGGCTACACGCCGGTGGTGCTGGCGCTGATCGCGACGGCGTTTGCCGGATTCGGCCTGTGGGTGCACCACATGTTTGCGGCGGGCTTGCCGAAGCTCGGGCAGAGTTTCTTCACGGCAGCGAGCATGTTGATCGCGATTCCGAGCGGCACGCAGATTTTCTGCTGGCTGGCGACCTTGTGGATGGGGCGGCTCCGGTTCACGACCCCGCTGTTGTTCGTGCTCGGATTTCTGTTCACGTTTGTGATGGGCGGGCTGACCGGTGTGATGCTGGCCGCGGTGCCGTTCAACCTGCAGGTGCACGACACGTATTTTGTCGTCGCGCATTTTCATTATGTGCTGATCGGCGGTGCGATTTTTCCGCTGTTCGGAGCATTCTACTACTGGTTCCCGAAAACGTATGGTCGCATGCTGAGCGAGCGCCTCGGACGGTGGAACTTCGCGCTGATGTTTGCCGGGTTTCAGCTCACGTTTTTTCCCATGCACATTCTCGGGCTGCACGGCATGCCGCGGCGCGTGTATACCTATCCGGCGGAGACGGGATGGGGCGGCCTCAGTCTGCTGGCGAGTATCGGGGCGGGGGTGCTTGGGCTCAGCGTGCTGCTGTTTTTGATCAACGTATTGCTGGCGCTGCGGCGACCGCGCGAGAATCCCGCGAATCCGTGGCATGCCGACGGCCTCGAGTGGTCGACGACCTCGCCGCCGCCGGCCTGCAACTACGCCGACCTTCCGGTCGTGCGCGGCCGCTATGCGCTGTGGACGAAGGGTGAGCCGACGGTGGTCACGGGCCTGCGCCGGGACAGGATGTTCGTGCTCGTCACGCATGTGCTGGACGCCCAGCCGGATCACAAGCGGGAGATGCCGGCGCCGTCGCTCTGGCCGCTGCTCGCCGCGCTGGCGACCACCGCGCTGTTCATCGCGACGATCTTCACGCCGTGGGGTGTAGTGTGGGGACTGATACCGGTGTTCGTGACGCTCGTCGGCTGGTTCTGGCCGAAACAGGACGAATCATGAAAACGCTGCACAAACTGGACGTGTCCGAGCTGCCGGAATACGCCTTCGGCCACCGCAGCATCATGTGGTGGGGCACGATGGGAATCGTGCTGATCGAGGGCACGATGTTCGTGGCGCTGCTTGGGACCTATTATTACCTGCGCAGCCAGTCGACGGGGTGGCCGCCGGAGTCGCCGCCGCCGGACCTGTGGTTCGGCACGATCAACACGGTGATCCTCCTGGCGAGTTGTGTGCCGAATCATTTGTACAAAAAGGCCGCCGAGCGGGAGGACCTGCGCGGCGTGCGGATCTGGCTCGTGGTCGCGGTGCTCTTCGCCCTCGCGTTCGTCGCGATCCGGGTCTTCGAGTTTCGCACGCTGAATTGCCGCTGGTCGGACAACGCCTACGCGTCGACGATCTGGACGCTGCTGGGCTTCCACACGGCGCACCTGGTCACCGACCTGCTCGATACGCTCGTCCTGACCGTGCTGATGTTCACGGGCCCGCTGAAGGGAAGGCGCTTCGTCGACGTCGCGGAGAACGGCATGTATTGGTATTTCGTCGTGTGGGCGTGGCTCCCGATTTACGCGACGATCTATCTCGTTTCGCGGGGAGGGGGCGTATGAACGGCCCGGACCTCCGTCTGCCGGCGCGCGACAACGTCCCGGACGAGTCGCCGGGCAACAACGAGACGCGGCGCGACGTCCTTCGTCTGTGGACGGGGATTTTTGCCGGGCCGTTCGCGTGGTTTGCGCACCAGCAGGTGTCGTTTGTGCTGGTGCCGTGGGTGTGCCGGAATGGCGAAATTTACTGGCTGCACCTGCTGACCGTCGCCTGCCTTGCCGCGACCGCGTTGGCCGGGCGCATCGCCTGGGACACGTGGAAGCGGGAGCGTCACAAAACGCGGTCCGAGCCGTTCCGGCCGGGACAGCAGCGCGTGATCTTCATGGCCGTGCTCGGCGTGCTGGGCTGCGCGTTTTTCGCCGCGGTCATCGTGGCGCAGGAAATCCCCAATTTGTTTCTCGATCCCTGCCAGCGATGAACCCGCCCGCGTTTGCCGCTCTGCTGGCGTCGTGCCTGCCGCTCGCCCACGTCGGTCCGGCGTCGACGAATGGACCGGTGAACTGGTCGCAACTGGTGCAGGCATGGGAACTCGATCCGTTGCTGCTGCTAGGGCTGGTCGTGAGCGCGTGGATTTATCGCCGCGGCGTGCGGCGGCTGGGGGCGGAGCTGGACGCGGGGCACGGCCTGCGCGGCTGGGAAGTCGCGGCATTTTGGGCGGGCTGGTGGACGCTGGTCCTCGCGCTCTCGTCGCCGCTGCATCCGTGGGGACAGGTGCTGTTCGCCGCGCACATGACGCAACATGAACTTCTCATGGTCGGCGCCGCGCCGCTGCTGGTGTTGGGTCGCCCGTTCCTCGCGCTGATGTTTGCGCTGCCGCGGGCGGACGCGCGTCAACTCTCACGGGCCGCACGCCGGCCGGCGCTGCGGCGGAGTTGGCGCACGCTGACTCATCCCGTGGTCGCCTGGGCGGTGCACGCGGCCGCGCTGTGGCTCTGGCATGAGCCGGTGCTGTTCCAGGCGACGCTGGTGCGACCGTGGCTGCACGATCTGCAACACCTGAGTTTCTTCGGCTCGGCTTTGCTCTTCTGGTGGAGCGCACTTAACGCCCGCGCGAGGCTGCAAGGTTTCGGCGTGGCGGTGTTGTATCTGTTCACGACGATGGCGC
>Ga0182740_1002549_pt1 | contig 11005 bp, 9 predicted proteins | sample eDN5th37CKraftBY_FD_128872 | JGI IMG/M metagenome (GOLD analysis project Ga0182740, IMG submission 128872) | Enriched backyard soil microbial communities from Emeryville, California, USA - eDNA 5th pass 37_C Kraft BY (version 2) (version 2) | ecosystem: Environmental > Terrestrial > Soil >...
AGCACTTGGGCAAGGCCGCTGGCGAAATGGTCGCGATTGATTTTGAATTTCATGAAGGGGCGTCTGCAGCGTCTGAAGAAGCTAACAAAGGATAAAAGAAGGCAGGTTCAATAAGGAATTAGAACCGTATTCTTATTGGGCACCAACAACCCCACTAACTCGCGCTTTCTCCTCGGAAAACGGTCCCGGAACCGCTGTGAAAAACTCCCGCCGCGGCTTCCAATAACCATGCGGTTGTTCACACGGTCCCAGTTGTTGGAATGTCGTCCGCACTTTGCTCACACAGATTTTCCCAACGGAGCCTGAGCCACGCGCCGGGCGCGCCGCACATGGCGGACCAGGCCGTAGAAAATGTAGCCGAGGCAAACGCAGAGCACCGCGACTTCCTTCAACAGGATCACGAGTCCGCCGATCGCCAGGATGCCGACGAAGGTGCGCAGCTTCGTCTTGGTCTGCAGGTCGACGTTCTTGCCGCTCGGATAGCGGATGGTGCTCACCATCAGAAACGCGATCAGCAGCATCAGGAATGGCAGCACGAGCGCGCCGCTTTTGAGCGAACGATCGGTTTCGATGAGCTTCAGGAGGAAGAGCACCAGCGCGGCCACCGTGGCCGCCGCGGCGGGAACGGGGAGGCCGATGAAATCCTTGCTCAGTTCCTTCTGGCCGCGATGCAGCAGCGGATTCGTGATGACGTTGAAACGCGCGAGGCGAATGGCGGCGCACAGCAGATAAACGAAGCCGACGAACCAGCCGATGTTGCGAAAAGCCTCGATGCCCTGCGTCGGCGACAGGATGAAGAAAAACATCAGCATCGCCGGGGCGAAGCCGAACGACACGACGTCCGCGAGCGAATCGAATTCGGCGCCGAACAGCGACTCGCGTCCACCCATGCGCGCCAGCCGTCCGTCGAGCGTGTCGAACGCCGCCGCGCCCAGGATGAACCACACGGCAGCGCGGTAGTGTTCCGCCGGCGAGGACGCGAGATACTCGCCCATGGTCGCGGTCTCCGCGAGGCGCGCGTGGATGCAGCTGACGACGGCCATGAACCCGCAGAACAGGTTGCCGGCCGTCATCGCGTTCGGAAGAAAGTAGATCCGGCTCGCCTGGGTGACGTTGTAGGGATCTTCGCGCGCGCGAAAATCGGGTTGCGAATCGCTCATTTCGTGAGGCTTTCGAGGTATTTCCAGAACTTGGAATGTTGTTCGACCAGCTGCTGTTCGGTCACGGGCAGCTTGTTGCGCAGCAGGAAATCTTCGAGCGAGTTGCTATGCAGGATATAGTGCGTGTGGAGCGTGTCGCCGCGCACTTCGAAATACAGACGGTAATCGCCGGCCCGCAGGCGATAATACAGGCGGTCGCCGCGATGGAAGCGGCCGAGCGGTTCGCGCGGGTGGGCGAGATCGGCGGGCCGGAGCGAACTGATCGGCCCAATGATGTCGAGCTGCGCCAGCTTATCGAGCCGGTTCAGTTCGCGCATACTTTGTTCGGAAAAGGTTACCTGATACATCGGCGGAGCAGCGGCGGCCGCGGGCGCAAGCCCGGCGTTCGTCCTCGAATGGAAGTGGTCGTGCCCGCAATCGATCGCGAGCGCAGATAAGCTGTTTACGTTCGAGGCAATCACCCGCGAAGCAATGCTTTTCCCGCGACGTCGGCGGACTGGCAGCAGGCGCCGCGAGAACGTGCGCCGTCCTCTGTGCCCGGTCGCGAAACCAGGGGCCGCTTGGCGCCTGCGACTTGCTTGCAACCTGCACTTTCGTGCGTGCCGCACTTGCAGAATGCAGGTCCGGCGCCAGGCGCCGCCGGCCCCGATTTTAAGGCAAACACCTGATCATCAATGGAGAAATGCCCAGTGCCAAAATTGGCCCGGCCCTAGCTTGGTATCGGGGGAAACCAGCAAGGGACGGACGACACTCGTCCGCCTCTTTGTTGCCCGCTCACCCACCTTCCCTTCTTTCCCATGTCCTCTCTCCCTGTTTTCGCCGACGCCGTTTCCCGGCTTCATGCCGACATTGCCATTGTTCGCCTGCTGCGAGCCGGGATTTCTCCGGAGCGCATCTCGGCCGTGTTTCCCCGCCGTCGCGCGCCCAACAGCGTGTGCTGCTGGATGAAGAACTTCCACCGTGTGCCGCTCCGGGCGGCGTTGCCCGTGGCCGCCGCTGGTCTGCTCGGACCGCTCCTGAAGCGGGACGTGCATTCCGCCAAAGCGGAACGCGATCTGGAATCGCTCGGCCTCAGCGCCGAGCAGGCGGAGCGCGTGCTCGAGAAAACCCGCGAAGGTCTGATTGTCCTGTGTGTCCACGCGCGCAACGAGAAGGAAGCGGCGATCGCCTGGCATATTTTCCGGCATGTGGGTGCGGACAATGTCACCCCGCCTCACGAGGATTATCTGCCGGCCAGTGTGCGCGCGTCGCACCTGCTCTCCCCCTCCGCCGGGTTGGCTGCTGCCTGATCCGCCCATGTCCCTCCCTGCTTCTTCCGCTGAACCAACATCGGGCGCGGAGCTCTCGCCCCGCCGTCGGGCCCGCTTGATCCGCCGGCTCCGCTCCACCCGGGCGGCGCTCGCGGAGTGGAGCGACTCGTTGCAGAGTCTCACCGCGGAACACACTCACGTCCCTAGCGAGACGCGGTCGCTGCTCGCGTTGCTCGACGAAACGAAGGCCCATCTCGATCTTCGGCTGCAGCAATTGGGCGACGCGGCCGCGGTCGAGGCGGGCGTCCGCACGCGGCGGAAAGTCACGACCTCCACCGCCGGTTTCTGCCTGCGCGCCTGCCGCGCGTGTGGCAAAGCGCTCGGGGCGGCCTTTCGCGATGCGCAGGCCGTCGCCGATGCGGCCACGGCGCGAATTCTTTATGGTTCGCTGCGGGCCATCGAGAAGCAGCTCTGGCTGCTCGATCCGCTCCGCGCCGGCCGCTGATTTTCCAAGCTTCAACTCACTGTTCCGCGACCATGGTGTGATCCCTTTATCTCGTCCGTCTCGCATCATCCTCCCTCCCGGTAAACGGAAGCCAGGCCGGGGTGCGCCGTGTCGTCGGCGCGCCGGGGCCGCGTCCTGCGTGGAGGCGGCAAAGCAGGAACGCCGATTGACAAATCCGGGATTCGCGCCCCGCTCTTGGAGTTCGACGCGTCGCTAGCCACCCAGGCCGTGCGGCGACGACATTCCTCATTCATGCGATTGTTCAGCCCACGGATCTACACCTATCTCGTGGCCGTCTGGATGGCCCTGTCGGTGGGCGGGATCGCGTTGGGTGTGATGGTCTGGTCGAAGCTGAGCCACAGTTTCGAAACGACGGTGCGGTCCACCGATTTCAAACGCTCGGCGCGCGAGGTGTTCTCGATGCTCCAGGATGCGGAGTCAGGCGAGCGCGGCTTTCTGCTGAGCGGTGACGAGGCGTATCTCGAACCGTTCAACCGCGCGAACGACGAGTTTCCCTCCCGCTTCGAACGCCTCGCGCGCGAGGCGGCCGGACGGCCCGAGTTGATGGACGAAGTGCTCACGCTCAAGGGACTCGCCGAGCTGAAACTCGACGGGTTGCGGCGGGCGATCGCCGCGCGGCGGCAATCGAGCTGGTCGACCGCCTTCGACCGCTCCCGCGAGGAGGAAGGCCGGACGGTGATGGAGCAGATCCGGGTGCTGACCGCGCGGCTGGAAGGATTGCCACGCCCGGCGCGCGATGCTGCGGACGAGACGACCCGCCGCCGGATCCAGCAGGCGCTCGTCGCCACGCTGCTCGCCGGGAGTCTCGGGCTGGGCGCCGGTTTGATCGCGTTGTATCTCTCGCGGCTGGCGCTGCGCCAGGAGCGCAACGAACGCCTGCTCGCCGAACAGGCGATCCAGGCGGAGAGCGCGGCTCGCGAGAAAAGCACCTTTCTCGCGAACATGAGCCACGAGATTCGCACGCCGATGAATGCGATCCTCGGCTTCAGCGAGCTGCTGTATGCGGAGGTGCCGGCCGACGGCAAGGCCCGCCAGCGCGTGCAGGCGATCCGCGACAGCGCGATGTCGCTGCTGCAGCTGATCAACGACATCCTCGATCTCTCGAAACTCGACGCCGGCGCCGTCGAACTGCACCCCGAGCCGACCGACGTCCGCGAGGTGTGCCGGTTCATGAACACCGTCTTCGGACAGCAGGCCGCCCGCAAGAATCTGAAACTCGCCGTCGAGCTCGACCCGACCATTCCCGCGGCGCTGATCCTGGACGGCACGCGGCTGCGACACCTGCTCATCAACCTGATCAACAACGGCATCAAGTTCACCGATCACGGCAGCGTCACGCTCCGCGCGGGCTGGGAGAGCCGGCCGGAGCCCGGGCGCGGCGCCCTTCGCATCGAAGTTGTGGATACCGGCATCGGCATCCCGCCGGAAAAGCAGAAGGATGTCTTCCAGCCGTTCGTCCAGGTGAATCCCCGCAGCGATCGCGAGCGGCAGGGCTCCGGCCTTGGCCTGAGCATCGTGAAGCGGTTCACCGAACGGATGGGCGGACGCGTGCAGTTCGAGAGCGAGCCCGGCCGCGGCACGCGTTTCGAGCTGTTCTTTCCCGACATTCCGATCTCCGTGCGGCTGCCCGACAGCGCGCGGGTGGCCAGCGTGCTCCCCGTCGATTTCAACGAGCTCCAGTCCGCCGACCTCCTGGTCGTCGACGACGATGCGTCGAACCGTGACGTCCTTGCCGGCTACCTCGAAAACACCGACCATCGCGTGCGATTCGCGGCGAACGGACGCGAGGCGTTGGAACAGGTGCGCGATCGCCGGCCCGACGTCGTGCTGATGGACATCCGGATGCCGGAGATGGACGGCGCAACGGCGGTGGCCGAGCTGCGCAAGCTCGCGGGTCACGAACTTCTGCCGGTGATCGCGGTCACGGCGTCGGCCATGATGGACGAAGAAACCGCCCGGTCGGGCCAGTTTGCCGGCTGCCTGCGCAAGCCTTTCACGCGCGAGGCGCTGTTCCGCGAACTGGCGTCGTTCGTGCCGCGCCGCACCCCCGTAGCTCCGGCATCCGCCCCGGTTGACGACGGCGCGACGCCCCCGCCGCCGCTCGCCGCCGCGGCAAGCTACGCGCAAGTCCTGCCGGCGTTGCATCAGCTGCAGGCGACGCTCTGGCGCGACGCCGTCGAGAGCGGATCGAACAGCGACATCAAGGAACTGATCCGCCGGCTCCGGCAGATCGGCGGCGAGGGACGCTGTCCGCCGATGGAAGACTATGCGTCGGCACTTGAGCGCGACGTCGACGATTATGCGCTCTTGCGTGTGGAGGAACGTCTGAGAGATTTTCCCGCTTTGGTCCGCACGCTCGAGACCCCGGTCGTTGTGCCCGCCACGTCGAAGTCCACGTAGCCTTCCTTCCGCCCACCCATGTCCCGCGAAACGCCGTCCGCCCGCATTCTGGTCGTCGATGATCAGGAAACCAATCTGCGCGTCCTCGGTGACATGCTCGGCCATCTCGGCTATGACATTGTGCCGGCGCTCGACGGCGAGCAGGCGCTGCGGCGGCTCGCGGCGCGACCCGTCGATCTCATCCTCCTCGACGTGCTGATGCCGGGCCTCGACGGGTTCGAAGTGTGCCGGCGGATACGGGCGAACATCGCGTGGATCGACATCCCGATCATCTTTCTCTCCGCGGCGGACGACAAGACGCTCATTGTGCGGGCGCTGGAGAGCGGCGGCGTCGACTACGTCACGAAACCGTTCAACGCCTCCGAGCTGCTTTCGCGCGTGCGCACGCACCTCGCGTTGAAAACCGCCCGCGACCGGCTGCGCCAGCTCGCCGAGGACAAGGACGAGCTGCTCGGCATCCTCGCGCACGACCTGAAGAATCACCTCGGCGGCATGCTGATGAGCGTCCAGTTGCTCAACGAGAAGGCGAAGTCGATCAACGACCAGCGCTTCCAGCGGATGGGCGCGAACATCCTGCGCGCCACCGATCAGATGCTCTCGTTTGTGAAGGAATTTTTGGCGAACTCCGAGGTGGATCACGGCCGCCCGATGAAGTTTCAGCCGGTTTACCTGCACGATGTCGCGAGCAACGTCGTGCAGCGCCACTCCGAACACGCGCAGCGCAAGGGCATCACGCTCCAGCTCGAACAGCGCGAGGAAGGTGTGCTCGTGGAGGCGGATCGCGCGGCGTTCGAGCAGGTGCTCGATAATCTGGTGTCGAACGCGTTGAAGTTCTCGCCGTCGGGCAAGGCGGTGAAACTCATCATCGGGCTCACGCCGGACCAGCGGGGCGAGTGCCGCGTCGTCGACGAAGGCCCCGGCTTCACCGAGAGCGACAAGCAGCAGATTTTCCGCCGCTACCGCCGGCTGAGCGCGCGTCCGACGGGCGGCGAGCCGTCCACCGGCCTCGGCTTGAGCATCGTGAAAAAGCTGATGCAGGACATGCGCGCGGACCTGCGGCTGGAAAGCACGGCGGGGCAGGGCGCGACGTTCGTCCTGGTGTTTCCGCCCGCGCCCGTGCCGGTGTAGTCGGCGAACGCGTTTCTTTTTCCATGGATTTTCTTGTTGTAGACGACGACCAGATCTTTCGCGAAGCCACCTGTCTCCTGATCGAGGAGGAAGGTCATTTCGCCACCAGTGCTTCGAACGGCGACGTCGCGCTCGAACGCGTGCGCGAAGACAAGTTCGACGCGGTGCTGCTCGACCTGCACCTCGGCCGGCAAAACGGGCTGCAGCTGCTGCCGATGCTCCTGAAAGTGCGGCCGAACCTGCCGATCGTGATGTTTTCCGCGCAGGGCACGGTGAAGACCGCGGTGCAGGCGCTGCATCAGGGCGCGGTCGATTTTCTCGAAAAGCCGTTCACGCGCGACCAGTTTCACGCGGTGCTCGCGCGGTTGCGCCGCATCAGCGAAATGGGCCAGAAGATCGAGCGGCTCGAGCAGGAGGTGAAGGAGGTCCAGTCGCAGAGTCCCGAGCCGCTGATCGATTTCGAGACGCCGGTGATGCGCGCAGTGATGGACGTGCTGCAACGGGCCGCGAAGAGCACGGCGTCCGTTTTGATTCTCGGCGAGAGCGGCACGGGCAAGAGCGTGGCCGCGCGTTCGCTGCACGAGCAGAGTCACCTGCACGACAAGCCGTTCGTGACGGTGAGTTGCCCGGCGTTGTCGAAGGAACTGCTCGAGAGCCAGCTCTTCGGTCACGTGCGCGGGGCGTTCACCGGCGCGATGCGCGATCACTGGGGCAAGGTCAAAGCCGCGGAAGGCGGCACGCTGTTTCTCGACGAGATCGGCGACCTGCCGCTCGAGATCCAGCCGAAGCTGCTGCGCCTGTTGCAGGAAAAGGAATACGAGCGGCTCGGCGAGACGGTGACGCGGCGCTCGGACGTGCGCATCGTGGCGGCGACGAATCGCGATTTGAAGAAGCGTGTCGCGGAGGGCGCGTTTCGCGAGGACCTGTATTACCGGCTTAATGTGATCACGGTCGAGATGCCGCCGCTGCGGGCGCGACCGCGCGACGTGCTGCGTTTCGCGGAGCATTACGTGCAGCACTGTGCGCGTCAGTTCGGCCGCAAGGTCGAAGGGTTCACCGACGAGGCGGCGGAATGCATCCGGCGTTACAGCTGGCCGGGCAACCTGCGCGAGCTGCGCAACACGATCGAGCGCGCGGTGATTCTCGCGCCGGAGCGGCGGATCGGACTCAGCGACCTGCCGATCGAGATCCGGCAGAATGAGACGGGCGCCGGCCTGACCGGCGACACGCCGCTCCACACCGGCGCGATGGTGACGTTGCAGGCGTTGGAGGAGCAGCACATCAAGCGCGTGCTGGAGGTCACCTCGAGCATGAACGAAGCCGCCGACATCCTCGGCATCGACCAGGCGACATTGTATCGGAAGCGGAAGAAGATGGGGTTGAAGTAGGGAGGATGTGCGCCGACCCTGATCCAGGTAGCGGCGGTCGTCCCGACCGCCATGCACAGGACGCGCCGGTTTCGTTTCGTCGACGATCTCTCGGCCACGCAAGTCCGCCGTGGGTGGAAACGGGTTCGTTGTATTTCGTGACGATTTGCTGCGCGACGAGAGGCGCCGACATGCTCATCCGTCCCGAGGTTGGGAGAGCGTTGCTGGAATCGGCACGAGTTTATCACGAGAAAAACCGCTGGTATGCCCGCCTCTTTTTGGCGATGCCGGATCATGTTCACGCCTTGCTCGCGTTTCCGCCGCAGGAGAACCTGAGCGAGGTGATTCGCAACTGGAAGAGTTTCACTGCCCGAAAACTTGGGATCGAGTGGCAGCGCAACTTTTTCGATCACCGCCTGCGCAGCGACGAGCAATGGGAACTCAAGGCGGAATACATTCGCCAGAATCCCGTGCGGAAGGGTCTCATCTCGTCCGCTGCGCAATGGCCTTATTTGTTCGAAAGCTAAAGGGTAGCGGCGGTTGTCTCGACCGCCCTTTGTGGCGATGGCGGTCGGGACGACCGCCGCTACCTTTCATCTGCCTCCTCTTCGTTCTCTGTTTCCTCCCCCTCCGCGCCACCACGCTTGACATCCCCATCTTCGCCGGCGGTTACGGGACGGCATTCTACGAGGAAACGGCGCGGCAGTTCGAAGCCCTGCGGCCGGGTGTGACCGTGCGGATCTACGGCGATCCGCGCATCGCGGACAAGCTGCGCGTCCGCATGATCGACGGCCATCTGCCCGACGCCGCGCTGCCGCGCGACCTGCTCATCCCTGCGCTTGCGCGCGCCGGCAAACTCCGCGACCTCACGCCGTATCTCGACGGCCCCAACTGGGAAGGCGACGCGCGCTGGCGCGACACGTTTCTCCCCGGCGCGCTCGATTCCTGGCTCATCGACGGCCACCCCTACGGGCTGCCGCTCAGCTACGCGGCGTGGACGATCTTCTACAACCGCGCGCTGTTTCGCGAACACGGCTGGACCGTGCCGCGCACCTGGGACGCCTTCTTCGCGCTCTGCGATCGCATCCGCGACGCCGGGATCGCGCCGGTGAGTGTGAGCGGCGTTTACAGCGCGTATCCCGACGCATTTCTCCGCGCCGCGTATTACAATCTCGCCGGTGCCGAGGGCTGGCGCGCGCTCAACGCCCTCGCCCCCGGCGCATTCGTCGACCCGCGCTACGTCCGGGCCGCGGGCGTGCTCCAGCGGATCACGCAGGATTACACGCTGCGCGGCTGGGAAGGCGCGACGCACACCGCGGCGCAGCTCGCGTTCGTCGAGGGTCGGGCCGCGATGACCGTATCCGGATCGTGGATGCTCTACGAGATGGGCGACAAGATCCCGCGCGAGTTCGAGATCGGCGTGATGAACTTTCCCGTGTTTTTGGACGGCACCGCGGATCCGACGACGATCCAGGCGGGCGCGGACAGTTTCTTCGCATTCGCGACGGGCGACGCCGAACGCGAGCGGCTGACGATCGACTTTCTGCGCTTCCTGACCTCGCGGACGCGGGCCGCCGCGTTCGTGCGCGAAACCGATTCGCCGGTGGCGGTGCGCGGAATTCCGCTTGCGGCGTTTTCGCCGGCGATGCGGCCGGTCGCGGAGATGATCGCGAGCGCACGCGAGGCGTTCAACATGCCGCAACGCATGATGCAGCCGCCGGCGATCCGACAGGCGCTCGTCGACGGACGCAGTGCGCTGATGACCGGCAAGATCACGCCGCAGGAATATGGCGAGCGCATCGAGGCCGCCGCCGCGACCGACCGCGCCCGCGCCGCCGCCCCGAATGCCGTCGAGATCCGGCATCCTTTTTCCGGCACGCTGCTGCTCGCGCTGCTCGGCGGCCTCGCGCTCTGGCTCGCCTGGAGAAAAAAGCAGAAAACGGTAGGGACAGCTGTCCCCAGCCGTCCTGGGGTCAACGCCACGTCACCCGGTTTGGATCCCAGCGATTCCTACTTCGGTCGTCTGCGCGTGCCCGTTGCCGCCGGATTTGTCGGACCGGCGCTCGCCCTCTACGCAGCGCTCGTGATCGGTCCGGCGCTCGTCGCTTTTGGCTGGGCGTTCGTGCGCTGGGATGGACTTGGCGCGAGCGAGTGGGCGGGCTGGTTCAACTTCAAATGGCTGCTCTTCGAGAGCGACCTGTTCTGGTTGGCGCTGCGGAACAACCTTTTCCTGATGCTCGTGCCGGCGGCGATCGTGCTGCCGCTGGCGCTGCTCTTTGCGTATCTGCTCCACCGCGGCGTATGGGGCGCGTCGGCATTTCGCGCGATCTTTCTGTTTCCCAACCTGCTCGGCGGCATCGCGGCGACGCTGCTGTGGCTCGGTGCCTACGAATCGCACGGCGGGCTCGTGAACGCCGCGCTGGTGCGGCTGGGCGATCTCGTGGGCTCGGATTGGTTGCGCGGTTTCGACGGTTATCCGTGGCTCGCGCAGGCGAATCTTTATCCGGCGCTGATCCCGATCTACGTGTGGATGGCGTGCGGTTTTAATCTCGTGCTTTATCTCGCGGCGATGGAGGGCGTGGATCCGCAGCTTTACGAGGCGGCGGAGCTCGATGGCGCGCCGCGCTGGCGACAGTTCTTCTCCGTCACGCTGCCGCTGATCTGGGAAGTGGTGGTGATCTCGGCGGTGTTTCTCGTGATCGGCGGCTTGAACGCGTTCGAGATGATCTGGCTGCTGACGTCGCAGGATCCGGACAGTTCCACGCACACGCTCGGGACGCTGATGGTGACGTCGATGTTCAAGGAGTTTCAGGTCGGTCGCGCGACGGCGATCGCGGTGACGCTGTTCGTGCTCGTGCTCGCCGCGAGCGCGGCGCTGATGCGCGGCTTGAAACGCGAAAGCGTGGAACGCTGAACCTTCTCCGCATCATGGAAACGGATACCTTGCGTCCGCCCGATCCTTCCGCCGCGCCCCGGCGGGCAGTGTCGCTTTCGCGCGGTCTGATCTTTGCCGTCCTCGCGGGCTACGCCGCGTGGGTGTTGTTTCCCATGCTGTGGGTGGCGTATTCGTCGCTGAAATCCGACACGGCGATTTACCGCGACGCGTTCGCGCTGCCTGGGTGGGGCGAGTGGCAGACGGAGAACTACGCCGGTGCGTGGCGTGAGGCGCGGTTC
>Ga0182740_1002550_pt1 | contig 11004 bp, 11 predicted proteins | sample eDN5th37CKraftBY_FD_128872 | JGI IMG/M metagenome (GOLD analysis project Ga0182740, IMG submission 128872) | Enriched backyard soil microbial communities from Emeryville, California, USA - eDNA 5th pass 37_C Kraft BY (version 2) (version 2) | ecosystem: Environmental > Terrestrial > Soil >...
CGCATGCTGGTCACTCTCGCTTTCTTCGTCATCGGCAGCGTGTTCGGCTCGCTGTCGCTGCCGGCCTTTCTCGAAATGGGCGGCCTCGATCCGGTGCTGGCGTCGGATTATCTCGGTGCCTGGGGCGGCCTCGTTGCCACGCTGGCGAGCCTCGCGGTTGCCGCCGCGATCATCGTCGCCGTGGCGCGCAAGCGCGGCGCCAACTACAAGCCGTCGCGCAACTACATCATCGGCGGCATCGTCATCGGCCTCTTGTGCGTCTTCGTGTTCTTTGCCGGCGGTCATCCGTGGAGCGTGACCTTCGGCTACACGGTGTGGGGCGCCAAGATTTTCCAGGCGCTGGGCTACGATTTCTCGCAGGCCGCGTTCTGGCAGTGGCCGGGCCCCAAGCATGCGCTCGCTGAATCCGTTTTGTCCGACACATCGAGCCTGACCGACTTCGGCATGATCTTCGGCGCCATGGCCGCGGCTGCGGCGACAAAGCGCTACGCCAATGCGCCCTGGCCGCCGCTCGGTTCGCTGCTCGCGGCTGCCGTCGGAGGTTTGCTGATGGGCTGGGGGGCGCGCCTCGGCTTCGGCTGCAACATCGGTGCTTTCGTGGGCGGCGTCGCCTCCGGCTCGCTGCATGGCTGGGTGTGGTTCGCCATGGCGCTGATCGGCAGCCTGATCGGCATCCGCCTGCGGCCGCTGTTCGGCCTGTCGCGGGAGTAACGCGCATGATCCCGAAAAGTGGGAACCGGTTTTCGGATCAGATCATGCGCAAAGAGAAATAAGCTATGAGGAAGGTCTACATCGTCGTGACGCTGGCCGCATTCTTCGCCATCGTCGGCAATCACCTGCTCAGCCCATCGAGCGGCCGCGCCGTGTCGCCCGAGGATTTCGCCGGCGCCTGCGCGCCGTGCGGCGCGCCCTGTCCGTCGAAGAATAATTGAGTCTTGCCCCGGGCGCGTTGCGGCATGAAGTGCCGCGACGCAGAACCGGGGCCGTTCCAGACACCGAATTTGTAGCGGTCCCGGGTCTGCGGCGCGCACGAAGACGGGCTGCGCCGCGCCCGGGACAAGCTAAGCCCGTTCCTTCAAAAACGCCTCGACCTCGCCGCGCGTCGCGGCGCCCATTAGGCCGCCGAAGCGCGTGCATTTGATCGCCGCCGCCGCGGCGGCAAAGCGCATGGCATCGACGACGTCGCGGCTCTCGACGAAGCGCACGGCGAAGGCGCCGTGGAAGGTATCGCCAGCGCCAAGCGTATCCACCGCCTTCACCTGAAACGCATCCATGTGGCGCACGGCGCCGTTATCGAGCCAGTCGACGCCGTTCGGTCCGCTGGTGACGGCGAGGAAACCGGAAAAGCTTTCGCCCAGCTTTTTCAGTGCGCCGTGCAGGTCCTTGATGCCGGTCGATTCCCGGATGGCGTCGGCCGAGCAGATGACATGCGAGCAGGCCTGGAACAGCGGGTCGTCCGGCGGCGTCGGCTTGTCGAAATCGAGCACGCGCGGGATGCCGCGCTTTTCGGCGGCAAGGCAGATCGGCAGGCTGATATTGCTGTAGCGGTTGTCGAGCATCACCGCGTCGGCTGCGGCCACGGTGCCGTCCGGATCGTCCGGCGTCGCCTGGTGCAGCCCCGTCGGACGCATGGTCGCGATCATCTTCTCGCCTTCGGCATCGAGCAGGATCAGCGACGCCGCCGAACGCGCACCGGGCACGCGGATGACTTTCGAGATGTCGATCTTCTCGTTGGCGAAGGTCTTGAGGATGCCGTTGGCGACGTGGTCGTTCTCGTCGCCGACGGCGCCGATATAGGTGACATACGCGCCGAGGCGGGCCATCGCTACTGCTGCGTTGCCGGCCTGGCCGCCGCTGGTGATGATGAAATCCGTCGCCGATACCTTGCCGCCGGGCTCGGGAAATTTCTCGACGCGCATCACATTGTCCTGCACGGCGCCGCCGGCGCAGACGATGCGGACCACTTTGTTCGGGTCAGTCAAATCGGATCTCGTTCTCTTGCTCAATCCAGACGGACTTCGTCCTCTACCCAGTCGCGGATGATGTGATGCGCGATCGCGACCGGCGGCGGCGTCGTCAGGCCTTCCGCATGCGTGCGCGTCAGCATCGTGACGATCTCATCCTTGCTAAACCAGCGGGCGGCTTCCAGTTCCGTCGTGTCGATGACGATGTCGCGGCTTTTCGCCTCGGCATGGCAACCGATCATCAGCGAACTGGGGAACGGCCAAGGCTGCGAGCGATAATAGGTGACGCGTCCGCACAGGATGCCGGCTTCCTCGCGGGTCTCGCGGCGCACGGCATCTTCCAGCGACTCGCCCGGCTCGATGAAGCCGGCAAGGCACGACCACATGGTCGGCGCAAAGCGCGGTGAGCGGCCGAGCAGGCACTGGTCGCCGTCGACGATCAACATGATGACGACGGGATCGGTGCGAGGGAAGTGCTCGGTCTTGCAGGCTGGGCACAGCCGCTTCCAGCCGGCATCGACGGCGTCGGTCGCGGCGCCGCAGTTCGAGCAGAAGCGATGGCGTTGGTGCCAGTGCAGGATCGCCTTGGCTTCCGCGATCGGCGGCAGGTGATCGCCATCGACCAGACCCTGCACGGCGATCGAGCGTAAATCGGTGACGAGGAGATCGTCGCGCGCCTTCAGCGTCTCGGCGAGCGCCGGCGCCAGGCCGATCCCGAAGCGCGGGGCGCCGTCGAGATGACCGAGGAACACCGTTTCCTCGGTGGCGCCGAGGCCGCGCGCCTCAGCAAGCGTGAACAGTGGCTCGCTCGGCTCGCCCTTCCGGGCGACGATCATCTCGCCGCCGATGACATAGGCGCCGGCGCGCGGGTCGGCGGCCATGGCGTCGAGGGCCGCCCGATTCGTGCGCAACTCGGCAGCGCGGTCGAGACGGCTGTCGGCATAACCGAGGACGGGTTTGGGGCCGAGGATCGGCATGGGGCGGTCGGACATCGGCGCGGAAACTGGCATGGCCGCCCAAGGAGCGCAACGGCGCCGGTTCGCCGTCAGAGCCGGGCGGGTATGACGATCACTTGATGCCGAGTTGGTGCTGCAATGCCGTCACAAGGGCGTCGCGCGCCGCGGGTTCATAAGCCGTGGCCGGCGCCGCGCCCCAGACCGGCTTCGGCCAGGCAGCATCGGAACGGCGGCGGGCGATGACGTGCACATGCAGTTGCGGCACCATGTTGCCGAGCGCCGCGACATTGAGCTTGTCGCAAGGCACCGCGGCTTTGAGCGCGCGGGCGGAAGCGTCGATCTCGGCGGAGAGCGTCGCGCGATCGGCCGCGGTGAGGTCGAGGAGCTCGACGATATCCGGCCGCCGCGGGACCAGGATCAGCCAGGGATAATTGGCGTCGTTCGACAACAGCACGCGGCACAGCGCCAGGTCGCCGACGGGAACCGTATCGGCGGCGAGCTGGGGATGGAGAGAAAAGGCGTCAGACATCTGTCGTCCCGACCGAGCGTAAGCGATGAGCCGGGACCCATACGCCGCAGCCTATCGAGAGGGCACGGCGTATGGGTCCCCGCCTTCGCGGGGACGACGAATACCCGTCCTTTTCCCAATAGTCTCGGCCCAGCTTGCTTTCTCCCCCCATAACCCCGATATAGGGCCCGGGAGGTTGGCGGTGGACGAGCCACTCGCCAACCGGGTCAGGTCCGGAAGGAAGCAGCCCTAACGAGCCCGGTTCGGGTCGTTGTCAGCCTCCCACCCATTTTTCCACGATTCGTTGGACGCGATGTCCCCCGTCCCGCCAGGGCGGGTGGCCTCCGCGTCCCGGTCTTGCCAGAATAGGGCCATGAGCGAACCCGACAGCCCGAAAGGTCCCGGTTCCGAGCCGGCTGGCGGCTATCGCGTTCTCGCGCGCAAATACCGCCCCGCCAGTTTCGAGGACCTGATCGGCCAGGAGGCCATGGTCCGCACCATCTCGAACGCTTTCGAGAGCGGCCGCATTCCCCAAGCGTGGATCCTCACCGGCGTCCGCGGCGTCGGCAAGACCACGACCGCCCGCATCCTCGCCCGTGCGCTCAATTACGAACTGCCGGATGGCTCGGTGAAAGGCCCGACCATCCACATGCCGGTGATGGGCATCCACGATCAGGCCATCATCGACAGCCGCCACATCGACGTCCTGGAAATGGACGCCGCCTCGCACAACTCGGTCGACGACGTGCGCCAGATCAACGACGCGGTGCGCTACGCGCCGGTGTCGGCGCGCTACAAGGTCTATATCCTCGACGAAGTCCACATGCTGTCCGGCGCCGCCTTCAACGCGCTGCTCAAGACGCTGGAAGAGCCGCCGCCGCACGCCAAGTTCATCTTCGCCACCACCGAAATCCGCAAAGTCCCGGTGACGGTGCTGTCGCGCTGCCAGCGCTTCGATCTGCGCCGCGTCGACGCCGACGTGCTGATCGCGCATCTCGCCGGCATCGCCGCCAAGGAAGGCATCGAAGCCGAGCAGGGCGCGTTGGCGCTGATCGCGCGCGCCGCCGAAGGTTCGGTGCGTGATAGTCTGTCGCTGATGGATCAGGCGATTGCCCACGCTGCCGGTCCCGTGCGTGCCGAGGACGTGCGGCAGATGCTGGGCCTCGCCGACCGCGTCCGCGTCGTCGATCTGTTCGAAGCCCTGATGAAAGGCGATATCGCCGCCGCGCTCACCGAACTGCGCGCGCAATACGACATCGGCGCCGATCCGGCGGTGGTGCTCAGCGATCTCGCCGAGTTCACGCATTTCGTTACCCGCATGAAAGTGGTGCCCGCCGTTGGCGACGACGTGTCGCTGTCGGAAGCCGAGCGCGTGCGCGGCCGTGCCTTCGCGCAGCAACTCTCCCTTCGCGTATTGTCGCGCGCCTGGCAGATGCTCCTGAAGGGCATCGGCGAAGTACAGTCTTCCGGCCGGCCGGTGGCCGCGGCCGAAATGGTGCTGGTGCGCATCGCCTATGCCGCCGACCTGCCGACGCCGGACGACGTCGTGCGCTCGCTCACCGAGAATGGCGGCGGCGCGCCGGCCCGCGGTGGCGGTGGCGGCGGTGGGGCTGCCGCGGCGGCGCCGGTGGCCTCTTCGAATTTCGCGCCGCGCTTTGAAGCCCCGCGCGGCGCGCCGCGTGCCCAGATCGTCGCATCGCAGCCGATGCCAAATCAGGCGCCAGCCGACCGGCGCGAGGAAGCCGAGGGGCAGCCGGCGGTCGCCATCAACTCGTTTGCCGAGTTGATCGCCTTCGTGGCTGAGAAGCGCGACATCAACGCCAAGATGGCGCTGGAACGCGACGTGCGTCTCGTTCGTTTCGAAGACGGTAAGCTCGAGATCGCCGTGATGCCCAGCGCGCCGAAGGGCCTGGTGCACGAGTTGCAGCAGAAGCTGTCGGCCTGGACCAACCGGCGCTGGATCGTCGTCATCTCCAAGGAGCAGGGCGCGCCGACTTTGCGCGAGCAGGCCAACGACCGGCAGGCGGCGCTGCGGGACGAAGTGATGAAGGATCCGCTGGTACAGGCGGTGCTGAAGAAATTTCCCGGCGCCAAAGTCGGCGAGATCACGCAGACCGCCGATGAGCCGGCCGCCGAGGAAGGCCTCGCGGCCCCGAACGATACAGAAGAGGATGACTGAATATGCGCGATTTCATGGGCATGATGAAGCAGGCCGCGCAATTGCAATCGAAGATGCAGGAGATGCAGGCCGAACTCGACACCATCGAGGTCGAGGGCGTCGCCGGCGCCGGGCTGGTGCTGGTCAAGCTCACCGCCAAGGGCGATCTCAAGCACGTCCACATCGATATTTCGCTGATGAAGGATTCCGAGAAGGAAGTGCTCGAGGACCTCTTGGTCGCCGCGCACGCCGACGCGCGCCGCAAGGCCGAGACCGTGCTCGCCGAAAAGATGAAGGCCATGACCGGCGGCCTGCCGCTGCCGCCGGGGTTGTTGGGGTAGGGCGCAGCCGCTTGCCGCAGTCTGCTTCCTCCCCCCTTGAGGGGGAGGGTTGAGGAGGGGGGTGGTGGCATTGGTCGTCGTTGCGATGACCCCCCTCCCTGTCCCTCCCCCTCAAGGGGGGAGGGGACGCTCACATTGATGCTGCGTTTTGGATAGAAGAATGCCCACCGCCGTTGCCGGACCCGAAATCGAACGCCTGATCCAGCTCCTGGCGCGGCTGCCGGGACTGGGACCGCGCTCGGCGCGGCGCGCCGCTTTGTTCCTGATCAAGAAGCGCGAGCAGGTGATGACGCCGCTCACCAACGCGCTACAGACAGCGCTCGAGAAGATCGTCGTCTGCAAAACCTGCGGCAATATCGACACGCAGGACCCGTGCACGGTGTGCACGGACGCGCGGCGCGACCCATCGATCCTCGTCGTCGTCGCCGACGTTGCCGACCTCTGGGCGCTGGAGCGCGCGCATGCCGTCAACGGTCGCTATCATGTGCTGGGCGGCACTCTGTCGCCGCTCGACGGCGTCGGCCCGCAGGATCTGTCGATCGACGCGCTGGTCGCGCGCGCCCACGAGCCGCAGGTCAATGAAGTGATCCTCGCGCTCAATGCCACGGTCGATGGCCAGACCACGGCGCATTACATCACCGAGCTCTTGGCCGGCGCCAATGTGAAGGTGACGCGGCTGGCGCATGGCGTGCCGGTCGGCGGCGAGCTCGATTATCTCGATGAAGGCACGCTGTCGGCGGCGATGAAACAGCGGACGTTGTTTTAGATGTGCATTGGAGGTTGCTGATGTCTCTATCGCAGCCCCACTCTCCGTTCATCCCCGGGAAAGCGGGGATCCAGAATCCCAAAACAAACGCCTCTGTTGTCCGCTTCTGGGGCCCCGCCTTCGCGGGGGCGAGCGGAGTATGGGTTGCCGTCTTCCTGCTGTTAGCCAATGTTGTTCACGCGCAGCAGCCAGCCCAGGACACCCTCAAGCCCGGCGACACCATCACCGGCAAGCTGCGGCAGGTGGAGACGCGGCATCCGAACGGCACGCTCCTGCGCGCCTGGCAAATCGTCAGCGACGCGCCGAAGCCGCTGGCCAAGCCGGACGAGTTCTGCGACGGGCCGCCGAAGACGTTTCATCTGCTCGTCAGCAAGAATCCGGCGCTGGAAAAGCGCCTGCGCAAGCTGCGCGGCAAGACCGTCTCGATCGAGGCCGAGAGCTTCTTCTGCTCCGAGACCGCCTGGCACATCGGCGATGCCGTGGTCCCGCAGTGGCGGCTGAAGCCGTAATCCGTCATTCCGCGGCGCGAACGTAGCTCGCGAACCCGGAATCCAGCGGAAAGTCTGGTCACCGCGTCTGGATTCCGGGTTCGGTGCTGCGCACCGTCCCGGAATGACGAAGAAAGATCATTACCCAGCATGCACCCGTTCGCGGAATTCGCTCGGCGACAGGCCGGTGGCGACCGTGAAGGTGCGGGTGAAATAAGCCGGGTCGTTGAAGCCGAGCGCGTAGGCGATGTTCGACACCGAGGTGTTGGTATAGACGAGCTGGCGCCGCGCTTCGCGCACGACGCGGTCGCGGATCATGTGAGAGGCCGGACAGCCGAAGGCCTCGCGCGTCAGCCGCGACAGATGCGTCGGCGTCACCTTCAGCGCTGCCGCATAGCGCGCCACCGGCCAGTGCTCGCGGTAGTGCTCGTCGATCAGCGCGCCGAGGCGATCGACCAGTCCGGCGCTCGCGCTGGGCGCGCCGGGCGATGCCTTGGCAGAAAGCTCGCGCGCCACCAGTCCGAGCAAGGTCGCCGATAGCGCCTTGAGCACATGGGCGCGGGCGAAATGGCGGCTGCCGTATTCGGCGAAGATCTCCTGCATCAGCCGCCGCATCGCCGGCGTCGCGCGCAGCAGCGCCACCTCCGACAGCGTGCGCGACAGCCCGTCCGGCGCGCTCAGCACCTCATCGAGGATCTCGGTGGCGATCGTCACCACCCAGCCCTGCGTGCCCTTGGCGAAGCGATAGCCGTGCACGTGGCCGGCCGGCACGTTGACCGCGGTCATGGCCTTGAGGCGGTAATCGCGGCCTTCCATGGTGGCGTAGCCGCCGCCGCGCGCGATCAGCAGCACCTGGTGCAGGCGGCCGTGGCGGTGCGGCGGAAACTGCCAGTCATGCGGCACCGAGCGCGCCGCGAGGGTCTCGCAATGCACCACGTCCGGCAGGTCGCGGACCTCGCCGAACAGGTTATAGGACAGGATGACGGGCTTGAGGGGTGCGCGCGGCATGTTCGATTTGTACAAGACATCGTCGGCCTGATCCATTGCCGCGGCGGCCCCCGGCGGCCCAAATACCCTGAATAAACGACTTCGCGAGGGAAACGATGCCGCAGGGAACCACAGCGAAAACCCAAGTCTGCATCATCGGCGGCGGCCCGTCCGGCCTGCTGCTGTCGCAGCTTCTGCACCTCAAGGGCATCGACAATGTCCTGCTGGAAAAGCACACGCGCGATTACGTCTTGGCGCGCATCCGCGCCGGCGTGCTTGAGCACGGCTTTGCCCGGCTGATGCGCGAGGCCCAATGCGGCGAGCGCATGGACCGCGAAGGCGAGGTGCATGACGGCGTGTTCATCGCCCATGACGGCAAGCTCGACCGCATCGATCTGCACAAATATTCCGGCGGCTCGTCGGTCATCGTCTACGGCCAGACCGAAGTCACCCGCGACCTCTACGACGCGCGCGAGCGCATGAACGGCAAGGTGGTGCACGAGGCCGAGGACGTGGCGCTGCACGACATCGACGGCAAGGCGCCTTACGTCACCTATCGCAACGGCGGCGCCGCGCATCGCGTCGATTGCGAATACATCATTGGCGCCGACGGCTTTCACGGCGTCAGCCGCAAGTCGATTCCGTCCGGCGTGTTGCGCGAATACGAGAAGGTCTACCCGTTCGGCTGGCTCGGCGTGCTGTCGCAGACCAAGCCGGTGTCGCCGGAACTGATCTACACCAAGCACCAGAACGGCTTTGCGCTGTGTTCGCTGCGCTCGCAAGTCTTGAGCCGCTATTACATCCAGGTGCCGCTGACCGATACGGTCGAGGACTGGTCGGACGCTGCGTTCTGGTCCGAACTGAAGAACCGCCTGCCGGCGGAAGTCGCTGGCCGCCTGCAGACCGGGCCGTCGATCGAGAAGAGCATCGCGCCGCTGCGCAGCTATGTCGCCGAGCCGATGCGTTATGGCCGGCTGTTCCTCGCCGGCGATGCCGCGCACATCTTCCCGCCGACCGGCGCGCGCGGCCTCAACAGCGCGGCCTCCGACATCTATTACCTCTACCACGCCATGGTCGATCACTATCAGAAGGGCGATGATGCCGGGCTCGACGGCTATTCGGCCAAGGCGCTGGCGCGGGTGTGGAAGGCGCAGCGTTTCTCTTGGTGGATGACGACCATGTTGCACCGTTTCCCGGACAACATCGCCTATGACCAGAGGCTGCAGAACACCGAGCTGGAGTATCTGCTGTCGTCGGACGCGGCCAAGAGCATGATGGCGGAGAATTACGTCGGGCTGCCGTTCTGACGAATTCCGCTCACCCCCGCGAAAGCGGGGGTCCAGAAAGCCAAGAGCTGGGTCCCCGCTTTCGCGGGGACGAGCGGAGATTCTAGTTCTTGCGCGAATTCTCCAGCGCCTTGAAATGCCCGCGGGTTTGCAGCCACCACAGCAGGATGAGCGACGGGATCGCCGCGACAGCGGTGATCACAAAGAACGTCACCCAGCCCCAGTCCTCGGCGATGAAGCCGCCGCCGGAGGCGAGCGTGGTGCGGCCGACCGCGGCGAGCGCGGTGAGCAGCGCGTATTGCGTCGCCGTGTGGGCGCGGTTGCCGCACAGCGCCGACAGATAAGCGACGAAGATCACGGTGCCGATGGCGCCGGTGAAGTTCTCGACAATGATCGTCACCGTCAGCGCCGGGACGCTGACGCCGACGACCGCGAGCCATGAGAAGGTCAGGTTCGACACCATCTGCACGATGCCGCCGATCCAAAGACTGGTGGCGAGCGGCAGCGCGCGCACGACGGCGCCGCCGGCAAAGCCGCCGATCAATGCCGCGGCGAGGCCGACGCCCTTCACCACCGCCGCGTAGGTCGCTTTGTCGAAGCCGATGTCGATAACGAAGGCCGCGGTCAGCGCGCCGGCGAAGGCATCGCAGAATTTGTACAGCACGACGAACAGCAGCACGACGACGGCGGCGTCGCGCGCCAGGAATTCGCCGAAGGCGCCGGTCGCCGTCTCGATGAGTCGCTGCAACGGATTGTGCGTCCGGTCGACGGCGCCGGGCGCCGCCGGCTCGCGCGCGGCGAGGCTGGCGGCGATGCCGATGACCATGGCGGAGGCGGCGCCGACATAGCCCCACATCCACACATCGGCGCGCGGCACGCCCTTGTATTCTAGCCAGGCGACGAGAAACAGCACCCCGGCGCCGGAGGCGAGCATGCCGATGCGGTAGGCGGCGACATAGCCGGCCATGCCGGCGCCCTGTTCGCTGGGCTCCAGGCTTTCGACGCGGAAGGCGTCGATGACGATGTCCTGCGTTGCCGAGGCGGTCGCGACCAGCACTGCGCCGAAGATGATCAGCGGCAGCGACTTCAGCGGGTCGCACAGGCCGAGGAAGACGATGGTGACGAACAGGAGGAGCTGCGTAAATACCAGCCAGCCGCGCCGCCGCCCAAGCAGGCGCGACAGCACCGGCACGTCGAGCGCGTCGATCAGCGGCGCCCACAGGAACTTAAAGGTGTAGGGCAGGCCGACCAGCGAAAAGAGACCGATGGTGGCGAGATCGACATGGCTCTCGGTCAGCCACACCGCCAGCGTCGAGCCCGACAGCGCCAGCGGCAGGCCGGATGAGAAGCCGAGCAGCAGGACGATGAGCACGCGCGGCTTGAGATAGACGGCGAGCGCCTCGGCAACGGAGCGGCGGGGGGCGGGGGCGGCGTTCGCGTCGGGCGTGGCGGGCATTGATTCGCGATCCAGCGGCGGTATGCACCGTTATCACCTCTCCCCGCGTGCGGGGAGAGGTCGACCGGCTTCGTCCGTAGGGCGAGGCCGGGCG